>Ga0247781_1000456_pt1 | contig 12664 bp, 15 predicted proteins | sample UWRJL184509B5_FD_179922 | JGI IMG/M metagenome (GOLD analysis project Ga0247781, IMG submission 179922) | Plant litter microbial communities from Arlington Agricultural Research Station in Wisconsin, United States - UWRJ-L184-509B-5 | ecosystem: Environmental > Terrestrial > Plant litter >...
TCCCCGATGGTTATAGCTCCGATATCCTCGTGGACTTGTTGGATATGCTCGGCGAGCATGATGGCATTGACGATCTCATCGATCAAGGCCACATCTCTCGACCGTCCAAGACCGAGAAACACCCAAGTTGTCGATACACGACCCAGCCATTCTCGCAGAGGGACCATCAAACGTCGACATTGAGATAACCGAGCAACATTCCAAGCTTGCTAGAGGCATGGGCTTGCCTGGCCAGGTTCCAACACCTTGGACGATGCGTGGGAACATGTCAGGCTCGGTGTCCCGGTCCCTCCATGGCGGCGCCACAGACCTAGGCGCTATCAAGAAGCGTGGGAGCCTCCCGCGGCACTACTATCTCTACCGGAAGAGACAGGTCCTTACCGCGCTGAGGTTCGATACATTTGGCGGCATTCCTTCGCCAACCGTGGTTTCTCGAATTCTTCAACGTCTCAGAATAGTGTTCAAGGCCCAACTCCAGCGCCCCAACCCGTCAGACATGGGCCGCAGCCAAGACGCTCCTGACGGCCACCTACGATGCGTTCCGACTGACGATGAAGTCGAGGCGAATTTCTGGCACTATCCCTCTCTACACATGATCATATTTCCCCACTATTGAGGTTCCATTGAGCAGCACTCTTGCCAGCGCGAGTTGAACGACGTCCGAGCCCTGAGCCGGGACCCATCGGAACCAAAATCCCAATCTTTCTCTTTTTTCTTTTCTCTCTCTTTCTATTCAAGACGTCGACACACGACGCTGCCACTCTCGTTCCTCTCTGGCACAATAATTGAAGAGGAACGACGGTGTCCGCCAAAGCTACCCTCTGGCATCACCGTCGAGGCCGTCTAGGTGTATGGGGTGTCGGACGTTGGATCGCCACAAGGTCCGGCACTTTCCTTCCGGAGACCAAGATTTGATGCCAAATATTGCAGAAGATACAGTCTTTTGCAACTATCTTGAGAAGGTAATCCAGCCTCTCTTCTGGGTTCCTTCCATCTGCGGCACAGACAACGGTTTAAGGAACGGAGCAGCTGGTGGTGCCGCCGTTCAATGAAGGCATTATTCCAGTCCACGACGCCAACTTTCCCGTCCTCCGGCCAATGACTCCAGGATACGATTGGCAACAATGCGACCCCACTCTAAGTCAACGATCACAAACAACAGTCCACTACGCCAACCTTCCTGTCCTCGGCCCCATAACTCCATTCTACGACTGGCCACGGTACATGGGTCGAAAGGTCTGAAGATACGGACGGTACAGCCAACCCGGGCCTACAATCGAACCATCAAACGCCATTTCCCCATCATACAACAGGCGGACGACATGTTGCCGAACCTTGGTACTTTCATCTGCCTCCTACATCTGTCCCTCTTCACCCTCTCCGGCACCTTGAGCATCATGCAGGTGCCGACTGCATCGGTCGAAGTCGAACCCCCCCCCCAGACAATACGGCATTTTGGTCAGAAGCATATATGACCCATTGTCACCTACCCAAGCTTTCGCCATTTTCACCAAGGCGAAGCGAGAGGATTTCTCTTCAATGTCTGCTGTCCCATTTGTCAATAGCGCAATTGAAGAGATAAAAGACGGTATCAGATCCGGCTATGTTCTCCACAAGGAAAAAATGGAAGGACTCGACAACGATCATGTATCAATCAATCAGTATGCAACTAATCAAGACGTCGACACACGACGCAGCCATTCTAGTTCCTCTCGTGGCTCGAAAATTAGAAGAGGAACGACAGTTGTGGCCAACGGCTGCACTTGCGGCTCAACTGTCTGGCCGGTGTGTGGGAGGGGCAAGAGGATACAGCGTCTCGTATGACGATGCCTTCTTTTGCCTGTTTCAGCCGTCTGTTCAGAATTGGACAGGCCCGTGGTCTGGAACATCCGATACTGTACGGTATACTCCGACCATGACTTCCCAGCCGCCAAAAGTCCACTACGCCAACCTTCGCTCCATCACTCCAGTCCACGACTGGACAACCCCGCAGTCTGGGTCTGCCCGAAGTATGCCACAGTACAGCTCTACCGGAAGTCCGCTGTCACAGACAGCGGTTCAAAGAATTGGGCAGTTGGTGGTGCCGCCGTTCAATAAACACAAGGAGGTTCTGCGGATTCTTCAACTACTCGTCAACATTGGCGCCTCGGGGTCTTACGACCCGGCAACGACGCATCTAACGATTCGAACGATTCTCCCGAACGATGAGCTCTGGCCATCCTCAAGCCGTAGCGTGAGCCATGCGATACCCTACATCCGATGGTGACGCTGGTACAGCGGATTGACAACACCCTTCATCCCCTTCGAGACATCGGCCAGGCAGAAGCGATGCGCCTCGCTAGATACGATACCCCGTGGCTGATGGATTGGTGATGATTTTCTTTTTCCTTTCTTTTTTCTTATTTTTTTCCTTATTTTTTTCCTATTTTTCCCTTATTTTTTCCTCGGCGGCATAAATTGCCTGCACTCTCACCGGCTACCTCCATCCCCGCTGGACCCTTGCCGGCGGGTGATGGCTTTCTTTTTCTGCATGTATAGATGTATTTTCTAGTCCTCGTGTGGAGATTCCCGTTGATCTTCGTAAGAGTCGAGCTGGGATTTGGGCTGGTTGTCAGTATACCTTCGACGGTGAACAGTCCGACTGAGGACCTCGCCGAGCGGGATGCTCGGCACCGTGCGGGATACTGGATGCTGCTGGATTTCATTTATATATATATCATCAACAACAAAACAAATGGTTTAGACCCCAGGCCGCCACATCCCCTCGGGGTAGTCCTCCCGCCGCCGGGCAGGCGTCGGGAGGCGGCGCGCGCATGGAAAACGAAAAAGTAGTCAACCACCTCGAAGAACTGCGGAGCTCTCTGGCGGACGTGAGCAGGTGGATGAAGAGATATCGCAAGGAGCTAGATCAGGATGGGGTGGAAGGGATGCGCGTCGAGTCAAAAGGAGGGAGGTGAATGGGTGCAAGGAATGGGTTCTTTTGTTAAACTCCAAGTGCAATGGGCAGAGCGCTGTGCCGCCACCAGAAAAGGCTCAACAAGGCCACTTTGACGACATCATGAGCACAAGGTCTACGCGCACGCCCCGCTCTCGCAACCTACCGACTATGTCTATGCGATCAGGTTGGAGATGGTCCATCTGATCAGTGGTTGTGTGCGGGATGTGCTCGCCTGGTGAAAAAGGCGTCGGTTGGCCGTCACTATCGATGGTCGTCCTTCTGCCATCGCCATCATCAACACAACATTTAGACAGCCACTTCGGCCTCTCTGTTACCAAGTCACAGCACAAAACTCTGACCAGCACTCCTCGTTCATCATCGCTTCAATGGCGAGCAACGTTGAAGGGCTGCTCAACAGTCCAAGCCTTCAAAGGGTTCTCTGCCCTTGAAGTTGAGATCATAGCTATTCACCAGCTGATCTCAACATGTAAAGTTCGCAATTGCATCGAGGACGCTTTTGGAGAATCTCCCTGTTCCAAGCTTCACGTCTTCACCTTGGTAAAGAGAGGAGAGGTCACCATGCGAGTAGACGGTTGGGTGCTGCGGTGAGGGGGAACGAGAAGTATCAAAGATAACTCGAGGGGGATATATTTTATTGGGAGGCGTTAGGGCGCGTTTTGACACTCTAACCAGACGAGAAAAACTGCCAGTGTTGGATCAACAACGTCGTTAACGCCGTGCACATTGTCCAGCAGCTAGATTGATAGATTTCCTTACTGTCATTGAGCGGTGGATTGGAGGATTAACAATGGTATTTGCTGGCGGAGGAGCAGATCAAAACCTCTGGTATGGGAAGTTCATTTATTATATATATGTATTATAACAAAAAAGCAAAAGCTCATGCCCCAGCCCCCGGATGCAGTACCGGAGGGTGGGCGCACTACGAAAAGTCTCGCGGCGACTTTTTCTTCGTGGGGGGGGGAAACCGATGGGAGTCGAACCCACGCCCTCTTGTGAGGGAGAGAGGAGGACCTACAGTGTTACCACTGGACCATGTTGCCACGGCCCCCGCTCTCTGTTGAAAGTGAACGACACAAACGGCCCTGATATGGCACGAGTGGGGACGATAGCAACGCAAACAAGTGTTTGATGGTGCTGCCTGGCGGGAATTTATTCGGTTTGAGAGGGTTCATGCGCCCATCACAGCGAGGGCATCGATCTCACCAAAGCAGAATTCGCAAAAAAAAAGATCAAGGCGAACGAGGTCTGCCCGATCTGTCAAATCACTAGAGCTCTGGTCAAAATCCCGCGAGATGAGAGGGGACCAAAAACTTCCTCTCGAAACCGACGATGCGACCCGTTTTGCCGTCGTCGGTGGCCTACATGGTCTTTTGGGAGGGTTGGCTCCCACCTGCTGAAGTCCGTCATGGAGACCGACAACGACCAGGTCTTGCCCCAGAAGCACAAGCTTCAAGGGAAGGTCAACTTCATCGAATAGAAGCGAATCTTCATGCGAGTTTTCTGCGGGGGAGACGCTCATGAAGGAGCAAGGCGAGGTTGACTTACATCTATGCTGGGTTTCCAACCACCATCCGAGTCGGCAGACATCTACATCAGTTAAGAAATCGCCTTCTCGAGAACCAGAAACGATGACTCCAAGACGAAGGAACTTGACGATGCTTCGCCTCGAGCATGCGACCAAGCGGTGCGACAAGCACAAGGAGCACATCAGGACGGCCAGCGAGCTTTCTCCTCCCTTCTCCCGATTTCTGCACCGCTCAGGTGTACTTCATTTGCGTCGGTCGGCAGGGACAACCGGCAGGGAGCATCCTCGGGACCAGGTCGGCGCGACGTTGGAGAGGTTCAAGACATGGAAAGGAGGAGGTGGGCGAGGGGACACAGGAGAGAGAAGAGGGCATGTTTATGACCTGTACAGTACATACATCAACAATAACTCATGGAGGTGGTGTATGATATCGCAGCCAAAACAAAGCAAATTCACACATATCTCGCTGCACAAGAGTCCAAGCACCGAACGGTTGGTAACACTCAGTTTCATTTCCCCAAATTCTAGAGAATTGACCCAAAGCAAAGATACCACGCTTCCAAGTCTCCATCTATGGGTATCATGAATCCTATCTCCTTTACGGAATATCCTCTACAGGTTGAAACGAGTGCGCTTCTTCTCCATCTTGGCCTTCCACTCCCACTTGAGCGCATCTTCACCCTCGCTGCCCGCTCTGCCAATGCCCTTGTCTACTCTTCGGAGCTTGAGGGTCATTCCTATTAATCATGTTAGCCACCAATTCCAAGCAACTCATGTCAATCTGTGGGGGAAGGAAAACTTACTGGGACCAATCTCCTGCAGACCAGCACGGATGCCCTGCATACCCTTCATCTCGCTACCCTCCGCAGTCACCACATTCTTCTCATTTCCCTTGGCTTCGCGGAAGACGTAACGATGCCGGCGGAAGAAGATGTAATCACGCTGATTATGCAGTGTCACGACCTGTCGACCTTGGATTTCAGGCCGATGAGGGAAAATGGTCTCCATCGACTTGGCAGCCAAAAGACCCAGCGGGGTCTGGAAGTTGTTTAGCAAAAGTTCGGGGTAGTGGTTCGTGGCGTTACCGTGTCCAAGAAGAGACTTTCCGGGCAGATAGTTTCTGACACTGTAGGTGAGTGTGGGGCCGGGAGGTGCGTCCTCGCTGTTGAGGTGGACGACGGAAAGCGCGTAGGGCTTCTTGAGGTTCTCGTGAACCACCACAAGCGCGGTGAAGCCTCGGTTCTTGGCGTACTTTGCGATCTCGCGGACGCTGTATTTGTGGCCCCAACGGTGACCGGATCGTCTGATGTATTCGCTGTTGGGCAGAACCGCAGCAATCTCCTGAGCCTCCTTGTGTATGGTCGCATTGAGCGAGGTCGTGACTAGAATCTTGGGCATCGGTGGGACTTCGTCGCTAAATAAGTTGGTGAATTGCCTGGCGAGGGAATCCGGCGTTAAATCGAGGTTTGTAGATGTGGTAGAGGGGGCAAGGCTAGGTACAGCGCTTGGCTGTCTCTGTGCTCGTTTCCTCTGTGCCTTGTCCTTTTTGTCCTCGTCATCCTCATCTTCCTCCTCGTCAGACCCAAGCATGCTGTCGAGGTCTTCGTCCTCCTCGTCATCTTCTTCCATATCTTCACCTGCCTCCTCGGCCGCTTCGGCCTCTTCCAAGCGACGACGCTTCAACGCAGCGAGGTCGACTTGTGCACCCAGACTGTCATCGTCACCCTCGTCCCATATTCTCTTCTTCTCGATTGTGATGGTCTTGTTATTCGCAAGCCGTTCTTCCCTCAACTTGGGGTCCTTGTTTTCCTCCCTGCGACGACGATGGCGTTCTTCATGGCGCTCCTTGTTGGCGGCCTTTTTGTTCTGGACATAGAGATCCTTTCTCCTGAGCTTATTGGACGTCTTGTTGGTAAGAGAGGGACCGCCTCCGGTTCGTGCGTAACCCATTGTGACTGATCTGCTCTGGGCGTTGGCTGTGAAGTTGTGTAGAGCAGCTGTGGTGATGGTTGTCAATTGATAAAGGTCAATGGGACGATAAGGAATTTTTTTCTGGAGCTTGTCGAGTGCAGTGCAGGGGTCCCCGGAAAGTCGCAAGGGTTCGCAGTGCCCCTCCAGAAGGTTGACTGGACTTGGGGCGGGGCGGCTTTTAGCGGCAAAATGAAATTCCGAACAGCAGCGCCTGTCTTCCACCACCATGACAGGAGTGGGTCCGAAGACCGAACTCACTTGGAGCTCATGCAAGTTGCCGATTGAGGTTGTCAAATCCCAAAATAGGCAGACATCAACACCGCCAAAGCACGACTTCAAATCAATATTTCTAGATACCGAAGCGGAGTGCTTTGATTATTATTCCTTAAACTGGGGCCGCCCTTGTCTCGTCCATACGCACAGACTGATCTTCTATGACCTCTTCGTCTTCTGCTATTTCTATTCCAAATAATTCTTTCCGGGACCAAAGCCGACCTTCAAGGCTCTCACAATGTCAAACTCACCGGACAACCATGAGGACGAACATGACGTCGAGGCTGAGGTCGACGTCGAGGACGACTTTGATGGAGACGACGAAGCCGCTGCAATGGCCGCCGCAATGGGCTTTTCCAACTTCGGGATGAAGGAGAGCAACCGGCCATCCAAGAAACGGCGATTCAACGATGGAATGGCCGATGCCGATGCCGGAACTGGGGCAAACAGTATGCCGCTTCACCCTCGCATCAGCGCGGTGCAGGAAATGATTCAGACCACCGACGAAATTGACTTGGGCGGCGACGATGATGATGCCGGGGATGGGAATGGAAACCAAGGCCAACCTCCACCGCCTGCGGCTGCCGCGCAATTACCCGCACCACATGGTCTACCTCCGAAGCCTCCTGGAGCGACTAGCTACGACATACCCCTTGTTCCTCCTCCAGGATTGCATGGGCCCTCGTTCCAAGCCGGAGGGAGGGGCGGCAGAGGCGGTAGGGGACCAGGCTCCAGAGGAGGTCGTGGAGGGGCCCACGGTGTGAATCGGGAATGGTACCTCGATTATTACGACCCCAGCTTCAACGAGAATCCATGGGAGCGCCTCGAGCAGTCCAAGGGACTAACTCCTCTTGGCTCGTGGCTTCCAGGTCGATCAGCTGGCGGGAAGTCGACGGCAACCTCGTCATAGCGAGTTCTGGCTGTCGCTGGTCGAGCCTGATATGCGGCAGCGGAGACCAGAGACCGGCCACATCTCGTTCTTTCCTAGCAACAGATCTGCAGAAGCTCCTTGAGCTCCAGCACTGGCGGCTATCATTATGTCAAGAACATTGTCGAAAAAGGATGTCTGATTAGGAAATGGAAATATGGAATCTCTTATATCCCATCTCAGGGGTCAATCACGTGACGACTCAGGGGGTAAAAGGGATAAAAGCAATGTACAGTCTTCGACTTGGACTGACTTGCATAAGAGATTGGGCATCACCACCATCACCACCACCTGCTTTATCACATGACTCCACGCAGCTTGGGTTGGATTATATGCACACTGTGCATGCTGGATGATGATGGGCTTGCCTGGGTCGGGCATTCCGTGGGGATCCCTCGCCCAGCACGGAACCAAGATTCGCCGAACTCTCGAGCGATATGGGCCCATGGCGGCGAAGACAAAAGGGAACGGTTCACACCACCTACCTCCCGCACACTGTACGATACGGCTCGTCATTACGGAGACTCTCTACGGGACGGTCTACGTCGACGAAGCAACAAATTCTTGACACATTAAGTACCTATGGAAAATAAAAACGGAGCTACATCAAAACGGTACGCCAAAAGACGACTGAAACGCCCCTCTCCCAGCAGAATAGACCATCGAGTCAATCTAGACTGAGCTATCCAGACCGTTTCAAGGAAAACCCACCCCCATTCCTTATTACTCTACCAAAGGGGTAATATCTCTGAGCCCGAAGAGGAAAAGCCTGCTGTGTCCATTTTTATCCCAAAGGAGCAGTAATCCGACCGTGTGGTATCCCTCACACCCAACCTGGAGGTGCAGTTCCCATGGTACTGTGATGCCAGCGGGAAAACAGGTACTCACACACGTCTTTTTGCTCTCCCAGATACACGCCCGGGGGTCTCAGTCCACCGCCAGCCGGTCAGCCGATCCCCCTCCATATCCACACCTCCTGCCAGAGCCAAGCTTGGCCTTTCTCGGCCACATGCGCGCCGTCACTGTCTGCAGCCCTGGCGCTTGTTCGCTCTCCGTTTCTCCCCTCCTCTCCTCCTCTCCTCGACCGTCATGGAGAAAACTCAAAACAGACCGCAGCAAACAAGTACCCTGCATTGTACCTTTCCAACAGAAAGGAGAAAATCCTGCCCAGAAAACGCTGAACCCTCCAAGAAAAAAAGGAAATCATGCAAATTCATCCAATCATAACTCATAAGCCATCCGTGAAACAACCGCTTTGCCGCCGCTACCACCAGAAGAGGCAGAAGGGGGGAAAATAAATAAAGGAAATGCCAGAAAGGGCTGGGTCACCATAAAGGAGGGGGGGTGGCAGGTGGAAAAATAATAAAGGGAAACACACCCATCCTGCACTCTGCAAGCAAGCACACACATATTGCTGCAGGCACGCGCGGGAGATCCCTCCCTCCCTTCCCCACCACTACCACCCTCTCTGCTGGCCAACCAACCCCCGGAAAATAAAATAAATGATGAAAACTCACCGTTTTCGTTCCCTTGTCTCCTGTCCCTTGCAGATGCTAATGCCCTGCTAAAGCAGCGAGAGGAGCAGGCGCGGCTACCACTTTTGACTGGGGTGGTGAGATTGCCGCGCCTTGTGGTGTCGAGTTTTCTCAACGTCACCTCTTGCTCGAGGCTGGATTTTTGCCTTCTCTCCACCTGTACATCTCTCTCAACGCTCTCTCTCTCGCTTTAACGCAGAACAAAAACAACAAGAAATGACAGCCCTTCAAAATGGTCCACCCAACAACAAAGCAAACAGCCAACTTTTTGATTTTGCCCAGAAGAAATAGACAAACTCACAAAACAGGAAACTGAAACTGAAACCCCCTGCTCTCATTGTAGCGGGAATATGAAAATTAGAAAGGAAACAAAAATGAAATAAAAATGCTGGGAATTTCAGGTATCATAGACGTAAGGGAAATGAAATAAAATAAAGCCGGAAAGGAGAAAACTCGCGAGTAGCTGAAAAAGAGTGACCGCAAAGTTTTTAAAAGGTATCCGGGGAAGGGTACCGCGCCCGCGCCTTGGAGTACTCCTTGGAGTGCTTCTTTGAGGCTTTTGATTTGAGCGATCTAGAGTACCAAATTGTTAGCAAACTTCATATCTTGATCAAATTCTTCTCTCTTCCATACTCCCACAGCAAAGAGAAAGCAAGGAGGAGAACCAAACAACCGATTCTCTCTTCTTCTCTCTCTCTTTCCGCGAGAAAATACCGAGCAGAAAGAATCTGCTTGTTTTCTCTTCTCCTCTCGTAGCTCACAAGTGAAATTCACCGCGAGGAAAAAGGGACGGGAGGCAAAAATAAAATATAGGGAAAACCCACGTCATCTTCTTCTGCGTCCACTCCAAATCAGCACGAACCTCCCTCGCGTCCTCCATCCCCTGCGCGAATCGCGCGCGGGACTTTGCAAGACGAGCCTGGGCTTTCGCCTGGAGCTCGAGGAGTTCTCGCTGTTTGGCGTTTAGATGGCCGGATCTGTTTTTGATTCCCTCGTGTCAGCTTTCAATTCCTGGGTAGTAAATTCCACGACATCCGCAAGCGAATCTCGTAGAAAGGAGGGTCAACGGAAAAAAAACTCACGTCTGCGCCTGAACAGCAGTACATTTATCCAACGGCAGCGGGTTGAACGTCTCGGCAAACCGATCAGACATGTACTCGTTCAGATCGATGCCCGAGGCGGATCCCGCGCTGTCGTACTCGCCCTGGCTGCTGCCCGCGTAGCTCGACGCAGGAACAGAGTAGGTCGAGGTCCCGTAGGCGGAGACGGCGCCGCCCATGGCGGAGGAGGAGGTCACCGAGGCGTCGAGGTCTTCCGGCGGAGAGACGGAGTAGGTGCTGTCGCCGCTGGTGTAGTAGGTTGGGTAGGTGTAGCTGGCCTTTGCGGAGGGGATGGGGAGGGCGCCTGAGGCGGAGTAATACTGGGAGCTGTAGGCTGACGACATTGTGGTGGCCGTTTGTGGAGAACGGGAGGAGGAATAGAGTTTGGATGGTGGGGGGTGTAAGTGGATGTGGAGATGGATGGATTGGCTGTGTTTAGGAGGACTAAACACGACTTGGATGTGATGTGGTATGATATGTATGTCCCAAGGGGGTAGATGGAAGTTGACACTGACACTTTGTCAAAGTGGAATATGAACAAGTGATGAAGACTTTTTTTGACCAAGTCAAACGTAGGTAGGTTCTGCAGTGCTGTCTGTCCGAGGAGGAGGAAGATGATGAAGAAAAAAAAAGAAAAAGGAGAGAGAAAGAAACTCAACTTCGGCCGTCAAGAGACCCCTTTTTATACTTTTTCAAGGCCTCCCCGGCTCAACATCACGAGCATCAAGCGGATAAGACATGACGACTCTATTCGTTGACGGGGGCCCCGCTCGAGAGCCAGGGAAGTGATAGTGTGATGATGAACAAACATGACCGAGATGTTCAGTCTCTCTCCCATAGTATCAGACATCCCGGATACTTGCCCGCCGCGCGGGGACGGACCAACGAGAAGAGCCAAAAGGCATGGCCGATGGGGTGATCCCTGGAGCCAATTGACCAAGTCAGGAAGGCTCGGATTGGGGCCTGCAGATTTCGAATTTCGATTGCTCAGAGAAACAGGACATTAGAGAAACCCTAGATGCATATGCCGAGAGGCGACTATCACTGTTTGTATTGGTGGGCATGGCCGCGGAGGAAAAAGGGGGGGAGGGCAGGAGGATCCGTCTGGACCGTACAAAACGTCCCATATGTGACCATGTGGGAGAGGGGACACAAGTCAGACAGACAGACACAGACCGGGGGGCGAAAAAACTGAAAAGGCGGCGAGTCTAACAGACATGTCGAGAAAGGCTCCAGAAAAGAGCGCAGAGGCTCAACATCACCGGCAACGAACCAGAAAGGGATATGATAGTGGATGGACGTCCTGAGAGGGTGTGAACGCAATGGGGGTGTGGCCGGTTCGTCGGCTGATCGAGTGTGGGAGATCGGACAGAACGGGACTGAAGAGAGACCCATACCCAGACTCTGACTGGACAGGACCAAGGGAGAGCAAGGGCAGGTATGGGTCATAGAGTTGACGAGCTAATGGTACGGCGGGATGGGGGTGGATGGGGGGGTGTGTGAGAATCATGGCAGGGCATGGCATGGGCATGGACATGGCCGTATGACAGCACAGGTTGTAGCGGGCGATGGAGGTCAGAAACCGGATCAACAAGCCATCAGGGAATTGCGCCGTCATCAGAGATGCAGAGACTGTCCGGAGCGGCGGGGGCAGCAGTAGTGGTATTGCACAAAGGCATAGGCGCGGGCCGGCAAACGAAACGAACGGGGAGAGGGCGGACAACGAACGACGCAATCTATGTGTGGTATGTAGCGGAACCGAGACTAAGGACAGACTAGACTTGTTAGAAAAACCACCTGGAGTTGGAACGAACCCCAGAAACCAGAAACCAGAAACGGCTGTCTCTCTTTGGGCGAGAATCGGTGACGGTGACGGTGACGACCAAGCAACCCACGAACGGGCACACCCGCGCAAGAGCCCCGTCACGCTAACCCCATGACAAAAGCGGCGTTGGATCTGAAGTGCTCAGAAATGCACTCTCGTTGGCTCGAAAAGGTGGAATGCCGACCTTCAAACGGATTCCCAGAGTGTGGTTAGGCAGTGATGCAGCAGGTCGGGCAATGTGTTGTCAGATATGCCTGCAGACAAGAGTAAGTGGATTTTGGTTCATTATTTTTCTTTGCTGCTCCTTTGGCCCTTTTCCCCCCTGGGCCTATTTCTCCTGTGTCCTTTAACCTGGAACCGTCTTGGCCTGTGCTTTGCTACATATTAGCTAGAAAAAGGGCTGCATGTTTCCTGCTCGAAAAGCGAATCCGTGGGGATGGAATTTCGGGTTGGGTTGGGAAAATTAAAAATCCCCCAAATCCAGATCATTTTATTGGCCAATCAGTTGGGGAAAATCGCTGTCTCTTGGGGTTCCCATTTGTCGGAAT
>Ga0247781_1000457_pt1 | contig 12655 bp, 4 predicted proteins | sample UWRJL184509B5_FD_179922 | JGI IMG/M metagenome (GOLD analysis project Ga0247781, IMG submission 179922) | Plant litter microbial communities from Arlington Agricultural Research Station in Wisconsin, United States - UWRJ-L184-509B-5 | ecosystem: Environmental > Terrestrial > Plant litter >...
AGCCGAGGCAGCTCAGAACTGTAACCCCTTTGCTTAGTCTGGGCTCAGTCTGGCTCAGGCCAAGACATCGGCCACTCAGTTCCCAACAAGAAAAGAGAAATTCGTGGTGTTGATTTTAAGGTAGTGTACTCGCTGTTATATCCAACACACCTGCGGACGTGGTACAGGAATGACTTAGTTCTGTCAGAAGCGCTGTATACTGGATTCGGTGGAATTGATAGGGCTGTAACTGTGTGATTATATTGCTTGTTGTCTCTTCTAGCTGCCTGCCAAAGGCTTCTTCTTTATAGACCTTTCTATAGGATTCAGGCTTCGTTACCGTAGTGGCTAAGGCTTACTGGCGCTCTGGCTGTGCCAGGCTTCCAGTCAGCGAGGCTGACTTGATGGCCAGGGACCCTTTCCATCTGACAAGTTCTACCCGATCGTGAATACAACACGCCTCCTCGTATCTCCCTAACCGTGATGACCCGGATAACATAGCTAGCTTCAAGCCGCGGATGTTCAGTGTCGGACATTTGGAATCGACACCGAGTGCAAACCAGGACGAGGAAACTCCCAGCCTGCTCCCCTGCACTTTGCTTCTGGGACCCTCAGATATGTATTGGCCCTTATTGAAAGGGGTAGGGCTGTACAGAAGACATCCTCTAGCTTTTGGTCACGGTAGTGTGATCGTCCTGACTTTCCCCGAAGAGGTGCATCTTTGTCCTACATGAGTTACCCTGTTACAGGCTCGGGGGCTTATTCAAAAAGTTGATTGGGCTGCTGGGCACCTCTATGCACCTCTCGGGGGGCCTGTTCAAAAAATTGATTGGGCTGTTGGGCACCTCTCTGCAACCTTTCGGTGGCCGGTAAGGCCGGCGCCCCCTTGGCGAAAAGCTAGATGAGGGGTTGACTTCAAAATAGGCCTGCGTCCCCCCCGACGAGTAGTGGAGCATTTGACACCTGCAAGAACGCACTGACTTTCCTATCTCACCACCGCTTCGAATCGCTCCCAAGCAAGTACTCTCAATGGGGAATAAAAGTAGTACAATCGACCTGGAAGCCGCCAGTAATGGGGCCACGGCTGATGCCCGGCACTCCATGGGAAAACGGGGGTTCTCAGAGACGGCCGAGTTCCTCGCAGCCGACCCCGATATGACCACAGTCATTTTTAGACGGTTTCATATAGCGGCCATCCGAAATCTACTCTGGCTAGAAGGCCGCGTGGCATTGTTAGAGAACCATCAACGGACGCTGGATAATCTAGCATGTGATCCCGACCACGTGGAGCTGGCGACCAAGTCATGGAAGGGTCTCGCCGTTTTGGGTCGGCCTAAGACAGAGGATTTAATGTCGCTACCTGACTCGGCCTTGCGGGAGTGGGAGTGGGAGCTAAATCTCACCACAGGAACTTCTGAGGAAGCGGCGGCATACATCTTGGGATCGACGTCGGCAACCTCAGCAACAACCCCAAAGAAAACGGCAGCAACCAAGACGAAAGTGGCTGAGGAATCTAGAAAGTTGATCAAAGCGAAGTGGGAAACCTCTTTGGCGATCAACGCTGCTATGAAGGATTATCGTGAGTGCCCGAGAAGCCCCTGCGGATCTTCACTGCCCCACGGAGCTTACCCGGAAAGCGCTAATCTATCCGCTCAGAAAAAGCTATTCTTCGATACCAGGAAGTGATGAACATCGCGCCTCCCGCGATTCGCACGTTCCAGGCCCTCCAGCACTGGTTCGAACCCGTGGCCACTGGGGAGTCTGGGGAGCCTAAGCGCAATCCGCCTTTTGACGAAACTTCGGTCCTAAACAAGCTCTTTTTCGACTCAGCGGTTAAGGAGGGCAGGTTTTCTTACAAGAGCGAGATCATGACTCTGCATGCCCCGGCGGAAGAGGATTACTTTTCCACGCTGATAGCATGGTGGGGCAGATCCCTCAGCTGCTTAAAGGTAGTTTTGAATTGGTTTGCAAAGGTGAAGGCTCATAGCTGATTCAGCGTCTGGCAGATAAAACATCCTGCCGCCAAAGACCTTTCCATTGTGCATGAAAATATCATCCACCAAATCATCACCTTTGTCGCTGTGGTTATGTCCCTAATATTTCTTGTCGTGGCCGCCTGGGTGCTCTGGGTCCTGCGAGGAGCTGAGGCGAAAGTCAGACTGGCAGTCGTCACGGGTTGGGTGGTGGCCTTTGCTTTGTGGCTGAGCTTCCTTACAAGCGCTAAGAGATCCGACATCTTCTCAACAACGGCGGCATATGCAGCTGTTCTGGTTGTTTTCGTGAGTCAGATACCTACCTAACTCCATGTTCCTTTTCTGTATTCAAAGTTCAAACCCACATCATTCAAGATCAGTCGCAGTGCCAGCTGCCAGCTTCCATGTTATCATTGTGACAAGAGAGGGACCAACACCTAGGCGAAAGGTCTTGAAAACAACGTGCCTTATCTCTGTACTCGGCAGGAGCCTGGCGAGGGAGGGGCCGTCATAGTGCTGTGGTTGTGGTACTGGTCTGCACGCGCGCAGCTGGTTAACGCCGCCGACATAAGAGGAACGCCTCACTACCCTTCACCAGCAGACGTCGCACAGTTAACGACCCTCTCAAAATACTCAATGCCATCCCTGTCAGAAAGTGTCAGAAGCGCTGCACACTGGATTCTGTGGATTTGAAGGGGGTTCCAACTGCTTGATGGTATTGCTTGTGTGGTTCTGGCTTCCAGCCAGAACCTTCTTCTTTATAGGCCTTTCTGTAGGTAGGATTCAGGCTTTGTCACAGTAGTAACTGACGCCTACTGGCGCTCTGGCAGTGCCAGGCATCCGGTTAGCAAGGCTGGCCTGATGGCCAGGGCCCCTGAACCTCCTTTCTTTTTGACAGCACATAGAGACGTTCTCTAAAACTATCCATAGATCCAAATTAGAAATAGTATAGTGGTAAATAGCGTAATATAAATTAAAGAGGTTCCCAGTTCGAATTGCATTTGTGAAAGTGAAAAAAAAACTGTAAATTGTAAATTGTAAAATAAAGCCTGTAAACTCCGTAAAAGAAATCCTGTAAACTTTATAAAAGAAAGCCTATAAACTGTATAAAATAAAGTCTTTAAATCTTAAAAAATAAAGCTTTAAAAAGCAGGATTTATTTTTAATTATTTCTTTATCTCTTTAAATAGATGTATTGGCTTCTGGACAGGTTTCTGTCGCTTTGTTCGCTGTACTTATTTAAATAAGCTTAATACCCTATGCTAAAATTGCTAGGAGTGAAAGTGAGGAATGGAGCGCCCTGTAGCGTAGTGAAGGGCTGTCGCGGAATAACGAACGAAGTGACGTTAATAATTTTATTTAAACTGATAGTGTAAAGTTTATGTTTTAAGTTACTAAGTTATAAATTTAAAAGATTAATTCACTTATTATAGGTTAAGAAATCAGCTTAGCAGTTAAGCCTAACTATAATCTAAGCTTTACATTAACTAAGTAAATTAGTACTTACTGCTTAAGAGTATACCGCTTTCTTAAATTATATAAGTTACTGTTTATACTTACTGTTTACTTAAACTGCTTACTGTTTCTAAGTTTACTACTTTTAGGTACTCTTTAGGTTTCTAATACTACTATAAGGCTAATTCTTTACTTTAGTAATTAAGCATAAACTGTAGTTTAAGTTAGGTTAAGCGACTAAGCAAATTTATTTTACTATTAAGGTTTAATGTTTAATTTAATATAACTTCACTACTTACTTATATTACTTAGCTTTACTAATAATAAGCTTACTGCTTACCTAATTAGGTAAATTTATCTTTATTAATAACTATTTACCGCTTTTATACTCATTACCTTTATAATTATTAAAGTTATTCTTACTGTAGAATAATTTATTTTATAATATAACAGCTAATTATTACGACCTGCACCCAACACAGGCCTCGAGAGGACTGGCGCGGGTTAAGACAGAACGTATAGCAGGACGCCAACAGGTAAAGGCGTTCCGAAGACAGCTTATTAAGCTAACACTCTTAAATAGGGGTTTAATATCACTGTAAGTCGTTATCACTATAATGCGCAGAGGTAAGTCTAAACAGTAGGACATAAATGAATAATTAAATACTAGCGTGAGGAACTGAAGTCCCTTATGGTAGTTATAGATATAACTATAACTATCTATACTAACTAGTTAAGAGGTATTTTATACCCTGCTTATAATATCGTAAATGCTTGTTATGTAAGCACTTTACACCGCGTAAGCGTTTTACTTATAAGGTTTCTCCTACTTACAATACAAGCACTTAGTATACTGTAAGCAGCACTTTATTAATCGTAAAGGTTTTAAGTCTTTACACCCCTAGCCTAATACGCCTAGATAATATACACTATCTTCTAATACTATTCCTTCTATAAAGGATTCGTTAGGCCGCTCCAGCTTAAGTAATAGCTTATAAGGTCGTTACACGATTCCCCCTCTTTAACGTTCTTTTCTTATAAAGAATTTAAAAGGTAAACTTCTCCTTTTCACCACTTCGTTATATAATAAGTATCCAGTTTTTAAGTCTTAAAACGGGAATAAAGTAAAAGCACTAACCGCTATTTAAACCTTACAGCCTACATATATGCGTTTAATAGTGAAATATCCCCTTATTCTTTTTGCAAGTTTGCTGTCCCTCCGCTTATCTATCAGGTTTCGAACCAGTCCGACAGTTACGATTACTGTTTAGAGAGGTACCAGCTTTCCTAATGTAACGCTTTTAATGTTAGTAAGGTAAAGTTAAAGGCTCTTCTTATTGAAAAGTAAAACCTTAACTTGTAAGTTAAGTCTACTATTTAATAGCTTTATAAGGCTACTGTTAAGCTTTAAGAGGCATTAACGTATCTAGTGCGCCTTTATAAGCAGCGGTCTTATCTTAAGGACTGGGCTGTGAAGGCGTTCAGTTATAAAGCGGAGTTGTTAGAGTTTTAGGAGAGTAAGGAGGCTAGACTAGACACCTTTCCTAAAGACGTAAAGTCTTTTAATTAGGGGAACTTTCTAACAGGGTCTTTATAATAAGTAGTTGCTTTATAACTTAGTTTGTGACTTCTTTCTCTTAATAAACGAAACGGCTCTTTTTAGCGTAACGGTAACGCGTTTATATTTCGTTTTTTATTAACATCTTTTCCTAACAGTACTTATTTTTATACAGAGCTTGCTAGGAGCTTTAGAGGCCCTACCTCCTTACTAAGTTTAAGGTCTTTATAACCCTAGCTAAAGGTTCTAATAAATGTCCTTCTGTACTTACTAAAGAGTTTCCTACTATTTTTTAAACTTTAAGTCCTATAGTAGTCTTACTTTTTAATATAGTAGTTTAAATGTTAGATCTTATCTTATTTCTAATTCTTATTGTTAGTTTTAATCAATCTGGATTCTTTTAGTAAAACTCCGCAATTAGGTTTAAGTACTTAAGATTTTTTATTAGCTTTTATAAGTTGCTCTTAAGGTTATAGTTTAACTATTTAATAAGATATTTAAGTATATTCTTTCCCTTCCGCAAATTTATAACTTCTTTAACGTCGTACTTATCCTTATTAGTATCGATCTTAATCTTCTTTTCTAACGGAACTCCCTTTAAGGTAGGTTCTAGAAGTAAGACGTGAAAAACCTTAGTCCGCACCTTTATGTTAATGGGTAAGTTTAACTTATAGTTAAAGGTGGTAACCTTTTTCTTAATCTAGAACAGTTTATACCTTTTAAAGTTAAGCTTCTTACTAGGCCGTTTCGAATGTAAGTTTCGTAAGAAAAGGTAAACGTAATCCCCCTCTTAAAAAGTCAGTCCCTTAACTTATTCGCTATTATAATAAAGTCTTTTCTTAAGTATTAACTATTTAGTTCGGTATTTATTAGTAAACTTCTTTATTTATTCGTATATAAACTTAAGTTTAGCTTATAGATAATTATACAGTTCCTATATCCAGTTTATATAAACTGCAGCTTAAGGGGTGCTGGTAAGCAGGCCTTGACAGAGCTTAGGCTCCTTACTGTAATTAGTAAAGAATAGTAATATACTTATTAACTTAACTAACGTTATATTATAAGTTATCTATACTGTTAGTAATAACTTAAGCTAATTATCTTATTTGAAGTTAACGTATACTTAAAGATACGTTATAAGTATTTAGTTAACTTGCTTTATTTAACTGTCTGTTTATAAGTGGAATACTGTTAAAAGCTTACTTTTCACATTTATTCTTTATATCAGTCTTTATTAGAACTTTAACATAATTAGCTTATCTTAATTTATAATAATATTATTTAATTAAAGGTATTGTAAAACTACCTCTTTCTTGAAGATATAAACGAGTTACTTTACTATTATATCCTTTAAAGTTAATAGAAAGTAAGCCTATTTTATCAATCTGTTAATTACTATAAAGATCTAGTTATAAGTAACTTTTATAACAGGGTCCTTAAACTTTAAAATCCCAGTAACGAAGTTAAGTGAGATAAAACTCTATAACACTTATAGTACAGGGAGTAGTTCGAGAAGTCTATAAAGCTTATAACGCTAATTCTACTTTCGGTAATAGATATTACAGTTATTAACCACTTCCTTAACTAGCTTTTTTATTCCTAAGAAAGCGTACGCTTATTAAGCCTATATAAAAGTCTTTATCTAACTTATATATCCTTTAAGTTAAGACTTATAGACTTGTTAAACGTACTCTTTTCGTTCGTTTAAGTTATAAATATACAGTTTCTTTTAGTACTAAAGCTTCGCTTTTAATTCAGGCACGCTATCTACACTTTCTAATAACTATCTTAGCTAATAATTAGTTTCGTTATAGTTTAGATACTTTAAGTATTCCTTACTATAGTCTTACACATACTTTAAAAAGTCTTTTAAAAGGTACTTATATTTATAAGTTCTTTTTATTAACTTTCTTACTTAAAAGTCTTATTATTATTAATAGATATTATACTTTATTTATAAGTTTATATAGATATTAATAGTTTATTTTAACATCTAGTTATCTGACACTTATAGTGTGTGTTTTAATGTGCTGTTCTTAACTTTGTTAAATATAGTAATAAGGATTAGGACCGGATTAGTATCCTTATAATCCTGTTTTTAACTAAGAGTATTAACTTACCTGTTATCTTTTCCTTTAATATAGTAGATCTGGAAGTAAAATAAGGCTATTAACTTTACTTATCGTACTTACTATAAGCTGAGTTCCTTTATTAGGAAGTACTGGAGGTTATTATAGTCTGAAAAGACTTAAACCAGTTCTTCCATACCGTTTAGATATAGTGTTTATTTAATAAAGTATTAAATAATTACTATTAGTTCCTTATTGTAGATTAGATATTGTAAGGCTAGGCTATGGATTCCCTTCGATAAAAAGGTAACTAGGTAGCGTTTTCTGTTATTTTAAACTTAGTTAAGTTCTTTACTAATTATAAATTTTAAAGAGTCTGTCTTAACTTGAAAGGGCTTTAAGAAATTAAGGAGTGTTAAGACTAATACTGTAATAAAGGCGTGTTTAAAGTCCTTAAACGCTTTCTACTATTTATTAGTCCATTTAAACGGCTTTCTTTTACCTGTAAGTTTGTAAAGTAATCTTACGATTTTTATAAAGTACTTAACAAAACAGTAATAGAAATTTGTAAAGCTAATAAAGGTTTATAACTCTTTCTAATTCTTTAAAGTAAGTTAATCCTTAATTACTTTTATCTTCTCTAATTACATTTTAAGCCTTTTAAGGGTTATTTTAAACCCTAAATAGTTTAGCTCCTAAACGTAAAAATAGCTCTTCTTTAAGTTTACTGTCAGCTTTACTTTTTTAAGAGCTGTTAAAACTTATTATATATGCTTTTAATATTCTTCTAAAGTTTCAGAGTAGATTAAAATGTCGTTTAAATATATAAAGATAAACTTATCGAGGAAGGGGTAAAGAATACTGTTAATAAGGCTTTAGAAGGTTGTAAGGGTGTTTATTAATCTTATTAATATAATATAGTATTAGTAGTGCCTATTATAAGTTTAAAAGGCTGTCTTATACTTATTCTCTTCCTTCACTTTAATGTAGTTAAATCTTATAGAGAAATTAAGATTAGAGAACTAGTTTACTTTAGTAATCCGTTCTCGTATTTTTATAATAAGTGGTAGTAGGTAACAGTTTTTAATTATATCTTTGTTTAACGTTTGGTAATTAATAACTATACGTAGTTTACTGTTTCCCTTTCTTAAGATAAACAGTATTAGGTATTTTGTTAGGGATTGGGACTTTATAATAAACCTGTTCTTTAAGTTCTTATTAACGTACTCCTTTAAGGCTTCAGTTTATTAAGGGTTTAAGTGATACAGTTAGAAGTTACAGAGCTTTACTCCTAACTTTAGCTTAATTTTATAATATTATAGTCTATAATTTAGTAATTACAGTATCTTTTTTTAAAATAAGGTGAACTTCCTGTACTCTGTTAGTACTTTAAATAAGTTAACTTCTTCACTTATCTGTAGATTAGCTTCTAACTTCTTTTTACCTTCTAAATCGTTATTTAAGTAATGCGGTAGACCTTCTAGTCCTTTAACTGTCTTAGTAAACTTAACTTAAACTGTACTTAGTTTTAAAGGTTTAACGTGCTTTTAAGTGCTTCGTGTATCTTTAGAGCAGTTTGGTACCTTTTTAGCTTTCTTCGAACAGTAATCGCAGCTAAGGGACTTACTAAAAGTAAGGTAGCTACTCCTTTAGTTAATTATAAGGTTATACTTTTCCAGCTAAGGTAAACTTAGGATTATATTATAGCTTATAATTAATATAACGTTAAAGTCCACTTATTATTCGTCCCTATCTACTTTAATTAAGAGTAATAAGTAATAAGTAACTTTACCGTTATTATACTAATACAAGCTTCTTTCTTTATTTTAAATAGGAATAGCCTTTTTATACTCTTTATTAAAGAGTTTCCTTTAGTTAATTAATAAGAGGTATATTAAGTTAAAAGTATTCCCGTTATTAATTATTACTTTTACTTTAAATAGCCTCTCTTTTTTATCTATTACGTCGATATTAACGGAATAATACTGATATTCTTTTAATATTTAAGTTATAATAATTATCTGTCTTTAAGGTCTTATTTAACTTAACCTCTAAATACCTCTTTTTCTTCTTAAGGTTTTTACTAATTAGCGAACTACTAGTTTCCAGCCCTTCTGGAAGGCCTATAGCCTTTTCCTAATTCCTTCTGGAAAAACAGGTAGCTTTAATAGACTTAGCGATTAACTTTCCTTAAGTTTTTACGCTTTAGCGTCTAGTCGACTTCAAACGGTACGATATTCTTAAAGTCTTTAATAAGTTAATAGTACGTTTTATAAGCTTAGATTACAGTAATATCTTTTTACTTTTAGATCCGTTAGTAGTCCTCCCACTTCTACTATTCTTTAGCTTTTCCGTTAAGATGTAACAAACACGTTATAACTAAGCAGTTATTAAGTACCCCTCCTTATTAGTACGTAACGGGGGTTTAGTTAATTACAGTAACCTTCCACTTACTGTTAAACTTCTTTATTAAAGAGTAAGAGACTTAGTAATAAGTTAGTTCTAACTCTACTCTTATAATAGTGTAATTTTATTTTTATATATTAGGGAAGTAGTTATAAAGAGCTTTAAGCTTATAATATTAGTTAAAAGCGTAATTATTATACATATAATCGATCTATAGTATATCTTTATAATTAGGGTGGTTAATGTTAACTGCTAGTACTGCAGTTATAAAGTACGGAATAGGGGAAGTAACGCCTTATTCTTTTTCTTCTTCCACTTACTTTTATATATATTATTTCTCTTAAACCTCTTCCTAAAACTCAGGTAACAGTAACCTAGCTTATTCCTTTACGAAATGTCTTTCCTTAATAAGTTAATATTTAAGTTAGTTAGTAAAGCGAACTTTATTACAGAGTTATAACCTAATCTTTATTATTTTATCTTTAAACATTACAGTAAGACTTTTAACTTATAAGTCCTCTACTTTGTTTACTAACTTTTAATGTTTTTCCTTTAGCTCTTAAACTCTTTGTTAATATATTTACTTTGTACCTTCTTAAGGGACCCTTAAGGTACTGGTTTAAAGTATACTAGCTTTAATATAAGGTAGTTACTTAAGCTGTCCTTTTTCTAAGGAGGTAAGGGTGCTGATCTACTTAGCGTGCTTAAAGTGCTTAAAAGTCTTAAGAGGTACTGTTAAGAAGAACTTTTATTTTTCCAGTTCGATTCTCTTAGCTTATTCTCTTTTATCTTTTAAGGCTTACTTTTCCGTTTAAGTAACCTAGAGGGCTAGTTCTTCGACTCTTTTTACTATTTTAGTGATTTCTAAGTTAACGTTTTTCTTAAACTTCCTTAATTCTTAAGCTTACAGGGTAAGGTTTTTAAGGCTTACAATAGCTAACTAGAACATTTCTTCCTAAAGTTAATCTTCTGCGACCTACACTTCTAATAGTTCCGAGTTTCCACTTTAAAGTCAGTCTTTTACAACCTATACCTCTATAACTAACTCTTTTAAGATACCCTTAAAGACTAAGTATATTACGTCTTAAGGTTCTTCCTTTTCTCCTTTATCTCTTAAGTCGCACTTATTTATCTAAGTGTAGTCCTTTTTGTTACCTATTATCTTAATATAGACGTCTTTTAAGTTAAACCTAACGTGTTTTCCTCCTTCCAAAATGGGTTTTTAACTAACTTATTTTAATAACAGGCACTGTTACGTTATATAGCTTTTCTTATCGCAGTTAAAGCATTAGATTTAGGACAGGTCTTTAGACTGCTTTTACTGCTGCTGTCGTTAAGGCTTATTATAGTTAAGTTAATTCTAACAGTTTATTATACTAATGTCTATTAGCTTGGGGTAGTACCTTATCGCGGTTAACTAGTTCCCCTTCTTTAGTTTATTTAGTTAGTAAGGGGTCTGTTCCTTCTAGTAATTCTTCCGATAATAATAATTATAATATTAGTTGTTAGCTTTAATAGCTATCTTAATTAACTCCTAAAGTTAGTTTAGTCGATCTTCTTAGTAAAGGTCTCTAGTAATGTGCTCCTTTAAACTACTTTAAAACAGTATTATTAAGGCCTTTTAGCCGAGCTTAATCTTTACTACTTTTAGCTTAAAGCGTGTAAAGAACTTGAGGACTAAGGACGTCTGTCTTAAGGTTATAAAGCGCTGCTTAGCCTACCTAAAGGTGTCTAGTTCTCCAAACTTAGTCCGGAGTTAGTTAATAAAGACGTTGAAGTTGTCAAAAAAGGCCTATGTCTCGGGGGCTTCCTTTCGTGCTCTATCTACAGAGAGATTATTAATTGTTTTCACATAAGGTTTATACTAATAAGTAGCTACTTTATCCAGTAGGGCTTTAGCGAACTTAACCTTTCCTTCTTCTTCAAAGAACTGCTTATTATAATAGGTAATATAGCTCTAAAGCTAAGTTATTTAGGACTTTAACTGCGTAAAGTCTCCTTTAAAGCGCAATAGTAAGGGGAGCTTTACTCGTTTCTTTTATAAGCCTTTAAGGTTATTATTTTCTAATTTGATAGCGTTAAGTTGGGTTTAAAGTTTTTCAATAAGACTAATATGGCTTTTAGTGTCTTTAGGGAAGGTTTTATTAAGTTCCTTAACTAGTCCCTGCTAATTAAGGTTTAAATCTTTAAGGTATACAGCTAACTTATTAATAATGGGGAGCCGAGGCTAAGCTTACGCTTTCTTAATCTCCTTACCTTTTCTGGAAGTTAATATGTTAATAGAAGAGAGGTAGTGTTTAGGAATTTAATAAATAACGTTTAGAACTGGGACGCTAGTATTATATTATAACTTATACTTAATATAGGCCTCGAGAGGATTAGCGTAGGTTAAGATAGAACGTATAGTAAGACGTTAATAGGTAAGGGCGTTCCGAAGACGGCTTATTAAGTTAGCACTCCTAAATGGAAGTTTAATATCACTATAAGTTATTATTATTATAATATATAAAGGTAAGTCTAAATAGTAAGATATAAATAAATAATTAAATACTAGCGTAAGGAATTAAAGTCCTTTATAGTGGTTATGGACATAATTATAGCTATCTATACTAACTAGTTAGAAGGTACTTTATACCTTACTTATAGTGTTGTAAGTGCTTGTTATGCAAGCACTTTACACTACGCAAGCGTTTTGCTCGTAAGGTTTCTCCTACTTATAATACAAGCACTTAGCATGCCGCAAGCAGCACTTCATTGGTTATAGGGGCTTCGGGTCTTTGCACCCCTGGCCTAGTGCGCCTGGACGGTGTGCACTGTCTTCTGGCACTGTTCCTTCTACAGGGGATTTGTCAGGCCGCCCCGGCCCAAGTGACGGCCTGTAGGGTCGTCACACTAATGTGGCTAATCTAACTGTAATTTAAAAGGGTATTATTAAGTACTGCTGTTAGAAGAACAGTAGCTTTAATTTACCTTATATAGAATTCTCTAGTTTTCTAATAACCCTCTTTAAAAACTTATTACCTTTAGCTTATAAATGCTATATAGTAAAAAGACTTATATCTTATAGTAGCTTATAGACGTAACTGTTACGTAACTACAACGTAATTAACTAATCCCTCTTTATTAATAAGTGTAATAGTTTAATAAATTATAATGTAGCTAAAAACGATTAGGCTGCAGCCGAAGGAATATCTTTAACTTTATCAGAATGTGAC
>Ga0247781_1000458_pt1 | contig 12635 bp, 15 predicted proteins | sample UWRJL184509B5_FD_179922 | JGI IMG/M metagenome (GOLD analysis project Ga0247781, IMG submission 179922) | Plant litter microbial communities from Arlington Agricultural Research Station in Wisconsin, United States - UWRJ-L184-509B-5 | ecosystem: Environmental > Terrestrial > Plant litter >...
TCGGCCGGCCATTGCAACAGAGACTTTTGTCGCTCGTCAGTTCATCATGGGCAGAATAAGCGCCAATGCCTCGGTATATGACTTACTTGGACGAAGAACTCAATTTTGTCGAGCAATTGTACGACGTCGCCGTCGGACACTGTGGCAAGCCAAGTCTGTGCGTTCCCAAGGCCAGCGTCGAGGGCCATGCGAAAGCCTTTCGCCCCATCATTGTGGGATTGAAGCTCCCCACGTAGCTTTTCCAACGCTGCAGCAGCAACCGAACGTGGCACGGCCATGAGTCAAAATCCGAGAAAGACTGTGGTTACGGTGCCGGAGGAAAGAAACGGAGGCGCGCGAGCAGCGGCCTGAGGTGCGGGGAAATTTGTCCGATGTAGCCAATCATTGTTGACCTTGCGGTGCCCTCATCAGATGTTCTCGTGGGCTTTCCAGGCACACTGGCACTTTCCCTCTTTGCTAGCCCAGGACCTCACTGCTGCACTGGCAGTGGTGGGCAAGCGAAAACGAAGAAGGTCCAACCCATGCCAGACAGACGCATTCCAAGCTTCCACGCAAGCGCCAAGCTCCCTTCATTTTTTCTTTCGTCTTTTCGCGATGGACACCAGACTTGACAATCACGCCATCCAACAAGCAAGCTGATGCTTGCCTGAGGCTATTCGCGACGCTTGTCGATACGCATCCTGGCGATGAATGGCTCGAGAACCGCCAAGCGGACTTCAATCTCTGGGCTTCCGGAATCAAGGCAACCGCGACCGGGCGATCGTCCCTCGACTATCGCGTCAGGTGTTGGCCCGAAACATCGAAGGCAATCCGCAGCTATCTCGATGGTATCCGAGATCTGCTACACGACTACCCAGAGCAAGTGGACCATTCAGTCAACCCTGCGCAGTCAGCCAGCGAGGCGGATGCTGCGGATGATGATGTGGCGAACGAGATTCGCATCTCGTCCAGATCCATCCTCAATGGCCTTGTTCGTATATCCAACAAGATTCGCAAAGTGGGGACAGGGTATCGATTCAAGTCGGCGGATTCCACGTTCGAGGCAAACAGGAGCTTGTCAGGCGAGCTCCGTGACCTAGAGAGCCTTCTCAACATCGTTATCTTCCGGGCACGGGGAGGTCATGACCGGCAAGGTGACGCTGCTCAACAGTTGGTCGAGTTCGAGTCGTCAAATGCTGCCACTACCTCCGAGCTTGCAGAACCACATTCACTGTTGCAAACAACTGTACCAGTCCGCTTGATTAGGGCAAATCTCGTACGCCGCAATAGGATAATCTACGCACAGAGAACCGTGGGAAAGAAAACGACGGCCGCAGATGAAGACATCCAACCCAAAGAGGTGGAGCCGACGAGGAAAGCGGTGAAGCCGGACCGGACGGTATCCGAGTCCCAGACGCCTCAAGCCACTGATGGCCTAACGGCCACTAGTGGAGGGTCGAAGAAACAGCCACGTTCAGAGGCGCCTTCCGCTCCGGCCACCAAGACAGCTACGGAGATAGGGTCCAAGTACAACGAGGGACTTGTCTTGGGAGACCGCAACACAGCCTCGGTCCTCACTAGAGCAACATTGACCGGAATTGCGCACGAGTACCCTCCGTGCCCGAAGCCGACACCTGACGGCCTGATACAATGTCCCTACTGCTATAACACAATCTCTGGTGACTACGCCAAAGACAGGAGCCGTTGGCGGTAAGTGTGGTCTCTCCCCCAAAGCTGGTTCCATGGCGGATTTCTAACGATGTGTGACCAGACACGTGGCCCAGGACTTACTCGTCTATACATGCATTTTAGAGGACTGTAGGAACCCCTATGAGATGTATGGCACCGCAGAAGCGCTTCTAGAGCACATACGAGAGGACCACAGCGTCAAGCGGTGGATTTGCCAAGACTGCAATTCTGTTCAAATGTCCACGGAACCACTCATATTTCGCTCTGAGCAAGACTGGCAGGCGCATATATTCGATGAGCACGACACACGTCTTAGTGAAGATGAAGCACCTTTATACTCTAACCTCGCCGCGCGGGTGACTCTTCCGTCATTAACGTGTCCACTTTGCCCATCGGCGACAGAGCACCCTTCCAACAATACGTTTGAGCATGTTGCGGAATGTCTTCACGGATTCGCGCTCTGGGCACTGCCCGCCTACGACAAGCAGCACTTAGGAAGCGAAGAAAGCCGCAGCTCGCGAGCAGTCACGCTCGGCGACGATACCATGGACGACGACAGCGAAACCTATCAAATTACCATCATCGTTTCAGAGTCTGACAGTGAGGGAACGAAACGCGAATCTAGCGGAGCCCTGAGATACGAAGATGTATCCAAGCTCCCATCTGCGAACCGGACAGTGCCTCAGTGGCTTGGTGGTTTACCTCTCGAGACTTTCACAGCAAACTTCGAATTCCCAGCTCAGGACCCACTTCCCGCCCGAGCTGATGAATCAAAAATTACCTTAGAGTTGGACCGCGAAGGAAAATTTGTTGCTCGTTCTGCGTATTCGATTCAAGCAATCTCCTACGACCTTTCGCTGACAGGTGACGAGTTTATCCGGCGCATAGCCGATGATTTAGAGCCGACTCTCTCCTCATTCTTCTGGAAGAATTGGGAGACTTACTTCTTGCCTTGGACACGTCTACATACTATCCTAAGCACTGAAACTATTTTTCTACTGCTAAGAGCGACCGAGGACAAGGGCGACCGTCGTAGCTCTGATGACAACCATCTTCGAACGCTGGCCAACATCATTGCGCCAGAGATCGTTCTACTTGGGCTACCGGGCAGGCTAGGACGGCAATTTCGTCGAACACTCGCCGCATTACTCATTGCAGATCGCGAGGGGGATATCTTTTTCTTCGTTGATACCGGCTATAATGATTTGTCGTTGATGGACATCATGTTCGGCGAGATTGACCTAGCTCCCGACATATTTGCCCACCTGTTTGCGGGCTGGAAGACAAGGGAGATCAAGACTTTCAGATCCTTACGATGGCAGCTATGGCCAAGTTCTTTTCAGCCGAGACAGGGTTGGAATTTTTGTCCATTGAAGGAGAATTGAAGTTGACCGATACAGCTGATGAAGACCGCACTCGCAATATCAGACCGCCAATTCTCTCGCTTAGGTCAACTGAAGAGATCCTCGCCTTCGAGCGGTCGTCGAGGCGGGAAGTTTCAGGCGGTTTTGCTGACGTCAATTTCATAAGACTACATGAGGACCAGCAAGACCTCCCCCGATATACTGTACGGCATAAGTTTTTGTAACGCGAATCCCGACAGATTTCCTTCGCTAACTGGTGTGTAGAAGCATGGAAAGCTCGGTCTCGTCGCTATCAAGACTCTGAAGAACGATGTCCGAAGTGGCCAGGATCAGACCGAAGCATACACAAATGAAGTCAACATCTTGGATCGACTTGCCTCGACTGTTAGCTCGCCTCATCTGGTCCGACTCCTAGCATCAATCATAATTACCCCTGACGACACGCTTAGTGGACGTGATGATTTCCATCTCATGTTCGAGGCAGCAGATCGGGACTTGGAAGGTCTGTGGCTTAGCAAAGAGTGGCGAGCAGCTAAACCCCTTGCAGTGAACTACTCCACGATATCTCGTTGGGTTGCACAACAGTGCCTCGGTCTTACAAACGTCCTCCACAAGTTGCACGCGCTACACGGCATACACAGCAATATCGCCCCCGAGAACATTCTCCACTTTGGTAGCTGGGACTACCATGCAGTTTCGGATCCCTACACGGTACACGAGCAACTTGGGGTACTGCAACTTTCTGGGTTCGGGGCGAGCTCACTAGACTCAACGCCGTCGCAAGTTAGGGGATATATCCGCTTCGGGGATTACCTAGCCCCAGAGATGGAAATTATCCCCTCTACTCCAACTACGTCAACCGATGTCAAGAATCTCAGTTGTTTATTTCTTGACTTCGTCACCTAGATAGTGGACAGGCCCGAAGGCTACGAAAATTTTAGTGAGGGCCGAGTAACCGAGGCTCTCCGAGGAGATTGTTGCCGATTTGCGACAATTTCCCAAGCCGGTAACTCGGAGGGCCCGGGCACTACCGCGAAAGTGAATGAAAGGGTCCTTCAAGTTAGTGTTGCTTTGCCCGCCATCGCTAGTCACCACTGACAGTAGGGGAAAACAGCAAGCCACCTACCTCTGCACACACTCTCTCAGCTCCGAGTTTGTGCGAGAGCTTTGCCACATTGCAGTCAACTACATGCTCGTAATCCGAAACACGCACACAGAAAATAAGCCCATCGACGTCCGATACCAACGTGACCTTCAAAAAGCAGCTTCAGACCGCCTAACAAGCAAGCAGGTTGCCTCGGCCTTGGAGGAGATTATTGCCCGAGAGGACGACTACTTCACTCCTTCTCAAGCCTCCAAGTCGATCGTGCCCTTCGAGTCTTCCCGCTGGTGCAGACCATATCTTCTACTAGACTACAACAAATTTAGTCTTCAATCTATCAGTAAACGTGTTGTGTTGGGACTAGATTCTCACGAGGCTGGCTTTTCTAAGCCTGGTATCATCAAAACCGGTCCAGCTGAGCCAGACCAAATCCCTTTGGACCACTTGCAAGATTCAGACACAAAACCCACCACGCAAGACACAAATTCACTCCCGGAGAAGACCAAGCGACACATCGAATGAGATAGCGGGCGCTTGTCACCACGACGTACAGGGACTACGTAAGTCCCAGTCAGACCTCGGCTGGCCTTTGCTACCGAACGAGTCTGCTAACACACATTACAGCACATACAATGCGAGTATATAATCAGTACCGCAACAATAATTCCTGTATCTTATCTTTGCACTTGGGGTGATCACTTTTCACGGCTGCGCCAGGTCCAGAAATCTTGTGAGGGGGTTGGTTGTAGGTCGTATTATGACCGTTAACGGGATGATTGACGATAGCCCTGAAACCAACTCCCGGGACCTCCCGTGCTCTTTGTCAAGTTTGTTCTTTCTTCAGGGTAGTTATTTAATTCAAGCTGGCTTTCCTCATTTTAAGGTCTTGTTTGGTCAGAACGGTTAGCGCTGAGACGGGCTGGTTTGGCTCCGAAGTGACACCTGTTGTGGATAGAGGGGGACTATATCTCTCTCGAACTATTTTTCATTACAGTATATTATAGTTCAAACATGGGACTGTTCTTTCTCAAGTGAAGTAGGCTTGGGACTACATGGTGGGAGGGTTGGTACTGGACTTGGTTTTCACCAGTTGATTTCTACTGCCACTTAGGACCGTGGCTATATGTAGATCGGGTACTTGGCGAGTGGCAGGGATTTCTTACTATCTGCCAGCTATAAGTTTATGAATGAAAGAGTTTGGAATTAAATATATCAATAGGTCAGTAGCTTACTAATCACATCATAAGGATTTCTAAATCAAAAATCGAGATAAAGACTTACAAAGGGCGGGGGTTGAACCCCTTCTTAGACGGCTGAAATTGCAGTGAAAAAACTCATATGGTAATTGAAACGAGAAGTCACCAGAGTGATGATTATATGGCAGCTTAAGGTTAAATAAGAGATGTAATTAGCTAATCCCTCCAGACGTAAGACATTATATACCCATTAAACGACGAGGGCGAACCGAGGAAGGCCATACCGGCGCTCTTAAGGGCCAGATTTCGCCAGGCCGCGATGGTGCACCATGGCGCGTAGACGTAATCGATCACGACTTCAACGACAGCGATCAGCGCCGAGACTTCGGTCTGGAAGAGAGGGAGCGCAGGCGTCAGCGGTGAGCGAGAGCCGACACGGACGGGTCTCCGTCGGACGAAGAAATAGGGAACCAAAGCGAGGGCGGGGTACGAGACGGAAAAGAGCGAGAACCCAGTGTTGCGGGAGAAGGTGTGATAGAGGGGGCCTTTGGCTCGGGGAGGATTTGACATGGTGAATTAAGTAGGTTGCTGATCGATCCAACGGAGGGATGGATAAAAAGCGCAAATGGAAACGGACGACATGGCGTCTTTCGAAGGCAACCGCGTCATTTGTGATCGATCCAAGAGTGTTGACGGGAGCGCTGCACTGGCAAACACCGACCAAGGGCCTCTTTCCTTCCAGGAGTCCAGGACACCATATTTCCCCTGCTGCAGAGCCTCATCCAGTGGCCAGGAGAGCGCATGCCCACGGCGTGCAGGCTAAATAATAAGATAATAAGAGTCCCAGACTTCCAGCTGTGCCGTCATGCGTCCAACTTGACCCTTCGTTTTGTGCATGCATTCCCAGCAGCGAGACGCGCTGCACGCCTGCATTCCGCAATCTGGAATTCAGCAGACTACCAAAAGAAGTTCCGAATTTCAAAATGGGGAAAAAGGACCCCAGGTTTAAGTTTTTTTTTTCAAGAAATTTTGTAAAAAATAATGCGAAAAAACATACAGCACCAGGGATTCGCTGGTCGTCACCGACCCAACTACAAGTCTGGCGATTGTTGGCTTATCTATGGGAGAGCATACGGATCCCGAGTTAAACTCTTGTGGGGCCGAGAATTGGGCCCACGCTCGCATGTTCATAACAGTACCAAAGTAGGGTGCCGCAACTAATTTTTGCTTGCCTGTCCTCTCTAGCATTCTTAGTCTGAGCTAAGGTGTGTTACCTGAGGACAACACCATGAGCTGCTAGAAAGTCCTTTAGTGGCGGTGCGGATAAAGCGGGTAATCGCTCGACATCGATACCAGTATCGTTTCTAAGCCGTTCTATTATATACTGATATGTTATATATGTCCGAGCGGTTGTCTATCGCCGTTCCTCACCCGACGTTTTTCTTTGCCGGCACCAGCCCCGTTGGAAGCCCCCAAACGTCGTTTCCAAGCCACCTATGCCATGGTTTAACTAGGATGTCCTGTTGTCGCGCTCTTCACCACCTGGGCTTTGACCTTCAGCACTGTCGTTATTTCTCTAACTACCGAAACCCCAAGCTAGAGAAGGTGTTATCATACGCTCTCCCCCTCTGCCCTTTCCCATTGGTTTCTTTTGCCTTTATTCCTTCTTCTTCTCCCAATACCTCAGTCAGCTCCCTCTAGGACTACTGTTAGAAGCACTGCACACTGGATTCGGTGGAAGTGATGCCTGTTACAGAGCTAATCTGTATCGTTCTGGAGGTGGAGGTAGAGGTGGTTGGTTGCCTTGCATTACCCATGGTGACCGCAAACATGACCGAAAGTCCTTAGCTGGCATCGAATAGGAGGCCAAGACGCCAACTCGGCTGCCTATCGTGCGTGTGCCTCCCAGTGAAATGGGTATAGTTTCGTAATATATTCCAGGTCGTCCCCAAGGGTCCAAAGACAGACCTGAAGCAGGGCCATAGGACATCTCGCACTTCGCCAAAGAAGCGGTGATCAAGCATTTTCCTGATGGTTGGGTGGCAAGAGACAACAACTTGACGTGGGGCTCTGCCTGTTGCATCCTGCGTGATCCATCGCAAGTAACCAGGCCAGGCTCGTTGCGTCGTTCTGTGGATTGTCTCGGATCGTTGAAAGGTCCCCTCTCGTAGCGCATGGGAGGTCAAGGCGCCAATTTTGCGCCAACCCCGCATGCACATCGGGAAAACCAGATGCCAGACGCAAGGTGTGGAAGGGCGATGCAGATAGTTACGGCTGCATGAGTAGAAAGTAAAATCCGAACAGGCGCCCTCAATTCCCATCATCAGAATCCTGAAGCCAAGTGATCCCACTTATTCCATACGGTACCTACAGATCAATTCTTTTCACATTGACTCTACTGTCGCTTCTGGTGTGGTGAGTACAGGCCGACGCCGAGCGGAGTCTTCCAAATAGAAGGGGGGTCTTCCAAATATCACGATACGCAACGTTTCCTCCCGCTCCGGCCTGGAAGGTTGGTGGTGTTGATTGATTGGTAGCATATCCTAAGCGAATATTGCATCATGCAGTGTCAAGGATTCCGTTTCGGGCCTTCAGAGCGGTACCCATCGAGATGTCCAATGGATGCTCAAATAGGCACTGGTGATCAGTAAGCGCCCGCTCCTGGGCCTCTTCACCCATATGTGGTGTAAGTGTTACAAATATCGGCAGCGATTCACCACGCCAAGCCAACGACCCCAGCCTGTCCATCCAGCAACTCTTTCTTACCTAGGTAGCACCTCATTCTAAGCCATATATTGCAGCAAGCAGCAACCTGAGGTTGAAAGCACCGCATCAGTCCATAATGCCATACATCAGTCTGCGTGACGGAGCTCAGCTCTACTATAAGGACCACGGCAAGAAGGACGGCCCCGTCTTCTTCTTCAGCCATGGCTGGCCGCTCAACTCGGATGACTGGGAGAATCAGATGTTCTTCTTGGCCAACCACGGCTGCCGTGTAGTAGCTCATGACCGCCGTGGACACGGGAGGTCGGAGCAGACATGGGAGGGGAACGACGTCGACTCGTGGACCGACGATATCCAGGAGCTAGTGGAGAAGCTGGACCTCAAGGACATGATCGTTGTTGGCCATAGTACTGGAGGCAGCGAGCTCGTCCGCTACTGTGCGCGCCGTGAGTTAGCCCCTCTTATGATCGATAATTAGCGTTCCCGTTACTAAGATATCCACAGACGGAACCTCTCGTGTCAAGAAGGCTGTGCTGATTAGCAGCAATGTGCCGTGCCTTATCAAGACCGACCAAAGCCCAGATGGTGTCGAGATAGGCGTACTTGACGGCTTCCGTGCCGCTATGGAGAAGGACCGGGCCCAATTCTTCCGCGACGTGGCCACCGGGCCTTTCTTCAGCTTCAACCGTCCCCAAGCAAAGTTAAGCCAGGGCCTGATCGAGTCCTGGTTCCAAGCCGGCATGCAGGCAGGCTTCAAGGCTACCTATGACACAACCAAGTCATGGCACAATTGGTACGGCGATGACCTGAAGAGCCTAGATATCCCCGTTCATTTCATCCAGGGGGATGATGACCAGATCGTGCCCATCAAGACGGGGTCCCTGCTGGGGATAAAGATGGCCAAGAAGGGGCATATCAAGGTGTACCCCGGAGCGTCACATGCGCTGCCAAGGCTGAATGCAGAGGATATCAACAAGGATCTGTTGGACATCCTGAACTCGTGAGATAATGTATGTCAGCACAAGGGACGTCTCGTATCGTCCAGGATTTCGTTCCCTTCCATCGTCTCAGCTCCAAATATAACCCAGCTCTATGCTTTGCATTCGTCGTTGCCAACCATGAGTCGAAGCTTGTCCGAATTCACGAAGGCGTCGCGCGCCGAGAAGCCTCAGTGTACCTTTGAGCGGCTCGACTGCGGGTTGACTGGATGGCCGGAGCCGGGAGCACGGTTGTTCGGTGGTGCTACCGTGCGGGTGGGCTTGCTTGCTTTAGCCATCCCTCTTGTGTTGTCATGGATGGTATGGTAGTCCTGAGAGGCCTTGTCTTCCAATACTCTACCCTCGAAGTTTTCATCGATACGGCACCCGAAGCCGCGCCGAACAGGGATGTAAGGCTTGAGGTCGCCGTGGAACTGGGGCTCGAGACTGTGCCAAACTGCGATGTGACGCTGGAGCCGGTCAAGAATGTGGAATTTCTCAGTGAGATCAAGAGCGCAGCTAACCTGAGATGATTCACGCGAAGGTATATTGGAATTCCTCTGTGGGGCAAAATGCTTGCCGTGTGTCTTGTCGTCAGGTCCCCAACACTGTGAGTCGAAGACAGCCTGAACCTCTACATTTCAGTGAACTAACCGATCCAGCTCTGGAAACACCAACCACTCTCTGCCAGGGAAAGCTTTGTCCACAAATCCTAGCCGCCGCAGCCATCGGATCTTCCCCCGAGGTTTTTATCTTCGGGCTAGGAGCAGACCAAACCATGCACTACCTACCGGATCGGCGACAAAGCCGGCTGGTCCGCAAACTGGTTGTCCCTGGCTGCCACTAGACAGATTCAATGGACGATAGCAATATAGGTGGTCCTTCCGCTACGGGCTAAGATGATTAAGGTAGGGAACGATCTCTGCCAAATTTACCTACCTTTATAGTGGTCCAGTTCGACAATTTCCGGTCGCAGTCTGCATTGCGCTTGGTGGCAAATCGTGTCGTGGCTTTTATGAGATAGAGAGACGACATGATTGTCGGAACAAACTACGCCAATTCGCCCCTTGTCCTCCTTCCGACCCCCACAGCCTCCAACCACCAAGCCCGAAAGTCCTCCCGGACCCAATCACCCAGCCGTCTGACTGCAGCGCAAACTTGGTAACATCCGTAGAGAGTATCCGTCCTTCCAACAATGATAGCTTCATAAATCACCGTCTTCCGATCGTCCCGTCGCGCAAAATCAACTCTCCACACGTTCTCACAAAGACAACGGGAAGGATAGGAAGTTCTAGTTGGCGTCCGGCCAAGCAGGACTCGACCACTTTATCAAGCTGTCGGAAATGAGTGCGAACCCAATTGGCAATCTGGGTGGTGTCAGACGTCCTGTTGGTCTTTGTCTCGATGTTGACGGCGAGAGGGGTCGGGGCCAAGTCGCAAAGGCGAAAGTGGTTGATCGGGACATCTCCCCTGGAAAGATCCATCAGACGCTCAGCAAGGTGATCCCCTTTAGGCTCGAGAAATATCCCAAAGCTGATGTTGTTCCCTTTGCCGGGGTCGAGATCCGGGTTTCGGAACTGCCGGTGTGTTCGGCAGGTTGTGATGTTGCGGAAGTGAACGTCGGTGAAGTCGATGAAAGCCTCTTCGAGGATATAGCTGTCCACCCTCCCACGCCACCCCGGCTCGTATTCCATCATGGCTTGGCATTGGCGGCTGTTGCGACAAGTCCTCTGCATTGTCAGTTGCGTAACCCGCAACTCTTGGTGGCTGTTGGGATCTCGCTCCATGGCAGCTGATCAACAGTGGTGGTGATGATACTGTTGTTTTCTTCACAATACCACGATCATCGATTGGGGAAATGAGTGAATGTCTTGTGGGAGACGGGTTACTCTAGCAACCAGCTGCAAGGACCCTCGTCTCTGGTGACCTCACACAAACGTATCCAGTGAGAGATGCATCAATCCTGGCAAGTCAACCTGCAGATCCAGAACCCAAGATCCATCCCCCATACCAGATCGCGTGAATTGGGTCTTGTCTTCCACAACCTCCCAGTCGACCTGCTCGACACTACTTACAAGGACCGATTTTCCCACTAAATCATAGCCCGGATTGCCTTCCCCACTCTCGGGATGCTGATCAGCGTTCTCGCGGAGCACGGCGCAGGTGCCGTGGTTCCAAAACTGGCAAACCAGGTCGCCCTTGCGTGCGTTGGCGGGAGCGAGGCCGATGGCGCCCCCAGTACCCACGAAGGGGCGCATGTCTTCGGGGCAGTCGGTAAGTGTCATGAGGAGCTTATTGTTAAGGCCGCGTGCTTTTTCTAACTGGTTCGGATTCTGAATATGGTTGGCGATACTAGCGGCCCAGCGCTTGGTCGCGGCGTAGGAAGCATGCAGTTCGGAGAGGGGCGGCCCGATGTGCTTGATTCGGATTGCCACACCTCTCAGAGCAATCCGGCCGTCGGGCTTGAGCGTGGAGGTGCTTTCCTGACTGTCTATGCCCATATCTCTCAATAACGCCGTTCCAAATGAGCCAACGAACGAGTCCAGCTCTCGCGGTTTTCCCCACAGGTTATAGCCCTCAACTTTACTTCTTTGCGCGATGTCCAAGGATGCCAAGTCCTGCTGCCATGTCGCCAGAGAATCTTGCGTCAGTTGACGATAAACCACGGCGCTAAAATGAACCATCTCCGCGGCCCTTTCAACGCCGTTGCGCACGGATGCCGTGTTCTGATAGTGAATTGCATCCTGGTACACCTCGAAGAGCGGCTTCCGGTAGTCAACAGGTATGCTACCGCCGATATGATCGTGTGCCAAACCGAGGAAAGCGTATATCCTATCGTGGGGGAGCTGGCAGAGGGATCCCTGGAAGGTATCGATGAGGCTTGCCAAGGTGAAGTTGGACGCATCTCGGAACTGTGAATCGCGCATACGGTTGAGCTTAAGAATAAACTGTACGGACTCATCGCCAGAAACAACCTGGTTGTAGTAAGTAACCCATCTTAGAAAGTGGTGCCAGGATATGACCGAGGTGTCCCATGGCATGTACGAATGGCCGAAGAAGACGGTGATTTTAGAGGCAACAATGAATTCTTGAACAATCCAGGTGCGAGTCCAGTAGTCTTGGTGAATCAGGGCGCTAAGGAATGGGCCGACGGCCTGGTTCCAACTTGGCGGGCCGGAAATTGTGACAGCTTCAGACCTATAGTGACGCTCTTTGCTCGGAGAGTGCCCATTCTGCTTGTCCAGCTGCTTCCTAATATCGTCCAACTGATCCCACATATCCTCCAGCTTTTTTTCAAACACTCTGTTCATTTCTTGCTGCTTCACCAACACTCTCATACGCTCTACCTGAGCAACGTATGCAGTGGGGCTCAACCTGGCCATGTCGAGCGGCGGCGGAGAGCGGGTTCCAAGCCAGACGAGGACGCCTCGGGCGCGGCTATAGATGAAGAGCATCAGGGGGATCTGCTTATTCTTCTCGTCGGTATCGTCCTGGTTGATGCACAAAGCGTCAATCCACAAAACTCGGGGCTGTGTCCGGTTGCGGAGGTGGCTCAGTGCGGACCAGAGATTCCTGCCGACTTTGACTTCAATGCCATTCAGCG
>Ga0247781_1000460_pt1 | contig 12625 bp, 10 predicted proteins | sample UWRJL184509B5_FD_179922 | JGI IMG/M metagenome (GOLD analysis project Ga0247781, IMG submission 179922) | Plant litter microbial communities from Arlington Agricultural Research Station in Wisconsin, United States - UWRJ-L184-509B-5 | ecosystem: Environmental > Terrestrial > Plant litter >...
CCTGCTTCCCCAGCACCCCCCTCCCCCCGCGATCCACCAAATCCCACACCTCCCCGAGCTCATCCTCCGGCAGTCGACTCCGACTCCAAAGATCCCTCACCACCAAATTCACCACCCCATCCGCCTCGACCGTCCCCTCCCTCGCCCGTCCGCTCTCAATCTGCTGCGCTGTGCCGCCCAAATCACCATCATCCTGTCCCCGGGAAGGTGACGATCTCCGCCAGTTGTCCGGATGCTGGAATGCAAACCCCGGGTGGAGGAACAGGCCACGGTTGCTCGCCCATACGGCTTCGTACCGTCGTCGTTCACGGGTTGATATTTCATCGCGCCATCGGCGACGGGACCCCTCTTGATGGGCGTGTTTGTTGCCTCCGACCAGTTTCTTCTTGCGGTGCTTGTGCATGTGTCGTCGGGCATCCTCGTCGTCTGAGAGGGAGGTATGTGGTGCCCGGAGGGTCTGCAGCATACCGGTGCGCTGGGGGGATTTATTACCCCCCGTTCGATTGGGTTGTAGACAATCTGCTGTGCGTTGCGGGTGGATGATGTGTAATGGGTTGTGTATCCGGTGATTGTGATTGCCATGCCGACGGGGGGCTGGGACGGGGGGCGGACCTGCTTGTGAGTTTGATACAGAGGTAGAGGATAGACGAGCTGACGCTAAGCTTCCTGCCATGATGGCGTCGGTGAGTGGGCCGAGGGCAAGGTTTGGAGTCGAGTTGTGATGTGCTGTTGGTCGGCCTGGTTGTAGTGTGGTACGTGCCGATGGACGACTCTGACTCTGAGACGTGGAGGCTCGTGGGGGGAGATTTGGCCGTTCCGTTAAGGAGCTGTGGGGAGAGTCGGTCCTTACGCCACTATCTGTTTCTAGGTCCTTAACAGGTGACAAGGCTCGTGGGGATTGCGTTGATGAGGCTGATACGAATGTGTCGTCTGATGACATTGAAACTTGCGACAACCGGCGGGTTGTTGGGTCTTCTTGCTCGGAGACGGCGGCGTGTTCAGTATGACTCTGTGTCTTGGGTTTCCTCATTTTGACGTTACTTGGTCCTTTTGTAGCAATGACATGTGGTTCGAGGGGCGGTGCCTTCAAAACTCTCTTGGGCTGGGGAGAAGCGAATTCTGTCCCACGGCTCACAGGACGCGGACCAGGCTGGGGAGGAGGTGGTTTAGACATCGATTTGGGTCGCTGGAGAGCTGCCCCACTGAGAGCCTCACCCTCAGTCTGTCTCCGTGGCGGAGGGATAGGCCTCATATTCCCGGCTTCCTGTATCTGTGTCTTCACTTCCTTCTGTGATTTCCGCCTCTGAGTGGGAACCACTGGAAGGGGGCCCGTAACACCTGCGAGGTTGTCCCCAACCAGAGTCTGACCATCCGAATGCCTCCTTCCAACTCCTTCCGCCGTGCCCGCAGTCAGACTCTCAGCAAGGCTAGCTGGCTTCGGCTTCGGCTTCGGCTTCCTCGGAGGCGTCGACTGGCGAGTTTCCCTCACAATCTCCACCTCCGGACTCCTAGACCTTGGAGGAGTTGGCGGTTGAACCCTTGGATACAGCGAGCCTCTCTGCTGCTGAGGAACAGGGTCCCTTTTCTTAACAGGGTCCATGTCATCCTTCTTGCTTTCAAAGAGAGATATAAGAGAATTAGCCGGCGGAATAGAGGATGTATCGGTTAGATGCGTGACATCCTGGCCAGGCGATGAAAAGCTGAGAAAGCTCTCCGCGCCAGGGCTCTCCCTCCGGGTGATTCGAGAGTGTAGCTGTGTGGGTGTAAGTGGCGATTGCGCAAAGCTTTGACCGGTATGTTGTGGGCTTGGCGACGCAGACCTACTGGCCGCCAGGGTGGCAGCAATGAAGGAAGCTTGCCGTCCGTCGGTCCCTGGTCTCGCGCCGGGATGGAGGCTGTTACCAGCCGACAGAGGAGATAGTTGCTGCGAAGACTTGTGCGTAAGGTTATGGTCTAGATCCCTATCTCTGCTCATATTCCTATCTCTATTATATAATCCAAGCTCTTGCGCACTCCCGCCCGTCCCATGTCGGCTCACATCCTGCCTGCTTGTCGGCGACCTCGGCCTGGAGACGGAATGATCCCGGGCAGCCTGAGCGGCAGCACGCGCCACTCCATTATCGACTTGGGATTGGGCTCGTAGCCACCCTGGGCTGGGCGATGTCGGATCGGGCCTGTTATCGTTGGATGTTTTCTGGCCAGATCCGGCTTGAAAGGCGAGAGTCGCACCCTGCAAGGCCGCAGACAAGGCGGCACTCGATGATGGTCCCGATACAGCCGAAGTAGCAGCAACGCGATTCGGGGTTTGGTTTGGGGCGCGCGTGGGTGTTCGTGGAGCTTGGGGTTGCATCTAGGATATCTCGCTTTCACAGCGAGTTCGGCAGCTTGCGAGTTGCGCTGGGAAAGGGGGTGGTTGAAACTTGGAAGTCGCCGTTATCGGTTGGAGCAGGACCATTGAGAGACCGCCGAAGATTATGTCAGTCTCGCTTGGGGGATGATATATTGAAACGAGAAAAAGAGAACTATGCTTCGAAACATCTGGAAACAAAGAGCATGATGGAAAAGAAAGGTGGGAAGCTAGACGCGAGGCTGAGGGAGAGTGACCAGCACCATCCCAACATGGATCATGGTAAATACAAAAGGGTCCATCCATACGAAACCAGCCTACGTAAGTGGCAGGTGGGGTCCTATTGTTGACAGGTTACAGTGGGGCAGCTCGAGGTTTGTCAGGGGCGTAAGGACCCGACAGTGTGGGGGACCACTAGAACCAGCAGCCCAGGAACCGTTACAATGACGCGGATGATGAAAGAAATAAGATTATTGATCAATACGCCGTCGACCAAGTGACTGCCATTCTTGCATCTGACTGGTAATAATGAGTTTCAACGGCAACTCTATCATTTCATAAAGCCCAATTAGATTGAAGTGCCCGATGTAGGAGAGTTTATTCTATGCCTCCTATTGACAAATCTTACCATGTGCCGATGGCATTATATCCCCAGATAATGGCGCGAAGCACAATGCCCCAGCAACAAAGGACTGATCAAGATTCATTTGATTCGCAAAGCCCGTTCTTAAAAACAATCCCAATTCCCAGTTCCATTTCCGATCCAGCTCAGTCTTTAGTTCCCTTTGAACCAAACCAACCGACCACTGCGGAAGAATAAACCGCCCTCCCAATTCCATTCCCCTTCCGTCCTCAAGTCCGAATCAAGCCAGTATAAAAACACAAGTCAAAGGAAAGTAGCAAACATGCTCAAAGTACATACAAGGCATGAACGTATTTGTCAAGAATAAAAACAAGTTCTTTTCACCGACTCCAGAATAGAAAATGAAAGAAGAAAATAAGCATTCAACAATAACAGTACTGGTACCAAATGCGCTATTGCATAAGTAGGTAGAAAAAAAGAAGAAGAATAACCGCCGCCCATAATAAAGTTATATAAACACAGTAATAACAGGTGAGTTGGGGGAATCGAATGAAAGGGAATCCCAGGAAGGGAGGTGTTCGCACACATCCCGAAAAGGAAAAAAAATCCAATGCAGACAGACATCCATCATAAACGTCAATATCATATCCGTCAGACCGGCCCCAAATGCTCGTTCATTCATCGCAAAAGATGTAGCAAACAAACAAACAAACAGATAAAGAAATGCCAGCGCATGTATGCTCCTGTCGGTATCGACATATTTCTTCATGATTCATGAATCTTGGGTAGGGTTGTCGTCTATTGGCGTGAACCATCGGGGAAGGAGAGGATTGGGAGATTTCAACAGAGTCTCTGGCTGGACTGCTAAAATGCGTCCTCGTCCGTCCACTCGCTCCCCGAAATAATCCTATTCCCTTCGGCGTCCACCATCACAGCATGGCCCGCATGATGCGATGGTGGTTGGAGTCCTCTCTGCCGCTTCGACTGGCTGGAGGTAGCAGGTGCCCGTGCATATTGCTGATTAATCTCCGGTTGTAGCATCTTGGTGGCTGCACGCGCTGCCCGAACCTTTGCATAGTACGTGTCTGAAGCATCCATCTCGGGCTCCGAGTTATCGTCATACGTCTCCCAGTTCTCCGATCCGGAAACAATGGTTGATGTATTGGATGTATTGGATATTTGCCTCGCTGGCGGAGCTTGGGAGTATTCTGTCTGGGCTAGCCGTTCGTTCTGTCGTGCCATCACCTGGTGCTGATATTCTTGCGAGTTGTTTCTGCTGATCTCGCGCGAAGTATATCTGTCATCATATACATCTTCTAGCTCAACATTCCGTATGATGCTGGAAGTCCCCAATCCGGCGGAGCGGTATGGGTTTGCTGGCGTCTCCAGGTCCGGCGGAGGTAGAAGATCTCGCATTTTGGGAGGTGGCGCTCTCAGCATGGGGGCACCTTTTCGTAAATTGTTAGGTTCAATGCGCGATTCCGGTCTTGACCGTTCGGGTGAGTTGTTACCATGCTTCATGTTGGACAGCGGCACACGTGCGGGAATTCGCGAAGGGCTCCCCTTCGTGCTTGTCGCTGTCTGGTTTCTTGTCTGGTTTGCCTTGGTGATTGTTGTCGGTGCAGCAGTTGGTGTTTTCGCACCACCTCTTGCCCCTGATCTCAAGTTCCCGACACTATTGGCCCTGTTAAGTGCTGCCGACTTCGACGTCTTGGGTGCTGTCGATCCTGGGCCGGGAGTCTTGGATCTGGGACCTGGCACCTGCTTTGCTTCGTCCTCTTCAATCACATCAAGGTAGCGGTCTCCGTGGACGAGGAAAGGGCGGCCATATTCGTCTTCCCACTGTTCCAGCATCTTGCGTAGCTCTGCCGCTACCTTGGGGAGCTCTTTGGCAATCCGCTTTCTCATCTTTTCCTCCCGTAGGAGCTTGCCCGGATCTCTCTTCTCTCCCTTCTGCCCTCTCATCATCAAACGGGACGCATCCTGGCTAGAAGCAGCTAGTTCGTCTCGATCGTGGACAAGAGTCTTGTGTCTATCCAGGAGAGCCAGAGTGGGGGCACGTTGCTCTTTCAGGACCTCAAGTCGAGCAATCTCACGCTCATGCGCCTCGAGAAGTGCGTCGCTATACACGTCGGAGAACGCCGGGGTAAACTCGAGCATCTCATCTTCCGACAAGTAGAGCGCATCCCAAAGTTCTTGAAGCTTGAAGCGGGCATCTTCAACAAAGAGATGCAAGTTTTGCCGTTTGAGCTCGTTCAATTGTGCCAGTTGATCCTCAAACTCATTGATCTGCCGAATACCACAGCCTCTGTTGCTGTTGAGGAACGCCTTACGCTCCTTCTCGTCAATACCCAGCTTGTCCCAGAGAACTTCGACCGCCACTTTCAACTCCTTCAGCCGTCTCTCGCGGTTCTTCTTTTCGTCAGACAGTTTGTCTCTCTTGGCTCGTAGACGAGCGACATCTTCCTCGTGCAATCCTAGCTGCTCTGGTGCGTCGCGGTAGTATTGAACGATAGCGCCATCTGTTTGCGCCTGTGGCGTCCCTAGTTCCGCCCATAGTTGAATGATATTCTCCGACAGCGACTTCACAGCCGAGACTCTGCGCGTGTATTCTTCGTACACTCTGGTGAACTCTTGATCGAGCTTATCGACGTATGTAGGCGACAGGTCAAAGTTGGTCGGGATAGATTGGTTTGGCCCGGTGGGCGGTAGAGCTATCCTGACGAAGGTGGGCTCGAGATGAAGGGAGTATGATTCGAGCGCCTGGACCAGTTCTATAAATGTCGGTTAGTTTGTGTCCCAGAAGCGAGTGCTCGTTTGCAAGGGAGACGATGCTTACTCTTGACTTGCTCGAATCGGTCTCTGTGCAGTCTGCTAATCTGAGTGTGTTTCTCTTTGAGAACTTGAAGGCATCTCGTAAGGGGATAGGTAATCTGGAGGTCATCGTCGTCGCCGCTCTTGGATCTTTGGTCGCGTCGGGGTTTCGAATCATCCAACGAAGCCTCCATTTGCCTAATAGTCGTGATGATCTTTTGCGCATCATCGATCATGTCTTTCTTTTCGCCTGCCACAATCCGCACTTGATTGTGCAAGGTTTCGGACAATGCCGTGAAGAGCTGTCGCAATGCCATAGTGAGTAACGGTCCTTGCAGCTGCAGCTAGCTCACGGGGTCCACCAACATACCTCTGATTCTCGAGTCTCGCGCTCATGGTTAGACACTCCAATCTCGTCAAATAGGCCATGCAACTGGCCAATAATGGTGTTGACCTGCTGCGCGAGGTAGCTGGTATCCATCTCGGCGGTGCACCTGCTTGCGCGACGCAGCAACGAAGTGATTGAGCAGTTCTTGGTGTGCGGGCCGACAATGGATATCGGTGGTCTGGGATGGGATAGCGGTATGTGGCGATCTGTTCGGTGGGTTTTAGGTAGGCAGAATGTCGATAGTGGTGGGGTGTATCATCGAGAAAATGACGTGCAGCTCAACTTTCTGCAGCCTAACAAAGCGAGTTCTTTTGTTTATAGTAGACCATCGACTAGCGCATCCATAGGCAAGCTTTGCGGTTCAAACAAGTCATTTCCATAGAATAAGAATATGTGGTGGCTCCAAAGATGTTGAGCTATTGTGGAAGTGTTTGCGACGAATTGGCCAGAATTGGTGTGGAGTGGAGGAAATGAAGTGGGTTGTGAGCGAGGGAAAGGTCGCATTTCATCGTGAGCCTTTTCGGGTCACCGTGCAAGCTGGCTCGCGCGCCTGCTGTCGGGTGGAGGTCGCCAGGGCAACGGTTCAGGAACCGGGTTCTGGCTGTTTCAACTTTCAAAACCCCACCATATTTCGGGCTCACGAGCCAATCACCGTCCGTGTCACCCCGCACTCCGACTTACACAGCAAAACCTCCCGAGCTGCTCAGACCACGGTGGAAGCGGCCCCGAATCACGCAGGAATATTTCCCGTCTGGCGTCCGATGTATTATTATTAGATCCAGTTGCACATGATATCCCGACAACTGGTGTTTTGGTGCCTCAAGTGTTTTGGCCCAGGCCACGGAAGCAACACGACGGTGACGTGTGATGCAGACCCAGGGCAGTCGTGGACAGAAACATCACAACACAAAACAGCCCCCAATGTCGGACAGACTTAGCATCCAGGCGTTAAGGGTCGGGAAGGTTATTGCCTCTTCATTTATTATGGTCTAATAGTTTCCAAGCATGTACTTCTCTTTGGAATCGGGTTCTCTTTGAGCATAGTGCGACAGCTGCTTCGTATTCCAATATGTGGAGAGAGTGAAGGCGGAGAGTCGGGTCGTTTGGAAAACACGCTGTCCATGGCATCTGAGACATTTCTTGGTGACGTATCCGGACCTTGTCTGTTGCCATGTTTCTCGCTAAACCCTCGGTGAGTTGATTGCAAATGGTTTACCGGATATTGGAGTTTGTCAAAGTATCTACGACATCCGAGGTGGCAAATGCTACATTTGTCAGCCCATCAAAGAACATTCGGACTTAACACAGCACATCGGTGCATATTACCGACTTACACCGCGGAGGTATCAGGGTATTTAAGGCAGTTGAGAGACACTCGGGCTCGAGAAAGATCATCTCACGGCAGCTGTTCGACGCGTAGCATAATTATAACCAGTCACCACTGATATTGAACATGTCTTTCAACACCAAACCAACTCCTTCTATCCTCATCATTGGGGCCGGTGAGCTCGGCACGGCAGTCTTAGACGCCCTTGTCAGGCATCCAAAGCACCAACCAGGCAAGATATCCGTCCTCCTGCGCCAAAGCTCTATCGATTCAACAGATCCAGAGAAGAGAGGCAGCCTTGAACGCATCAAATCCCTCGGCGCAGATATCGAGGCCGGAGATATCGTCAATAGCCCAATCTCAGATCTCTCATCCACTTTCAAAAAATACAATGTTGTGCTTCACTGTGCAGGGTACGGTTTCCCACCAGGCACTTATGTACGGACCGCAAAGGCCGCTATAGAAGCCGGCGTCTCCCGCTTCTTCCCTTTCCAGTTCGGCATGGACTACGACATGATTGGGGAGGGAAACTCTGAGGGGTTGTTTGACGAGATGCTTGAGGTACGCGAGCTACTCCGGGGACAGGACCGGATTGGCTGGACAATTGTGTCAACTGGGCTGTTCGTCAGTTACCTTTTCTTGCCGGGCTTTGGCTTAGTGGACTTGAAAACCCGCATTGTTCGCGCCCTGGGCAGCTGGGACAACAAGATTACAGTTTCGACCCTTGATGCGATTGGCACCATGGTTGCCGAGGTAGTATACGTGCCGGAGGATATCAAGAACCAGGTCGTCTACATTGGAGGGGAAACGATTTCCTACAGGAGACTGGCGGATTTGGTCGAGGCAACATACGGGGGCCCCTTCAAGAGAGAAGCTTGGGGCCTACCCGGGTTGAAGAAGGCTTTGGAGGAAAACCCGGATGATTTGTTTGCGAGATATCGGGTGGTGTTTGGGAAGGGGGTTGGGGTATCATGGGATATGGAACAAACGCTGAACCGTCAACGCAACATACTTCTAGCTGACGTGGAAGCCTTTGTCAAAGAGAATCGGGACAGTATAGCCAGACAGACATAGAATACAGACCCGGAACGCGATGAGATAGTTCCCGTGTCTTGGTAGCTCGGTCTCCAGAGTCCAAAGAATGTGGGAATGTGAAAGCGGTATGTTGAGGTCAGTGGTTGGAAATGAGACTCGTTTCCAGGTCTTGTGAGACTCAATTGCCGTCCAAGGTGATATCTCCCAGGTAGAGCGGACGAATTGCCTCCAGAATCCGGAACATCGACAATGTCGACGTTGCGATGGAGATGATCGAGACGAGCCAAGCACCATCCTCCCCGGAGAAGTTGGATTCCGGAGATCTTGACGAGCTGATGGATGGACGCCTTTGGGTAGTACGCGATTGACAATCAGAAGGAAGCGAAATAAGTTGGGACGAACGACATGATCGCAATGGAATTTTCTAGACGCATTATCCTTGTTGTCGCATCAGATGTGTCTCTGCTGTTGAGCCGTACCATCACCATTGCAAGCGTGGCGCTGGCTAAATGTTGATACGAAGGGCAAGACTTGCTCGGAAATGGCCGAGACTGGGAAGCAGCTCTGTGTTTGGTTCCGGAACCCGTGGAAAGGCAAGAGGAGCCTGTCGGTGGCCGGCATCAATCGCACAGACTCTGGTGATGTGCCAGCGTGGAAGGAGCGAAAAGGTGAATGTGGTGAAGAGACATCGAAGACTCCACCAAAACTTTCTGGGGTAAGAAACTCCCGGCACTGGGAGGACGGGCACCACCAAGGGTTTCTCCCCGCCAAACTGAACAAAACCATGTCCCTGGCCTCAGTCTCCCTCGATCTCCCAGACATGACAGCTTACCATCGCATACACACAGTGGCGACCGGATGGCCATCGTCTATCGTCGAGAAGTAGAAAGTCACAAACAGGGCCGACTCGACAAGCCGAAATTCGCCCCGCACGGGAGATCTCAATGCCTGGCGGTCTGTGCAAAGTCAATTCATCACGAAATGGCACATGGCACTCGATCAAAAGTCTGGGTTCGGCATACCTATGCAGTATGCTTGTTTGAGCTTCTCGTTAACCTTATAGGCAGAAATAGATCTTGGGGATCATCCAAGCAGAAGACAGCTTTCCTCCTCGTCTACGACCAAGACGAGCCAATCAGAGGTCGGCATTCTTTCCGCTTCGCCAAGCCATGCCTCGAGCCGCATCTCGCTGCGAGTTTCAGAGACCACCTACTCTGCTATCTCGTTTTCGTCACTCGTCATTTCGTTGCCTCTGAATGACACTGACAAGCCGACCCCTGGTAAAGCGAATGGGTTCATCGCTTCCCCAGACTTTCTGCGCAAATCATACTGCAACTGAGAGGCGGTTGGGGTTGACATCTGTCCATCGGATGACGCCCTCTCTGGGGCCCGTCTCGCTACCCGACAGTCCTCCGGTAGTCAGTCAGTTCAGGAACCTCATGTTTGATCTCCACCAACGCAAGCAGGCAAGGCAGACCATCTTCTACCGTCCCATCTTTGGTATCGTACGGTACGGCCAGCGCCTGCCCACTGATCAGAACCATCCTCCCTTCACGAGATGAGAGTTCACCAGATGGCATCAGTCAGTCTTCTTGTCAGGTGCAGCCATCCATTTATCCGACCCGCCCTCCTCCTGGCCCAGGAACTTCGTGCCTTCATCACGTCGGCCAACAGAAGTCAAGGTGTAGATGGTGTTGTCTCGATCCCTCTCCCCTTCAGTTCGTGGGTGCATTCGAGTGGGTGCCATAGTAATACTCAAAACCTCCGGCAAGGTGAAGAGCGGCCCGTAGCGAAGCGGCCCCTGCGTCCATGGCGGCCTACTGTCTCTCGTCTATCTTGCTCTGTCTACGGGATGCCTCAGCACGGATCAACTTGTCGTATAGGATATTTAGTATAATCGTGCCTCAATCTCGAAACAAAACGGCCTGAGCTCCATTGTTTCTATAACACGCCGGGCCTAAGCAGGTTCCGGCACTGCCATTTCTCTCCGCATCCAGCTGTCGACGAGATCTGCTGCAGAGGGATCTTGACACACGAGGCAGATTTATCCGGCCGGCTCTCTGGTGCATCTGAGTCTGGCTAAGAGATGAGACGATTCGAGACGAGGCTCGTAGATCGATGTGGGTTGGATCGTGCATGCTCTTCTCGACGCTTCCTTTCAACCCTCACCTCACCCAAAGAGGTGAGAGACGGCTCGGTGTTGACCGGTGCAGGAGATCATATGTCTTCGTTGTCATGACGTCCCGTCTTCCCGTCGAATATGATGCTCTTGGACTTCTTGTGTCTCCTATATCTTGTTCCATATTCCCACCCCTTCTTGACTTGAAGTGGCTCTTTCCCGTCTTCTCTACTCGGTTGCTCTGCTATTATCTGCTCGCCTTGCTACTAACTACTAGACTCCTGATGGAGCTTGTTTCGCTATCACAACTACGAACGCTTGGAATGAGATAGCGCCGCCACCGCCTTGCGTCATGGACGCCGCCTCGATACTCTCCCTGCCGTCGAGCCCGGCGCCGTCCGGGCTTCAGATCTTTGCGATTTTTGTCAACTTCTTCTTTCCCGGCCTGGCACTCATCGTCGTCACTACCCGCGCCGCTGGGAGGTTCGCCACGAACCAGTTTGGGTGGGATGATTGGCTTGTGTGCATAGCGATGGTCATGTCGGTGGGAGAGACAGTCATCAGCTTCTTTTGTATGTTATGTCGGGCACAACATCAACACCAAGAGATCGGACATGTTGCTAACCGTCTACAGTCATCAAGACAAACTTTATCGGCATCCCTAGTAACCAGGTGCCGCCCCATGACCCTACACAGGGCTTGATCTGGGCCTATGCCGTTCAGATCTTATACAATCCGATCTTGGCACTTGTCAAATCCTCCGTCTTGATATTTCTATTACGCCTCTTTGGGCAAAAGGACAGGGTCCGGCGCTTTATTATCTGGCTCAACGTCGCCAATATTGCCCAGATGGTGGCTGTGTTTCTTGCCATCACACTACAGTGTCTGCCTGTGGCCTTCAACTGGGATCTTTCCATCAGGGGTGGCCGTTGTGTTGACCGCCGTGTTCTATACACTTGCACGGCCGTCATCAACATTGTCACGGACTTGTTGGTTCTCGGCTTGCCCGTGTGGATCTTTGTCGGCCTCAAGATCCCTAAGCGCACCAAGTTTGCGCTTTTGTTTGTTTTCTTACTAGGGTTCTTGTACGTATCTACACTTTCTCCTGATACGAACCCCTTTTGCTGACTAGTCATCTCCAGAGTAACCATCACCTCCGTCGTGCGCCTCGTACTCCTCGTGCAAGGTCTCTTCGGCATAACCATCACCCCCAACGGCACAAACATCGGCTTCGTCACCTCCGCCATCGAAACAAACCTCGCCCTAATCACAGCATCCGCCCCAGCTCTCCGGCCCATCTTCCGCTCGCGCGAACGCGGCGGCTGGTTCTCACGAACCCTAGTAGACGGACAAAGCCGCATCGCAGACGCCGAAATGGGCCAGCAAAAACCCGTCGACTGGGATAACAGACCCAGCACCTCCGGAGGTGGCAGAACCGGAACCGGAAAACTCGGCCGAGGCGGGAGCCGCGGCGGCGGCGCAAGAAGAGGCAGCACGCGCAGCACACGGAGCATCCGCAGCGGACGCGGCGGCAAAATCAAGCCCATCATCCGGGTGCGCACCGACCTCGCCGAACTGCGCAGCCAATCCCCCCGCTCGAGCGAGGAGGAAACAATGACCAATAACGGCATCATGCGAGTTAGCGATATCCAGCGGGAAATCGACGGGATTGCCAAAGAGATTGGCGAGTCGAGACCGTACACGAGGAAGACGGATAGTTTTGCGGGACCGAGGCCGTTGACGGCTGGGAGCCGGCCTGGGACTAGCGGGTCCGGGGTGAGACGGTATCCGGAAAGGTATTATAGCGAGAGTGTGTATCCTGATGCGGAGTTTGATAGTAGGGGGGATAGGGATTATAATGATGAGAGGATGTCGAGGTATGGGGATCGGAGGTTTGGTGTGGTCACGCCTAAGGGGACTACGCCGACGAGTAGGACGTGGAGGGAGGAGGGGGGAAGGCCGTTTTGATGATGCCTGCCTAGAACTTATCTGGTGGTGATGTTTTATTCTTT
>Ga0247781_1000461_pt1 | contig 12616 bp, 9 predicted proteins | sample UWRJL184509B5_FD_179922 | JGI IMG/M metagenome (GOLD analysis project Ga0247781, IMG submission 179922) | Plant litter microbial communities from Arlington Agricultural Research Station in Wisconsin, United States - UWRJ-L184-509B-5 | ecosystem: Environmental > Terrestrial > Plant litter >...
TTGGGGGGTGGTGAGGGGGGCATTTTTTGTTTTGTTTTGTTTTGACCTTTTGGGGGGGGGAGGGTTATGGTAGGGTTGGGAATGGGTGAGGTGGGTGAGAGGGGGAGGTCCAGATGTTACGACCTGGAGTTGCGAGAGGGTTGGAATATTTATGAGATGGAATCGAGAGAGATATAAACTCGGGAGAATTTCTTCAACGTTGAACAGGCAGGTGTGTTTATACGATGCGAGGGCGATTGTGCCAAGAGTATTTCTTCCTTCGTTGCCTTATGAGTCCGAGTTAATAAACCAGCGAGTAAACTTTGGCTGAGTTTGGCATGAAGGAATGTATAAATTACCCCTGATAAGTGGACTAATTGCTGTGACTCGGATGAGTGGTAGGTTGAGTTGTTTTGTAAGTGCGAGCCTGAGGGAGGTAGTGAGTGAGGAGTGCGAGTGAGGGTGCACTCAAAAATTCTGCCCCACCACTTGATAGCTTCCACCTCACCTAAATAATAGCGGGGCATCAATACCTTGCTACAGCATAACATTTGGGTTTCTCTTTCAACCCTCAACGTTTTGACTTCCTTGTCACGCTGAGTCCAACCCGGTGACTTTATTGACCACTTGTAATCGACAATACCATAAGAGATCTTGCTCATTCTCGCATTCAACCAGATCAGCGTTTAACTTCCATTGCTACCAGATCTGAGCAAGTTATCTCGGAATTTCACACAGCCATCCATACCTTAGTGTACCTTAACCCCATCCGTATCCATGGCGACACCAGCAGGAGCACGGCAACCTGGCCAGGAGTCAGGTACGTTATATGTGATTCTACACCTCAGGGTGCTTGAATCCCATCCACCCCCTCATACACAATCCGCACAGACAGACAACCAACTAACCTACCTCTCTCAAAGTGAGCCTCGACAGCCTCAACGCCCAACAACTCACGGCCGTCAAGAAGCAGCTCGACGAGGAAGTCGAGCACCTGACAGGTTCTTACTCCCAGCTGGCCGCGGCGCAGTCCAAGTTCAAGGAGTGCCTGAGGATAGTCCAGTCGGGATCTGCTTCGTTCAGTGGTATGTACTCCCCATCGCATCTTCTCCTATGCACATCTTTACATCTTTACAACCGTTATACCCCCGTTGATCACCACACCATACCATACTAACCACCCAACCAACACTCAGATAAAAAAGACATTCTCGTCCCGCTCACCAACTCCCTCTACGTCAAGGGCCAGCTCTCCAACCCCGACAAGGTAATCGTCGACGTTGGCACGGGATTCTACGTTGAAAAGGTTTGCATCTCTCCATCGAGTCTCTTTGGAATTCCCCAACCCCCCCTAAGATATTATATCTCCCTCATTAATCTCTGCATTTCTCACTTTCCCACCTCCGCCCCTCTTACCAACCTACCTGCCGGATACACCAACTCCACCCACCCCCAAACAAAAACACTCCCACTAACAGTACAAATCAGGACACCAAGAGCGCCTCCGAGTTCTACGAGGAAAAGGTCAAGGATCTCGGCGCCAATATCGCCGAACTCGAGGTAATCGTACAAAACAAGGCAAACACCCTGCGTGTTGTTGAGGAAGGTAAGTGTCTTGACAAGGGAAATACCCTACCCTCAGCCGGGTTTCATAAAACCACGTATCAAGAAATGCATACTAATTCACCCTTTCTTCTTCTTCAGTCCTGCGCCAAAAGGTATTGGCAGCTGATGCCCCAGGAGCAGGCGCCGCGCAGGAATGATCTTGTAAATCACCTGAAGGTTTATCCGGAGGGGAGGGCACAACCAGCGAGGCAAACCGTCGCACGAACCTGGATCTCACATGCAGGTTCAACATCATGTACTGATTAACTCTGGCGATTTCAGACTAGACTAGACGAGATGCGCTGATAAGAGCAATAATAGTACATGGTTTTGACAAAACATGAGCCCGTCCCAAATCTTCGCCATAATACGATAGACGATTCCATCGTGAACCCCAAGCACGTTCTTAGACCCTTAAGAACGCAAATCAAAACCAGCTATCTTGCATGAAACTACACAACAAACATTTATCTGAAAGAGACAAATGGCAGCAAGGTTGCCAGTATCATTTGAAGCAATGATAGATGTGTGCCAGAGGAGGCATGAGTGGTTGTAAGACGATGAAAGAAAATAAAGCTCGCTGTATGAGCGGATTCAGACCTCCGAGGAAATATCGGTGGTCCGTGCGGTCATAAGAAATTGCGCGCGCACTGCTCTAATAGACGTTACCGTCATGTCATTGAACGTGAAGCACGCCGAGTCGCTGTCGACGAACTTGCCGACAGTCGAAGCCCTACAGCCCGCCGTCGGTCACCATCGAGAGCATGTCCTGGACCCGGTCAATCCTGGAAAGAAAGTCATCACAGGGGTCGATGTTGTGATCGTTATCCTCAGAGTCAATCTTGAAAAATTGGTGCGCAAAATCGGCCCACTCTCTTGGCCCAGTCGAGATATCGGCGCCGTCCATATCGTAATCCCAGTTGTAGCCGTACATTGTAATTACGGCACCACTGACCGGCGGTGCCTTGGTGTCCTGGCCCCATTGATGAAAGAGGCTGATTTCCAAGACGTAGTGATGATTGATCATGTAACTCCACGTTGTCTTACCAATAACGCTATCAACTTCGTGGGATTTGGCGAAACCCAGGGGTAGATTGATCGAGAGGAAATCACCGGCCACCGTGCTGTCGCCAAGTTGAATCCTCTCGTTGAGGGTCAGCTCGGTGAAGGGTACCGGAGTGGTGTCGTTGATCTGGTTCTCAACCTCCAACGACCAATCATAGGAACTGCTCTCATGTTAGCAAGAGTTCACTCGTTAATGATATTCCGTCTCACTTACTCTTGTGGACACGAGGTCATGATTGTCACTGCCCGGTCACGCTTCTCGCGGTGAAACACAGTGGGGGGACCGAGGGTATGCCGGTTCATAGGCTTATCGACGCTGCCAACCGCAGTCTTGCCGCTGACCGTCTCAATGATGGACTCGACACACAAGTTCTTGGTCAAAAGGACAAGAGAGAGTGTCGGTTTGATATCGGCCGCATCGTCCGCCCGGATTTCTCGTGGTACGCTGCCTGGGAAAAGTGCCGGAAGTTGGTCCCGGATGCGTTGCACAGTATGACTGTTACCAATACTGTGATGAATAAAATTAGCACAAAACTGGTCAACAGTGGGCAATCAATTCGTTTACTTACTGGGTATGCAGACGAGCTGTTCCACGGTGTCCTGCCCGGCCAGCGGTGTCTTTGAGTTCCGAGAAGCTGTATGTGGACTTGTCCTTCTTCCATTCTTTGAGGAGGAAGTTGCCAAAGTTCACCCGCATGCGCATTCTATTCGGAACATAGCGCAGGTTTTCCAGAGTCCGAGAGAGAGCGTTGGCAAGCTCTTTCTTGTACACTGCTGTTGCAGCTTCATCTGGCGCAATTGCCGTTCCAATATTGGCAATCGCGGTGGGCCGGGCTCCCTGTGCGCCTTCCATGGGAATGAGGATAGCCTCGAGGTCCTCTTTGCCTCGCTTGGGAGGCTTGACCAAAACCAAAGGGCGCCAAATGACCCTGTCACCTGGCTTCCGAATAAGAATCCTGCGCACTGCTTTCTCAGCCTCAGCGGCACTTTGTCTGCTCATTGCCTTCACCTCGATCGACTCGCCATCATCAATGATGTTGAGCTCAACTTTGAACTGATCACGAATCTGATCGAACGCGGCCATGAGACCGATATCTGAAGGTTCGGGGTCATTGAATCCATGACCTGGTGCCGGCATGCAGATGTAGAGCTAACTGTGTCAGTTGAGAGTCGAAGAGATGGGGGCGGGGTTACACGAAGACTGACCGTCACAAGGTACGTGGGGGGGCGTGCAAGCACCTCACGTTGATTTCCACGAGTGGTAGTCGGGTTTCCGCTGCCCTGACTGCTACTCTGGCCAGACGGACGCTGGTTTCGTGTGCTGTTCCAGGCCATCTTTGCAAGATTGACAGCGAAACCGCAGCGATGCCGATTGATAAAGAGAATCAGAAGCAATGAGAACGAGTGTAGTTTTCAGTGCGGCAGAACATCCGTTTCAGAAGAGAATCGCAGATAAGAAAAGGGGTTTTACTGAAGGTATGAGTACGCGATGGCAGAGATTTGAGAGCGGGGGACAAGGTATGGTTGATGGTATGCTGGGGGGAGGAGGAGAGGAAGGATGTTTCTGAAGGCAGATGACGGAACCAGAAAGAATTTAAGCAGTTAGTTGGATTGGTGACCGGGTGATGGCAGACGACGCGTCTCCTGTAGGTCGGGAGGTTCCTAGCAAACAAAAAAGGTAAGCATGCAACCGAATGCAAGCACGCGATGTGCGCTCGGGGAAGGAGCAACCCGGAGGGCCTCCACAATTAGGATGATGGCTGGCAGAGCTGCGAATAAACAGTCTGATGGTGTCTCAGCTGGTAACCACAAATGAATTATGCTTGAGAAACCCCGGTAGAACAAGGTTATCGGGTTCTCTTGCCTCTGATATACCGACAGCGATTTCATCCGGCCGGCGGTGTGGATGTGATCGCCGTGCTCTCCATATAGGCGACGTTTGCAACAGTCAATTTCAACAAGGAGCGGGGACCGTGGCAACATGGTCCAGTCGTCCGTTCTACTGTAGGTCCCCCTCCTTCCCTCTCAAGAGGGCATGAGTTCGAATCTCATCCATACCATACCTTCCGCTCACGAAGAAAAAGTCGCCGCGAGACTTTTCGTAGGGCGCCCACCCTCCTGTACTGTATCCGGGGGCTGGGGCATGATCTTTTGCTTTTTTTTAAAAAAACACAAATACTCCTTCTCATTGCAAACTCCTATTTGCTACACACTCAATAGACGCCTGAGCAGGAAGTGGCAAGAGCTCAAGAGTTATGGCGTTCCTCCCCTCGTGCTCGCATATTGAAAAGGCAAGTTTGACTGGGGAAAACCAATGTATTCCTTCGCGAGAGCCATACGAGCTCGTGATCCACGACAGGAGAAATGAAGTGATCACGAATTTTGAAATAAATGTTGTGATGACAATAACTACTTGCCATTTCTCATGATTATGTCGTGAACATTTTGCTTCTCAGGGTGATACAAAGACGCCAACAACTAAAATATCTTCGATGGTGGTATTCCTAGAAGTCACCATGAATCGGAATCATTCATCAATATGGACTGCAGAGAGAGTGAGAGAGGAGAATAAGTCTGGAGAAGGAGGCTTCATCACTTGTCAGCGCCTTATGAAGTGTATGATTCATTGCGGGCAAATGTGAAATTAGATATTCACCCTTCTTTGGGTAAAAGGGTCGAATAGAGAGCGCAATTGGAGAAACTTGATGTCCACTCCAACAAAGCTACGAAGTTGTCAATGAGATACAGGACGAGATGATGGTGTGATGTTTGTGTCTTTGCATAAAACTGATATAACGATATATCCAGGGGTTTGGCGCTGTGGCTTCTAGCCCATCCAACATCCCGGCTTACAGGGATGTTAATGGAATTTTGACGCGCTATCAGAAGGTGCGACGCGTCTCACGCGAAATTTGGGGGACATCAGAGAGAAAGCTTTCATCACAACTATCACAACCCATCCAAGTGGTTTCACGCGCAATACCGAATCTGGGCACTGCAATTTATCAATGCGAACTCTCAATTAACGCTTTGCCACTAATTGTAGATCAGCACCGTCTTTCGCGAGTTGGCCCGTTTTCCGTCACTTCCAAACACGAACAAAATAAACAAACGGGAAACAATAAAATATGCCCGGTCTTGTCAGTAGTCGCTCAAAGCGGACAGCAAGGCCTCTCCCAGGAGTGACTAGAGAGGACTCGGACGATGAACTCGGAACGAACGATTACCCATGGGAGTGGGTTTACGAGCAGCTCGATCCCGAACCAGAGCATGAGCACGATTCCGAAACCATTGACGACAATGGCCCGGCTTCGAGGAAGCGCAAGAGAGCCGCTGTGCAGGCGGCAACACGGCAGCCCAAGATAATAGGTGCTCGTATGGGGGATTTCGAATGCCAGCTGGGGGATATCGTGCTGCTCAAGGCCGAAGGCTCAAACGAAGCTTGGGTTGGGATAATAACCGAATTCCTTGACGATGATGAGGGCGAGAAGGCTGCCAATTTCCTGTGGTTCTCCTCCGAGAGGGAAATCCGTAATAGTGAAAAGAAGAGAAAGGACTTTATTGAGGTTTGTCTGGCAAGACCCCTTGATACGCTTCCACTGCTGACTGTGGACTTTTGGATACAGCACGAACTTTATATCACCACATCAACCGATATCAACGCCCTGACTACAATCAATGGCAAAGCTCGTGTCATGTCCCAAAAGGTCTTCAACGAAAAATATACAAACGGCAAAATTCCTCGCAAGGCAAAAGAGTACGGCAAAGTCTTTATCTGCCGTCGAGGATGCAACACGAGGACATGCACCTACACAGACGAGTTTGTCTGGGAAGACATCTATCGAGGAAAAGATGATATCGAAACGCTGCGAGATCTTGTTGTGAAGCAGACCAAGGCCACCAGGAAAAAGCAAACAACCAGAAAAGATTCACCAGAGCGAGACTATGCCCATGAAGACGATGCAGACGATGCCCTCGTTCCACGAACACCAAAGAAGCTCAAGCTCCGAGATGCCGTCACTCCGGGCAGTAAACGCAAGACCCCAGGCAAGGCAGCAGTTACCCCATCATCGCATCGTAAGATCATGATAAAAAAGCACCTCGAATTCACGCCACTCGCAACGCGTGTCCTCTCGCCCATGAACTTCCAAGCATCACCCTACCAGCTCGCTCGAACACAGCTTCACGTAGCTTCGGTGCCCACCAGCCTTCCGTGTCGAGAATCCGAGTTCAGCCTCGTATACTCCCATCTCGAAGCAGCCATCACAGAGGGCACCGGCACATGCATCTATATTTCCGGAACACCTGGAACCGGCAAGACAGCAACAGTCCGTGAAGTCGTATCTCACCTCGACAACGCTGTGCGCTCCGACGAACTCGACGACTTCATCTTTGTCGAAATCAACGGCATGAAAATCACCGACCCTCACCAGTCCTATTCCCTCCTCTGGGAAGCCCTCAAAGGCCAGCGCGTCAGCCCCTCTCAAGCCCTCGACCTTCTCGAGCGCGAATTCAGCCATCCATCCCCCCGCCGCGTCCCCTGCGTCGTCCTCATGGACGAGCTGGACCAACTCGTCACCAAGAACCAAGGCGTAATGTACAACTTCTTCAACTGGCCCGGCCTCCGCCACAGCCGCCTCATCGTCCTCGCAGTAGCCAACACCATGGATCTCCCCGAGCGAACCCTCAGCAACAAGATCAGCAGTCGTCTCGGTCTAACCCGCATCACTTTCCCCGGCTACAACCACGAGCAGCTGATGCGCATCGTACAGAGCCGTCTAGAAGGCGTGCCAGGCGACATCGTCGACGCCGACGCGGTACAATTCGCCGCCCGCAAGGTCGCCGCCGTGAGCGGTGATGCTCGACGCGCCCTCGACATATGCCGACGAGCCGTCGAACTCGCCGAAGCAGACTCCAAGCAAATATCCGACCCCGCCAACCCACCCACCCCCAGCAAAAAGGGCCGCGGCGGCAAACAGCCCGACGCCATAGCCAACACCCCGACCAAGTCCAAAAAGTCCTCCGCCGGCAGGGTGACCATCGAAACCATCCGCCGAGCCATCAACGAAGCAACCAGCAACCCCCTCCAGCTCTACCTCCGCGCCCTCCCCTTCGCATCACGCCTCCTGCTCATCTCCTTGCTAAACCGCACCCAGCGGAGCGGTCTCGCAGAAAGCACCTTTGGCGAAGTCCTAGAGGAGATGCAGCGTGCGCTAAAACTAACAGAGACAAGTCGACCGCTGAGTCTCCTGCTAGTTGATCCCAAAGCAGCCAACGTCACCACCGCCACGAACCAGTTGACCAACGGCACCATGACTATTTTACCTCCTGCGAGGTCTAAACATGACAGTTCACAAATGATACGGCCTGCTGGACTCAGCCATGCGGCGGTGGACCTCTCCGGGGCGGGGATTATCAACTTGGAGTCTCAGAAGGCGGAACGGCCGAGTAAGATGCGCCTGGCGGTGGGTGACGAGGAGGTGAGGCTGGCTTTTAGGGACGATCCGGAGATTAAAGCTTTGGGGATTATGTTGTAAAGGGATAGATAGATGAGTATGTCAAGTTGTATGTAGACAGAACAAGATACCCCTGTTACCATTATTTATTCCGTACTTGGACCCTTATTTCCACACTCGATCGAGGTATGGCATGGGCCAGCAACCACCACGAGCAATGGATTTCATAAACAAAATACACAAACAACCCAGCCATCAGTGCTCCACATCAGTCATCCCTTTCACAAACAACAAAAACAGTAATATATCATATCATTATGACAAACTCCCGTCAAACCATCCCGCTATCTACGTAAAGTAAGGTATACAAACACTGACTGATTGCCACCATCCATTGGCTCATTAAAACTTCCTCCTCGACAACGTGGGCTTCCACTCCAGGGGATGCGATTCAGGCGTCGCAGTCTCGTCTTCCTTCCATATTTTAACTAGCAATTCCACATGTTAGCAAAAGTGTTTTCTGGGTAAATAGAAAGTCAGGAGGGGCAACTTACTCGTCTTATCCGCCTCTCCGCAAATCAACCGCGCCCCAGAATGGTCAAACACCGAGCTCATAACACCAGACTCGGCATCCAGCGAGCCCGGCTGGGCGGTGGTATCCAGTGCTTGGAATCGATTACCCGATTTCCAGTCCCAGAAGCTCATCGAGCCGTTGTCTCCGCCAGAGAACAGGACATTCTGATCATTAACAGATAGTGTGTTGATGATAGCGTTGTGGCCGTCAAAGTTTTGCATGAATGCACCCTCTGGGCATTTCCACTGCTTGATGCTCCCCGTAGAACCAGTAGCAAATGTGAACTCGCTCGGGTGTGTGGCTAGCGCGCGCACGCCCTTCTTGTGATGCGTCAGGACACCCATGGTCTTTCCCGCTGCAAGATCCCACATGCGCACTGTCGAATCCAGACTGCTGGTGATGACCTGCGGATCGGCCTCCTGGCAGACTAGGTCGGATACGGTGCCCGTGTGGCCGGAGAGGACGTGGACGTTGCTGCGCGTTCGCATGTCCCACACGCGCGCGACACCGTCTCGGCCTCCTGTGACGAGCACGTCTAGTGTTGGGTGCAGTGCGAGAGTGTATACTCCGCTCAAATGGCCGTGGTAATGTCTGATTACCTTATTCGTCTCCAGATCCCAGCACTTGACCATCTTGTCTTCGCCACAGGAGAACATGTATGGATGTCGAGGGGAGATTGCTAGCCCGCGTACCGTGGAGATGTGGCCTGTCAAGGTCAGCTTGAGCCCTCCTGTTGCGAGATCCCAGATCTTGATTGTGCGGTCGCCGGCTCCTGAGGCGAACCACTTGTTGTCTGGCTCGACGGCCAGCGCGCGCACCCAGCCGAGATGGCCAGAGATGACGCGCATCAGCTTCCACGGCGGGTGCCAGTCTGGCTTGGGCTGCATAAGCACGTCGGACCGCCGTTGTAGACTGAGGTTTTGTGGTTCATTTCGTTGTTGGTTGGTTGGTTTGGTACCGGGTGTTGAGGAGGATGAGGATGGTTTATTTCGAGAAACGACTAGGGCGCTCGAGTTCGCGGTGCCGCTTCCCAAAGATCGGCTTGCTGGTATTCCCTCGATGAGCTTGCGCGTTTGCTCTTCGGCTTGTGAAGGCGCCTCTTCGGCTGGTGTCTTGGGCTTCTTCTTGCGGGGACCTGCCGTGGGAAGTTTGGAGGCGATCGCTTCGGGGAGGGTTTGGACGTCACGGTACTCGGCGTGCAGACGGAGGGAGAGGGCTGTCTTGTCTAGAGCGGGGTCGGATGAGTCGAGAACCGGATCCAACTTTATGCGCTTCCTTCCGGATGTGTTTGCTGATATGGGAGCGTAGATGGACTTTGTTTTTTGAGCGTTCGCCCTGATCAGGGCCTCGAGGGTACCGAGGTCAGAACCGCTGGCGACGGCGCTGCCGCTGGCAACCTCGGTCGCCATGAAGAAGTTTGTGATATTCGGTTCGAAATTTGAGTCGCTTAAATAGGGCCGTATAGGCACAGGGTAATGGAAAATCGGTTGACGGGGAGAGGTTGAGGAATGGCGCGCAGTCGTGAATGATGATCGATGTTGCTTGTCTCCAGTGTCGCGTAAAGCCAATGGAGGCGTTTCGTTACCTCCAAAAATTCTAGCGTCTGTGGCTGAAGCTCAAGCCACCTCTAACCGGGAGGTGACCCACTACTGGCAAGGATACCCCAGACGGATGGTGGGGCTACTATATGTCTTTAAGGAGAACATTACCTAAAACGTGCACTCATGGGGAGGCATCACTTACATGACGAGTGCCTCTAACTCATCTACCTTGTCCGCACCACGCCAAAAGGGAAAATAACAAAAGCGATACTTTCCCGACATATTTAAGCTGAAGCCAGTGACTATCAAAATGGAAGAACCATCCAAGTATGCGATACACGCAGCTGCGCGTGAGGGCAAGGGTTAGTTGAGTCAGGACCAAAGCCAACTGGGCAACTGCCGTAGGGAGCTGGGATAGGCGCTAATCAGACCACCTACCCAACACAGTGACCGTCGTCGAGTCTCTCCTTAATGTAAGTACAACTCATGGTTCTTTGAGAAAACGGAACGCCGTGCTGATAGCTTCTCACAACAAGGCCGATCCAAAACTCGCCCGACTCAAAGATGAGGATGGACGACTTGCAATCCACTGGGCAGCTTCATCCAACCAGCCCGAGATTGTTTCACTCCTGGTGAACCAAAAGGGGTTTGACCCCGATGTCCAAGTGTGTCATGAATTGAATTTATTTTCTCTCCTTTTAGAAGTGCAAGCTGCTCATCCTTTATAGGACGACATTGGTTGGACACCCCTCATGATTGCGGCCAGTGTCAAGGAAGGCGACAAAGTCGTGGACCTCCTTCTTGCGAGGGGAGCAGATGTAAACCAGACAAGTTGAGGCCTTCATTTCCGTGTCTTCAAGCATGTTGCGATTCTAACCGAGAGCGTTGACGGGAACAGACAACAACGGCCAGGTGAGCATGAACTTATGAAGTCTTTCCCATCAACCCTGCCAGTACTAACATTTTTCTATACAGACTGCGCTACACTTTGTAGCCTCCAAGAACAACCTCGACGTAGCCCGCAAGCTGCTCGAGCAGAAACCACCCGCGTCCGCTCGCGTCCGTGACAAACGGGGACAGTACCCTTTACACCGTGCAGCAGCGGTCGGCTCGGTGCCAATGGTCAACCTGCTTCTGAAGGCCCGGAGTCCCCTCAATGCCACCGATAGCTCAGGCTATACAGCGTTACACCACGCAGTTGCCGAGGGTCACGGTCAGTCCACCTTGCTCTCCTTTCAACCTTGATATTCACGAATTATGTACAAGAAATACGTATCAAGATACCATAATTACTGACATCTTATGACGAACCAGGCGACACGGCCGTAGCACTCCTCAAAGCAGGCGCAGAGACAGACAAGAAGGACCAGGACGGTTGCCTTGCTCTAGATCTTGCTCCAGGCAGCGATGTAAGCCTATTTCCTTTTACAAAAAGATATCCCCATAATAAACACGGAAGCGGGAGGACATTTCACTAACGAGAGCTGGGGGGATCAATGAATAGGTCCGTAAATTCATTCTGCGTGAAGCTGAAAAGGAAGGCATTTCGCTCTGAGTTGGATTTCCTACGGGCTACGCTGGTTTTCAAGATGGGAATAGAGATGATGGGTGGAAGATTCTCGTTTCTACTGAATGTGAGGGTAGTAGATAAATCTTGCGAGTACAATGGCGAGACGATATCTCCTACATATCAAGCATATGTCTCAACAGTCGGTAGCTCATGCCCGGTCTCCATACTTGGTATCTTTCTTTTCAGCCTGAGGAACATGAAACAGCGTCGGTGAGAAACATGAAAACAATGCGGTCGGTACTAATCCCACTTGCTTCGCGAAAAGAAAACTGGTGTGATACAATGATGCAATCATGCACAAGTGCGTGCTATTCGGTGATTCATAAAAATGACCTAGGTGTTCACCTAGACAAGGTAGGTAGATATATTGGTAAATAATCCAAGGTAGGGACTGACTACGAAACGAAGAGAGACAAAACGAGCATATCTACCCAGAGAATGGTCAAAAATGACCATGGCCCCCCTCAGTTCACCATAATTCAAAGCCCCTTCCATGCCCATGCCCCCATCTATTACCCTCCAAGTAGCGTCCGCATATAAGGGAGAAAAGAGAGAAACTCCCAACCATACGAAACCTAAATTAAGACCAGTAGAATAGCAGACAGGGCAATGAGAACATAGAAGTATCAATCAGTTAACAAAGCAAACGAACACAGACAAGCATAAAGACGCTCGAATGCAAAGAGACCGACAGATGATTGAATAATAATTTTCTCTTTTTTTTTTTTGGTTTCTTCAGTTCAAATTGTATAAATAAAAAAAAGAAGGTTGGTATAAAAAAGGTATCCCAGCTAAGGATCCAGATAAGTAAGAAGAAGTAATAGTA
>Ga0247781_1000462_pt1 | contig 12612 bp, 13 predicted proteins | sample UWRJL184509B5_FD_179922 | JGI IMG/M metagenome (GOLD analysis project Ga0247781, IMG submission 179922) | Plant litter microbial communities from Arlington Agricultural Research Station in Wisconsin, United States - UWRJ-L184-509B-5 | ecosystem: Environmental > Terrestrial > Plant litter >...
TGCCTGGGCAAGGCTATTTCATTTCCTTGTTAGTTTCGACGCCCCAGAAGCAACCGCAATGCATTGTAATTTCCACTTACTTCATTCCCAGACATTGTCTCGTGCCCCTCCCAAACGCCACGAGATATTTGTCGAGTCGGTTGTTAGAATCGAGCCATCGCTCCGGCCGGAACTCGGTCGGTTCGGGGAATATACTAGGGTCCATCATCACGAAATACATGGACTGAGATATCGGAGTCTGTTTTCAGGTTAGCCTCTCTTCTCAGCCAAGTCTCGATCCATGCAGCGGAAGAACTTACGCCAGCTGGGATAACATAACCCTTGTACTCGATATCAGTCTTTGCAATCCGAGGCAATCTGGTCGTGACGCCAAAAGAGAGTCTCAGGGCCTCCTTGATCACCGCTCCCTGGAATTCGTCAGTATTCTGACCCAAAACTCATATCACAACGCAGGAAGGGGGAAAGAACCACTCACCAAATAAGGCAACCCCTGCAACTCATTCCAGCTCGGAATGCTCCCCCGGTCCACAACCAGCGTATCCAACTCCTTCCTCAACTTGACCAGCGTCTCGGGCACCCACTTCAAGTAAAACAAAGTTCTAGTCAACGCCGAAGCAGTGGTATCCGACCCAGCCCCAGTCAAGATTTCGCCCTCATCACACAATCTCTGCAGCGTCTTTTCCTCCTCGGGCAAATCACTATCCCTTAACGTATGGAATATCGTCTTGTTCTTGCCCTCCTTGCCTCTTGTCTCCATGGGTTCCGCCAAGATGGGAATCACCGCGTCCTTGACGAGTGTCTGCCAGGTAAAGAGGTGCGCCACGACGGGGTTGACCTTCTCGACGACGGATAGGGGCAGCTTTTTCATGAATGGCAACATCCAAGGAAATTGACGACCAAGTGCGCCACCTTCAAATGCTCCAAGGATGGTCTCCTTCCATTTCAGCTCGAAATCAGGCTTGTCGAGGTACCCGCGATCACTAGCAAACGCATACCGACAAATGATGTCCATCGTCAACGCCATGAATGCCGCGTCCAGCCTGACGATTTCGCCACTCTTGGCGATGGAGTCGAACCGTGCGCATAGTTTCTCAATCTTCTCCTTGAGCATGGGTTCCAGCTGAGAGACGGAGCGGGCCGAGAAGAATGGCGCGATGGCACCACGGCGGATCCGGTGAAGTTCGTGGGGAACGGTGGAGAAGCCCGAGCCGTCGGCGCCGGCGAGGTTGGTCCACCAGCGGTATTTGTCGAGCTTGGGGGTGGTGTAGAAGTCGTCGTAGAAGTCTGAGTCGAGGATGTGGATTTCGTAGGGGTTTATGCGGATGATGGGGCCATATTTCTTGTGCATCTCCTCAATCCGCCACATGAAGGTCCCCCGCTTGACAATGTCCCAGTAGAACTCATTCCATAGCGTCAGGGCGGCGAATTTGGACCCTGGGAACTTGGACAGTGGGCTGAAATAGACTCGTCGAATGGCGCCGATTACCATGTAGAGGATGCCGAATCCGACCACGATGGCGGGGAGTGTGGACTTGCACCCGCGCAGGGAGGCAATGATATCCTCCATGGTGGTGGGGCTTGGTCGATTGAAACCGGTTGAGTGGTTGCGTGTCGTTGTCTGGAAGTGGGGAGGGGGGAAAGTGATAAGGCGAGGAGGGTTTAAGTACCGCAATGCAACCTGCAAGATGTGGAACTCGAGCAGAGAGGTCGAGATTCACAATCTGGGATGGTGCATTAAAGGAGCGTGTCGAGAACCAACAAGGTGGGATGGCAGGGATGGGTCCACTGGGCATGCCGCTGCGAGTTCGATATCCCACGCAGGGTTGCATGCAATAGCGTCCCGGCTTGTCGGGGTAGTGGTCCAAGGTGGGAATGGCGTCAGTTGATATTGCTGTCGGAGGTTGGTGATTGGGTCAGCGCGCATTTGCAGATTAGATAAATTGGAGAATGTCGCGCGGGTGGCCTGAGAGTGCATAATATCTCATGCATGTGAGCGAGTGGTTGCTCCCGGCCAGATTCAAGCATGCAAACGACAAGAGCATCACTGTGGACTGTGGGACTGTGAAACCCAGTGATTTACATCTCCATTTTCTGCCATTGTGGGCGTGTCAATCAACTTGGAATCTCGACTCCGAGAGCCCTGATTGGCTGGAGCAGCTGGATCTTGGACCCGAGCGGATGGATTGGCCGTCCCGTCTCACCCAAAATGGACGCAGGCACGCTATCGAGCACGTTGCACCGCGTGGTAAGTCTGTGTGCCCCGCATGCGCTAACTTGACGTCCTAACCAGTATTCTCTACGCCCGAGATGTTCACGCAACCGGACCCCCCTTTCGCGCTGCTGACACCCACGGGAGTGCGCTATTTAACCAAGCACCCTCCCCTTTACCTCGCCCATCGTTCCCCCGCTTTCCAATCTGACCACCCGCCACTCCATTTTTGTGCGGCTCAACCGACTCCACGCCCCACAGGATCGTCCATCGAATAATATTTAATCTGTTTCACTAATCCAACGTCATGGCTTCAACGGCCGGAAGCCCAAAGTCCCCAAAGTCCCCAAAGTCCACTGGCAAATCCCCAGCGAAAAGCCCAGAAGCCGGTAGCGCGCATGGCTTGGCAGAGCCCGTTGACGAGACAAGTGCCCACGTCGAAGCGGAATCCGATGGCGACGGGTTTTCCGACACAGCATCAGACTACCAGAGCGACGTGTCCGCCACAACAAGCATCGGGTCTTCGGTCTTCGACTACCAGTATGACAACGGCCGCCGGTACCATGCTTATCGCGCGGGCCAATACTTGTTGCCAAATGACGAGAGCGAGCAGGAGCGTCTGGATATCACGCACCATGTGTTTCGACTCACTTTGAATGGCCAGCTGTGCGCCAGTGCGTCAAAGCTGGACAACCCGCAGCGCATCTTGGATATTGGGACTGGAACCGGCATCTGGGTGGGTTCAAGCTATGATGACAAGTTACATCGTGAAGGAGTCAAAGGACTGACCCGGCCATCGTTTCCAACATTCAGGCCGTCGAGATGGGTGACATGTATCCTTCATCCGAGGTAATCGGCATTGATCTCAGTCCAATCCAAACTCAATGGTTCGTACACCTGCCCTTATCCACCCGTCTAACTGAACCAACCCCCTTGGCACTGTACTCACTCTCCACAACCCCAGGGTCCCGCCCAACGTCCAATTTCAAGTCGACGATGCCACCCTGCCGTGGACCTTTCCCCCAAACTACTTCGACTTCATCCACGGGCGCACCCTTGCTGGCGCAATCCAAGACTGGCCCGCCGTCATCAAGTCGTGCTTCGAGCACTGCAAGCCCGGCGGCCACATCGAGCTGGCCGAGGGCCGCCCCAACTTCTGGTGCGACGACGGCTCCCTGAGCGAAGACAGCGCCACCTCGGCGTGGTTGACCGAGTTCCGCAGGCTCAGCGTTCCTCTGGGCTTCGACATCTCGCCCAAATTCCCGGCCATGTTCGAAGAGGCCGGGTTCGAGGATGTAAAGTTTATACAGAGGGTGATTCCCCTCGGTACATGGCCGAGAGACAAGGCACTGAAAGAGCTTGGAAGGTGGTTCAGGGTGCAGTTCCTCGAGGGGGCGCTCGAGGCCTACTCTATTGCATTGTTTACGAGGCTCGGAGGATGGGATGTTAACGCGTTCCATATCTTGATCGCAAAAGTTAAAGACGAGCTGAAGATGAACAAGGTCCATCTTTATACTTATGGGTCTTACGCTACGGGGACAAAGCCGATTGGGGCAAGGGACGTGGAGAGTTGATGTCTATTCTCCAGATCAAGTATATAGGTGGATGCGTTGACACTCGGGACACGTCAACTGCAGTATGTATATAAGCCGTGAGCTAAATAAAATAGTTAAAAGGAAACAAAAAAAATCATCACATGACCCAGTCTTTATCCGTTACTTCCTTAAATGTCTCCCTATCACTAGATCGATCCAAGAAGAACTCCACTACCCAATATTCGTTCCTACACACATTTTCATCCTTGACCCGACTCGTCTCGAACCGTACACGCACCCACTCCGACGGCCCAGCATTCGCCTTATCAACCTCCATCACAAGACAAGACCTCCTTGGCATCTCATGAAAGACCAGCCGATCCAAGAAACTCGCTCTGTGAAAATCCCATCCCCGAGCATCGAACCTGAACTCTGAAAACGCCTTTGCATATTTACGGTAGTCCAGCACCGCGCACTGCAGAGCGCCCGTATCTTCCGGCCGGGGAGGAATGGACGACCATCCTAGAGCACAAAACATGAACTCGAAATCTGCTTGAGTTGACGGATCTACTAGTGGACGCGGAGTCCCAACTTGCATGCGTGCCATGCACGAGTCATGGTCGGACTCTTCGTTCAGGTAGAAAATCACATCTTCCCCGTCAAAGCGGTGTCCCGGGGAGATGTCGAGCATTTGGATCGACATACCCTGTGGAAGTTTGAACTGGATGGCGTGGGTTCGGCTCTGACCGATGAGGTCGTTGCTTGGATCTTGGACCGGGAGATCAAGCAAGAGGTACCGATTGGACGGAATGATTGGTTTCCTCAGCTTTGTATCGACTGGAAACTCCTCAATGACATCGGGATTCTCTCGGATAAACTCGTTGGGGCCGTGTTTCCGGAGCCGAACACACAACGTGGCGGTTGGATTTTCCTCGTGAGCGCAGTCGAGAGGGAGGAGATATCGATAGCTCCCGTTATGGTGGGTCATCTCGACTAGGAACTGCATCTTCACCTTGATGGCGCCATTGCAGGGGAATAACTCGGCTCGATCGTAGCGTCTTTTCTTGGCGAGTGACCCGGACTCAGAGAACCAAGAGGGCTCTGACGCGAGGACGCCACAGTACTCGCGAGACTGGTTGTTGTGCGTGGAACGGGGCCGCCTCCAGGCAAAGATGCTCAGATCTGAGCCAGATGTCAGAATCGCTTCCTGTAGCCTGCGAAAAGCCCGATCTTTCTCGCCGTAGATAAAGTGTAGATGCACCCCGAAGATTCCAAGAAGGCAGTACGCGGTATCTTCAACTCTGGTCGTGTGTCTGTGGGCAGCCCAGGACATCTTTTGCGCAACGGACACGGAGGAGAGATCCTGTTTGTGCTGCAGGATAGTTTCACTGATATTCGTGATTGTTGACAGCTCATGAACGAGACTTTGTTTGCAACCAACTGTCTCCCAGTCTTTGTCGAAGAAGATGATATTCCGTGGCGCAATTAGCTCTTGGAGCGTCCAACCACGAAAAAACCACTTGCATTTGGCGAGATCCTCTCGAGTCTTCAAAGCGGGATCATCTCCCTCGCCGTCAAGTGTCGGGGCCATCATGAGGTCATAGAAGTAAACGTAGCATACTTCGGCCCGCATATACCAGTTGTACATGGAGTTGATCGCCTCTGTCAACTCGGCACTGCTGGACTTGTCGATGCAGCAGGTGTCGATCCAGATATGCTCATAGCCATTGGCGGCTGCGACCTGACAAGCCATGTCGATCTTGCGGTATCCCTCCTTGTGGATATCGACGTTGGTCAAATCAGCCATCTCCTTAAAGGAGATCTCTTCTTTGCCCCATGTGTGGGAGAGGATCGCGTAGGGCGGGATGGAGCCGTCGTCCAGAAACTCCTCCAAAAGACGAGTGCGAGTGTGTAGAAGCCTCATGTTGATGACTCGGAATATGATACCCGGTAGTGCTGGTGAAGCAGATGGAGCCAAGATAGCAACCAGAAAGCGGTATTTGTCTTCAAATGAATCCCAACTCCTTCATTGCTGAACGTAAACACCGCAGCACGTCAAGATCAGCCACACGTCGCACACGTGACGATTAACCATCCATATTTGGCTCGTCTGGTCGTACCAACACACGATTCGGGCAAAGATGGCGAAGCAAGCCCAGCTGCAGCCACATGCACCTTGACAGGGTCAAGTTGGGGTGGGGGAACTGCAGGATTCATTGGAAAGACATTTTTGGCTTCAAAATGACCACCACAATTGAACTTGTATGGTCCTGCCCACCATTGTCGATATTCAGCAACTTGACTATCAGGTGCCAACATCATTTACCTCTATTTCATACCTCCCTCCGAACCCGCCCCTAGTGCTCCCCCTCCGGCTCCAGCCTGAGCCTTTCCACCATGAAATGGGTGTGTTGGATTCGACTTGCTGTTTGGTAGTCATTTCGGCTCTTACTAGTAGCTGTGCTGATGTTATACATGATATCAACTTGAAGTTGGTTGAGCTGCATTCCGTCCAAAGATTGTGAGGAATTTAGGGCAACAGAAAGATCACGTGGGATCTGCCAAACCCGTCAGGCTTTGAAGGATGTGGCGTATTGACGGCCTTCAGATTGGCTTGGGGTTGTTGCATAATTCAATGCCAGAGCAAGTTTGCATCAAACGGAGGCAACCGGCAGTTAGTGCAGCGGGAATTTCCTGCCTAACCAGAGCCTGAATCTGACTTCCGTCGTCACCCTCAGAAGCTCGCAGGGAAGCACAGGCGCCACCGTGGGTTTGATCGATAATTCTTTTCAAGCAAAGCGCCACTTAATCTCAGTGTCCCTGATATACATTATCTCATACACAACAACATCCATATAGCGCTCGATATAGCGGCAGTTCCCAGCCACGGAAGGAACGAGCGCGATGGATCCGATCTCAATCTTTTCGCTCTTTTGCAATGTTCTCACCGTTGTCGATGCCGCAATCAAGACTACCAAGACCATGAAGGACTTGTACGACTCATCCACAGGCTATTCCAAGACAAACCAAGGTATCCAGGATGAAGCTGGTCATCTTGAAGAAATTGCAAAGGAACTTTCGCTATCCCAAAGCCAGCTAGCTTCATATCGTCCGCACCATCCTCTCCTTGGAAAGGTGACGGAAGAATGCACCCGGATTTCGGAGAAAGTCCAGCTGGTGTTGGGTGAATGCAAGGTCAGCAGCAAAGGCCCCAGAGCTGTGGCCGTCTTGAAATCGTGGGCCAAGACCCAAGCCCGCAAGTCAGAAATCAACGATTTGTTCAAAGACCTGCAGGCATGCAGTGACAGGTTGAACACGGCTATGGCTCTAGCCACTCGGTAAGTACCAATGGGTTCCTGCTTGCGGGTCATGGCTAACCACCCCCAATGACAGTGCGGATATGCTCGCCCTGAAAGAGACACTCCGCAAGATTGACACTGGCCAATCCGATCTCATCACCCGGCTCTCGCTCCTCGGTCAACAGATGGCATCTCATAACGCCATTCTTCCCGATATCACTCGTCTCGTCTCACTTGCCGAGGAGGCCCAAAGCTCAATCAACCATGCGCTTGTCCTTCGGGCCCTTGGGTCCCCAAACGCCCAGACTCGGGAAAGTGAAGTCGCCGTGCACCATGGGAAGACCTTTGAGTGGATTGTCAATTCAAATACCTCGACGGTGAATTCAGAGGCCTACTCGGATCGTTTCTCGGTACCAGACTTTGGTTTTCTCTATTGGCTGAAGGACGGCTCCGGCGTCTTCCACATTGCCGGAAAGCCCGGGTCGGGAAAGTCGACGATCATGAAGTTCCTTGCCAACGACTCGCGCGTGCTTGAGGCCCTGGGATTGTGGGCGAAGCGACCCGGAAAGCAACTGATTGTCTCCAAATTCTTCTTTTGGCGACATGGCTCGAAGGACCAAAGGTCCGTTTCCGGCCTTCTTCGTGGCTTGCTCTTTGGAATTTGCCAGTCTAGTCCTCGTATTACCAAGCTCTTGTTTCCATCATGGTGGGGGAAGGGCGGGAGTGCTGGAGTCGACGCTCTCATCACTGACGACCAGATTCGTGCCGCCTTTGACCAACTCAAGAACAATGAGGGGATACACAGGAACTTCACGTTTTGTTTCTTTATCGATGGTCTCGACGAATTTGATGGGGCAGAAATGGCTCATTGGCGGTTAGCGTCGATGCTCCGCGACTGGTCGCATCAACATGACGACGTTGCAAACAAGAGCACAGAGCTCCACCTTAAACTCTGCGTCTCCAGCCGCGAGGAACACGCAATCATGGCGGCTTTTGACAACTGCCCCAGAGTTCGTCTCCAAGATATAACCAAGCGTGATATTTCAGCATTAGTACAAGACACCCTCAATCGCAATGTGTACTTCCAGAGGCTCAAGGAGAAGGATGCGGGTGGCCACTGGCACTATTTATCTTTGGTCGACTCGATCCTAGATGGTGCAGATGGTGTATTTCTGTGGGTGGCCATAGTTCTGAATCTTGTTGAGGATGAACTCCCCGGGGCCTCTTCCATAGATCGACTTGAAACCATAATCCGGACAACCCCTTCTCAGATCGAGGACCTGATCGACAATATGCTAAAGACGATCAAGAACCATCACCGTCAACAGGCATATTTTGCTCTGGCCATCGTGTTAAGAATGCTTGGGCATCATCTCAGTGATACTGGGACGTTCCCTCCCGAGGAGCAACACGACTATGATGCAATTTTCGAATCCCATAAATCCTGGAGACCGTATATCCCCGCATACGGCCTGTCGGTGGCACTGGAGAACTTGTCTACGAAAGCCAGGCCACTTTCAACGAGCTATTACCAGGGAATGCGAGACAGCACCCAGACTGCGAATTACCAAGTCTGTAAAGCAAATGCGGTGAATTCCATCCGGAGCTGGTGCAAAGGCCTCCTGGACGCCTTTGATATTACCGACTCGGGTACCTCCTGGGACAAACAAGTTGAATTCCCGGATGCCAGCCTAGATGACGAAAGCTTGACCGCCGTCAGGTTTATGCACCGCTCTATTCCCGACTACCTGTTATCCATCATCCGAGAGAAAGCATCGGATCATGGCTTTGACGATGACGACGTCGCTGAAGCTATTCTCGTCGCGCTGATTGCTGAGACTTCGGCAAGCTGTGGGGGAATTGAAACTGCACCTCCAGCCCGCATTCTTTCCCAATATCTCCAGCACGTCCTGAGACTGCTCCGTCTTAGAACTATCTCTGACTCAAGTGGAATATTCCAGCTTCTCCAAACTCTCGAAACAGTGCGCTTTGATGCCTTCCGACATGTCTGTGGCCAAAGCCATCACGTCCAAAGCTTCCCAGGTTGTTCGGATTCCCTGCTTGCTGGAACTCAGCAGAAAGCTATTTTGGTGATTGAGAGGCACGGACTTGATAACGACGTGTTAGAGGACGCTATGCCTCAGTACTACACGCACAGAACTCAATGGGCCCGGGACGTAAACTCGACAGTATTGGGGCTTGCGAGTCACTCTGGTCTTTATGAGTATGTTCGCTGGAAGCTTACTCGTATGAAGTCACCGGATCAGGGTCAAACTGCTCCGAGGGACATACAAGAGGCATTTTTATTGTCCGCACTCATCAGTCTCAATGCTTTCAACAGCGATTTTCTGTTTAGTTGGTTCACCCGTGCACACAACGAGACTCTTGAAATACTACTCCATGCCGGGGCACGGATCGATCCCCCCCGAAGCCTGGCCAACAATATAACGTCTTGTTTTCCGCCCGAAGCCTGGGAGAAGGCGATATTTGAAGTGGGGATGCATCCCCGCAAAATCACGACGGCCGTTGCGCAAACCTCAACACCGTTCCGAGGATGGATATGGCTTGAAAGAATCCCGTTCATTCTCGGCACATTGTGCAAGAATCCATGCTCACCCGAGTTTTGGTCGTTTCTCCAGGCGTGGTTGATAGCAGGCGGTGCGCCACCACCCGAAAGAATATCGGTCAAATATGCACGATATTGGCCCGGTAAGGGTGATCCATATCGGTGAGTTCGCCCATTTGCTGCGTCAAGGCTACAAGAGAGACCTAACCACGCTTCTGACATGGTTCCCCAAAGAAAAACAACCATTACCTATATCAAGTACCAGGTTGCGGTTGGGCGACTGGAGGGCCAATCCTGCCCTCGTACGACTACCTCCACGACTATTAATGGAGTGGATGGAGAAGCCGCAGCGGAAATAGCATATGGTAGCTGGGATGCTTATGTGAATGGACACTGGTTGATCGCGGCAGGGGTCATCCCCCGTGACATAGAGTATACACCCGAGATTGATGTGAGCCCTGATATTTCAAAAGGGGCTTCCCGAAACCGCTATGCTGGTCGCACCAAGCTGACCGACTCAACATGGTCTAAAGAGTTTAGTCTTGCCGATTTGGTGAGATATTACGAACCGCATAACATGGACGTCCTTCTCCGGCACCTTGAGAAGTACGAGAATGGCCAATGATATTACGGGCAAGGGGTAGGATGAGGCAGGGGACAGATTCAATTGGAGGTTTCTTTTCAATATATACCAATACTTTGGCATGACAGGCGATTGGTGCATTGAGTTGCTGACCCAGATTGTTCAACAACCTTCAATTCTTGCTTGAAGTGTGATGCAGTGGTCATAGGTGGATGCCAAAACGACTGGCTGACATAGATTCTCAACTCGGTCAAGTACCGATAGAACCTCCGAGCTCACGGAAGCACAGAACGTATAAAGATCTGCCCAATCCACGAGGATCCGATGCAATCCAGCACAATGATACCTAATTTGGTATTGGAAGGATCACTGCCACGGCACGTTAATTAAATACGTACCTCGACCGTGACCCATATAACAGCAACCCCGCGTCACTTGTCAGATCTTTGATCCACATGTCTGCCGAAAGAGTCAGGTCAGATCATTACTGGCAAGCTCCCAACTGCAACCAAACATCCAAACTCTACCTCGACTCTAAATTCCAGAGCAATGCAGACCTATCTGCAGGACACTGTTACAAGCGCGCTTTCATTATCTTCCAGCTTATGGCAGCAAGTGTTGACAGGTAACCCTGATGGCAGTTCAGCGGCTGCCATCAACGAACTAGAACCAATCCCCGGAGGTTCGCCCTTCAGTCTCTGCCCTGTGACCAGCTCAACCGACCTCTTCGATATCACCTATCTCGAGCTCAACCCACAACCTGTGTACATGTAAGAAACACTATCAAAACATCTATCGAAACCTATCGTTCTTCTCCTCGGCATGCTCAGAAGCTAACTCAGCCGCCACCCAGAGACGACGTCTTCTACGCAAACATCTACGGTACCTTCCGCGACACATGGATCGACAACCCCGACAAAGGCAACGCAACCATCAGCCTCATCTACGACTGTGGCTCCCACTGCAAAGACTACGATGAATCTCCCGATACGCCTCCCAAGAAACTTTGGGAACCAGATCTTTGCAGGATGACAGAGGTCATGCAACCCCTTGGTCGGCACCTCGAGAAGAACGAGACAGGGTGTCCGCCCCTTGAGAAGGGGTGGGCGTTGTTGAATACCTTTGGTTACGTGTGGCATTGGGCACTTAACGTTCCGGTGAGTCTTGTTACCTGTTCACTGAATTTCTTTCCTTCTTCTTACCTGTTCCGACCTCAACGCGTTGATTCGCTAACGGAGACGTATCTACCCCGGCAATGCAGGGCTGGTACAACTTCACCTTTGACGCAAAGACCCCAGATGGCAAGAGGATTTACTGCCTGACGACCGAGGTGTGCCTCAAGTATCGAGACGACGAGAAGAACGACATGTATAAATGGAAGCATTGTGAATGGCCACGGTAGATTTCAGTTGGGACTTGGCGCATTGGAGCAACTGAAGCGGGTAGTAATTTGGATGATGGTAATTATTTACGTGTGTATTGTGTTTGATGGGTCTATAGGTATCATATATGCTATTCTAAATCACCAGCCCCAACTCCTCACCGAACTCGAAATCCATGACTCCATTCGCTATGCGTGCCACTGTGCTGGGTCAGCTTTTTGCCTGTCATGGACCAGCCATGGCTGCCTCCTTCCATGGAATGCTGCCCTGTCGTGATGAAGTTCATGTTCATTTCGGTGACATGGTACCGTTGGGTACCTGATGCAATGTGTATAAAATGTGATGGTCGTTCAGTTTTATTGCTGATGGTGAAAGTTGAACTGGTGAGGTTGCCTTTGTTGCTGCTGGGGTTGTTGTCCAAAGTTTGCAGCATCGAACCAAAGCTGTGGGTCAATGGATGTTTCAGACCCTTCTGTGCCTACCATAAGGTCAGGGTTCCAAGACATCCACTGCATTTGTTCATCGACCTGAGGGTGGTATGTGCTTGTTGTTTGTTGGTAGAGGATTTGTTGCTGTTGCTGAGGGAGAGCTATGGATGCGACTGTTGATAAATTGGGGGGTAGTGAGACAGCGGTCAGGCCGCCAAGTCTGATATCTGATGCGGTGGGAGGACCGTTTATGTTGATCTCGGGGTATTGTTGTCCTCTTGGGTCCATGTTCTCACTGCTGCAGTCCATCCTCGCCCACTCCATCACCAGGCCACGTGGTAAAAGTGTCTTTTCTTCCAGGCTGATCCAAAAGTTGTTCTCCCAAAAGTCTGGTCTGCTCGGAGTGCTGCTGTCTTCTTCCAAAACAGCGATTGTGTAAATGAGGTGGAATACCGATGCCGTCGGGAGTGGATACGGCATTGATGTTGGTAATCTCGCTAGCCACGAGTCGAGCCAGGATTTGATAGAGTTGGGTGTGTGGTTGTATCGGACGCTTCCGTGCTTCTGGAGGCGAAGCGCCGCTGCATTGAGGGCCAGGGTGGCGAGGGCT
>Ga0247781_1000463_pt1 | contig 12584 bp, 12 predicted proteins | sample UWRJL184509B5_FD_179922 | JGI IMG/M metagenome (GOLD analysis project Ga0247781, IMG submission 179922) | Plant litter microbial communities from Arlington Agricultural Research Station in Wisconsin, United States - UWRJ-L184-509B-5 | ecosystem: Environmental > Terrestrial > Plant litter >...
GTAGACTGCCGGAGCCTCTCTGCGTTATTCAAGTAGCGCTCGAGGGCAAGATCAGCAGACAGAGCATTCTAAACAGCCTGAGCAGGGGCCAGCAACCTGCTGGTGACCTTATCCCGTGGCTTGTCAGCCAGCAATTCCAAGATGACGAGTTCGCCTCGCTTTCCGGAGCACGTGTTGTCCGCATAGCGACAAACCCAGATTATGTGTCCATGGGATACGGCTCTAAAGCACTTCAGCTTCTGGTGGACTACTATGAGGGTAAATTCACAAATCTCTCCGAGGATTCCGGTGCCCTTGTCCAAAGGACCATCACCAGAGTGACAGATGCGGAGCTCGAAAACGCCAATCTCAGGACGGAGGAGATCAAGATTCGGGACATGAGCGAGCTCCCTCCTCTGTTTGCCAAGCTGGCTGAATGCCGGCCGGAGAAGCTTGACTACGTGGGAGTCAGCTACGGGCTTACAAAACCTCTTCACAAATTCTGGAAGCGTGCCGCTTTTGCGCCTGTATACTTGCGGCAAACGGCGAACGAGCTCACTGGCGAGCACACATGCGTCATGCTCAGACCTCTCAAGGAAGACGGCGACCAGAGCTGGCTCGGATCGTTTGCCAACGATTTCCACCGCCGCTTCCTCTCTCTGATGTCATACAAATTCAGAGAGTTCCCCTCCACACTGGCTCTCACCATCGAGGAGTCGGCCAACTCTGGTGCGCAGCTGGATCCATCGAGTGAGCCTACAGAACTCACAAAGACGGAACTCGATAGGCTTCTGACCCCCTGGGATCACAAGCGACTGGAGTCTTATGCAAACGGGATCCTAGACTACCACGTTGTGCTGGACCTTATCCCCACTATTGCAGAGCTCTATTTCAGCGGCCGGTTGAGGTCGAGCATCGACCTCAGCCCTCTCCAGCGTGCTATCTTGATCGCCATTGGACTGCAACGCAAGGAGGTGGACATCAGTGCTTCAGAGCTAAACATCCCCCCTCCTCAGCTGTTAGCCGTCTTTGTCAAGACCATGCGGAAGATATCGACACATCTGGCATCTCTCGTCTCCGGGGCAATTGAAGCTGAGATGCCTGATGCCAATACTGTTGGTGTTAGCCGAGAAAACGCTTCAGGGGCGCATGACGATGAGATCGTCAATAGCAAGTATGCGCCGCTCGAGATGAGCCTAGATGATGAACTCGAAGAGGGAGGAGACGAGGCATTGGTGGAGCTCCGGGCCAAGCAAAGAGAACTCATTGATTCGCTGCCCCTGGACCAGTAAGACCCCCACTCCTTTTTCCTAGCCTTGATAAAACAGTAGCCTAACAATGACCCTCAGGTATGAAATTGAAGGTGGTGATTCCGAATGGAAAGAGGCAGAGAAGTCGGTTGAGAAGGCAGCAAAGAGTGGAAAGGGGAACCCCCTCGTGAGCGTAAAGACAAAGACAAAGCGGAAGGCCGAGCCCGAAGAGGCCGAGGTGAATGGGAAAGGCAACGGAGGAGAAAGAGGTCATGGGAAATCCAAGAAACCCAAGCGCGAGAAGAGAAAGTGAAGGGATGAAGTTTAAGATAGCAGCTTGACAATAAGATGCATTGGACGCAATAATGTAAAACAGGGAGGTAGCGTCACCGTCCAAGGAGCATGGTCTTTGATTTACTTTTGTTCTTGTCGTTCGTCAGGATTCTTGGCGCAGGTACGTTGTAGCGTCTTCTCGACTGTAGGTCTTTGCCAAGGTGCTGAAATACACTTCCCTGCCTGCCCTTCCCACCACATTTTCTTACATAGATCTTCGTCTGAAGGAGCGGGATCGGGTCAAGCCGCTGATGTGGGACAACTTCAACCCAAGGTGAAAGATCAGGGTCTGGGTGCGGATCTGTCGGGACCCACCAAGAACCCTCGACTTGCATCATGGATGGGGGAATCGCGGGGCAGGCTGTGATTGGCTCAGTTGAGGAGGGGCAGCTGAAAAGAGGATGAGTGGCATGGCATCCCATCAATTGCGGCTGACAAAACGGGCAGGAGAGAAAAGGTCTGCAGGATGAATCCCGATACATAACGGTCCAAAGTTCAAATCAGGTTTCAAAGTACTCTCGGGAGACATCCTGCGATCGACCTTTTGTCCGGCGAGCATCTATCAAAGGTGTCGCACAACACCCTCCTGGTCTGTTTTCGTCTGACCCCTCTCTTTATCAGCAGCGATATACATATTTAGCGCTCAATCGACACTGGAGGATAAGGCTGCCCTGACCCGAGGAGGCTACCCGATTTCTTTGCCCTTCAAGACTCTCCGATTCGATATCACTGAAGTCCAAGTCGGCCAACAATCTCTCACCCATAGTGACGAGATCCAACAGCGGGCTCCAGGAGCATATGCAATCGAGGGTTGACGCGCGATATCCCAAGAGATAGAACCGTCCCCAACAGTCCCCGCATTCCTCGCACTTTAGAGTCCTTAGGTTGTTCAACGGCCGCGCAGTTTAAATCGCCTTTTGCCCCTCATCCACACTTTCCACGCGACCCAAGTCTACGAAAGCCTATCCTCCATCATGAGCGCGGCACCGACGGGTGGCGATCGCCCAGCACCACAAATCCAGCCATGTCGATACAAGGTTGGGAAAACGCTCGGCGCAGGTTCATACTCGGTGGTGAAGGAGTGTGTCCACATTGACACTGGCCGCTACTATGCCTCCAAGGTTATCAACAAGAGGCTGATGGCTGGGAGAGAGCATATGGTACATTGATTCCACCTCCCTCAGAGGGAGATTCGCGCCGTCACAGATCATGACCTCTAACCGCGAGCTCTACCTCACCCATAGGTCCGAAACGAAATCGCGGTCCTCAAGAAAGTGTCCATGGGCCACCAAAACATACTGACCCTAGTCGACTACTTCGAGACCATGAACAACCTCTACCTCGTCACCGATCTCGCGCTCGGCGGGGAGCTCTTCGACCGCATCTGCCGAAAGGGTTCCTACTACGAGTCGGACGCCGCCGATCTAATTCGCGCGACGTTATCCGCCGTGGCATACCTCCACGACCACGGCATCGTACATCGCGATCTCAAGCCCGAGAACCTCCTCTTCCGCACGCCCGAGGACAACGCCGACCTGCTGATTGCCGACTTTGGCCTCAGCCGTATCATGGACGAGGAGCAATTCCACGTCTTGACAACCACCTGCGGAACCCCAGGCTACATGGCGCCCGAGATCTTCAAAAAGACCGGGCACGGCAAGCCCGTCGATCTGTGGGCCCTCGGCGTGATCACCTACTTCCTCCTCTGCGGATACACCCCCTTCGACCGCGACTCGGACTTCGAGGAGATGCAGGCCATCCTCAACGCCGACTACAGCTTCACCCCCCTCGAGTACTGGCGCGGCGTGTCCGACAGCGCAAAGGACTTCATCCGCCGCTGTCTGACCATCGACCCGGCCAAGCGCATGACGGCGCACGAGGCCCTGCAGCACCCGTTCGTGGCGGGCTGGGCCCGCGCCACCGCCGGCGCCGAGGCCGACAAGGGCCAGAACCTCCTGCCAACGGTCAAGAAGAACTTCAATGCGCGCCGCACGCTGCACGCCGCTATTGATACCGTGCGGGCGATCAACAAGCTCCGCGAGGGTCAGTTTATGAATGGTGGACGCAGCCGGGAGCCGGTGAGGAGGAATGCCCAGGCGCAGCAGGTTGATGATGGCGCGGTGACCGCGCAGGGACAGCTCCCGCCTACCACGCCACCGTTGCCGTCGGGGAGAAAGGACGATAGCGGGGTGTCGGTTAGCGGTGCTAGTGTTGGGGATAGCGGGTACGGGACGCAGCAGGAGGCGGATGCCGGGGGGGACGTCGCGATGGACGATGCCCCGCCTGTGGTTCCGGCGAGTCTGCGGCCCGGGAGTGATGCGAATAAGGTGGTTGAGACGAGTAAAGGGTTGTGGAGCGGGGGAGGGAGCAGGCGATGATTTTATGATGTGGATATGGGATATGTTGCATGATCATGATGGTTGTGGGGGGTTATGGTTGACAATGAGGGGAGTATGGAAAGAAGGATGGGGAGATATAATTTGAAGGGAGTTTTATCATGTTTGGTTTGGTTTTGGTTCGTTTGATCTCTGTGGTTTTTGTTATTATTTTTCTTTCGTTCTTTTCTTGCGTCTTTCCTGGACTACATGTTTTGAGGAGGGATGATATCATATATTTTATTGTTGCTGGTTTGTTTCTTGGTACTGAATTGAATAAAACAAAAGAAGCGAAGTATTGAGTGGATTGACTATTCTTTCCCATGTGCTTGTGTTGTGCTTGTAGTTGTGGCTGTGGTATATGTGCCGGACATGGGAATAGGAAGGGGAGGGACCCCTATTCTGCGGTGGTTGCTTGGATGACAGTCGTCTGCTTTTTTACTGATATGGTTCTTAGTTGGATTGGATAGGATTGAATAGACTTCCTTTTAGTTGTGAGAACGGAATTTACTCTGACCAAGTTGTTTTGGTTTAGGAGATGAGATGTGTAGATAGATATACACCATTCTAGGGTAAATAGTGCCTCTTTGGGACTTCCCGCCACTGGCTATCAAGGACCAAAAAAACATATATCAGGGAAGCTTGTAGGTCCTTAATTGATAATTCAAGGGCGTTGAATAATGTTGACAAGGTCATGTATGTAGGTGCTCGCGTGGCACTATCTACCGTAGAATGGTATATTACGATTTTGTCGTGGAATATCTGTTATCATGATCTGATTACAATCGACAGCCGTGAGGCACATGTCACTTATATTCCGCCAAGGGGTCATCCCTTGCCGCAGCGAGTGCCGTCAACCGACTGCCAACAAAATAAACAAATCGCCGATTGCCAAGCAAATCACCAAGTCTTTTTTACCCACGCCAAATCCGAAATCGAGACTAACATTTGACTTGGAGCTCCATTGACGCAAGACGTTGTGGAGAGAGTCCACGGCTTCCGAACTTAGTGTATGTCATTACAGCTAGCCCGGGCCAGACGGGGGCACGCGAGCATGCGCGTTTTGGTTTAAAAACGCGACCACTACCGGCTACCGGGGTGCTGACATGCAACTGCTACGGTAATTAAAGTGATTTTTTACAGTGTACATTACGGGTGCCGAGGGAGGCAGCCAACGGGTTGGTAGGGTAGGTAGTTGGTAGAAGCGCTGAAATTGAAATTACTATTTCTTGGGGACGGGAGCTTTGAATGGAAAATGAAATGGGTTTGATTTTTTTTTCTTTTCAAATTTCCGACATGTCCGATGGTATTGACAAGGATCCCCGGATGGAGATCGATAGGGATCGGGGGGCGGGAAAAAAGAAAACTAGGTAATAAACCGGTGGAGTGGCCGTTCGAACTTCGTTGACATCCACGGAATGAATGGATTCCCACGGGTCGGATCGCAAATTGAACCACCTGATGGAAGGAATGCACGGAAGGGAAGGGAACTTTTCGAACGGCTGTGCCGGGCGACAGCGCTGGCAGTTACAAATCACAAGCCACCGGTCCCGTCATCTGGCGCTTTCGCGAGCAGTCTTGTGAGGTCATTGGGCGTTTCGTCAAGACTCTAAGAAACAGTCAGCCAACGATTGGCGGGTGCTGATTACTTAGCGTAAGTACCCCCCAGTCACCTGGTCGAAAGCCACAAAGAAGCGAGCTGCCCGGATGCTGCGGAGAAGACTGCACTAGCAATAGAAACATTTAAGCAAGGGGATTGAAGAATTGGATCTAGCATGCCCCCTGCTTTCGGGGTTATGCCTTTGGGTGGTGTTTGACTCGGCAGACGGAGCGCCATGAACAACGAGATGGGATCTCAAGTTCCTTTGCCGAGGAGTGGGGTGATCGGACCATGATCGACCTTCAAAGGCACGAACAAAGGGTCCCTCCCTGGAAGGTCACGGATGGGGGTTCCCATCTGCAGGGTCGCTACCGCAGCGGCCAACACATCAAACATCGACCCTATGGCATGCTGCTGGGCTGTCATTCGCGTAGGGAGAGCTCTTCTTACCGTCCCGCCTAGAATAGGGCACAGATGTGGCTCGGACGCTCACTCGAGCGGCCGTTGAAGCAATCCGTACAGGTCCTGAAACATCACAACTCGAGGTCAAGACCTCGATGGAATTTAGCCACGGTATGATCCCCTCGCCTTGACCACGAAGAAGAATTTGGTTGGGAACTTTGCGTCGTGGCTGGGGAATCTACGTGCCTCTCTAGTATCACGACTTGCGACTATCATCGGCCAAGGATCAAAGTACCGGTACTTGCAATCGCCGTTCACCGTGCAGCACATCGTCATTCCCGCGCTTACCGCCATTTGGGATTGTCCTGACCTTACCTTACTAACACGAGAAATACGCGGTTACTGGGCTCAGCTCAGGAATCTTACCAACACACACACGCTCAGCTTGCCTGGGGGCTGCGCTTATTCAGGACCCTCTTTTGACGGTTTGACAAGTATCTGAGAGCTGATAAGAAACGAGACAAGATATCGTCTCCAAGTGTAACCCGTACAGCATGGACATTGTCGCATAGGCAAGACGCTGCATGCGGTGCGATGGACACACTCTCATAACTGGAACCATCGTGTCTTCGAGTCGTGGTCTTCGGCGGGATACCGCAAACGGATCGATCAGTATTTATACCATCTGGTGGCACTCGGGGTTTACAGACGAGAAAACCGTTGGCTCGGAAGACTTGGAAGCATGTAATTACATACATATTCTTTGCATGCATATCCGAGTGGCCGACGAAGGTTTTGACTCCATGCAGTGCCCTTACACCCATCCAGCTCCACTGAAATGATAGCCGCCCGCCAAGATGCTTGCTACCAGAGGTTCGCGAACGACTCGAGCCACTTGGTCCCTGTTGGATTTTACCTTCTTACTGGCCTGCAAAAGCGAATGCGAGCACTGCATTGGCGCAAGGGTGGCCTAGGGAACTCAAACTGCAGCCAGAAAACGTTGAATCGTGGGTGAGGTATGAAAACAATCGGAGTGAGAGTTGATTACGGGATAGCTGGCGTCGGCAACGGGTAAGACGGCGTTCCTGATGAAACTTGGGGATCTGTAATATTCAATCACACAAATTCCCTCTCTCTATGGTGTTGAGCGCCGCGTCGGCAACCCAGCCTCTGAGGCACGGTTGGTCCCTGATCTGTTGCAAGCAATTTCTGTTGTAGCAGTACTTTGCCAAGTCACTGTGCTGCCAGCCAGTGACAGTGACCAGTCAACTTGGACCAATCAGGTGATCCAGCAATCATCAACCAGAAACCTGGGGAAGCAGAGACACCTCCGGGATGTTTCCAATCGTGGCTGGCTATTTTTTGATCTTGTATTCTTCAAAGTGGTTACCGCATTTGTCATCGTGGTAATTCTCACGTAACTGGTGGATACCAGGGCTGGGTTGAATCGCGCATTTGTATGAATTATCATTGCCTGACATGGAATGAGTATGAAGCATTTAGCAAGCATTGACAAGCAGCAAACCACATCACGGCATTGAAATGCTGAGTCGATTGCTTGATGGCTGGTTGAGGTTTGCGCAAGGGAGCTGGTTGTACCACCAAATTGCATATCTGGGGGAGGGCCTTCTTAGTGTAGTGCGCGGTGTGCAGTAAAATGTTCCTGATGCGCCGCAAGCACCTACTGTAAAGCGGGGCCCAGGCTCGCCTCGAACGGGCTCTTCATGTAATCCGAGAATCCATTTTACCTTCTATCCCACCCATACCATACCCTTGACCTGACCTGACTGTGTCTTGCATATGAAAGACTTCTCTCGCCCTCCACACCTACCACACTCTACCTCTGTGGAAGGTTTTGCCCTTTTTTCCCTTCTTCTCTTTTTGTTTGCCTTCCTGTAGCCGCCCGAGACAGTGACCAGCCAGAAGACCTTAAACCATTATGCGTATGCAACGACGATAGCCACCGACCCGCCGAATCCCATTACCTCACCCGACCTCGATTTTCCGACGAGTGCCGAAATCTCCCCCCAATCATCCGGCCTCCTCACCACCCTGCTACCCCGGTGCGCATCTACGCCCGGTGACATTCACAACCTCCCGCCCGCAATCATGCCAGAAATCAATACGTACATTGGGCAGACGAAGCCAAATTTACCTTTGAAATGGCCTGTTCTGAAGCTCAACCTCGCCAACCTTAATCCCATCCCTCAGAAGTTCCGGACCGCCCGGCAACAGCGGATGCGATCGAGGGCAAAGTCTGGCGCCAGTCCGCCAGACGACGTGACGAAACTCAAGACATCTTTTGGCATGTGGGAGAATTTAAAGGCGCTACAGCGACGGAGATGGCGAATTTACGATCTTCAGCACCTGCTAGTCCTCTTTTACATCGTTTTCTCGCTCAGCGTCCTCCCTTCGGCCCCGCTACTGAAGCTGGCCGCTTTGTTGGTATTGGGCGTGCTGCTGCTCATGCCCATCACGCAACAGTTTTTCCTGCCCTCGCTTCCGATATGGACTTACTTGTTGGAGTTTTTTTCGAGCCGGTACGTCTGAGCCTCGCGCGCTTGATTATACCAAATTGAAATGGGAAAATCATGCGTCCAATTGATCATGCGCGAGCGTTTGCTAACAATTGACTTGATAGGTTTATTGCGACCGAGTATCGCCCTCACATCTGGGTTAGAGTTCTCCCTGCGCTCGAAAACGTTCTCTACGGAGCGAACCTTTCCAACATCCTCTCTGCACACACCCACCCGATCCTTGACGTGCTCGCTTGGATCCCCTACGGCATCGGCCACTTCGCCCTGCCACTGGCATGCAGCATCTGCTTCTTCCTTTTCGCCGCACCTGGAACAACCCCAGTATTTGCCCGCGCTTTTGGCTACATGTCCATAATCGGAGTCACGATCGGTGTTTTGCTCCCTTGCACGCCACCATGGTACGAAAAGTTACACGGATTAGAACCGGCTCACTACGGCATGCAGGGATCTCCGGCCGGTTTGGCGAGAATAGATGAGCTTTTTGGGGTGGACATGTATGGGACGAAATTCACGACCGCTCCCCTCCCCTTCGCCGCTTTCCCTAGCCTGCATTCGGCCGATGCGGTTCTCGAGGCGTTGTTTATGCAGCACTGCTTCCCGCAGTTCCGGCCTTTCTTCATCGGATACGTCCTCTGGATCTGGTGGGCGACTATGTACCTCAACCACCACTATGCCATCGATCTCGTCGGCGGCGCGTTACTAGCAGGAATCGCATTTTACATGGCCCGGGGGCGATGGCTGCCGCGGCCGCAGGCAGACAAGTCCCACCGTTGGCAATATGAATATGTCGAATTTGGCGACAAACCAACCACCGTCGACGAAGAGTACGGATACGGTTACGCGAACGGTTTCGGCCTTGGTCTTTTGGAGAGGCGTGATGGTGATAGCGACGAGTGGACATTGGGAAGCAGCTCGAGCTTCGATTCGTTAAGTCGCGGCGATACTGTCTGTGGAAGCAGCAGTAGCACGCCCGGAATCCTAAGCCCAACAACACCAGATGACGATATGAGGCATATGGTACTTGGCCCGGGCGACGCATGGAACGGCGATAGACTCGCACAGGAAAGCGAACTGACCGACGTCGTCGTAATGCGGTGATGATTCGTCGAATAGCCGTGTTTCTTTTGATACACGGTTTCACCCAAACTTGGCCAGGCCGTAATCTAAGATTGCGTTGCCTGACGCCGCCACTCGCTTTTAAACGCCACCCTCCGGGATTCGGCACACCCTGCTATCAGCAGACCGAACAATGGCATCTATGGTTAAGAGACCTAGACGACCTGGGGGGTAAAGCCGAGATACCCACGAAGAAGCCGCCACGGGCTCCGTTTTATCCCAACGATATCGAGTTGTAATCGACTCGCGGAAGTATAATTCGACCGAGGCAGGCATCTTTAGGATCTCAGATCACTCGCTTCCTGGTGCTTGGGACGACCAGCACCATCGCCTTGGGCGGAAATCCGGGACCTCCCGATGGGGGTGCCGGGGTTTATCATCTAAACTTATTATTATTCATGACGAGACGAGGCTCGCGCCGATGTCGGGATTTTTTTATAACTTTTTTCTTTCTTTTGGACAGGATAACCGGTCGGCGGCATTGATATGACATCCGATGACATGGGGCTCTTTTTTTTTGGTTGTTGTTTTTTTAAACCATACATTGGCAGGGGGGTATGATTTGCATAAACGGCATATAATATTGGCGGCGTCTTTTTAACTCGCTTTCTTGGGGGGACGGGGGAGGGAAGAGTGACGGATTTGACTGTCGTTATGACTTGGGATTCTGCGCTTCTCTTTCTTGGGGGGATGAAGGGGCAATGAATGTGTTGAGTAGGGAGGGAGGGAGAGGAAGGTGGATGTAATAATCATTTTTAATGTTTGCGGAGGGTTTTTTATTCTTTTGTTTCTGGTTTTGGGCAATTTGCATTGCTGTTTGGTTGCTGGGTCTTTTGGATAGGATACGACGGGTGGAATGGAGGGAAGATGTTGGTAGAGGTGCTCATTAGGTACCGTTAATTAATGTTGGGGCTGTGATGCATTGGCGATGATTTAATGGAGGTGGTTAGTTATTGGGGGTGTAAGAGGGGCGAGATGAGGGTTTTAAGACATCTAAGTCTAGACTGGGGGGTGGGAGAGGAAATGACGATGATTCTATGGAATAAACGGAGGGAAGAGGAAGAGAAATGAAATATTATTATGTCTTGATGATTTGAGTTGATCTTCGTTTGTTTTGTGACGATGTGATGTGGATGTGTTTGTGACTTGTTTGGTGGGTGGTTTGATGGAAGAGGAAAGGTAAGGGTGAGAGTACCAGGAAGACGCTCGTCTTTTTGGATGCGAAGAGGTCTTTTGGGGAAAGCTATTCGTGAACTTGGGGTTGGATAAAAGGAGGGTGTTCTTGGTGTTCCTTTAAGGAAAAGGCTCGAAACAATGGGGAAACTGATAAGAGTGGGAATAAGATAAAAAAGGACCCCCTTTTTGTCCGTTTGTTTACACACATCAAGGTACTTTGGTTGGAGGGGTGATGAATGTATGGATCGTGGGAGATCCGGCTCGCTGTTCTTGCTAATCCCCGGGTCGTCATTGATATATGTGAGGAACACCACAGTATCCGGATATGCCGATTAGAGTTTTGACAAGTGTGTATCGTCGGATGTGCCTCTCCTGGCGTGTTGTCAAACTTCCGAGAATCGGAATGGCCGACTGGCGTTGATGGGTGGGTGGATGGAGACGAGCAGCGTAATGGGTACCTAGGAGAAAGGGGAGAACCTTATTGTTGGTGTTGAGCAGTAAATGTTGGTCCTTTCCCGGGGGGGTGAACGGAGTTGACCGGTGGATTTGGTCGAGAAGAGAGATGGAGAGGTGAGGTGGTCTTTATTTTATATGTGCAGCTGAGTGATGCGGCTGGGTAAGGCTGAACCCCTTTTCGGCGCGCTTTGGGGGTTTGAGACATTTTACGTATTTCTTTTCTTTGCATTTTCAGCCGTACGGGGGAGGTGTGGTCTCCCATTTCTTCAGGGGATGGATGGGCTATCCACCTTGGTCAAGTTGGTGCAGGTAATTTGGTAGGGAGAATGATGAACAAAGGGCGCGCTGTGTGGTGACCCCAGGGAGTTGTGTACTTGAGCCCTGGACACCCGTGTTTGTGAATATGCCACATCCTCGGGCGCCGAGGTAATGATTCTGTGTCAGAAAAGTGCCTGATGTAAATTGTGCAGGTATGTGGGTGAAATTGAAACTTGAAGGCTTCATCCTTCATGGTCACCGTTTGACTCAGGGCCTATATGATGGACATCCGCTGAGTATCATGAGCAACTGGTTCTCGGCGTCTCTCCATGCTTGCAGTTAGCCTCCTCAACGAGATCAGTTCTTCAATATCAGTCATGGTCCTCGATTCACTCATTAGGAAGGTGACGTGGTATGTATCTCATAATTGAAATGCCAAACGGCTAAAGAAATTTGAAGACGCCATTCCATATATAAACCAAGTAAAAATATCCAAAGAATTTCCGCTAATGTATCAAGTCGCTACTGCATATCCAATCCCATATTACCTAGGTACCTATTGGAACCCGCCCGAATTGGAACTCCAAAATAAAAAAATAACAGGTCTGAATAGTACAAGGGGAAAGGAAAAAGGAAAAAGAAAGAAATAAGACATAAGGAAATGGACACAGTCAGTTCTCGGCAACTCTCTGACGTGGGTTGGACCCGTGTGATGTAATGTTGCAAGGCATCCTCATCAATAGAACCCCCTGTGTACATCGATGCTCATATCGTTAGGGCCCTGAGCGGGAATATGTACTTGCCCAGGCATGTAGGGGTCCTGTCGGGTACGCCTGGCCGGCCGTAGAGTAAGGCTGTCAAAGCTTGCCCTGCGGCACTCTTCAATCGAGGCACGGTGGGGAAGAGGTGCCACCATACGCTTGAGCATGGGTGGGAGGACACCATCCTCGAAGACCAGAGCATACAGGCGGCGGAACCAAATACGGATCACCACCTCTGTTAGATGGCCATTAAATGCTGGGCTTGGGGCGCCAGGGCGAGGATTCCCGCCAAGTGCTTGAACTTTTGCGTTCCATTCGGCATCCGTGGCCTTCATCTCGTT
>Ga0247781_1000464_pt1 | contig 12584 bp, 7 predicted proteins | sample UWRJL184509B5_FD_179922 | JGI IMG/M metagenome (GOLD analysis project Ga0247781, IMG submission 179922) | Plant litter microbial communities from Arlington Agricultural Research Station in Wisconsin, United States - UWRJ-L184-509B-5 | ecosystem: Environmental > Terrestrial > Plant litter >...
AAGCATCCGTTGTCGAGGGTGTGTGCCCATGATGTCTGCACGGGAAAATCGTGATTTTTTCTTTTTTAAAAAAGACCCCATTCTACCTACCTGAACCAAATGTGTGTAATCGGTATGTATGTCTTAGACAAACCTGCAAGCCGGTTTCTGATGATTCCGTACCTCCTACGTACCCATTGTGAATTTGTGAGGAAGGAGGCACAGCTGTCGCCAGGTTGCTTGGCAGTTAGTAAGCCGTGTCGAGAAAAAGGCAGAGGATATCATATTTCCGTGAGACGTGCAGAAAAGAATTCGAGACATTGCAAACACGCCGGTCACTACTTCCGTATGACTCCTCAATAGAAGGAAGAGAGAAAAGGATACTTTCGTAAAAGAAGAACAACAGACATATACAAGAGGCGTGAAGTGTTTGTCCCATTTACACTACATGCTGTACGGCATCGTCATCACAGTATCACGATACAAGACCGGAATACGAAAACCGCCCAAAAATTCATGACGGGAAAGATGAGCATACCCGCTTCCGAAAGTCGTTTCTCTTTTGTTCTTCCCCCTCTTCCCCCCTTCCTCTCCGCAACGGGGCTGACCATTCACAGAATGATATTCAGACGTCGAGTCACAGGGATCGGGAACCCCCTCATCATGTTTGTCTCTCTTGTTTGAGAAGATGAATTTTTTTTTTATAAAACAGCAAGGCGAGCCTATTCTTGTTCAGTCCCGACTTCCGAGTGCATCCTGTTCGCTTGGGGCTAATTGCCGCGTGGACTTGCTCGGGACATGAGAGGACTTCCTGTCGTTACCGGACGGACGCCGGCTCACCACCGGTGGCGTTCTTCTTGCGCACACACACACACCCGATTTCCCCTCATAAGAAGCAACGCCAAGCGAGCATCCTGATAGGGGGGTGCGTCAATCGTGATTTGAACATTCCGTACCAACGGTATTCGTTTTACGTGGGGGACAGGATGACTGAAAATGGTGTGATACAGCACCGCCTTCCTTCACTGTCAATAGACTGGCCAGGTATTTCAGGGTACCTAGTCAACCTGACGAACCACTGAGGTAATGCCAGGAAGTGACGACTGGGGAAACGACAAGGTGCGCGGCGTTCCCAGATGGGCAAACCGGTGTTTGAGCCTTCGGTTTTCCACGTTTCTGCTCCAAAGCTGAAAGCCACCATCATGGGACCCAGGCCGTGCAGAAGACGCATCTTGGCATCGTGATATGCTTCCCCGTTCCCGACTATCTGTTTCCGTACGGAACGGTACCGGGACTCTTCCACTCCGATACATTTATCGTACGATTTGTTACCAGACAAGGTTTAAGGAACCTGGCAGCGCAGGGCAATCACGAAAAGACGCTGCATGGGGGCCTTTTTGCCTTGCCGGGGTTTTCGTTTCTTCTGTTTGCTTGCTTCGATCTGGAAGAGGGCAGGGCACTAACGTCACTTGGGGCTAGCGCTTCAAGGGCGCGAGGCGAAAACGATAGCTAACATGTCGACGACTCAAAGAGGCAAGGAGACTCATAAGGGAGATGGTATAGGGTGGGTGTGCTGAGGCAAGATCCTGACTGCAGATATCCATTGTAACCAACCCTTCTTTCGTGGATTGTGGGAGGTGGGTTTGGACGTGATGGAGAAACGGAACTGGGAGGAGAGATCGAAACTGTTGGGGAGGGTTGTTGCTTGGAACTTGAGCAGGATAGGGAGGTGAGCTCTCTTGTCGCTATACTTGCCATGACTTCGGTGTCTTGTTGAGTTTGATGGGTTAATTAGGTGAAGAATACATGGAACAGTGCTCTCTGATGTTGTTGTCGACTCCCCTGCGGTCCCATGTGTCTCTTGGTGCTCTTGTCGTCGGCCGATGATGTCTCTCCATCGCTCGCCTCAACGCCAATAATCGCATCCATTCAACCAAGATGACGCCTGGTCGGATCAGGTGCGAACATGGCTCTTATGGGCTCTGCCAGTCGGGAACCATGAAGAAACCAGGCGAGGTTTTAGATGTCCCAACTTCCATCTCTGGCCAGGTAAATTGGTGGATAGGGATGAAAGTATCCAGGTATGATCAAAATAAAGAGTCAAAAGTGACTGAAAGCTAAAGTTAAAACCCCGAATCGAATTGCCCTCAAAATGCCTTTTGCCCCGAGTGTGAATGTCGTCGTCGCCGTTGCCGTCGTCCAGGGAGCTCGGGCCAACCGAGTGCTCCCGCTGGCCGCTGTTGCTGCCTTCAACGGCAAGTCGGAAGCCAAAGGCAAAAGGCAAAAGCCAAACCAGTTACCCCACATCCCAATCCATTCATCCTTCATCCACAGCACTCTCTTTGTCTGCGCATCCGTCATCGAGAAATCAACTTCTAACTTGCCGGCGGATACAATTCATCAATATTCAACATCTGCATTGCATCTCTTCTGATATCAATTTGAGAGCAAGTTCGGAGGACCCACTTATCCACGCTGCCCGCTCCATATTTGGTGGCCTGAGGCAGGAAGGCAAAACCTCTTAGGCATCCAAGAGCTAAAACACGCGACCAACAGCGCCCTGACGTGAGCGACGCGACACTGGGGTAATTTTTTGGCTTGGCAAATCGCGGAAGGTACCTCGCTGCCGCCACATTTTCAACCTCTCGAACCACCGAGCCAAACACCAAACAATTTGATCATCGCATCACCACCATCCTTGTCGCTCTCTCGATTGTTCTGTCCATCCGCGAATCGCGCGATTGGAATCGCCTAAATAAATCATGGCGGACATCAAGATCGACAGCAAGCTCTTCCAGGAGCGCATCTCCCACTTTGTCAATGCCTGGAAGGCCGACAAGCGATCGGGAGACGCGCTCTTTGGAGGCGTCTCCTCCATCGTCGTCTTGATGGGCAAGGTCGACGCCAACCCCGAATTCCACAAGAACAATGCCATGCATGTAGGTTGAAGCCCAATTTCCATCTCCCACATCAATGCGAACGGATTGGGACTAACACTCCGACAGTTTTGGCTGCTAGGTTACGAATTCCCGACGACACTCATGCTATTCACACTCGACACTATCTACATTCTCACTACCCAGAAGAAAGGTTCGCATCGTCCTCTTCTCGGTTTCGGTGATCTTCCGAGCTGACATCTCTCTAGCCAAATATCTTGACCAGATCAAGGGTGGCCGCTATCCCGTAGAAGTTCTTGTTCGAGGCAAAGATGCCGCCGAGAACGAGAAGCTATTCGTCAAGATTACAGATGCCATCAAGGCAGCAGGCGTGAGTCATTATTGTTCCCCTTAAACTAGTCGTTTCTGGAGCTGACTTGGGTCCCCAATGCAGAAAAAACTGGGTGTCATCTCCAAGGACACCTCCAAGGGCCCGTTTATCGACGAGTGGAAGAAGGTTTTCGCCGACAACTGCAAGGACACCGAGGAAGTCGATGTCGCCCAGGCTTTATCTGCCGGTGCCTTCTCCGTCAAGGATGAGGTCGAACTTCGCGCCATGCGCACCTCGGCAAAGGCCTGCGTCGCCCTCCTCGCATCCTACTTCGTTGACGAAATGTCCGATATCCTCGATCAAGAAAAGAAGATCAAGCACAGCGCTCTAGCCGACAAGGTCTACAACAAAATAGAGGATGAGAGTTTCTGGAAAAAGGTGGAGCTTCCCGGCAAGCAGAGATTGCCCTCCGACTTCGACTCGGAGCAATTGGATTGGATCCTGGGCCCCGTGGTGCAGAGCGGTGGCAAGTTCGACTTGAAGTGGCAGGCAGATTCGGATAATGATGTTCTCCACCCGGGAGTCATCATTGCTGCCATGGGCCTGCGGTATAAATCGTATTGCTCCCAGATTGCCAGGACCTACATGGTCGACCCCAACAAGTCCCAGGAGGGTAACTATAAGTTCCTTCTCGCCGTTCACAACCTCATCATCAAGGAGATCCGGGACGGAGTTGTTGTCAAGGACGTTTACGCAAAGGCTCTCAAACTTGTCAAAGACAAGAAGCCCGAGCTCGAGAAGCATTTCTTGAAGAACGTCGGATTTGGTGTTGGTCTGGAAACCAAGGACCCAACGCTCATCCTCAATGCCAAGAACGGCCGTACCCTTAGAGATGGTATGACCCTCTGCATCACTACGGGATTCAGCGACATCCAAAACCCAAGCCCCCAAGACAAGAACAGCAAGGTCTACTCGCTTGTTTTGACGGACACCATTCGGGTCACTCCGTCTGACGCCGTTGTATTTACCGGTGACGCTCCAGCGGATGTCGACGCCACTTCATTCTTTTTCAAAGACGAGGAAGAGCCCCAGCCAACTCCCAAGAAGGAGAAGCGAGACTCGCGAGTCGGTGCCGTCGCGACAAAGAACATCACTAGCACCCGTCTACGCTCGGAACGCAATACTACAGTGGACGAGGACGCCGACAAGAGACGTCGTGAGCACCAGAAGATGCTTGCTCAGAAGAAGCAGAAAGAGGGTTTGGCCAAGTACGCCGAGTCCACTGCTGACCAGAACGGGGTCGAGATCAAGAAGTTTAAGCGCTTTGAGTCGTACAAGCGGGACAACCAATTTCCACCCAAGGTCAAGGACATGGGTATTGTGCTTGATCCCAAGAACGCGACCATTGTGCTTCCTGTGATGGGGAGACCAGTCCCGTTCCACATTAATACTATCAAGAATGCGAGCAAGAGTGATGAGGGCGAGTGGTCGTTCTTGAGAATCAATTTCCTTTCTCCAGGTCAGGGTGTTGGACGCAAGGATGATCAGCCTTTTGAGGACGCTTCCGCCCATTTCGTCCGCAGCTTGACTTTCCGGTCGACCGACGGCGACCGGTATGCCGAAATCGCCAATTCCATCTCCAACCTGAAGAGAGATGCCGTCAAAAAGGAGCAGGAAAAAAAGGATATGGAGGATGTTGTGGAGCAGGATAAGCTCGTCGAGATTCGAAGTAAGTTATCGATGCCTTTTGCCCCCTAGTTCATTCAAGTCTAACAAATCGTGAAGATCGACGCCCGGCCGTATTGGATAACGTCTTCATACGTCCCGCCATGGAGGGAAAGAGGGTGCCCGGAAAGCTGGAGATCCACAGCAATGGTATCCGATACCAGTCTCCGCTCAGCACCACGCAACGAGTCGATATCCTTTTCTCCAACGTCCGGCACCTCTTTTTCCAGCCTTGTCAGCACGAGTTGATTGTCATTATTCACATTCACCTCAAGGACCCCATCATCATTGGCAACAAGAAGAAGACCAAGGATGTTCAGTTCTACAGAGAAGCGACCGACATCCAGTTCGACGAGACCGGAAACCGGAAACGCAAGTACCGCTATGGCGACGAGGACGAATTCGAGGCCGAGCAGGAGGAGCGCCGCCGCCGAGCCGAACTCGATCGCCTGTTCAAGGGATTTGCTGAGAAGATTGCCGAGGCTGGCCGAAACGAGAGTATCGAAGTCGATATGCCTCTGCGGGACCTCGGCTTCAACGGCGTTCCGTTCCGCAGTAACGTCTACATCCAACCTACTACTGAATGCCTGATCCAGGTAACGGAGCCGCCATTTATGGTGCTCACACTTGATGACATCGAAGTGGCCCACTTGGAGCGTGTCCAGTTTGGGCTGAAGAACTTTGATCTTGTCTTTGTGTTTAAAGATTTCACGCGCGCGCCATACCACATCAATACGATCCCCGTCGAGTCGCTGGACGATGTCAAGGAGTTTTTGGATTCGTCTGATATTGCCTTCTCGGAGGGACCGCTCAATCTCAACTGGTCCGTCATCATGAAGACGGTGACTGCTGACACCCACCAGTTCTTTGTTGATGGCGGTTGGGGCTTCCTCCAGAATGACTCGGACGAGGAAGACGAAGAGCCTGAGTCGGAGGAGAGCGCGTTTGAGATTGATGAGAGTGAACTCGAAGAGGTCTCGGAGTCTAGCGAGGAAGGTTCCGACTTTGACTCGAATGCCTCTGACGATGCAAGCGAGGAAGACGATGCCAGCGATGAGGAGGAGGGTGAGGATTGGGATGAGCTGGAGCGAAAGGCTAAGAAACGCGACCGTGAGAGCGGTCTGCAAGAGGAGGAGGAGGAGCGTGGAGGCAAGAAGAAGCAGCGGAAGAGATGAGTTTATCCTCTGCTGCTACTGCTAATGTTGTTATTGTTGTATGGTTATTCGCCTTTCTTTCGTTCTCTATCAGTCTGGCGGGAGGCTCGCGTTTTCTTTTTGACATTGCTCATTACAACACTGCATGTGTGTTGACTAGGTTGTTAGGTAGTGTATGAGTTGCGTGGTCATGATTCCGGGGGGGTGTTTTGTCCCCTTTCTTGCCGTTTCCAGAAAAGCACAATAATATCAGGTCTTGTTTTCTTTTGTAACTATGTATGTAATCAAGTTGTTGGCCAATCTTTTTCCAGCTTGCGAATATTTTGGGGGATCAAACCTGGTATTTGGGTGGTTTCTTACTTTACAAATGCACTTCCCTTATTTGTTTGACAACCTCGTACCGCTTTGGTAGACTTGCCTCGAAGGTTCATGGTGATACACAGTGATATGCATGTTCATACGTTACCGGGGACCTGCCTCTCAATCTTGGATATATTCTCTCAGGCGTATGGTCTGTCTGGTTGTGCCTACAGACAGACTGGATACCTGGAAGGGGCTGTGAGAAGATTCTTGGTGTACCCTCTCTCTTCACATCAAGCGGACATATAATTCCCGTATTCTGTCAGGGTTGCTACTTGGATCTTGTAGTGCCTTCAAGCAAGTCACATCGTCAATACTGTACGTATAAAGCATTACGCCTTTTAGTCTCAATCCTGTCGATTGGTCAGGTATGAGCGGGCGGGCGGGCAACCAAGCGAGGAGGTATCAGGCTGAGTCCCTATTGGGTGAAAAAGAAAAAAAGGTCAGAACCTGCATGAGCACTGCAATTTTAGTCCCGGCGGAGAGGATGATACACACTCTCCTCTTTGGACCTCGTTTCCCTTTCCCATACGCTGGGAATAATCAATCTTTGGAGTTGTTTGTTTGGCAAAGGGGGCACAAGATCCCGCTTGGTGTTGGCGTGAATAACCGGATGGTTCGTATAAGAACAGGAGGCGAACTGACTAACTGGCTGTGTCTTGCGCAAAAATGGGTTCCTAGGTACGGAATACCTACCTACCTAGATAGGAAGTTGAGAAACTATCGCACAGATGGAATTTGTATTTGCATTGGTTTTGACTTCCTTTGCCCCCATAACGTGGACATATGACTGTCAAGGTAGGTGCCTCGGTACATACCTCCCCAGTTGTTGATGCAGACCAAGGTGCTGAATTACCTGTCTAGAATCGGCCTCGATATTCAGGCAGACCGGCTGATGGCGAGGTAGGTAGATGGGCAGAGATCATGGCGAATATTTTTCCTGTCTGCTTTCTCCGCCTCTCTGTCGTGGCCTGTCACGCTTGTTCCGTTTTTGCTCTCTCCGTGTCTCCATGAAGATATGTGTTTTGTAGCAAGACAGGTGGACTGGGAGACAGGTCGGAAATCCGGGCAAGGAGATACTCACTTGATAGATACCTAATTTGGTAATTATTTCGTTCATTCGAGTAGTACTTGGACAGAACGCTACTCTCTGATTCCATGACAGGTGGGTGTCCGGCAACAAACTGTTACCGCCGTGTTCAAGTCAGATCCAACTTGGCTTCTACAAGAACCTTCATCGGTTTGCCCCTTTGACGAGGCGAGTTGCCTGCCGGGACAGACAAACTGCAGAGAAGCAAGGGAGAATATACATCGATGGATGGCTCGTTCCATACACTTGATCGGATCCCCGTGTAAGAAGCCTTGGGGAGGCTTGATGTCGGTGTGGAGCGTTAGTCTGCTGTTCTTGTTGAAGACGGACATTCCAAATCCCCGAGAGGAAGGCAAAGAGCCTCCAAGACGGATAAACATGTTTGGGAAATAAACTTTGGGATGCCTTCTATTGGTCCCAGGATATCCAATACTGGGCGGCGGCTAGTACGGAGCTGTAGCCCTCTACCGTGGACCAGGAACCGTCGTCCACACTTGGCAGCCTCACGAGAACGGAGGGTTTGCCACACTGACAGGTGTGGCGGGTTGCGGCCTAATTATGTCCTGGTTCCCTCGGTCGGTCCCCAGATGAACTTGCCGGGCCTGTGGTGGATGGTTGCCTTGCCCAGGTACCATGGAAGGCTGAAACATCGGGCCATGAGTTGATCATGCGCGACATCCAATCCTTCGGCCTCCCATCGCCTAAATGGCCGCCGTAAAGGCCGGCATAGGCGGCAGAAAAAGAAATCCGAAAAACGATCAAGAACGAAGTGGGCAAAAGGTCGATATCTGATCGACTCGAGAATAGGCCAATAGAAGTGGTTCAATATCACAAGAATGAGAAATGGGAATAGGTGTGGCCGAGCAGGCAAGTTCGGGAGCCCAGATACGGATAGGTGCTGTACACACATGCCTGGGACTTGTACCACTATGGGCAGCAATGCGGAAGAGTGAACTGACTTGATGATTGCCTCGTTTGCTTTTGTTTGAGATTCCATATCTCGTGGCTTGCATCGCCAGGACGTACACGTCATACACTGGCGGGCGAGCACAATAACGAAGCCCGGTGTCCATTTGAGGGCCTTGATAGATCCATTACCACCTAGAATGAATGTAACCAAAACCGATGTGCCGAAAGTCCAAGAGCGCGATCAGCCTCGACACACGTCAATTGCTTGCGAGATGGTGTGAGGAGAGCGAGGAAAATCAAGGTAGGCGTGGTTTTATGGTTCACAACTCGCTCAATCCCGCCGATGATCCTGACGCCCGGTTTCTGCGGGTGGTTTGCAGATAGGAGATGGGATGTCCCGCTGCCCGCATATACGTTCCTGCTTGAGGCTCCTCATTATTGCTCTTTCGTCAAGATAACCGATTCAATAGCACAAGAAGCAGGCAGAATTCTGCCCTGGGCCAAGTTTTCGGGTCATGAGAAACATGTGGTCTGGTTGGCGGTGGCTGGGCATTCGACGCGGGGGGCATGCCGTAGAAAGCTTCGCCAAGAAGGGAATAAAGTCTCAAGTCAGAGTGCAACGAGCGTGGCAGGCTCGGTGAGTGAATATATTCACCTTTTCCATGCATGCATTCTTCCATGCAGTTTCCATGAAAGGACATGCCTGCCGAGCATTCCCTCATGAGAACTTGGGATCCCCACCCCTGTGCTTCCAATGCAGGAAAGATGGTGTCACCGAGTTCCAGGAACCTTCCCATCTAGAATCGTTGTTCGAATTGTTTCCATGAGATGCGTTCTTGAGGAACAACTCAAAGTTTATTGGACCACTCGAAATTGCTCAAAATATCATGGTTGATGGATTTCTGGTGGAGTTCTGGTACGAGACCCACAAGCTCTGTTCGCTAGACTGCCGGGTAAAGAGTAATACTGGCCAACATCTATATCAAATCTCAAAGAGATTGGCGGGTTTAGCTCAGTTGGGAGAGCGTCAGACTGAAGTTCACTTCATTCATAACATCTGAAGGTCATGTGTTCGATCCACATAAACCGCAATCCAAACTTCATTTTTGCCAATTCTGCCTTTGTGACTAAATGGATCTATTTTTGCTACCCTCCATTTCGATGGTGGTGAATCAACTTATCAACAGCTTGTGTGTTGCGTCAGATATAGGTTTACCAATCTATCGACAGAATTACGATTATGCGTGTCAGCTAGCAGTGGAGGCAGCCTGTCGGTGTCAGGTTGCCACGGGTCATCCAAGAGGTTCTATTCCAAGAGGGAAAGCTGCACCTTTCGGGCATTTTCGGTCCAGTTTCACCCAATGTTGTCGCCGGGAGCTATCAACCGCACCATCGTGGCTGATAGCACGGTATCACTGCAGTCAACTAGGTCGAGTGAACCGTGGTGGCGAGTGAGGAACTGGGAAGGCTGTACGGAATATGAGAACATCATTCCGCCAGTGGACGCTTTTGAGCTGGTTCGCCAGACCCAACCTACTCAGTTGGTATTTCGGTCAACTGGCATGTTTCCAAATGTGAATCGTGAGCAGCTGCAGGCAACCGTCGACGTGGTGATCATGTACTGTAGCACCACTTTGCTTGGGTGCAAGCAGAAGGCTTCTTGACTTGCCACTTATAAGTCCTGGTGGTACCTATCTTCCATTTTACCTGCCGAATGATTTGAGGATCTGGCTCGCAGTTCCCTTCTTCCGAAATCAAACCAACCAATTACATAACTGTTGATCACTTGTTGGAAACAGAACCTCTGTTGACACATTGAAACTTGGCATCTTCTTGTCGATATTCCCCGTCGGACTTTGATCCCACAATCACTACCACTATATTTCTACTTGCTAATAAACCCCCTCATATTTACCTATTTATTACCTACACGTTTTGATATGCTTCCCGTTTTATATTGCGTATGGCCCCCAGTTACCAAGACCAACTCCGACCCTCCCTTACTGTAGATCAGGCCAGGCTTGGGAAACAGCCTGTCACCTCACCCTCCCCAACCACGACATATCTCGATTCGACCGACCTTTGCCTTGCATAAACCGTGTGACATGTCCAATTGGCCTGGGAGGTGGTGCATCCTTGGGAGCTGAACTGGGTGCCCCACAACAACCTGGAAGCTGCATTGAATCAGGACCGTTCTGAATTGGCTTCCATCCAAGGATAGACCAACGGCAATAACTAACCGCCATCCTTCTGAATTTCCTGCTTCAAGGCCCCCCTATCTCTCTGCAGCTAGATTGTTTTCAGACTTGCGTCTTAAAACTAGCAGCTTTCCATCTTCAATCATTACTTTGCTCTTTTTTTGTTCGATTTAATTACCATCTTACGAGAGCAACGGCCCCCAGCTCTTATTTACCGGCGAGGCTGAGTGAGGTCATCGTCCACAGTGGTCCCCACCTCCGCAGCGCTGTGTTGCCCCGCCCCGCACCTGTACCGCTCTGTTGCTCTGCCCGATGATGATCGTCGGCGCGATGCGCTGAGCTGAACGCACCCTGACATATTTGCGTCTGGGAACAAAACAACACTTTGAACGCACGCCCTGCCAGAGTCGAGATGGAAGAATTGCTCCGCACAGGGTCCTTTCGAACCTCGCGGTCGAGGAGCCCGAACCCGAATCCGTAGGTCAACTCTCGACTTGGATCCGGACGAATGGCTGCTGCCTAGTTCGAGCTCAGTCCAGAATGGCATGATTGTGTTTTCAGTTGCTGACCGTTTGAAGACACAGATATGATCTCCCAGTCCGTGGAACTCCAGACTATACCTCGAGCAATAGACCTACCAGAACGGCAAACACCGGTTTACGCATCGTACGACCCCCTCCCCCGAGTGTCGAAGACGAGGCGTCGGCATTGGAAAAGGAGCACGGCCAGACCGTCGCCGCGGATTCGCATGAGGAGGAACCGAAATATCGTGGAGATGTTGATCAAACTCCTCTTATACTACCCGTGCTTGAAAACAATCCAGAGCGTCGGTTCGTTATTGTCAGCGGCACCGAGAGCAACAGTGAGGGAGAGAGCGCTGAGCCCAAGACTGCCAAGACCAAGTATGACGCCAATACGGGCAGAAAGAAGGTCCCCGCTTCTTCCTCGGATGAAGATGGCAGAGAAAACAGAAGAAGGCCTGAATTGACCAAAAGAAAGAGCCACACCGATCTTCCACGCCTAGATACACACCCCGACGACTATGACTCTGGCCGGGCTCCAATAAACCGGTCGAATAGTCGCAGACATCGGGAAAAGGCACACGTGAGCCAAGAGTCCCGAGACTATTCGGACCGTAATGGTAGTTCAAGGCCACCGGAGGATGCGTACCTATCTCCTGAGCCTGTCATCAGGACCAGCGGAGGTCGTGAGAGGGCTTACTGGGATCTCAACTCGGCTGCCAATGGAGGAGTGTCACGTAGAAGGTCTATGCGGGGGGATGCCAGGGTTGCGGCACCGGACGACAGCCACTCGACGGCGACTCAATCAGCAGGCTCGGGGCTCCATCGCCGGGCAGCATCTACCACGGACAGGCCAAACGCTGACTTGAAACCTCTGATCGCAGAGTACAAGTACAGTGACCCCGATCACGCTCTGGCATTTATGATGCAAGATGACGACATCCCTCCTCGAAGAAGCAAGAAGGGAGAGCGGACAAGTAACTCGCCTCCCTATCCGCCTTCAGAACAGGATAGACGTCCGAGTCGGTCGCCCAGTTTTGCGAACCGGCGCCAGTCTTTCCGCGAGCAAGGACAATATTACGGCGACGACAGTTTCAAATCTCAGCGTTCTGAACATGGTCGACCACGGCGTCCCACTCTTGAACGTGACTCCTCTTCTCTGCTGTCGCCTGACCAGGCATGGCCCCCTACGAGAAATCGATCCAAGTCCAAATCTGGGTCAATATCGCCGCTTCCCTCACCTCGTATTGCACAGGGAGGGGAATTCCCCGACGGCGACAATTCCCCCTTACCAAGCCCCCGAAGTCCGAGAAGTGCAACCTTCCCGCCTACCGAAAGGGAGAGTCAGAGGTATGACGACCGCCCTGTGACGCCATCTCCTCCGGCTGGCACGTCTCCGCCGCGGCGAACCGAAGACATGGACCGGCATCCACGGTCGCGC
>Ga0247781_1000465_pt1 | contig 12569 bp, 8 predicted proteins | sample UWRJL184509B5_FD_179922 | JGI IMG/M metagenome (GOLD analysis project Ga0247781, IMG submission 179922) | Plant litter microbial communities from Arlington Agricultural Research Station in Wisconsin, United States - UWRJ-L184-509B-5 | ecosystem: Environmental > Terrestrial > Plant litter >...
GACCGAATCTGCCTCAATTGTCATCAGTACGCACAGCAATGACCCCCTGAAATGCCCATTTTAACAATAACCAAACAGACTGCGGCCCCGATGTGACCAACGAGCAAAACATCAAAACCACCCTCTCCAACCTCGCCTCCTCGATCGCCCACCAGCCAAAGTTCTACATCGGAACCAGCGGCGCAGCCATGATTTGGGAGGTGCCCACCGGCTCCAACGAAGCCCGCACCTGGGACGACGTCTCTGACATCGACGATATCCTCGCCCAACCCGAATCCGTCATCCACATCACAGCCGACCGCATCGTCCAGGGGGGCAATGACCTCCACCCGCTGCTCCACACAGCCATCGTCTCGCCTACCTTCGTAGCGGGCATCAGTCCCAGCGTGAAGCGTCCAACCCCCCTGGTTTTCCCAGCCTGGCTTCACGTCATCAAGAATCTTGGCACGGGCGTAACCGTCAACGGTGGCCAGAACAAGACGAACTTTGTCGATGTAAACAAGCTAGCTGAGCTGTACGTCCTCCTTACCGGCGATGCCCTGGAACAGATCGCGTCGTCTTCTGCTACTCCTAAGGGTCCAACTACAAAACTGGACACCTGGGGCCCAAAGGCATACTACTTCGGCGCCAGCCTCGAAGTCACCTTCCACAAGCTCATGGCAGACATCTTCCTCCCTGCGCTGAAGAAATCCGGCGCTCCATACTTCGACTCGGACACCCCCAAGATTAAAGACATGGATGACGTTGAGAAAATCGTGGCAATGACCAAGACACTATACGCTGCCCAACCTGGTGGTGAGATCTGGGCTTCGCATATCGCCGAGGGGTTCGCGGTCGACATGCGGGCGAGAGGGAGTCGTGCCGAGCAGGTCTTTAAGGACAAGGGGTTCAAGTGGATGGGCGAGGGCGATGCCCAGGATGCGGGCCTTGCGGAGGCTGTTAAGGTTTTTGTTGAGTTGGAGAAGGCTTAGTTCTAGAAGTTGGGGGGGTGCTATGTGAGGTAGTGGTTTGTTGTTTTAGACTCGCGTTGCTCTTTCTAACTCCTAATCACCGATACTACTATGGTCAGCTTGCTCAGGCGGGCTGCCCGGGACATGATTGGCAGGGCGGGGATGCTGGTTTCGACGAGTGGACAGTGCGCAGTAACTTTGCGAAATTAGTTATGGAAATAAAAATACAAAATGAATAAAAGATCGCGTTGATATATCTGAACAGGGGTCGTCGTCCTGTCTGGAGCGATGGGTAGCAGATTATACTTTACATGCATGCCCACTTGAAGAGTTACTCAAGCTTAATAAGTTGCCTCTCCAGTCCTTTAATCCACTCATGCTCAGTCCCGTCGAATGGTATGTCGACATTATCCAACAGATTCCCATCGTCATCTGCAAACGCCATGGGAGGATTGTGAAGTCCTTGCCAGTGCTTGTGCGGCGCCACCTCAAAAGGTCGCACCCATGCCATACCAACCCTCTCATGACTGCCATCACTGGTCCCCTTGATGACGAGGATGGAGTGGTAGTGGGTGTAGAAATACGGACCGTTGAGGCTGCTCTTCCTCTCAAGCGCCAGCCCCATGAGCCCGTCGAGCGGGGTTTGAGTGTCGTCCATGTGGACGTAGGCGAGGGCAGCGAGGTGCGGTGAGATGGGAAGTTGGATGTGGAGGCCGTCGGAGCGTCGGAGCTTGTAGGTATCCTCTGTGTAGCTCTTGTCCTTGTTTTGCCATTTCACTATCGTCGGCGCAGACTTGCGGTCATTATCCCAGATTATATTTTTGAATGACAGGCTGATGACTGGTGCTGAGATGTACATGTGCTTGGGTGTCGGTAGCTGAGTGTGAAAGGCGACTCGGAATGAGCCTATTTCTTGAAGCTCCTGATGGTCATCCTTCATGTAGACCTTGGATAGCAGCTCGTCGTGGAATTTCCAAAACACTTGGGCCTTGCCATCCCACCCCGCCCACGACCACGAAGGGAACTCGGCTCGGCGGGTGGCGACAGTGTCACCGTGGTGCCAGTCGAGAGCGATTCTACCCGCATCGAATGGAACGCCCCAGAGGTGGCGAACCCCAGCAGTCTCGAGGGAGTGCAGTATTCCGAGGAGAGCGAGAAGAGCGTCGGAACTGTATCTGAGTCGTCGAGTGGTGTATTCTGTTATCAGTTTGGGAAAGTGCTTCCACGTTTCCGTACTCGGGATGATGTTTTGAAATACTGCGATGCCAACCGGAGTAAGAGTAAAAGGGGCCTGTCGGACCGACTCAGTCGCAAACATGGTATTGCACAGGAAGGATACCTGGTGGTCGGTGAAGATCAGCCGCCGGCGCGACAGGTACCCTTCCTGGAACGTCCAGCCGCGACCCGCCCAGGGGGACTCGACTAGTCTATTCGCGGTGTGCGGGAAGATTTGCCAGAGGGATATTCCCTGACTAGAAACCGACACTTTTGCCTGGTGCCGACGAGGTTGGACGCTGATACCCGGAAGGCCGGAGTTGGCGTGGTCACCAGTCGCGGCAATGATCGTCAACTGGGCACCCAAGTAGATCCTGTCCATCTGGGAAATCTGAAAATGTTTGCTGTCACTGGTTTGGTCGATGCACTTTGTCCAAGTCAGTACCTATGGAATACAACGCGGACGTGGCCAACGAAGAACGTACATATCGGTCCACCCATAAGAACTGGAAGCCCAATGCCAACGTGACAGCGATACTATCGGCAACTACTTGCGGTATGTCTGAGGCCCGGAATATTCCCGATTCCGATTGCCCAGCCGGGTTGCCCCAGACGTACGACAGCGCAATGTATTTGCATTGATTAGGTGTTGGCACCACGGTCAGCGTCTTGCAGTCAACGACTTTCATACACGGCACCGCCACCGCCAATTCTCCACCACACCGGGACGTGGCATGCTTCGACTCGCACTGCTCCAGCCACTCCTTGACGAGGTTGAAATCAATCGAGTCGTGGTATATCTCTCGCGGTCCAAAGTCTGGTTTCTCCTCCAGTCCTTCATCCACGAGGCCCAGGAATCCTCGGCCGAGAATAGGGTTGTGTGAGGTCTCAGACGCCGAGATGCCGACAATTGTGCTGTCCCGCAACGGTGTCTTGATCTTGACGCTGGAAGCAACACGGCCGAAGACGCGTCGTGCTGAAAAGGCCCGGAGATGGCAGCTCGTGCCGTCCAGCTCGGAGGGTTTTATCGCTGCCAGACAACGGCATACCGGACAGGAGGATTCCCGGAGCGTACGGTGAGACTCGTCGACTTTCGTCACGCGCTCGCCTCTGGACTTTGCTGTCCTTCGGGCCAGGTCTCGCCAGGGCACACTATGGCAACGCTGGCATATTTCCGTGTTCATCAATCGTTTGAAGAGCAGTGCGGGCTGTAATGAGTCCGTTGCCCGTCGTTTTGCCCCGCGTTCGGTTCCAGGCTCTTGGTCGCCGTCCATGTCGTGCTCTGGCGAGTTTGGTCCAGAAACCCGTAATTAGACCCTACCAAAGCCGATTTAGTGTTTTTTTGGTTCGAGGGGAATTGCGTCTACCAGGTTTTGGTGCACTTCTTGAGTTGGGTTTTGTAATGATGTGGTTGTTGTGCAGGAGGTGGAGTCAAACGCCGCGGCAGCTGTTCAACAGCTTTCCTGGGGCTGAGGCAACCGACGCTAAAACCTGCAGGCAGAGCCACAGCCGCCTGCCACCGACGGGCGATCTACGCTCAGAACAATGGGACCAGCAGAATTGCGAGCTTGCGCAGCCCCAGAAATGCAGGTGAGCGTAATGCAGAGCGCCATACCATACTGCTGCAGTGGATTCGAGAACAAGTCCCCCTGATCGAGGCCGAGTTGAAGCAATCTCAGGTCGCCGGGAGCGGCTCGGACATCAAACGAGCCGACGACGGCAGGGAAGAACAAAGAAAGAAAAGGCAGAAGCGTCACGAAGAGAAACATCCTTCCCTCTCAACGCGAAAGGGCAATCGCGGCGACACGTCACCGGACGACGATTCACCTCTGAAGCGTTCAAGATATGTCCGCAACTCAGCAACGAAACAGGACAGTCAAGGCGATGTTGAGGACCGGCGTGCTTCCCAGCACACGGTCCACTGGCATCTCTCAGGGAGTGCTCGATCTCGTGTGTGACACAGGCGAGGAGGTCGGTGGCTGAGCGCGTCGTCAGCGCTCCTGCCTGTTGCAGGTTCCTAAACTGCCCAGAGTGATCTTGTCATTTCCTACTTCGATTCCAGCTCGATTTGGTCTGCATTCAAAGATTTACCAGGCACATCAGCACGACAGGATTAAACTACTGGACGAGAACATTTCCCAGAGCAGAGTAACTATAACCCTAACTAGGTATACACCAGCGAAAATACGACCCCGAAACCGGGCTTCAGTTAACTAGATCTATTCTCCCCAAATGTGTCTGTGGCCGACTTCTGACTCTCTGCGTCCCGATCATGGAAGGCAACTGTGATCCTGGTGGTCTGCCGAATCCCCGGCGATGTTCCCCCACTCTTCATGTCGTCCAAGATGTACTTGTCGCTCCTGTTGTCCCACTCCTGATTGTTAGAACCCGAGCCCGCAACCACTGTGCTAACGGTCCGCGCATCTGGAATCTTGCTGCCCCTGGATCTACCGGAACGGATAGCGCTGGTCCCGCTGAGCATGTAGCTACTCGGCTGCTGTTTGGACCTTTTGGCCACCTCCTTGAACACAAGTCGGTAGTAGGGAATTGAAGCACCCATGATTGTGACGGCGGTCTCGACGCCGGCCCAGATGAGAAGATTCGCAGATGTGTCTTTTTGTAGTGTCAGCAGCAGCCGTAAACGTGAACTCCCATTAAATCACGGGGTTAAAGAAAAGCCTGATACGTACATGTAAAGTCTACCGATCTTGCAATGTCAGTTAGATATGATGTCTTGACAGCGGCCGCTATGCCCGCCCTATTCCAAGCTCCTCGTCAGTACTGCACAAGAATTTGGTGATGTAGGTAGTACTGCCAAACTTACAAGAAGCCCAGGCTCATGGCCACCACGACCCCGAGTTTTTCCCGCCTCTCCATATGAACGTTTCGTATCAGAATCCAAGGAAATGCAGCCAGTATAAAATCCATCGCTGCCGAGTACGCTAAAAGGGATCCCCCGGTTAGTACCTACTTGCCGGAAACACTGTGGCTGCGCACCAAAAAGAAAAAAGAGACGTTAGGCATCCCCCAAAAAGAAAACTCACAACCGGCAAACAGGGCATATCGTATCGTAACCATGGGGTCCCAGCACGTCCCAGGAACGGTGATGTCCCAGATCTTGCTGACTGGAGAGCACTGTATGTATTGGAACAAGCCGCAGAGCCCCATGATCAGGTTAATAGACCCGATGATATACCACAGCCCCCATCGCTGCCAGGGCTGAGTTGCCAGGCGAAGAAGTGTCACGGCAAAGGATGTCTTGCTGATGGCCACCGCGAATATGGCAAAGACTTCTCCGGCGTACAGGATCTTGACGGCTTCTCGGAAGTCGGCGGGCGCGATGTCGGCCATGTGGCTGCCCATGCCGTGCGTGGTTGACTTGATGGTCAAGGCCGTATAGACGAGAAGGAAAACCTGTCATACCCAGTGTCAGTCAGTAAGGTGAAGAGGGGAAGTATCATGACGGTGAGAGGGAAAGAGATTCGAGGGGAGGCAGGGTCGGGGGTTCAACATACCCATGACACAGCCAAGATAGCATCATCCACGGCGAATGGCTTGGCATATCTCTGTTTGCACAGAAATCTCAGGCTCATCAAGATCAATGAGATGGCCGTCATCGCCCACAACGAGTGGACAATGACGGGGGCGGTGGTTTCAGCCATAGCCGCGGCGGAAACTCCCTCAGGGCCTCAGGTTGGAAGTTGACGAGGAGAACAGCGATGATGGCAACGAACAGAGTTCATTGGAGCTCTGATCTGATGACATTCGGTCGGGGCGGGGGAGAATGATGCTTTCTTTATCACGGACAAGCTGAGGGCAGCCGGCAACTTAAGTATCTAGGGCATCGAAACAAACGGTGAAAGAGAATGGATTTGCTAACGGACTACACCGTAAGCTACCTAGCTTTCCTTCTGTTCCTGGGACTGAACAGGATTCCACAAGCGCGACCACACAGACATTCAAATGTCTGTGTCCCGGAGGACCTGAATCGCCATCACGTAAAACACACAGACAATACTTTCAATATCTGAGAGTGGCAAGGATGTTGCTTTATTTCACCAGCCAATATCATTGACCCTTGGTAAGAAAAGAATCACACCGGGACACGATCCGGGCATGCACTCGATGGGTATTGGGTAATGGAAGAATCGGTCAGGGTCTTGCAGTGTGTGAAGTTCGGCAGTTGGGATCATGATGCACTGCACGGACGGCTGAATGGACGGTCGGACGGTCGGTCAACACTAATCCGGACACTCGCATAGGCTGAGGCACGCAGAGAGTCCCGGGTTATGAGACGAATAAATTTAAGCTTAAATTCTGATGTTGGGAATTGCAACGCTAGCACTGCGCTTCCCTGCAGTACAAGGTGTGCAGGCATCTCAAATGTTAGCTCGGGCAAGGGGGGAGTACAGCCAATTACGTACTGCGAATGAACCCTGGATTTTTGTACCTCCCCTTGCCCGAGCTAACATTTGAGATCGAAAGAAAGAACAAAAAAATGAATATTCGCATGACAGCAAGCCATCTCACGCCAAAACATCAGCTGCTCTTGTGTGGGGAAATATTTGTACATGGCTCCTGTCGTCATGGTCAATTTACAAGCCTTGATGGGATTTTTACGAGATATATTGCACGGGTGCGGAGACGCTCGAGACTTGCGAGTTCTTTTGCGCCTCTGGAGGGGTTTATTTCGTTTCCAGCAAGCCGCCATACAAAAACCCCTGTCCGAGCTAAAATAATCGGTGAACACCTCGGCCGGGGTGTATTTTACCTAGCGCGAGATTCGAGCAAGGGGGGATTTCGGAATTTTCCACCGGATTCCATGAAGCACGCTAGCCTCTAGGTAACATACACCCCGGCAGAGGTGTATTACACTACACCACTGTGCATGTTTGGTAGTCGAAAGAATCCCTGCTACTTCAATTTCCCCATGACGGAGGGATGTGCTATGCGGAATATGCTGTGGTTTGATGTCAACTAACGGGCAACTGAATTACTTATGGTCAGCAATCATTCCTAGAGGACCGGCGACGTAGTGACAGGTGCGAGGGGACTTGGTTTCACGGGTTATTCCGGACGGGCTAAGCAAAAAAACAACAACAACAAAAAGAAACTCGGATTCTGCCTTTTTCTCTTGTCTTACAGAGAACTCCGTCTCCTTTTCTCCTCCAACCAAAACTTACCAGGGGATACCCCTCCCACTCGAGTGGCTTGCATAGCTTGATCTAGACTCATTTTTTAACCTCATCCCCACCTTCTTCACGCTCCAACAAGGGACATGAAAGTTCCAGAATGCCCCAAGATCATTTGTGGAGAGGCATTAGTCTGCCGCTGCGGAGGGACTAGCTCCTCTCTTTTCTTTTGTTTTCATCATGTGAGGGGGGGAATCTAAAGATGATTGTTGGAATACGAACACGACGACTTAGCCGTTAGTCATAGCCGAACTAGTGGCTGGGCAAGCCACTGAGCGACTACCACACGAGAACTCTGCACTCGTGGCACTCTTTAGAATACCTTCCTTTTGTACATAGACAATAGACCTCAATAGATTACAGTTTTGTGCGCCAAACTGCGTTACGGTGACACCATCTACGAGATCCAGTCTGTTCATTCTTACGAGTTTACCAACAATGATTTGAGTGGCGAGTTGCCTCCTTGTTCAATACTACATACTTTTGTTTCCAAAAAAAAAGAAAAAAGAAGAAAAGAGGTTGGAGGCGAACTGACTGTGAAATGCGCTGGGCAGTCATCCTTCGACGCTAGAAGACGGATATTGAGCCGTCACCGTGGGATTCCGGTATCTTAATTAGCTCAAGGATATTGTATCCAGATGATCATTGATGTTGGGCAATTTGTGTACTTCAACTAATATCCGAAGCTGGGGCGGTCGATACTAGGTAGGTAGCCATCATTGGAAGTGTAGAGTATGTAAAGTACCTTAGATACCTACCTAGATATCCATATGGGTGAATTATTTGCGTCTGATGCTTGCTGTGAATACTATCTTAACATTGGGGCGATACAATTCTCGTGTTCCGTGTTACTTCTGGTTAATATCTATCAGCCAGGGGTGTGAAATAGACATAGTCTTCTATGATCCGAGGTAATATTGAAACCATAGATTTGGGACTTCAGACAATGCTAGAGAATTGGCGTATCTGTAGATCCGATGACTATGTCCACTACTCGTGAATCCAAAAACCATGGTCTCAATCGTGATACCAGTTATGGAAAAGAGTGCTTGTCACAACCACCTAGAAGATTTGACCCAATAATATATACTACCCTACAATGCATTGCCAATCCCACACTGCCATTTACCTACTACCTTAACACAACTTATAATAATTATTCCAATTCTTCTTTAAAAAACTCCAAATTAAAAATAGAAAATATTAAAGAATATTTTATTACATTTACAATTGCTAATATACACAATAACAAAAGCCAAATTGCTATAATTGCTAATTAGGAAATCTCCTAATCTACAATTTCTAGGCGCTTTTATAATACTACCAACTATAAAAACTCCAAAAAAAAATTCCAACAACTATCTAATTTACAAGAAAATTATATAATAATTTAAATATTTAATAAAGAGGCCGCTAAATATGCCCCAAATTGTAAAAAAACTATAAAATTCGCACAATATATTTTCAAAAAAAAAGGCAACCTAGTTTTTTTAAAGTATTAATAAATTAATTGGTTTTTTAATTACTACCCTAAAGTCAAAACTAAACTATTAAATTTATTAGAAGAAGAAAAAACTCGTAAATTAACTAAAAAAGCTTACGATAATTTTTTTCAAAAATTAAACTTTCAAATTAAATTTAAAAAAATAATCCCGATAAATATTGCTAATATAAATAAATATAATATACAAAAAACCGAAATTAAAATTAACAAAATTATTAAAATTATATTAATTAACTGAATGTATATTACTATTTCCAATAATATTACCTAAATATCAATTATCGAATACAATACTATTAAGGACAAAAAGTTGAGCTTAGTAGTAATCTTTACTAAGGCTAGTTTCTAAAGCTAATAGTTTTTAGAAAAAGACAAGTTGGAAGAAAAGTTTGTAAATTAAAAGTATAATTACTCGTTTATAAGTTAAAACAATAGTCTAATTACTTTTAAATAATTGCAAAAAATCTATTTGCCAAAAACTAACCCCCCTAAAGTATTAGACTAGTATATTTTTATTTTTAACAAATATGCTAACTATATTATAAAAAATTTTATATTTATTATATATAAAAATAAAGTACAATTAGTCTTTTTGCTTTTGTATATTTCCTACAAAACCTAATTACTAAATTAATCGGTATTTAGCCTATTAAAAACATACTTCCATTAAACTACTAAAGTTTTAAGTGCTTATACTACTTCGGCTACTATTAATAAAAAAAAGTTTTTATATATTTACTTAAATTTATCCAAAATTAATATAACCTCCAAAAATATAATATTTAATTTCAAAAAAACTAGTATTTAGCTATTTAATCCCAATATAGTTCTAAATAATCTAAAAGCTATTGTAAAAAACAAAATATTCCTAACAACCCCCCCTAAAACTTCCACATTAACCTATACAACCTTAAATAAATTGGGCAATCCTATAGGCGTTTTCCAAACTCCCCAAAAGTCCAAAAACCTCTATAAGCAATTACAAACTATTAATTATAATATATAATTAGTTATTAGCAAAGCAAATAAAACCCTAAATTAGAAAAATACAACTATTATTAGTTTAAAAATGCAAATTGACTATTTAATTACAAAATTAGAAGTATATAGGCTATATATATGCAAAAAAGTTCGTAAAAATAACAATAACAAATTTGCTAATATATAGGAAATTGTAAAAGCCTAATAAGCTAGTTAATAACCCTTTAAATGAAAAAAGCGAAAAAGGGGCTTTACGCAAATTATTTACACCCTAATACGCCAAAAAGTTGTTAAATAGGCCTAGGAAATGATTATTTATAAACTTGATTGCATATATAAATAAAAAAAAAGTTAAAATCCATACATTTATATATAATTTTCATAAAAATTGATAGTAGTTTGCCTATAGGGTAGTTACTCAAAGTTATACATTGTGGGGTAGTATGTATTGTTAGGTCAAATCTTCTAGTAATCATCAAGCAGACAAACACTGGACTTTTAGACTTTTCCCCAATTAATTCGGCTGATAATGACTTGACTACAGCGAACAATCTTTGCAGTTTTCAAGCAGATGTTGTCAATACCTTCAGATCATAAAGGAAGGCTGAGGGTGATCGGATTACAATCACGAGGCTATTCAAAGGCTGTCTAGGAGTCAAACGAATTTGGGATGTTTGCTGAGAAATCGATGGACTGTCAGAAGTTCTGACGTCACCAATTCCATCCCATCGGACTCAAGCTCGTCTGCTCCTGCTACGTCCGATGTTCAGCAAACATGTTTCCACCGGGCAACTAGGTAGTTCGAACCGCGCCTGGGCCCACACTGGTCAGGTGCGTTTTAGGAGCAGCCTGAGGTCCTTCTGCCGCTTTCCTGGCTGACCTTTTGACTTCGAACAGACAGGCCAGTCTCAACAACACGAACCAAACTAAGCATCAAGACAAGAAACAAAACATCGGAAACGACGGCCAGGATGGCGGAACATGGTCATTATGTTTTCTATTTTAATTCGCAGAATCGACCGCGGTTGCGCGGGTGTTCTGAAGGACAACTCAATCACTGTGACCACTCCAATATTCCAAGCTCACTAACCACCCTCAACAGTGACCGAGTTCAGCGATGCCACCAAAATGGCGGACAACACCAGCGAAGGGCCCGCCGGGCAACAAGCCGATCTAACGAACGCTCCATCATCGTTCGACTTGGCACCAGCTACTGTAAGCCAGACCGTAAGTACCTCCTTTGACCTGTATCCCTGACGTCTTTGGCTAACGATCGATCGTCCCTGCTAGCACCAGGGACGGCCGCAGTCTCCATTGCCTCCGATGCCTGCGACTCCTAGGCTGAGGGCCCAGTCGGTGAATATTTAGCTTCATTGGCCGTCATTGCATTGAGATTGGCTAACGAGTGAGGTTGATGTCTTGTAGCTACACAATTGGCCCCCGTCGCCGTCCGCGTTTATCTGGACGGTCCGACCCCCTCCCGCGCACGGCGTAAGTACTTTCTTTATAACCGATTGCTCGGGAATCAGTTGCTGACGGATATTATCATTACAGCAGAACGACCTAGCACATGTCCAGTCAACAGAGGCCCAGGCAACACTGGTCCAGCCCACGCAGGTTCAGCCCACAGAGGTCCAGTCGGTCGGGGATCATCTAGGGCAAACTGTAAGATTTTACCTCTCTTCCTTGTTGCTGGCTCAGTTGTTATATCCTAAATCAGTCCGCTTACAATTTGATTTGGCATTCCAGCGTCGGGTATATGTAGTTCCATGTACCTGTCACATTTCCCAGACATATGTGGTCTCGCTACGTGTGCCTGTCTCCCATCAGACCACCCCTGAGATGGCGCCGCTCCATCAGCCACAAGCCGTAAGCACTTTTCTCCCTGATGCTCCTTGGTTAGGAAATATTTCAGAATAACTGACTAACGACTATTGTTCTTGATATAGTATTACGACGCGGGAATGCTCCCTCCCATTTCGCACCTTCTCCCATCCGAGGGGCGATCCCCAGTTGGGCCTCCCATGGTAAGTGGCGTCCCGAACACCAATCCCGCTATCCTTGACCTCCCAAAATTACCTTGGTCACGGCAACAGTCCTAGTTCCGACCAAGGGACCAACTGCTTGCCACCGAAGGGGCGAAGATCATTACGCGCCACTACGCATCCCTTCGTTGAATATGTACTAACATGCCGTATAGAGCCTCGAAGCTTATCCAGGTCGGAGTGGCAACTTCTTGTTGTAACGGTGTTGGAGCTGTCGAGATCGGTTGTGGCCAGCGCTTTGCGCCCTCTGGACGATACACCACACGAAGGTTACAACTACAGGCCAACTTTCCGCCATTCGATTTTCCTTCCCTGGAATAATCTCTCTCAATAAAGAGGCATAAGGGAATTCTGTCTTACCTACTCGCCTACTCGCCGTATTGGGAACCTATCATAGTCAGCCTTTCTGGTAGCCTGATCTAGTACACCTCGGCTGTCAGGCTACTACACAGGCAGCATATATAACCTGGGCTCTACCTGTGGCATGTGCCTTTTATTCCATTTCCTTGCAACACGAAGTTCCGTTATTGCCCGGGTGATCTTGTGGCCATTTGTGATTTGTGATTTCCATTTCGGTAATGTTTGAGCCATGGATTATGTTTTCACATTAATTTTCCTGTGTTGCTCCTGGACGAGTTAGCGGGCTTGGAATATGTTCCGACGGTCGTCCTGTTGTTCTTCT
>Ga0247781_1000466_pt1 | contig 12534 bp, 10 predicted proteins | sample UWRJL184509B5_FD_179922 | JGI IMG/M metagenome (GOLD analysis project Ga0247781, IMG submission 179922) | Plant litter microbial communities from Arlington Agricultural Research Station in Wisconsin, United States - UWRJ-L184-509B-5 | ecosystem: Environmental > Terrestrial > Plant litter >...
AGAACCCAGCCTCTGGGTCATCATCACCAAATCTCCTCCGACGAACGCATCTTGCCAGGAAAACAAGGAAAACCCCGAAAGCAACCACGCCAGCAATGACCCCAAGAGATATCCCTGCTATTTGCGGCGCCGAGAGCCTCGACTGATTATTTGCCGGTGTTACACTCTGCGTAACTTCCGCAGATGTTGATGTGGGAGTCGCCGATGTCGTCGGAGTGCTGCTCGTCGTGGACGATGACGAGCTTGTCGGCGCGCTTGTCGGTGCTGCTGTTGGCACCACCAATCCCCCAGTCCCGGATGGAACGATGAGCGTCGCCACGATCGTATCGTGAGTCGCCGAAGCCGCATTGGGCACCTTCGCACACATGTTATAAGCAGCCGTCGACACATCGGCTAGTTGGGTGTTAGAAATCCTTCTCTCATCAATAAAGCACCCGTTAGAAAAGGGAAGCACTCACGAGCTGCATCAGCCCCTTTGCAGTTCCCACGATTCTTCTCAGCAACCGTACAAGAAAAGGCTCCCTCCCCAAGAGTATACCCTGACGCCCCGGTCTTCGTACACAGACATTGTAGCGATGGCGAGCTTCCACATCTACTCGACCCAAAATTGGCGGAAATAAACGACTTGAAGCAGTCTCGGGCACATCTCGGTACGGAATCGGTCACCTCGGAGGGGACATTACTGCTCTGGGCGATAACAACTGTCGACAGTGTCGTCCATAATAATACGAGTGATAGGAATGGCCGGAATGCCATTCTATGAGGCAACATCTGAGGATGATAGTCAGCAATCAGGAGTTCATAATTCCTTTTGCTCCCGGCTTCAGTTCGCTCTGTCCCAGCTCATATATTGAGCGCTCATGAACACCAAGCTGGGTCCCAGCTATGCATGTATACTATATACTGAGCCTCGGGAACTTTCACCAAGCAGGCAGACATAAGGTGGGAGGCAGCATTGGCAAGAATGAGGCTGATGCGGCTGGAGGGAGGGTGACAGAAGGCATATTAAAGAGATGTACCAACCTATTCGTGGGTGATTCAAACATTAAGGGAGACGTCCAGCATCTCAACCGTGGTCTATCACACAAGGATATTGGCGTTGAGGAGAGCTAGAAAGGGAAGAATAGACGAAACAGGAAATCGAAAGGAGAAAAAAGAAAAGAAACCCCAATATGCCGGAAAGATTCAAACCCGAAAGTAACGAGATTCGAGAAACGAAAGAACAAGACGAAGAAAAAGATAAGATGAAAGGGGTATCGAGAAGACGAAGAGGGAAAAAAAGAACATGGAACAAAGTGAAAGGTCCTCATCGACGAGGCCACGACCTGGGGAAGCCGAGAAGGTCATGGTGAGCGTTGCCGCTGGTGTGACTAAGGGGGGAAGGGAGATGTACATCTCCAAGTACCAAAGGTACCACTGCCTCCTTCCAGATGACGATGATGACTAGCCGTCCCTTATTTTGGGCCCAAGGTACCCAAGAAAAACCACCCGCTTATGCTTCCGACTGGCACGGAACCAGGCTGCGCTTAATGACACCGATGTCGTTCGTTGCTACCGTACCTCGCCAATCGATTTGCCCCATAAAATCGTCCCCCCGGCCAGCATATCGCACGCGGGAGTTGGTGAAATCGACTTGCAGAACTTGCCGACGGAGCGGCCTCGTGTGACCATCAGTCGGTCGCTGGCACTGGCCGGGTTGGCCGTGAGGAACACAATCATCTCTTGCCCTATGGGATTGTTGCGTCATACCCGGCTCCTACGGCGCTTTTTTCACGCGTGCTAGCACCAAGTTGGCACAGTGCATTCTGTCCCTGGGCGACTGCATTTCGAGAATATGCACCGATACCATCACAGTGCGATAGGATGCAAGAAAAAAGATTCGACTAACCTCCCACGAGAGGAAGGAGCGAGGTTCCATACAATGGGGATTTTTGCACTGTTTGGGAACCCACCTACCATCGGCAGGTAGGTCTATTTCGAGAGAGAGAGAAAACGCCAGGAACACCCGGATGGAAACAAAACATCAAAATGGCATCAATGGATCAGACGATTTGACACTGGCATGGCAGCACTGTCCCCGATGCCCGTCTGATCCCATTACCCGCTACCCCCATTACAGCTACCCGCTGCTATTGCTGTACAGTATCTGTCACCTGTCCGCTGCAAGGGCAAGTCAACCTGCCATGCGTCGAGAAACATGCATTCAGCAACAAGCCCAGACAACCAGGTTTGGATCCCCCGTTACCTATAGTTGGCACGAGATGCAGGAACAAGAAATGCAAATGAATGGCCAGGAAGGGCTCAGACTGCAGACTGTGCAAGGGGCCAAGGGGGCACGCGCTTAGGAGAGTGTGCGGCGCCTAAATCGGGTGCTGTGGATGGAGGGCAGAGCGCCAAATTCGGACCCCCTGCCCGCATTGCTTCTCTCTGGTTATTACTGGATACTTGTTCAGTTGCAGTGGCTGCGCCTGTCCGGCAGGTACTCTGTGCTATTCCAAACCTTTTTCCTCGCTGTTTTCTGTAGATCTCCCGTTGCATCAGGACAGAGTGACGATCACGTGGAGTAGTTCGGTTCCTCGCACAGCCACAGGACGGTTCCAACGGAATGCCCCATCCCATATACTCGATACCAACATACCATGCGCATGAGCCTGAAGCCTGAAGCTGAACTCACCGAGTAAGGGCTGAACAAAGGCAGAACAGAACGGCAGCAGGGCGGCCCGAATGTGCTCCGGTGAATAAATAATACGGGAGCCGTGTAAACGACTCGGGGTCACTTTACCTGTTGTATTGTTGGCTGTGATCGCTGCGGTGATGACAAAGAGTTGAGGCTTGAACGGTTCCCTCCACTCGGAATCCGGAGGGAATCGCGCAGGAATTTTTTAACCGCGGGCGACCTCATCCAAGCGCCCAAGGAGGCTTCTTGGAAACAAGACATAAAACGAAGATGCACTGGGACGGGTTTGTGATACCGGGTAGAGCAGTTGGACTCTAGATGAGGAGGAGGCCTGGGATGAGCGGCCACTGCTACAGTCCCAGACCCAACACCCGGCGCCAACAAAGTGCTTATTACTTGTTATGGACTGCCGATCCATGGGGAAGTTTTCGACGTCTGCATGCCGATAATCAAACGATAAAGTATTCAACACCTCGACTGTTGCAAAAGCGTGGCGCATACCGAGCGTAGATCTGGGGTAAACAGGTGGCTTCGTGTGGCCTTTTTTGGTATCTATCGTGGGGGCTAACTTCCATTTCCTTCTCCCTTTGCTTTCATAAAACAGGAAAATGTGATGTTTCGAAAATCCACCACTGACGTTGCTACTTTTGATTTCCACCCTCCGCCCAAGATTCATCCCTGATGTGATGAAGATGCAGACTACGTGTCAAAAAACAACCTCCTAGCGATTACATCGACTTCCTCTCTCAGAAGTGCACAATCATCAGATATCATCAACTCCAGTTGCAACCGCAGAGAGGATGGGCCCTATTGGGCAACAATCTCCTCCTAGCATGGCCCCGCCATCCTTGTCGTAATTACTCAACCTTGATAGCGTTGGGAGCGTAATCAGGTTTCGCCCGGCTGGACTTGATCACGTCTTGGACCTGCTTCTCAGTCTCATCCCAGTCATCCGGGCTCAACTGGATCAGGTCGATGCCGTAGTGGTTGGCAATCTCGGTGAGGGCATTATAGCTCTTGCGATCATAGACGAAACTGATAGAAACACCGACACGGCCGAATCTTCCAGTACGGCCGATACGGTGCAGGTAGGTCTCGTTATCCGGCTCTCTATCGCCAAATCCCTTCATCGGGATATCGTAGTTGATGACCATGGAAACACTGGATACGTCGATACCGCGGGCCAGAACGTTGGTGGTGATCAGGACTTTGGAGCGTCCGGAGCGGAAATCGTCCAGGAGAGCGTCGCGGCTAGCTCCCTCGTAGGCACCGTGGAGCACAGAGACCTTGTGTCCATCGGCCTCCATCCGCTTCTGGATCTCGTTCGCACTCTCTCTCGTCTGGGTAAGATTGGGTTAGCACATGTGCAAGCTTATGAATTGTAGAATAGGTGTTTACCTTGACGAAGATGACGGAAGAGCCAATGGTCATGAGGCCATAGAGCTTGCAGAGAATGTCGTACTTCTTGCTCTCATCAGGGCAGTCCATGTACATCTGAGAAATACCCTTGACAGTGAGCTCGGTGTGGCGAAGTTTCATCTGATTGGCATTCGGCGCATATTTCTCGGCAAAGTTCATAACTTTGTCGGGGAAAGTCGCCGAGAACAGAAGAATCTGAGTCTCCTTAGGAATCAGACTGCGAGCGTATTAGCTTTAGGCTCTCTCGTAAAAAGCACCAAAGTGTATCCTGATACTTACCTCTTAAGTCGCACACATTGATCGCCCAAACCCTGCTGGTCTAGCATGTTGTCGGCCTCATCAATAACGAGAACCTTCAGGTGCCGGGTATCGAATTGCTTGCGGCGAATCAGGTCAATCACCGTTCCCGGGGTCCCGACGACGACACTTCCCTTGATACGGGCGTCACGGGCGATGGCGCCTGGGATGCCTGCCTCGACAACCAAGTTCTCGCAAAATTGACCGACTTTGTTGATGACACCTTGGATCTGTCGAGCAAGCTCGCGAGTGGGTGCCAAAAGAAGTGCCTGAGGTGTGTCGGCTTGGGCGAGGTCGATACGCGAGAGAACAGTGAGCACGAATGCGGCCGTCTTGCCGGTACCAGACTGTGACTGTGCGATCATGTTCCGGGGTGGGTTTCCGAGCATGAGAGGTAGGGCACGCTCCTGGACCTTGGATGGCTTCTTGAAGTTCATGGCAAGAAGGCCATCGTTAATTTCCTTTGAAAGACCGAGTTCCTCAAAGGTAGAGACCGAGTAGAGCGGGCTGGCCTGGTCGTTCTGGAGATCGCTCAACTTGACCTCGACATCGTAGGATGACTCGACCAGGCCGGGGAGGCCTTCATCTGCTCCATCGATCGAGGTCTCGGCCGCGGTGCTCGGGGCGCCCGCATCGGCAGGAGTATTGGCATCGACAGGCGCTGCGGTGGCAGGCTTCTCGTCGGGTTTGGTGATGCGACTCGCGAGGTCCGCCATGTTGAAGATGGGGGCGATAATAGCCTGAGTGGTGGTTAGCTGCGCCATGATATCTCAAGATATCGAGTTTGTTTGAAAAGCGATCAAAGGCATTCGCGTTGCACCGCGCTGAGTGGGAGTTGTGTCGGGGGAGGCGCACTCGGCAGGAACGATGCGGGATGCTTGATTTGGAGAGTAAACTTACAGATGGTTCTGATGACAGGTGGGGGGTAGACTTCAAGAAAGCGAGTAACAGCAAAGTCGGCGACTGCGATGATTCCCTTACTGGAAGGAACCAAGTTTGATTTGGCGTCGAAAAGAACAAAGTCAGGTCGACTTTCTTTGGGTTTCGCGACGGGAGATCGACGCACTCTTTCAGTTGCGATGCGATGGTGGGGTATTTCTGTTGGCGTTTCCTTGCCCACCCGCACACGCTATGGAGGGGTTCTCAAAAGCGGCAGGCATGGCCCGTGCGTCCGAAGTGAAAGTCACTTTGCTAGTGACTCCGTGGTCAACTATTGGCTCGGCCATCTAACGGTACTTCTCCCCGTCCTCTCGTGTCCACCAAGGTTCTTTTTCCATCAGAACACCGGGCTGCATCCACTTGGACCTCAGCAAACCCACTTTCCGTCCGGGGAAGCCGTTTGTCTCGGTGTTGGTACCTAGCAAAGCTAAACATGTCAAACAAAGCTCAATAGGAGAGAGAGTCTCTAATAAAATGTCCCTTGATTCAGGGGGAAGGACGTGTATGGAAACTCCATGTTCCCCAAGTCTGTGATATTATCAGTGGATTATTTTGGAGGGGTAATTTCAGCTGCAGCACACCGAGCCCGCTACCCGGCCGGGGTGCATTTTTAGCCACATTGACATCGAGTTGGGTTGCCTTGGTTGGTTGGCCCGCGCCAATTGGATAGGAGGGGTTAACTTTCTTGTGCTCCTTCGTGGCTTCGTGACGACCTTGGCTGACTCCTCAACTCCAGTATGAGCGGAAATCAACGATCGCAACTCCACAGAGCATCATTTGCGCCCTATCTCTTCTCAGAGGCATATCTTTCATCTTAACACCATTTCGTCTAGTTTGCATGGTTAGAAATACAAAGTGCAAAGACTCGGATGAGCAGGGAAAAGGAAATTGGCACAGTTACATTTACATCTACAATTAACCACTGGAAACATGGCAGAGGTCGACGTTGTTCCGACCTTTGGCTCCGAACTCAAGGTTCGTCTACTGCGCTCACGCTGGTTCCCTTTTTCTGTGCTCGCGCCGGAACTTACAGTAATTGTTACAGGATGGCTTCAAGCCCGCGAATGCATGGGTCGCCAATGGCATCGCCTGGCTCGACGACATCCAATCCTTCTATCGGGAACGAAGCGTCATCGAGAAAGAATACAGCACCAAACTCGCAGCCTTGGCCAAGAAATACTTTGAGAAGAAAGCAAAGAAGTCGGCAAGCTTGAGTGTTGGCGACAGTCCAACGATGACACCCGGTTCTCTCGAAAGCGCATCGTTGACAACCTGGACCACCCATCTCACAACCTTGGAGGCACGTGCCGAGGAACACGACCGCTACGGCAACGATCTCGTCGCCAGAGTTGCAGAGCCTCTCAAACACATTGCAACCAGGTTCGAAGAACTGCGCAAGCGCCATGTCGAGTACGCCGATAAGCTGGAGAAAGAGCGAGAGGGTTCATATGCCGACTTACGGAAGACCAAGACCAAATACGACTCGGCCTGCCAAGAGGTCGAGAGTAAGCGCAAAAAGTCCGAATCTGCGTTCGACAAGGCCAAAGCACAGAGCGCTTTCCAGCAACAAATCCTGGAGATGAACAATACCAAAAACACATACCTTATCTCCATAAACGTTACCAACAAACAAAAGGAGAAGTACTACCACGAATACCTGCCCGAAGTCATGGACAGCCTGCAGGATCTCTGGGAGTTTCGTACCATGAAGCTGAATGGGCTTTGGTCTCTGGCAGCCCAGCTGGAGACTAACATGCTTCAGCAAAGCGCTGGCCAGATTGACCGCCTAGCTCAGGAGATCACCCGAAACCAGCCCCATTTAGATTCGATGATGTATATCAGGCATAACATGGGTGGGTTCCAAGAACCCCCCGACAAGGTCTTTGAGCCCAGCCCGGTATGGCACGATGATGATTCCATGGTAGTGGATGAGTCTGCGAAAGTGTACCTGCGTAACGTACTCAACAAGTCCAAGAGCCAGCTTGGAGACTTGAGACGCGAGGTAGACCGGAAGAAAAGAGAGGTGGAAGGACTGAAACGAACCAAGCAGAGGGTTCGGGATGGAAGCGAGGTCAAAGACGAAGTTGCCGTGGTCTCGCAAATATTCATGCTGCAAGAAGACCTGCACCAGGTCGATCGGAAACGCTTGACCGCCGAAGTCGAGACCTCGACCATCACCTCAGCAGTGGGAGACGTGACATTGGGTGCCAAGAACCACAACTTCAAGTCGCAGACCTTCAAAATTCCCACCAATTGTGATCTTTGTGGCGAAAGAATATGGGGATTGTCGGCCAAGGGGTTCGACTGCCGCGACTGTGGATACACATGCCATAGCAAGTGCGAGATGAAGGTTCCGGCCGAGTGCCCCGGCGAGCAAACCAAGGAAGAACGCAAGAAATTGAAGCAGGAACGGCAAGAGGCTGCTAACGCATTGCTCAAGCCAACCAACACCACCCTTGGCGGTGGATCCGAGGTCCCGGACCTCAGCCGCTCGAACACGATGAACTCGCTGAGCTCTGGTTACGCAGCAAGTGCTCAAAGGTCCATGACAGGGCCATTGTCGCCGGCCGAAGACACACCGCCTGAGCTTCCCAGCCCACGACCACCCGTCACAACGGCACCACCACCTACGACGGGAGCCCTCCGAAAGAACCGAGTCATTGCCCCTCCGCCTGCCGCATACATTAGTGAGTTGCCGGGTAGTACCCCTAACGGATCTGGCGGTGGGTCGTCGGAGCAAAAAGGGAAGATGCTCTACACATTCGAGGCCGGAGCTGAAGGCGAGCTCTCTGTAGCCGAGGGACGAGATCTTGTTATCTTGGAACCTGATAATAGTACGTCACACTGTCACCGATGATACTTCTTCCGCACGAGTTGACGCTCACACCCCATTTCTCTTCTAGCCGGCTCTGGTTGGGTCAAAGTCCGAGCGGGCTATAAAGAAGGGCTGGTACCCGCGTCCTATGTTGAGGTCTCGGCCCCTTCTGCGATGGCCCCACAGCACACAGGGCAATCAGCACGGCCTCCTTCGACTTATTCTAACAGCGGTTCCTCGATTGGGACAACCGGACCCGGTGGGAAGAAGAAGGGGCCCGCTGTGGCGCCTAGACGTGGGGCTAAGAAGCTTAAATATGTCGAGGCTGTGTATGAGTACACGGCACAGAGTGAAACGGAGCATAGCATGGCGGAGGGCGAAAGGTTTGTCCTGATCAAGGAAGATCAAGGTGATGGATGGGCCGAGGTAGAGAAAGGCGGTTCGACCAAGAGTGTGCCTGCGAGCTATATACAGGCTGTTTAGTATAACGCTGGCATGGGGCTGTTCGGAGTGTAGCAACTGGCACTTTGCGGGCAAGGCACAGGCTTAAAGGAGGCAAAAGTTTGATTGTATGCTAAGGCAAAGAGATCATGTATATATTGCTGGAACGAGAAACCCGTTGAATATGCATCGTTTCGTTCCCAGCCCGGTGAAGCCCAAAAGTGGTTGGTTGTGGCAGGGATTGGCCGTGCCGCTCACTGACAGCTCCCATGTGGATGAGCAGGGACAGGGGTCATTGGTGATGTTTATTCCGCTCGGGACACCTTGGCAATGACGTGGGATATCTTTGAGACCAAATGCGACTTTTCACCACGGCTCAATCCAATTCTTGATACTAGGCACGCACAGTAGTATACCACGGAATTATCTATTGATTCTTGGAATCGTACGGCAGAGTCAAGCTCGGGATCTGTAAACCACTTGGGACTGATCCCCTGCTATCATTTCCCTCGTCCAACAACGCAATATCAAGTGTGTAATTCTTCTTCCATCCGCGGGGTAGGGATCAATAACCTCCATCATGAATTTAAAATGACGGTAGCAACTGGGGAGAACGAATTACACCAAGCAGGAAAAGGAGAGACGATCAGGTTAACATGGAGTGCGGTTCTGGTCATCACTTCCCTGTCACTTTAGGATTCTGCAGAGGTCAGCGCACCTGTAAATAATCAAGTCACCCCCCCTCCAGGTTCGGATTTTCTCGAAAGGGGGAGGCCATGCTACAGAAATAGGCTGGTGCAAGTCAGCCGAGAACGACATTGGATGAGCGGCTTGCGCGTAGTGGAACCTCATACTCGTGTCCTCGTGCCTGCCTCCGGAAACGAGATTGAGCAGGCACGTCCAGTGCAAACTCCGATGTTTGCGAGATGGGGGAAGTACCTGCCTCAACATTCGTACCTTCCATTAACATGACACACTGGTCTTGTGGGTGAGGAAAGACAAAGTCAGATGTGCACCTGTACTTGTAACCCCGTCTTCCCGTCCGATTCGTCCACCTCATCACCAGAAGCAGAGCACAATCCGGATGTTCATCCGCCAGAAGCAGGAACCACCCCTCTGCCACCCACGCTCCCTCCCCTGTGGCGTTACTGGTTGCTTCCTTGTTTGAACAACCTACCGACGCATTGCTTTCAATGCTCTTTCCAACTTCTCTCTGACATTCATTCCCCATTTTCTTGCCAGCAGCTTTTCCCCCGTTCTGCCAACCTTCACTCGTTTTTGTTGGCATCTTTGCATTCCATCCAGTCTTCCATCCTTCAAACCTTTCCTTAACACACATTCTCGATAGTCATCACATTTTGATCTTCTTCTTGATCTTCCTTTTTTGGTTTGGAATTACGATTGTTTTGCCTCGTGCATCTATATCGGAGCTTGATCTTGGCATTCACGATCGGATCTGACATCTGCAGCCAAGATGAGATCCTTTACCTTGGCAACCGTCTTGGCGTCCCTGACAGGCATCGTCACAGCTACCCCCACCCCAACCGATCCCGAGCAGCCAAACAAGCGTGCATCGCTTCCCACCGTCACGGTCTCTGGAAATGGTACGTGCATCTCCAACATCTACACCCGTGTTCATGGCCATGGCTGACGCCGGTTTGCACCTGCAGCTTTCTGGCAGGGAGACAAGCGATTCTATGTGCGAGGTGTCGACTACCAACCTGGGGGTTCTTCAGGCATGAAGGATCCCCTTGCCGACGAGGTGGGCTGCAAACGAGACGTTGCCGAGTTCAAGAAGTTGGGGATCAACACCATTCGGGTCTACATGACGGACAACTCGGCCAACCACGACACGTGTATGAATGCCCTGGCGGATGCTGGTGTTTACGTTATTATCGATGCCAACAACCCGCTCTACTCAATCAACCGTGACAACCCGAAGCCGTCCTACAACACCAAGTACCTCCAAAGTGTTTTCGCCACCATCGATGAGTTCGCCAAGTACGATAATACAATGGCATTCTTCTCTGGGAACGAGGTCGTCAATGACGCTGTCAACAGCACCAAGTCGGCCGTCTACGTCAAAGCTACGACCCGTGATATGCGCCAGTACATTGGGAATCGAAGTCACCGCAAGATTCCCGTCGGGTACTCTGCTGCAGATGTTTCGGTTAACCGCATGCAACTCGCCAATTACATGAACTGCGGCCCCGATGATGAACGGAGTGACTTCTTTGCTTTTGTAAGTCAATGTTGAGCTGCCCTGCAGGACCTTGGTTCCTGATTCGCTGACTGTGTGACAGAACGACTACTCGTGGTGCAATACGAATTTCCATCAATCCGGTTGGGACCAAAAGGTCAAGGACTTCACTGGCTATGGTATTCCCATATTGTAAATGCCTACCGTCTACCCATAGTCGACACTCTGATTTGCTGACCCCTTACCAGTCTCTCCGAGTACGGCTGCAAGGAGAACGGCCGAGACTTTGGCGAAATACAGGCCCTCATGAGTGACGAAATGACAAGCGTCTACTCTGGCGGTTTGATGTACGAGTATGCCATGGAAGAAAACGGATTTGGGATTGCCGAGCTTGGCCCAGGCGGCGTCAAAGAAGACGCTGGATTTTCCAAGTTCGCAAGTGCTCTTTCTGCGCACCCAGCACCGACTGGAGACGGCGGATACACGTCCACAACTCACTCGGTATCATGCCCTACCGCGGGCGGGGATTGGCTTGTCGATTCTACCCTTCTACCAGCCATCCCAGACGGAGCCAAGGCTGTAAGTACTCGGTTGAATGCCCCCTTCTCAATCATGCTAATGGGAATTTCAGTTCATGAACGCTGGAGCTGGCACTGGCCCTGGTCTGAAGGGTGTTGGATCCCAGAACTCGGCGGACGGTACTAGCACTGGAGACGCCAGTCCAGGTTCAGGAACCATCACAGCCACGCCATCCCACAGCAAGAACGCGGCTGGTATCACGACGGTTGGCCCGGTGGATAAAGCGCCATTCATCCTAGCCGGCCTGGTGGTGATTCTCACTTTGACGGGCACTCTGCTACTCTGAGAGATGCAGCACCAGTGCTGAAAGGCTCACATACTGACATGATACTCTATTACTCTTCCATTTTTAATATGTTTTGTCCTCTCGGCATCGCTAGTGGGCTTTTCTTTTCAACGGAGCTTTCGGGTCAGGTAGCATGGATATAGTCGAGGTGGATTTTATCATGGACAGCACTAGAGGCAACATCAAATCAGACTGAGAAGGCTATCTCAGGAGTTCATGTCATCCCCATGGAGGCTGAGATTAGGATTACCAAAAGGCAATGAATCAATTCAGTGCACACTCAACCAGTACTATGTTTAGCGTGTTGTCTCGCCTTTTCTGCCAGTGAAGACCAAGATGGTTTATTTGCATTGACATTGGTGCCAGCCATGAATTGTATCTACTCTATCCCTATGAATATGCTCGAAGCTGGGAAGTAGCCCCATACACGCTGAATCTTCAACCAGCCAGGCATACTCTCATGGCCAATCATAGCTCTTGCCAATGAAATCAGCCAACTTTTCGAGATATTGGCGATCAACATCATCGAAACCGTTCTCCACCGTACAATCAACGTCGATGATGGCCACGAGTCTGTCATCCACGACAATAGGGACGACAATCTCGCTCTTGCTGTCTCCGTCGCAGGCGATGTGGCCCGGGAACCTCTCCACGTTGGCGATCAGCTGGGTCGTTTTTGTCGACGCCGCGGTGCCGCAGACGCCGCGGCCAAAGGCGATGGTCTGGCAGGCTACTTTGCCTTGGAAGGGGCCTAGGATGAGTTGTTGTTTTTGGGGCGGCGGCGGGGAGAGCGGGTCGAGGGTGTAGAAGCCGGACCAGTTTACTGAGGAGGAGGGGGAGGGGAGGGAGTGGTAGGCGTGCCAGAGGAGGGAGGCTGCATT
>Ga0247781_1000467_pt1 | contig 12519 bp, 15 predicted proteins | sample UWRJL184509B5_FD_179922 | JGI IMG/M metagenome (GOLD analysis project Ga0247781, IMG submission 179922) | Plant litter microbial communities from Arlington Agricultural Research Station in Wisconsin, United States - UWRJ-L184-509B-5 | ecosystem: Environmental > Terrestrial > Plant litter >...
TTTCGAGTGTCTAATATGTCTTGCTGAGGAACGCGGCTAACCTGGAAATGTCCAGCGTGTGGTATTTTACAGGGATGCGTAAGTCAACCGTCTTTGAAGTCGAGCTTGATCACCTGTCGGCCTGGATCAACAGCATATGCTAACTACGATTCTGCAACAGTTGTTATGTGGACGATTCAGGTGAGTTCACTGTCCGATCTCGATCCAACTAAACTTCCAGGGCTGACACTCGCCCACAGACCCAATGCCTAATGCAAATCATGACCAACCGAATCGGTCTGATTATGTACAACCCCAACAAAGCCAACAGACTCAAATGGATCGTCGGAATAGCCATCGGTGTAATCAACATCAGCGTGTTTTGCATTTGGATCCCAGCCCGCTTGCAGATCAGTGAGACCTTCATCCGAGCCAACCGGATCTGGGACCGTATTGAGAAGTGTCTTTTTCTGGTCATCGATGGCTTCCTCAACGTTTACTTTATGTACTTGATTAAATCCAAGCTGGTGGACAACGGGTTGACCAAGTACCGGCTCGTGTACCGCTTCAACTTGGTCATGGTCTGTTTCTCCCTCTCGCTCGACGTAAGTAATCTTCCCCCGATCACGCTCAAGATGAACACGCCGGATTCTAACTAGTACGTCCAATAGATCCTAATCATCGGCCTCATGTCCCTACCGGATGACGATGTGTAAGTACCCCACTCTCCCGTTCATAACATCGCAAAAATGACGACATCTGACACACAACAGCTACGTCCAACTCCACCCGGCCGCCTACCTAATCAAGCTCCACATCGAAATGAACATAGCCGAACTCTTGGGCAAAGTCCTCAAGAAGTCCAACCATCGTCGCAACTCTCTAGCAAGCCGCACCCACAGCTACGACAACAGCCACCTCGGAAGCCCCTGTCCTCCGCTGATGTCGAGCATTAATCGTCCCGCCGGCGGCAGTGCCGTCTTCAACCGCGAGAGACTCCTCCTGTCACTAGATACGGCTCTTCTGGACGACAACGACGATTTCTTCGACTTTAGGTGCGATGGAGGTGGTATCCACCCTCCTGTATCGACAAACCAGCAGCCCAATGGCACAGCTCTCAGAGGGGATGGCGATGGGGTCGAGCCCAAGCAACGGGTTCGTGTGTGTGTGGATGCCCAGCAAGATAGAGGGGGTGAGCATCTCAATAATGAAGGAGGAAAGCTCGTTCGTCCTCCGCCTGTTTATCGAAAGGATAGCGCTTGGAGCGGGACTGCTACTGCTAGCAGCTGTATGACGGAGCCGATTGATGATGAGAGTGATATGTCTCAGGATAGGGATAGCGTGGCGACGATTTGAGAATTGGTGATCTGATTCTGTTTTGAATACATGCAATGGGAGCATGGAAATGTTTACATTACACATCGCATTGTATTGAAGGATTCAATCAAAGGATTATCATGTGTGCTCTCTCGTTGAGGGCTTCATTTTCTTGGGTTATCTCGGTGTCATTCATTGTGCTATTGCTTCCTGCTCTGATGGGCCTAAATTAACAACCACTTGTGATGACCTAGCAGCTGTTATCCTCTTCCGAATTGCTCACATAATAAGTTGCAATCGAGCCGCCTAATCGTCGTAAGGATTTCTCCGCAGGCTCTCGACCTCCTCATTGTGACGTGCCTTCATCTCTGCAAGAACTTGTTCGTGACGCTCTTCCATATCCCTTATCTCCTCCTGATGGAGATCAGCCAGCTTCTTGAGTTCGTCCTCATGTTTTGCCTCCAACCGCAGGTTAGTTTCGAAGGTCGATACTAGCAGTTTAACCTCGTCTTCAAACTCAAGCGGATCCATGACCTCTTTGGGGAAGTTGTAGGACACTTCGGGAACCTCAATATTGGCTGGGTGGACCATGACCTTGGGTTCATTGGACCATGTCCGACGAAGACCGACGACAAAGGCGATTTTTTTGCCGGGGTATCTCGCTTCCCATCCATCCGTGATGTGACGATTGTACGCAGGGGCTTCAGGATCATCTTCGACCTCGGCTACAGCTATGCGATGTTAGCTTTGGATATCTTCTCGAAGTTGACAAGGTGTTCTTACCGGAAGATGACTCCCAGTCGGCCAATTCCGAATCGATCGGGGTAGCCATGACGTTACGAAGTTCAAGACAACGACGACAGGTACAAACTAAAATCAACAATATTTTTAGCTTCAAAACCGTCTCGACATGGGATGGGGCACTCTTACAGCCGAATATGAAGCTCCCGGCAGGAGCGGACTCCGGATGGCCCGAACAGAAATAGCAGAGGCACACTAAAATCAATAACCATCTTAGCTTCAAAGTTTTCTCGACCTGTGATGGGGGATACGGGCGTACCTTTGCATCGACGCGGGGGGTTCGGAGAGGTTAATCCTGATGACAGAGACCGTTCCATGATTGCGGATAATGATCGGAGGAAATGAATCGAGTTACTCGAGTATTCCGACGGGTTTTCGTTTCGCGCCGGGTGGCTGGAATCAAGGAAGCAAAGATAAACTTGACGCTTGGGTTGAGTAAAGAGGTTGGTGAAAGAGAAAATAAGGAAGAAGCTTGAATGAATGAACGATGTGCAATTTATGGAGAGGTCTGGTCTCCACCGCTGTCTTGCGCAATTTGGCAGCGGAGGTGGGATGAGAAAAACCTGGTGACAGTTTGCCTCGGGTTGGCGAGAACGCGTCAAGGCAACATGAGACCAACGCGTTTGACCTATCTGACGGTTCTGGACGCGTCCTCTGATAACGGTGAGGAATGAGGTTCAAAGAGACCCACCGGGTTAGGAATCAGTCGTTATCGGTTTGGGTTCGCAGATATTTGTTGGAGCCTTCCACTTAGTCCAACAGTTCGAGGCAGGTACGACCGGCAGGCTGCTTCTAAGCAAGGGCATGAGCCAACAGGTTCTTTGCCGGCTCGCCAGCGATGCTGTGGGTTGGTACCAAACGTACATACGGCTGCCAGGCCCGCCACCCTCCCAGTGTCGACCAGATTAAGTCTGAAATACCAGCGCACGACATCATGGTCATGTGTCGAATACTTTGTTTCGTCAATTTCCCGCTGAAGCAAGCTCATCCAGGTCTCTGAGCCAATGCAGATCTGTGCTGTTGTGCAAAGACAGCTTGTGCTTCAAGATACTTGGCGACCACGGCCACTCCCTCGGTTATTTAGATTGGTCCCATGCCAGTGAACAGTTCGACACAAGGCTGGAATATTTAAAGCTTGGAACTCCGCTTGCTTTTAATGGTACCGCCGACTTTACGACATACCCATAAGGCTGCGGCGCCTGTTTATGACGGTATCTCTACGAACCATCAGTCAGGGAGTCTTGGAGGTTTCCGCCATTGTCAATTTCTGGTGTCGTCTGTGGAGTTGAGCTCACCACTTGGGTGAAGGACGTCAAAGATCTTTGTAAGTAACTGATGGACGGACTGTTCTGAATAATACAGCTGGTTGTCTTAAAAGCAAAAAATAAAGTTGGAAAGTACTAAAGGATCATGTCAACATCCTCCCCGCCCCACCCCCGATCCTGCTGAACGTCATATCCATCGGTAGCACTCACGAGACCAGCACTGCCAGTCAAGAACCTGACGTTCAAGTTTTGCCTCCCCAATGGCGTCCCATTGACCACAACCTCAAAGTCCACACTCCTGCCGCTAGGAACCATTCTGATGGTGTAGTCTAGCTCCTTCATCTTCTTTCCTGCAGCAGTGTAATGGTTCTTAAGGCGTCCAACCGGTATGCACCCTTCAAGGGTACAGTCGATGGTGCATAGCAACTCCACACGGTCCGTCATTCGACTGGGAGGGTTATCGTCTTCACATTGGTATATCTTCACCGAGAACTGTCCATCCCAGTTTCTTTCTCTAAGCACATAGAATGGATGGCTGACTTGGTGGGTCTTCGAAATGGAATCTCCCTACAGTTGCTGCGTGTAAGTCGGGGTTAAGGCACCGTATCATGGTCAGGAACATGAAACAAACCTTCTTCAAATACCAACGCAGTTGGTTCGCAGCTCCATACAGGCCCTCAAGGTCATACCAAACCTTATCGTCCGGATGATGCTTACCTGGAATGAACTGCGTAGTAAAGGATACCCCGAAGCTGGCCCTGCAGACAGTCGAGGTGATCTCAATTGGCTTGACAAACTCGTTCTCAGCACTCTCGCGAGGGTTATCCAAAAAGCCCTTGCACAGGGCACCTTGGCATATCGCCGTCCGCCTAATGTTTCCGTGATACAATTAGCAAAGTTGGCCCGCTCATCCAAATCTCGAGGGCGACTTACAGAGTCAATCCTGCAGGTTGCAAAACAGCAATCTTCTTCTTGGCCAACATTTGTGTCATATTCTCACGGATATAGGGGCTTTCACCCAAGCCTCCGACCAGAATGAGTCCCTAAAATTCGTGTTAGGACAGGTTTCTGAAGGTGGCAGAGGTACAATTCATATAAGATGGGCATACCGTAACCCGGAGACGCTGGTTTGCAGCCTTTTTTATTTGAGCGTTGACCAAACCTTCGATGCTACTCAACACGATGCCAAAGGCATGCGAAATATGGTTCCTTTGATATAAATATTAGCTAAAAGGTGTTCCATACGGACAGAAACGGCCCAAGGATGCAAAATACTTGCCTGTTGAAGTATATGCGACCATTCGAGTCTATCGGCGCATCGCCTGCGTGAGACTGGAAGTGCTGTAGACGGATTTCGCGCGGCAGCTGTGCAGTATACGCCGTTTCTGCCCAATTGCACGCAGTGAAACCGGGCTTGATCGAAGACTCCCAATCCCCTCTCATAAACTTGTCCCTGCATGGTCGGCTAAGACGCTTCCAAGAATCGCCCAGTCGATCTCTACAAATTCCCTCAAAGGCTTCATCAATACACACCCCTCCGCAGAGGCCCCCTATTTCTAATGTTAGTTGTCGATAGTTCAGGCGAGGCAAGGATGAAATACCTGTCCCTTCAACCGCCTCACGCATTCGAATCAAGGGAGCATCCTCTATCGCATACGTGATAAGATCCTGTTTACATCAAGTCAACAACCACTTTCTCTGGTTAATACCAAACCAGTGCCAAAGAAACTCACCACCGTCCCAGACCCAGCGTCACAGACAATATACACATCTCCCTTCTTGACGGAATCCCAGCGCTCAAGCAACGTCGACAACGAAGCAGCCTCAGGCTCAGACACAAGACTCAAAAGTGTCGGCCCCGCAGGTCGTGGTCCCAAAATACCAGACAGTTGAGCAGCCTCCTCCATCTTTTGTCTCGCGTACCCTTTCCACAACGCCGGGACGGTAAGGACGACATGAATCGGAAACGAACCAACGACAGACTGGCCAAGTCCCGTGACCAGAATGCTCATCACATGGGTGCATAACATGCGCAGGTAGTCGGCAATAACTTGAACGACTGTTTTCCCCGAGTTCCTAAGCACATCACGCGTGCGTTGAAGGAAACGAGACGATTGCATCTCTGGTCCGAGATCACGACTGTCCAGCAGCAAGAGTTTGAACCATTGGATCCGTGGCTGGTCGGCCGGGATGTTGTAACCCCATCTTATTCCGCCATTTCGATCGTAGGATATTTCCGTTGGGACCTTGCTCTGCTCGGAGTCAATGCCTGGCCAGGTGGTTATGACGTTGATTCGGCGTTGCTCGAAGTTTGCTGTTGTGGCCCAGGCTACGCCGCTGTGTCTGGTAGTTGGGCATGGGTGTTAATTAGTGATGGTCAGAAATAGTTGACAACGGAGGGAATATTCCCGTCAGAAGGAAGCGTACGTGGTCCCAAAGTCAATACCAATTACTAAGCCGTTCTGACGGTCGATCTGAGCCCAGCGGCTGTTTAGAAGTGTGCTGAACGTCTTCTCTTGAGCAGGCTGGACAGGTTGACTGATGCTTGGTAGGGAGGCCTCGATCTCCGAGAGAGCCCAAATGCTATCCTTTAAAGTCTTTAAACCCATTGTGATCTTAGGGACAATCAGGTCAGATTCGTTGTGGAAGACCCCAATTTAAGTATAGGCGTGAAGAGAGTGATTAAAGAGACAAGAAGTTAAAAAGAATGGTTCGTACGAGGCAGCTAAATCATACCTACAAGAGGGTTCACAGGCTTTTAATAGGTTCCGAGCTTCATGTATGACCAGCGACGAAACGCTCCTTGGTTGCCCGTTGCCAGATGTCTCATTATATCGCGGTTGCCGTGAGACATCTTCTGACTGACAAGTGATATCACGCGTTGCCATGTCTTAATTCAACACGCGACAGTGATGATTGAGCATTAACCCCCTCGTCGACCTTTACGTGTGGCAGTTAGGGCCTTCACGGACACCCTATTCCCCATGAACAAATGTTGTCTCATTCTTCTTTTGTTCATGCACGAACCACGTCGTAGGCTTGTTTGGTCTGTTTTTATCCTTTGTCCCAATATTATTATCAGTTAATCTTGATCATATAAATCCCCTTTATCTTTGTTCTCAACACGCGACACGTTGCTGGTGCATCCAAGGATGAGACCTCCTCCATCCCCCCCCCTATTTCTTCTTTTCCTGCTCCCAAAGAACAAAACAAGATGATCTATCCGAGCTATGAAACCGGTAAATGGACAGACTGACTCATTAGAAAAGCTCATTACCCAAGCGTTAAACGATTGTAATTACATGCCTCGGACCCCAAACGTCCGGCTCGTCCCCGTCCCCATAGGAAAGGCCTTGTTCTTCTGCATACTGCCGACATGCCAGCTGGAATTGATCAGGCCGCCCCTCGATGTAGAACTGTCCTACTCTTTTGAAATCGTCCTGTAGTTCATCTTGAGATGTTGTGGACTGGAGAATGATGCCGGACACACAAGTCTGTTTACCGTATTTCAGTTTCTGTTCGATGTCCTCTTTCGTGAATGCCTGGACTGGCATGTACCACAAATGCATGCACTCTTCGTTCATTTCGGCTGAATCGGTAATGCTATCGTCTTCTTCGCCCGCGTTGTCGAAAGAGGTGTTGACGATCTCGGGCATCTTGCTCCTGTCTGTGGTCTTACCCAGAGGGCATTTTACCTGCAGATGCCCACCTGTGACAGGTCCGAAGGGGTTGTTCTCGTCAGCAAGGGTAACTTGAGCGTCAAGGAACAGAACCACTACATCATGGCCATCCGAATACCGGTGGAAACCCGAATGCCATGTCTGCCTGTTCACGGAAGCCCATGACCAGCTTGGTGCGATATATGATTGGACAGGAAGGGGCTTAGCCCCCCCACTATAGTCGTCAAGAGGCCGCCACAAGAGTTGGGGAGCAAGATGTCGTTCCCATAGCCCTGCCAGGTACCTGGATCTTGTATGTTGTTGAAAACTGCTGGCCAACCCCGAGAGGGCAGCGAGTCTATCGGTTTGGTAGGTGAGCCTTCCCGTGGTGTATTGCGTGATAATATCGCCCCATAGATCGAAGGCGTGCAGCTCAGGGGCAGGGACTAGGCCCTCTCGCTCTCGTCTTGAAGCCCCATCGCGGTCAGGGTCCACGCTATTTCCAGGGATTTCAAACGCCTTGGGGAGGCCGAAAGGATATGTTTCATTGGCACAAAGCTCGGAGCATTCCCAAAATAGCTGAGTGTCGGTGAAGTATATGTTTCGTCGTGCCAAGTATCTTTCCTGGCAGACCCAAGCTCGAAGATTGACTGGTGCTTCTACCACCTTTCGCTCCCAACACATATAGATCAACGGGTGGTAGATGCCAGTGCGCGGTCCCCAGTTGACGGAGATGTTCAATGGTTTGACCAAGTCCGGATTTCGGTCAATGAAGCAACCGTATGATCCATTGGATGCAAATGCAGCAGAGATATTGCAAGACGCATTGGTGTACACCCGACCCATCAGAGCTCCTTCTGTATTCCAGTCGGAAATACTATCTTGGAGAATACAGATACTGTCAATCCAGATGTACCTCAGACCTATGCGCCGAGCAATTTCGAAAGCATCCACAAAGGTCTTTGACAACTTTGCTAGAGGTATTTCAACCTCCAACTCGGTCATGTTCTCAGTCGTCAATCGCAGAGGCATTTGCGAGCCCCAGCAGTGGCTGAGAGTGGCATATGGGAGTTTAGGCGTGGTGTGATCGGCCAGCAAGAGCCTTGGATTTCCGGATTCAGGCAAATGTACGATCCGGGTTGGTAGGGTAGCCACAGTTTCTCCAAACCAGCCTGCATTACACGCCGTGTGGGCTTGGGTGCACTGGTCCAGCCAGGTCGAGACGAGTTCGAAGCTGGGCTCCGAGCCTGTGTTGATCCCGACCTGGCCGGTATTGGTAAGATGTTTCACGGCTTGCAGGAAAGGATAAAAGTTAGCCGAAAGTACCTTGTTCCCCTTGGTACATGACCCCTTACCTGAATGGGGAAAGAGCGTGACTGCACCAGAGAATGCGGTTGCCATGACTGCTGGGATATCCAAGGGAAGTTGGTTGATGTTGGTGATCATATAAAAGTGCATTGTTATTTTATTATCATGAGGGTGGTCAGAAGCGTAGATCCTTCTTGTGTATTTGATGGAATAATCTTCGGGCAGCCCATACCGGTTTGTCCTAGGCAATGCTTCAATTCGGGGCAATAGTTCTCGAGGTGCAGTCTCCATCGAATCAAGCAGGTGATGGCAGAGTAGACAGCCAAGGGATGCCGTGTGGTATACTGATTCGACTGTCTCGATCTTTCCGCAATGAACATCAAAGCGCGGGTTGTTACGGATGTTGCGGGTCTTGTGTTCGGATTCGAAATTACCCGACAACAGAGCGCAGCAGTATCGACATAAATTGGGGTTCTGCGTAATATCCATCTTGGCAGCTGAACTTGATGATATTAATAGGGAGATAAGTGCCTTAGGATTCTGGGCTGAAGATTGTAGTGATTTCAGTCGAGCTTCGAGGTGGTTCTCGTTGCGAGTCCCGCCGTCCCTCCCCAGAGCCTCAAACTCAGGTTGCTGCCTGATGTGTTGGAAAGTGGGGCCACATTGGCATGGTTACCGTACGGAATACAGTACGAAATGTTCCACGGTAAATAGTGTGCCGGGGCTAGGTATCATTCAATGATTGCGCCAAGACATGTTACCTCTCATAATTCCCATGTATACAACGAACCTAGAGGGGAGAGAAGGATTACTGAACCGAACAAGAATTATATCTTCCACACGAATTTAAACACCTTCAAATTAACGAGACAATTAACATATTCCAGTCATCGTAAAAAGACATCGTAAAAAGACATCGATCCCATATAACACTAACGCCTGGAACAAGCCTGAGGGTGACTCTCTCTGATCTCCAACCAATACAAAACCCAAATCCCTTACAGAATCCATTCGATTCATCTCATCTCACCATGGCAATGGATTTCACAAATCATTCCCAGTCAACAGCTTATTACCCACGCTACTCATTCCCGCTCGTCGTCCCCCAACGACAACTTCAAAGTCCACGCCTTGGCCAGCAGGGCGCGGCACCGTGATGATGTCAAACTCCAGTAGCCTCACCGCCCTCCCTGAACGTTCTTTGTGCAACGGCAGCCCCGAGACTCGGATGAGGTTCCGAAGCGAACACTCAATCTTACAAATCGGCACAACGGCCTTGTCCTTTTTGTAAGGCGGGGGATACTTCTCAGACTGGTATATATCAACGGAAAAACTGCCGTCCCATGGCTCTTCGTGGTAAGAGTACATGGTGTGTTTCGTTATTCTTGCTTCCCGTAGGAGATCCCCCTGTTGATCGTCAGGTTACATGGATTTTAAAGAGCAAAAGCTTTAAGTGCTCACCTTGTCCAAAAGCCACTTCATCCGATTCATCACTACCCAACCGCCTTTCAAAATCTCTTGGCGCTTACTTTGATGTCGGTGGGGCTTATCCTTGTTGTATCGCTCTTTCCAGTCGATCCCGAAGCTGGCTCGACACATGCCCGAGGTGGTCTCGAGAGGTTCATCAATTTGGTTCTGCATGACTTCGCCCAGAGTTACCGAAGAAGCAGTAATCCCAATGGCCAGGCTGCCGATGGGATTGTTCTGGTCCTCTTTGATCTCTAGGCGCTCCTGAGTCGGCTCCGCCTGCTGGCCAAACTGGGCGAGAAGTATGTCGCTCACGCCACGGAACCGCGGATCCTGGCTCTCTTGACAACGGGAAATGGGTCTTTCCAGTGGCATTGAGTCAATATTGACAAGTAATGTGTTGCAGAAAAGATATATAGGTAGTTGAGTAATTACAGCGCTGCTACAAGGATATGCGCGAACTGTGAATTTGATGATGGAACTGGATGATGAACACGGGGTGGCCATGTCGGCGTATTTAACACCCATAAATGGTCTAAGAAAAGGCATGTCTAGATTCGGTTGAGGGCCCTGAGGTTCTGTTGCGATACATTCTGTTGCTTCTTGAAACATTGCCTCAGTAAGTAGCAAAAAGACATAACTAAGGTAGCACGGAAGTAAGGTACGCTGGATCGTAATTAAAGAATGGGATGTATTTGATGTTATCCCGCTCAGACCGAATCCATATGTTGAGGCCTAGTAGTAAATATTTCTAGTAGCCCCATGAGATACCCCTGCTGTGCTGTGGCCAACAACCTTTCGGGAGAGGTGAAACATCCCAGTTGTTCGAGGAAGATCGAGGAAGAAACGCCCAAGTGACAGGATATACAAGAACAAAGGTGAATGACAAAGCAATTCTAAGGTTGAAAATGGACAAACAATTAAGTGTATGACTCTGGACTCAAGGCGATGTGCGACGAAACCAAACACCCCGATGGAGGAAGATTATTGCCATCCTCCAGCACAAAGAAGCCGCCAATTGTCTCTGAGGAAGTTTTACACAATACATAGATCTTACGTGTAATCCTTTGGGGTATTTGGTTCATTCTTTCGCCCGTAAAGGCTCGAGTGTAACGGCATGTACACCTCGTGTTTTAACCTATGATGTGTCAATATCAATCTGCCATCTCCCCCGGTTTCGAAAATCACGTCCTAGATTCACGTTAGTGGTGACAACAAGTATTGGGTAATTGTAGTAACTCCAGTTGCTGATTTTACTGCCAAGAAAATACATACCTCACGTCCCAGCCAACCGCCTGTGGATAAGTACCTAGGAAGCTCACTGGCAACCTAAGGTGGAGCCGGGTCGATCACCTCGAGACCAGACTCCTCATTGCCAGTCCTATCTTGATTCCCGAGCTCCAGACCTGGAAGCCGAGGCATTGGCCAACCTCTCCGCGATTGGGTCCGTTATCGTCATATCTGGTTCCTCCCCCCACAACCATAGCACAATAGGATATCCCAACATGTATCTTCCTGTTTCCGAAAAAATGGAGAGAGAATTAATCCGGCGACCAAATACAGGGGAGATAGGAGGACTGCCAGAGGCGCTAAAACAAGCGACCCCAGTAAAATACCCAGTGCTGTAAGAGTCAAGAGACACGAGTTATGTTTGAGTCTGGGCCAATGTCTACAAGCTTCATAAATGATCACTGGCGTACAAAAGGCCACCACACCATCAACAATACATAATGCCATGAGAACAACCCGGACTTTCGAAGGCAGGGCTTTCCAACCGTGTGCGAGTTCGGGACTGGATTGTGCTGATGGGGTTGGAGTGTAGCTAGCCATCGTTTGTCGAATCAAGATCTTGCTTGATCGGTCAAACTTGGTTGTGAGGATTGTGAAATGGGTATTAAGTAGAATACTTTTGGGCATAGTGAACGACCATCGTGAATATTTAAAGAAAATGCGGTGTCGGGTGGAAAGGAACGACCTCTCTCTTAAAGTTTACGGAAACAGGATTAGCATCGTACCCAAAGTTACTTAGGAAGGCGGGTTACACGATATAATTATGTCGAATGTATAGGGAAGAAAAGTTTAAACTAGGGTCTATTACGCTATCCGCAGGTGCTTGTCCATGTCGAAATAACAAGAGTTGAAGTATCAAGAAAACCTTTCATTGGGAAAAGGGGGCGTCTAGGGTTGAGGGCTTGAGTTTGAAGTATTTAACTTTATTAAAGGAGTAGAGGGGCTGGAGAAAAAGGCCTACAGGTGTCTTGCCCGGCAGTTTTATCTGTTTCAATTTGGTGGGGATAGCTTCACGTTTCCATCAAATGGACTAATTTAACATGTGGTGAGCTTGAAAGCAAAAAGACGACGATAATTATCAACTCAAACCTTCATGTTTTCCAAAATAAGAAAGTATTCTAAGAAAAGATAACATCTGTCATATGCTGTGGACAATCAGCTTATCAAAGCGGCTATTTGTTTACATCATGCAATTGTTCAGGGACTGGTTATCTGAAAAGGGGTAACGCAGATAGCTCCTAGGGTTAGGGTTGGAGGTGTGTGTCACCTCATCTCTTATCGATTTAGCGCCGTTCCGCAAGCTTCCCCGCTCCACGCCGGCTTCCATCCGGGCTCGGCATCGGCGACTGACATTCCTCTTCAAATACTACCTGTCAATCCAACTTCATCATCTTCCAACTTACAACAAAACTCCCCTCATCTTCCAACTTACA
>Ga0247781_1000468_pt1 | contig 12497 bp, 10 predicted proteins | sample UWRJL184509B5_FD_179922 | JGI IMG/M metagenome (GOLD analysis project Ga0247781, IMG submission 179922) | Plant litter microbial communities from Arlington Agricultural Research Station in Wisconsin, United States - UWRJ-L184-509B-5 | ecosystem: Environmental > Terrestrial > Plant litter >...
GGCAACGACCTGCTCTTCGCCGAGTACGGATTCATGCTGGACGATAACAGATGGGATGAGGTGTGTCTGGACGATGCCATCCTACCCGAGCTTACAGCGCGGCAAAAAGATCAGCTGGGCGACTGCGGGTTTCTAGGGAATTACATGCTTGATTCCAATGGCGTGTGCCACCGCACGCAGGTCGCCCTGCGGCTTCTCTGCTTGCCCCTGAGCGAGTGGAGGAAATTTGTAGATGGCGAGGGGGGCGACGATGAGCGGCAACAGGAAGACGTCGACCGCGAACTGGGGTCTATTCTGAGTAAGTATCGGGGTGCGATACGAAAGACTGTAGAGCGGATTGAAGACCTCGATGTTGGCCAAGCCTCGCAGCGGGATATGCTGATGATGAGATGGCGCCAAATAGCAGGTTTGATAGATAGGACGGTCGAGACGCTCGTTAATTAAAGCCTGGAGTTCTACGAAACAATGCTGGATCATTTATTTCATATAGAGCGAATGATGTACCTAAAATATCAAATTCCGTACAACCACACCAAGTATATACAAGGCGGGTGATGTACCTAGTGCTATCAATCGGCGAGGCGACTTGTACAGTAATATACAGTTATATACAATTATAAAATGACAGGAAAAATAATTAATAGGCCTGGTCTTCGCGATCGTGACCCTCATCCGCCGCATTGGCCTCGTGCTCTTCGAAAAAACGACTGCTCCCGTTGGCTGCTCCATCAGCACGGTGAATACGGGGGACACCAAGGTCGCCATCGCTCTGCTGTTCTCCTTCGAAAGGAATCGCTAGGCTGGAGCGTTCCCCGTCAAATTCTCGTTTTGCCATCAACATGCGAAAGATGGAGGAAAGGGTCGGGGTTGGGACACCCAACTCCTTGGCACGGCTGATGAAATACCCCGTCAAGTAATGGATATCCGTGGCCCATCCGAGAGATATTTGGCGCCCCGTGGCGGCCGGAACTTTGTAGTTCAATGCCAGAAAGAAGTCCCTTTGTAACGTGTTACGTTGTTCGATCCATTGGATTCCCCTTTTGTTCCGATTCTCTGGTAATTTGGCAACAACATTGCAAACTTCCCAGAGCATTTCCAACACAAGACGTTTGGAGTATCTGTTTTTCCCAAGCTGGACGTAGGGGACTCCTAGCATGGAAGCCAAGGGGTCTGCTATGGATAGCAGAATGATCCTGGGCAGTTTAATTCTCAAGAAATCCGGGAATGGATGGCTGGTTGCATAGAACCCGGGCATCGTCACCATGAGACGCAGAAAGTGCTTGAATCTCGTCGTCCTCTCCATGGGCGGTTGAATATGAACCCTCATGTTGGGAACCGTGGGCATCGTGCCGAATAACGACAAGTACAGCCTGCCTGGCTTCAACTCCACCACTCCAAAGCGGTCATTTGTACGCGGATGTGCTAGCTTGGTCGACAGGTGGCCCAGAACAAAGACCGGTCTCGTGAATTTGTCGGGGAAATGGGCCTCGATAATAGCCTCGGCAGCACCGAGCCCATCATGAATGAGACAGATTGTCGACCTGTGATCAAGCCGATGTTTGATAGGGGCTAAAGCTGAGACAACAGTTCCAGGGGGAACTGTCACTATGAGATTCTCGATGTGCGGACCGTCGATTGGGGTGTCGGCCTTCATGCTCATGTATTCGGCTTGCACACGGTTGTTGGTCGCTGTCCCCTTCGACGTGTGTAGGGTCAATTGGCGGCCATATTCTTCCCACGTCTTCCAGAGGTTCATACGGTGGATCAAGTATCGAACAGGCGGTAGTGTTTGCACACTCGCAAGCTTGAATGCGATGTATCGGCCGACGATATCACTGCCCATGACATAAATCTGTTCAGATACCGGCCATTGTTGGAATGATGGCGGCAAGGCGTCTTCAAATGCCGGTCTTGTGCCGCGAAATTCATCCCCATACTCTTGCTTGAGCGTCATTTGCATCTGAGACTGGAAGGTCTGCGGATCCATAAATTCGGCTTCTGAGGGAGTCCTCTTCTTTTCGGAAACCCCCCCATCCCAACTCCTCATGGGGGGGTCTTGGTGAGGCGGGCTCTGCGATCGTTTGGAACTCGACTTGTCCTCGACTGCGCTTTCTGTATTAGGATGTTTTTCTTTCTCTTGCTGAACCGCCGACTTAATCTGAGCATCAAAGGTTTGCGGATCCATAAATTCTGCTTCTGAGGGAGTCCTCTTCTTTCCTGACATCCTCCTCTTTCCTGAAATCCCCTCATCCAAGCTCGTCGGTGGCCATGGCTCCGAGCTTGGCCTATTCTCGACTGCTTTTCCCGTTGGCCTAAGAAATGTCGATTTTCCGGAATGCCATCTGGTGGCCCCCCGGCCCACCAAACTGTTATTGTGAGACCATGATGTGGGCTTGCAAGGTATTCGCGCGAACACCCGCAAAAGCGTTCGCCGGCCGAGAAGGAGATACACGATGCCGGATTTCAAACGATATTTGGATATATCATGGCACAAAACGTTCTGCCGACGGTGCAAACTCCCGAAGGAGGCGTCTTGGTCGAGGGGGCGCGCACGCAGTCGAGAGGATGGTTTGGAGTCTCGATATGGAATCGGAGGGATCGGAGGTGGTCGGAAGGGAGGACTGAGAACACCGGACAATCCTGTGTTCGGGGAATACCGGTCGGCGAAAAGGCTTTATATTGAAGAAGAATGGAAAGATAGTGGCGTTCGTTGTTGGTTGAGTCGATTATAAAAGTACAGACCTCTTGAGCTCGGAATCTTTTTTCTGGCCTCCTATGCGGTTCTTGAATGCGCTATTGCGCGGGACGTGACGGCTGAGGAAAAAAATCAGCTCTGATCTGATTGGCTTAGTGGTCCAAGGTGGCCAGTGCTGGCTCCCTTTGTTCCTGGGACCTCTAAAACCCCCACCGACTGTGGAGCCCTTCAGCACCTGCAGCGACTTCAGTCGTCCATGCATTTTTGGCGTCTTGAATTACATTGTGCAGCGCATCAAGGACATCATTCACCCATCTTCAACTCAAACTTTTCACACACGCATTCCTTTTCTTTGGGGCCAAGGAACAACCTGGAAGGATCACAGCTCACAGTCGACGCGGCACTCAAAATGGACGTCACTGATATCACACCACAGCTGGAGCAGCTCGACGTTGACCTGGACGTACTCGAAGAAGCATTGAGGCCTCTGCTCGGGGATATCAGCGACATCTCATCCAGACTCCCCTTGTTGGACAAGGCCAAACTCAACGTCTTGATTTCTTATGCCATAGAATCCGTCTTATTCTGTAAGCCAAGAACCAAGATTCTCCTGCCCCTCTCTCAATTTGGTGATACAATAACTAACCTTGGAGTCTAGCCTCACTTCGTCTGAATGGAGTAGATGCAAAGAACCATGCCATCTTCACAGAGTTGACGCGGGTTAGGCAGTATTTTGAGAAGATCAAGAAGATTGGGGAGCCGGTTCCTGAGCGTGAGACGACACTCGACACTCAGGCCGCTATCCGTTTTCTCAAAGCCGACTTGGTATGTTCCTCCTACTCGTATCGTTATTTATCTGGCTTTCTTGTGCTGATACAGACCAGGGCGACAACAAGGTGATCAAAGACCAGTTGACCGAGCAGCTTGCGAAGGAGCGAGCCAAGGCTGCCATTCTGGCCGCTAGAGCCGAGAAGAAGCGGTTGGCAGAGGCTGTTTCTGGGGAAGCTCAGGGAGGCCCCTCGAAGAAATCAAGGAAGGAGAAGTGAATTCACACCTCCGTCAACAATGACTACGACGCTGCGGCGGATCCAGGTACACCAGAACTGGAGCCCAAAGGCAGTTTAATGATGCGGCCAGACCGCTCAACGCAGCTTGAGCTGGGGCCTCAGTCAACCGTTTCTGCTCGATGGACACTGGCTCACGGTGTGTTAATTCGAGTCGACTGGCAAGAGTCTGCTATTTATGTATGATATGGGCTGGCGGAGCTACCCTCCAATCCCCTCTCAGGCCAAGTGGCTGATTTCGCCGATTTCTCCAGTAACGTCCTTGATACCCAACATAGATGATAGCATGGCAGTTTAGGGGTTATAGTTGAGGCAGGAGTCAACTATATTCGGCTCGCTAGTGAAGATAGAAAGCTACGGTTGGCCCATCTTTGATCCCAGCGACTCCCCCATCATAGCTTTTGTGAATACCATGAAATTTCACGACTTGCCATGTCGTTGAATCTCGACGTTGACTCGAAATTGAACCCATTCGGGTCCCATGCCTTGGAAAATGGAATTTGCACTGTGCATTCATTGACTCGGACTTAAGAACAAGGCTCCCCACAGTGCCTTTCGATTGGCTTCTGCAGCAGGCTAAGCTCCAGAAAGATCTGACCTGAGTGGCCAATGGCAAACCCCGGAATGAACCCCTGCTTCTCAAATTCCCCCGTCGATTTCCGGAAGTGTACATCTTTCCACTACAAACTTCACGATACCATCAAGAACAACATAAATCATCCTTTACTGCCTCCCACCATAGCCAACCAACCACACAACCCACACCAACAAGCAAAATGCCTCGCCAATCCAGATCCTCCGGCAGAGCCCCTACCCGGCCCACTGTCGCTCCCCGCCAGTCCGCTGCTCCTACACAACAACAGACCCGGCCCGCGACGACATATGCGCCCTCCGCTGCCGCTCCCCCGGCTGCTGCTCCCGCTGCGGCCCCCGTTTCCCAGGGCCCCGGCCTGATCGGCCAGATGGCCAGCACTGCTGCGTATGTTCTTCCTCGCGCTCTTCCACCACCCGCATGCTTCTCCCTCCCACTCTAATCACTCCCTCAAACCATTACTAACCCTCCCTCCCTCCCACAGCGGTGTCGCAATCGGATCCTCCATCGGCCACGCAATCGGCGGCTTCTTCTCCGGCGGTTCCACCCCCGCTGAGCCCCTCCCCGCGGCCCAGGCCCCCGTCGCCGCCCAGCAGGCAAGCAACAACTCCAGCTGGGGCAACAACTGCCAAGCCGCGACACAGTCCTTCACGCAGTGCATGGACGACAACAGCGGAAACATGCAGATCTGCGGGTGGTATCTTGAGCAGCTGGTACGTTTCTCCTCTCCCCAAGATATATACAAACTGTCGAGATAGAACAGAATACGTACTAACCCTTTGCCCTACAACAGAAAGCCTGCCAGTCCGCTGCCAGCCAGTACTAAGCCAGACGACCACCTCTGTACTATTATGGCCTGATGCGCATGTATACCACCAGTTGGAGGCATAGAGGTTTAATGGGTTAATTACCTTTCGAGGCAGTCAAGGATGAGTAGTGCAGTGTAATACTATAATTGAAAAACAAAGACAAAAAAAGACAAAAGAACCATCACTCAAAGAACTTTTATATCGACTTCACTCAATTATAAACTGATCTGCACGGAGATATGACAGCATATACTAGAAAAAACGTGACATTCCGGTGGTTTGGCCCAAGTGGTCAAGATATTGATACAGATTCAAGGAAACTAGCCCCAACCAATAAACCCCTGAAATGCCTGCCCGACCTTCTGTTGCCTCCATCCACGTCCATACCATTCCGGAAATATTGCTCAAGATACAATGTACACTCATTCATCCTTCTTGTCATCCGGCCTTGGCTGAAAGTTTGTCTGCGCACATTAAATGGTTAGCAATCCTGACCGGTAGTTGTCTCCAGAAAGGCACTTACCGAATTCCCATTATAAAACTGCTGATCATTATCACCATTCCTCTCCGCCTGTCTCGACCGCTCAAGCCCCTTTATCCGGCTTGCTCCAGAACGAGCATCACGTCCCGTGCTCGTCGAAGACGACGCCTGACTCTGTCTCTCACCACGATTCACTGGCTGGGGTGGCCCAGACACACTAAACAGGGTACTGAAAAACCCCGTGATGATGTCCACGATACCCGTGATAATCCCCATGATAAAGGCAATAAACCGGATGAAGATATTATCATCTCCCCCTTCATGGTCTTGGCCCTCGGGAACGGGTTCATTGTTAGTCACTGTAGGAACGGGAGTTGAAGCAGAATACGCAGGAGTGTATTTCTTGCCTGCTGCAGGAGCGATAATCAAAGTAGCGGACGGGGCCAGTCTCAGGGCCCGGAGGGATTGGGATTCCTCGGACGCGTCGATGGTTTTGCTTGGCAAGGGGGTCAGTAGTATCTTGAAGGTGTATGGGGTGCGACCGTCGGTGCGGGCCTCGTCGACCCATTTGCGAACCTCTGCGATTGTGTCGGTTGCGCTGGAGAATCGATTGCGGATGGTGGAACCGTCGAGGAGGCGGACTTGGATGGCGCAATGCTCGGCGAGTCGACCGGTGGAGGAGCGCGGTTGCGGTTTGGTTGCCGTGGATTCTTTGCCCTTTCCTTTGGCTTCAGCGCTAGGGGAAGCGGTGGCAGCGGCAGCTTGACGTTCCGCTTCTAGTTCGGCTTGACGTGCATGTCGTTCAGCCTTGTCATCCTGTATGGATTTGAGGATCCTCTGACGCTCTTCGCGCGCCTCCTTCTGCTTCTTCTTGAGCAGGTCAGCGTGCTTCTTCGTCTGGACATCCTTGGAGGAAGGGTCTGCTGGTCCGGCAGCGGCAGCTGCAGCCTCTTTGGCCTTTTTCTCCTCGGCATGGCGCAGTTTAGCAACTTCTTCATCTCTCTTCCTTTGCGCTGCCAGACGAGCAGCCTGCTCAACTTGGATGGACTGAGCGGCTTGTGACTCGCTAGAGGATGGTGGTGTTGCTTGACCAGGGCTGCTCTCAGCAGACGGGTCTTCGGTCCTTGCTACAGCTTGAGGGCTTGATGATGTAGCAAGGGCCTGAACCGGCTGGTTTGTGACTGCAGCGGGCGAAGCTATGGGCTGAAGAATCGACTGAACTCGCCTCGCAAACTCATCCTTGGATGTTCCAGCGGCGATATATTCCTTCAGCTCTCCATTCCTAGAAAGGGTGTAAGCAATCCACGTACTTGTGGAAGTGAGGGAGTAAGAAGGCGAGGCTCTCAGATCGTGGGTTACACATTGAGAGCCAGTTGGCAACACGTATAACTTATTGAGTCATACAACCCAAAGAGGTCCATGGACTTCACTTACTTGATGATAACAAGGGTCGGCTTCTTCGGGATGGGATATAACTGAGTGAGAAATCCTTCCTCTTGAGATCCGGCTTCGAGACGAAGAAGGACGGCTTGGGATTCAATAAGTGAACCAGTCTAAGACAGGCGTGGCATGTTAGAAATGAGGGCACATGGAGTGGAACAGTCGGTCGTGCAGAACCACGTACATTGCTGTCCAAGAGGAAATCCTCCTCCCATTGTTGGCTCTCAGTGCCGGAATCTGCAAAATCAGGAGTTAGCAGGTGGCCTTATTATCGAGTCAATGCAGAGATATAGTCGAATATCAAGACCCCCTCACCTGTTACGAAGCAGACGACAGACTTAGCTTGCTGGACTGCCGTCGCGATGCCCTCTTGGAGGGTTCCTTGGAAGAACATGGTTTCGGAATGACGTAGAGTTGCGAGATGGTACGAGTTGAAAGCGGACGAATTCACAATGGGAAATAAATAACAACACCGCGTTTTCAGTCGATAGATGGGTTGTTTATAATGCAGCGTTCTTCACAAAGGAAAGGGTGCCTAAAGTGTTGGCTCACGGATTACGTAGCATAATTTCAGCGCCAGTGGTACAGCTGATACCCCTGTAACAACGCTGTGCTGGCTGAACTTAGTGTACAGCTCCTGAGGCGGCTCCATCCATGCGGCTAGCTGCGGGTCGCAAGCAAGCTATGCAGCCTCGAAATCTGTATCCGTCCACCACACGTCACGAACGAGTCCGGAAATTCCCATCACGGCAACTCGGTGGATTTTCTTCGAGATGTTTTCAGCCCAAGTAAGGGAACACACGATGGCAAGTGGCCGGAGTATACTCAACAATATTCTCCGTCATTCGCCCTCGTCCACAACTCCAATTGGGTTAAAATATCTACAACCATCACCAATCCAGAGGAGATGCCTCCATCGCTTCGTAGCGCCGCAGCCGTCTAAATCGTCTCCCCGCCGCCCTTTCTCCAGCTCCCATCCTCGATCCTCCGAGCAACGACAGCCAGGCGACGATCCATCATTTACTTCGGTCCTCGACAACCCGCCCGACCTTGTGAGGACAGGCAAGAGACATGGCCCAGGGCTGATCATTCTCGGTATGTCTTCCAGGAACCTTAGTTACAGGACAAACTTATCCTGTTCGCCGACCCAACCCCTTGTCTAATCTCCTATCTCGAACAGCCATCATACCCGTAACAGCATTCTTCCTCGGATGCTGGCAGGTCCAACGCCTAGGATGGAAGACCGAGTTAATCGCCAAATGCGAAGACCGTCTGGTCCGAGAACCCCTCCCGTTACCGCCCCGTGTCGACTCCGAAGCAATCGCCGACTTTGACTACCGGCGCGTTTACGCAGTAGGCCGCTTCCGGCACGACAAGGAGATGCTGATCGGCCCTCGCATGCGCGAAGGCGAGCAAGGATACATGGTGGTAACGCCGCTTGAGCGGGAGGGCGACCCGGGAGCCACCGTGCTGGTAAACCGCGGGTGGATATCCAAGAAGCTGGCCGACCAGTCCACGCGTCCGGATGGCTTGACAACGGGTGAGGTTCAAGTTGAGGGCATGCTGAGGCAGCCGTGGAAGAAGAACATGTTTACGCCAGACAACAGACCCGACAAGGGCGAGTTTTATTTCCCTGATGTCTACCAGATGGCAGAACTGACGGGAAGTCAACCCGTTTGGATTGAGCAGACTATGGGTAAGTTAAGCTATTCTCTAGGGCGATTGTTCTCCTTTAAAAGGGGACATACACCGGCTTCATCTCCCCTCCCTCGAAGCGATGAGAACTGACAAAGATTCGTGTAGAGCCCGATATCCTCCAAATATATGACTTTGAAGCTCGCGGCATCCCACTCGGGCGGCCTGCCGAGGTAAACTTGCGCAATAACCATGCGCAATACATCTTTACCTGGTATGTCTATACAACTCCACCCTCTCAGGAACCTCTGGTCACAATATCTCTGGTCCACAACCTGTCAACAAGAGCGGACTCGGAAAATCAGTGGTGTGACCTTTCTTACTGACTTATTTCAGGTATGGGCTTTCTCTGGCCACGTCCATCATGTTTTGGATCCTAGTCCGAAAGCCGCCATCCGACATTGCTCGCCGTGTCCGGTTGAACAAGACCTGGTAAAATTGATACTCGTACAAGCCACTACCCCAGAGCTTCAAGTGATATCTTCATCACCCTCGGTTCCAGCGTGGACCTTCCTTCGCTTTTTGGGTGGCGCAGGAGGAGCCATCCGCAGCTCTTGTAGCAACTCCCTGGGGAGGTGACGTTGCGCGAGTGCAAAGGGGGTGGTTTGGGAGTTAGTTTGCCGTTGTCTGGATATAGTTGTAAGCCAACACTGTACCGATATATACATGTACATCTTTAGATACCCGATCAATAAACATACCTTTTCATCAGCGTGAGCATATCGCTCTCATCAATGGTTTTTCGATGTGCATGTGTTGCATAGGCTTGCAGGTCGTCGCCCAGCTGCTCAAAGAACCACTCCGACGCTTGCATAATCGCCTGGAGTGCATCAGGTGCGATCTTCCCCTTCGCCCCGCTTGTTTTGGCGAATCTTTGTGCCAGTCGTTTGACGACAGCAGGGGGAAGCGAGGGATACTCGATACCATATTTTGATATCTTTTTCCCTCGCTTCTTGGCCCCACCCTTCAGCATCGCAACTTTAGTAATTGTTGGGTCTCGATCTGCTGCTGGGAGAGGCGAAGAAACTTCCCCCCCGTCTAGTGGCCAATCCTCCTCAATTGGTTCATTCTCGTCGTCGTCAAGCGGCCAATCCTCCATGGGTTGGTTGCCCTCGTCATCGTCCTCGTCACTTCTCGGTTCGAGAAGTTCGTTTTCAGACAGAGGCTCACCCATGTTAAGCGCCTGGTGAGTTGGCGAGTCTTGTATTTGTGGTGCCATCAGAAAAGTGCTCTCGTTGATATTCTCGGCCATCCCGGCTCCAAAATCACTTTCTCTGCCCATATCAGCGCGTACCGCGTCTGAATCCAGCCTGTCGTAGTCTAACAACCCACCCCTTGTCTCGAATTCAACGTCGTCATCGAAGGTCGGAGGAAAGAATCCCGAGTCAATTCCTACATCTTCACTACGAAGCTCATTTGGATTGAAGTAGTAATCGCTCATCCGGACGCTGCCTAGCGAATTTCGGCCTCCCGGTTGCTCACTGATGGCACGTCTTGGTAGCTCGATCGACTGGATAGTGATACTTTCGTCTTCGAGGCCGGCTGAGCGGTGAGGTCGCAGCGGACTGTCGTCCTCATCCTCCACGTCGATGGGGAGGGAGAGCCGAGGTCGTTTAGGTAGTTCTTCCTCCTCATCGTCATCATCTTCAAGGATCGTGTCGGCGAGCCGTGATTCTGAACTCGGTTCCTTATTGGAACCAGGCGACGAGGACGAAGTCGTAATCGTCTCTGTGTTGCGCGCGAGGACTTTGCCTAGTGAGAGAAGGAAGTCTCGAGGTGTCTCGCGCACTTCGCGCAAGCTCCGTCTTCGTGTGCGATGAGGTGTGAATATGGCGGCGCGACGAGAATCGATAGCCCGGAAGGCGGCGCGTGCGTGCGGAGTGGCATTCGGGCCCGGCGCGGGTTTCCTTCCAGACGCCGAAAGCCCAGTCTGACGAAGGCCACGTCCCTGACTACCAGGCGTCCTGATGGCGATTGGGGGCCTCGCCGTGGAGGCGGACGGATCCGCGTTGGGAGCCTGCCGGGCCGGGGTCGTGTTGACTGCCGTTGGGCGGCTTTCACGAGCCATTATGGAACTGGTGATATGTTCGAAGCGGAAGCGATATCACTGATCAGGACGATGTTCTTCGCGCAAGAGGATCCTCAATGGTTCCCAAAGATTGCTCAAAGTTTCAGGTAATAAACGGCCTCCCTTGCTCCATACTCAAACATGACCTCGTCTGATCCTGGGCCGGTCAAAGGCGCTCTGCGTATGTAATCAGGAGCTCAAATGGAACCTTGAATGAGCGCGGGAACGAAAGACAACTTGACGCGCTTTCCTCATGTTTGACGCGTTGAGCTTCAGAGGTGGGGTCGGGTCACGGGCCACATTTATGGTGGGGAAGCATGCCTTTTTAATGGGGCAGATGGCTCGTCCCGTCAACCCGATGGAGAAGAGATGGATAATAACCCCTGTTGCCGTAGATAACAAAGGTGTCATTCACACCTGCGAGCGATAGTTTGATGGATTCGATGAAAATTGGCGTGGCGGTCACCACAGTGGCCGATTTCTTCACCTTCGTACGACTTGTCTCTCAATAATCGACCCAACGAAAGATGTTGGATGCCAAATTCGATCCTTCAAACCTGCAAGGCCTCGATCGGCGTCAAAAACACCTGCTATGAGGCCAGAAGTTGGTCTCGAGCCGCATTGGCGCATCTATTGTGTTGAAACATGTGCTGTTGTCCGTCTATACACGTGTAGATGATCTTCCGTATTGGTTACGGACAGGAGATAAATACATCGTGACACCCAGCTCAACTTCTGTCTCACGATGAGATTCTCGCCTAATCTCTTGGTCGTGAAGCACAGAGTGCTGGTGGCGTTGAAAGGTAAGGTCTGTCACAAGCTCGCAGACGAATCAGGAACACGTTGTTTCCGCCATGACCGCCTGCCCGTTTTCACTGGCTTCCCCGGGTGTTCCATAGGACGAGCCCTGTTACAGACGTGCGTCAAATGTAACGCCTGAACACGACTTTGTGGTGGACTAACGACCGGTTGTTTCGTGCAGAATATTCCGTACCTGTGTCGCAGTCATTGTTCACTTGCCAATCCGAGTTATCATACGGAATATCGGAATCATGTTAGTCGATAGGCCGATATGTCCTAGGCCATCGTCTTATGGGCGAATGGTCTGCATTTTTACTCGAGGACCCCGGAAGGCTCCGTGGGCTGCGTCTGGGCCTGGGGGGTGAGAAGGAGTCTCGGGAAGAGGGATTAACAGTCTGGGTTTCTTTGGTCTGCGTGGCTTACCCTTTATTTTCACCTTGGATTGGAAACTACTAGTCCTGATAGACGCCTTCACATTCACTTTATGGTCATGTCGTCGGAAGTTTATACCCACAAGGAATTATTCGCCGACGTTTCGAGCAACAGATATAGGCCTGGAGGTCCGTTTTGAGTAGCACAGTGTGCCTGCCGGTATCCGGCCTCTGATGACACACTACAAGGACAAGCAAAGGAGTCTGTCCCCACTAGGAACAGGGCGAGCGAAGTTTCAATATTTGGGCTTCTCAACCCATTTGGTTTTTTGTTGACAGACATAACAAAACTCACTTCTGACATAATCGCCAAAGTCCTCAGGTTCACTGTGAGAAATCCAGTACATGTAGTCGGGCAAAACAGAGCTCTGGAGGTTGCAGTTGCGGTTGCGGCAGAAGTTTGGAACTTACAGTGCCGTAT
>Ga0247781_1000469_pt1 | contig 12495 bp, 7 predicted proteins | sample UWRJL184509B5_FD_179922 | JGI IMG/M metagenome (GOLD analysis project Ga0247781, IMG submission 179922) | Plant litter microbial communities from Arlington Agricultural Research Station in Wisconsin, United States - UWRJ-L184-509B-5 | ecosystem: Environmental > Terrestrial > Plant litter >...
TTCGAGACCGAGAAGAGAAAATACAGCATTCTCGATGCCCCCGGCCATAAGAACTACGTTCCCCACATGATTGGCGGAGCATCCCAGGCTGACGTTGGTGTCCTGGTTATCAGCGCCCGCAAGGGCGAGTACGAGACCGGGTTCGAGAAGGGCGGCCAGACCAGAGAGCACGCCATGCTGGCCAAGACCCAAGGTGTGAACAAGCTGGTAGTTGTCATCAACAAGATGGACGACCCTACCGTCGAGTGGTCCCACGAGCGCTACCTGGAATGCACCACCAAGCTGGCGCAATTCTTGAAGGGCACAGGATTCAACCTGAAGACCGATGTGTTCTTCATGCCCATCGCCGCTCAACAGACACTGGGCATCAAAGACCGTATCCCCAAGGGAACGTGCCCCTGGTATGACGGACCTTCGCTCCTCGAGTACCTCGACGGCATGAAGGCTCTGGAGCGCAAGGTCAACGCGCCGTTCATGATGGCGGTTGCTGGCAAGTACCGCGACATGGGTACCATCATCGAGGGCAAGATTGAGGCCGGTGTGATCAAGAAGGGCATGACCCTGACCATGATGCCCAACAAGCAGAACGTCGATGTTTCTGCCGTGTATGGAGAGACCGAAGATGAAATTCCAGTGGCACAGTGCGGTGAGCAAATCCGTATTCGCCTTCGCGGCATCGAAGAGGAGGAAATCATGCCTGGTTTCGTTCTCTGCTCGCCTAAGCGTCTTGTGCATACCGTAACGCATTTCGAGGCGCAGATCCGCATCCTGGACCTCAAGAGCATCCTGACTGCTGGTTTCAACTGCGTGCTGCACGTCCATGCCGCTATCGAAGAGGTGACATTCAGCGCCCTCCTCCACAAGCTTCAGAAGGGCACCAACAGAAAGAGCAAGGTTCCCCCTTCGCATGCCAAGAAGGGAGACAGCATCATCGCTCGTCTGGAGGTTATTGGAGGTGCTGGATCGGTGTGCGTGGAAAGATTCGAGGATTATCCCCAGATGGGACGCTTCACGCTTCGTGACCAAGTAAGTTGTGATCCTTTGAAACCTGTGTTCATTAGCCGCTTTCTAACCTTTCTAGGGACAAACCATTGCTATCGGTAAAATCACCAAGCTCATCACCGACGCGCCGGCGGCTTAAATGCATTTGATGTCAAGATGCCGAGTTGGGACGTGGGCTGGAGCATCTGGTTGAAGCAATAGCGGCCGTCTTTTCTATAGATGAATTTTCCTACCAAAATGAAATCATGAAAAAAGTCATTCTCTTGACCTTGTTCTGTTCTTTATTGGATCTCTGTCAGCGACAATAGACTGGTTGTCGAGATTCGCGAGTTTTCAACCGCGAGGAACGAGAATTATGACGCAATATATCACAAGTTGGATCAAGTTATCGTCGTAACTTACAGCTCCGTAGATTACTTAGGAAGTGGCAATCTCTGAGACATTTTCAACCGAGTTTCCCCTTGACGAGTATTTCATCTTTCATTCATGTACCGTTATCCAAAGGAGTACTCCACTTGCTCTGTTTGCTCCTCTATAATGAGGGGATCGGGAGACTAAGATAGGTAGACCGCAATGCGGGGCAAGTGTGGTTGACGATGCGCGGTGTAAAGGAGGGGAAGGGGGCGGGGCAAGCAGGTACGGACCGGAACCGGTAATGCGACGGCGCTGACTGACCGGACATCAACACCAGCAGGGTAAACAAGCCTTTTTTTGTTTTGCGAGGTTCAGGTTATTATTTTTGTTTTGCGAAGAAAGGTTGCCCTTTGCCCCCTTTTGAAGTTAGTGTCTTTCCTTGTCGGCTGCTCGTTGAAGACAAGATACTCAGCACGGCATCGTTCGGAACATTCCCGCGGACGGAATAAAGTCGGATAGAGAGAGAGGTATGTGGAATGAGGTGTGGTTATATTTCACGGGTGGATGTTCTTGTTTTCTTTCATAATTGACTATCAAATCCCCTGTGTCGGAGATTTCTTCTCTTATAGAACTGATTTCTCAAATAAGTGTTGTGTACAGCGTAAGAAGTCAAACTAATATTCTATTCAAGTAGACACCTGAGGTATACTCTTTCCTGAATCCCTCCATTCGACTTTTATTGACTCATACGTTTCTCAGACAAAGTCTGACAGATAACACCAACAGAAGGAGGAGGAAAGAACAAGTAGGTACCTACTTGCACCCATCCCAAACCATCAATCACAGCCCCGCCCTGTCCTGCCTTGCCCTGCCAGCCTCGTTTCTTATACGGACTTATCTACCTAGGTACTTGCACGCAGCCTCGTGTATATTTGGGAGGTAAATTACGTACTAATGGAATTTCCCGTTACACAGGTTCACGATCTAGGTATATTTCGTCATGGCGGATATTCAGGTGGAAGATCTGTTTTCTGTCAAGGGGCTGGTTGCACTTGTTACGGGGGGTGGGACTGGTGAGTCTTTTTCTTTATTCTTCTTCGTTTCATTGGGTTGGGTTTTAAATTCGGGTTATTCATTTCTTGCTGTCTGTTTTTGTTGATCTCATGTTCATTTTCGTTTCCTTGGTGGTGTTTATACCTTTTTATATTGTTATATCCCATTTGATTACCCTGTCTCCTTTTTCACGGAAAAGTTACGCCGGATTGTTTTGTTTATATGTCAGGATGTCGTGTATTCTATTATTTTGTTCTTATATTATGTTCCTTTATTCGTTATGAAGATAAACCAAGACCAACCTCGCCAACACACCACCAGGAATCGGCCTAATGATGGCCAAAGCCCTCGTCGACGGCGGCGCCGCAAGAGTCTACATCGTCGGCCGCCGCGTCGACGTCCTCCAAGCCGCGGCGGCAACACTCAACAAGCCCTCAGTCGTGGTCCCGCTCTACTGCGACGTGACCTCCAAGATCAGCCTCGAGTCCATCGTCTCGGTCGTCGAGAACGACTTGGGCTTCCTCAACCTGCTGATCTGCAATGCCGGCATCGGCGGCCCGCAGGTCAAGCCCATCACCCCCGAGACCACCATCGACGAGTGGCGCGAGCAGCAGCTTGCCACCGACTTTGACGACTTCACCAATACCTTCAAGGTGAACGGCACGAGCACGTGGTTTACGGCCATGGCGTTTCTGAAGCTGCTGGATAATGGGAATAAGAAGGGGAATGTGGTGCAGAGCAGTCAGGTTGTGGTCACGAGTAGCATTGCGGGATTCAACAAGAAGGCGCCGGGGGGGTGGGCGTATGGTGCTAGCAAGGCGGCTACGACGCATATTGCTAAGACGTTGAGTGGTGTTTTGCCTACTTGGGGGATTCGGTATGTTCCTTTTCTGTTTGTTCCTTTTCTTTCGTGTTGTGGGACTCAATGACTGACGATTGCTGTTTGACTTTACACAGAGCAAATTGTATATGTCCCGGATGTAAGTACCGAACTGGTGTTCCTGCCACCTGCTTTTGACCTAGTGTTGGTTCTAATGCCCCAGCAGTATTCCCAAGCGACATGGCCGCTCCAATCGTCAAAGCAGCAGGCGTAGACATGGCAAATGCCGCTTCTTCAACGATTCTCATGGACAAGGCGCAGATCCCCGTCGGGAGGATGGGCGACGGGCAGGACATGGCTGGACAGATTCTGTACCTTACTTCGAGAGCCGGGGCGTACTGCAACGGGAACACGATTGTTGTGGATGGTGGGAGGCTGGGGACGATGAATAGCTATGGGTACTAGATATTGTATGGGGGAGAAATTGAAGACTACATTTGGAGCTTAGAGGCCGGGTTTGAGAAGGTGCTCTTGCCAGGGAGGTGGTTGGTATCATAGATGTGAGGCAGAGTGGGATATCTCCAAATATGACGATTCAGGGGTTAGAAATAGATTAGAATTTAGCTGTGCTGGAACGAGGAAGAGCGGATAACATCCCACAGAGTAGATGGTGGAAATGCATATTCTACAGTACATATCACGGATGTAAAGAGATCTTCATGTGTTTCGGACGAGGTGATTTTGTTGGGAATAAGTAGCATTGTAGAAGGGTCCAGGTTTTCCGTGTTCTTTTTAGGACATTGGTCTTGGGAATTGAGTTTTTTGGGATGGCTGTAGCACCGTTCCTATGACTTCAAGTCAATGTTGCTGCGAGATCATAGATGGCACGTTGAAGATGAAGACTGGTCCCATATCTCATTATCGCGAATCCAGTCAAGTGAGACAGATCGTCCATGTCTTGGACCCTTGGTGAGTTGGCAACCGTTCTGTTGAGATGCAACTTCTCGACCATGTCACCCGCCGAGCTCGGTCCCGAGAGATGCTCGAGTGTTCTAGAGACACTTCCACGCCGGACTGATACCTAATTTGTTAGTTCCCGGGTCTAGCTCCCGGCTGCTCGTTCGGATTTCGTTTACCACACGGTAGAGCGTCCGGCCTGGCCGGTCTTAACTCGCGAGTCCGATGCTTGGCCTCATAAGATTAGGCCTAGGAATTGAGCTTGAGGCGCCTGGGCATCTTATTGTAAGCGCTGTGGTTTGCTGACTGAAAAGCCTTATCGATCTAGCTCCTGCTGTGCCCTGTGGATCGCCTCTGGGCAGGGACTGCGACTGCCATGGGATTTGAGGTCCTGATGGACGTCCTGAAGGAGGCGGGCTATAATGTGGGACAGCGCAGAAGAAGCTGTGGAAGCGCCATCGTTGTTGGTCCTGGGATTTTAGACCTTGTCTTGTCTGGGCCTAGTGTTGGTTCCAAGACGAGTTGTATTTAGTGACGTCACCTGCAAGGTGTTGAAGGATGAAACAAAAGTCGAGGGCCAACATGGAACGAATGCCTTTGCTGATAATAACTGCTACGCCGTGAGGAGGATGATGGGTTTTGGAGCTTCTTCTCGTCCTAGAATTTGCACAGAAAACAGTGTGTGATTTCTCTGGTAGTCCCTTCACTTTGAACGCTCTTCAACAGTGACCCTGAGATGCCGAAATGGCGAATGTCCCGAACCCCGCAATTTGAACCTGCAAGCCCAGACGCATCGCTCTCCATCAGGACTGTCACGTAGCAGGGGCGGGCTGCTAGCGCGCCACGGTGTAAGTCGTGAAGAAGGGTCGGTTGGGCTATGATCGCGAGAACCCTCATGGCTCTTCAAGGTTTTGCAATGCGAGTCTTGGGATCCCGAGTGTTTGGAAAGGTAGGCGCGGCAGGTTGAGCTTCGATAGCTGCTGTGCTCCCATCATTCAAGCCCTGCTGTCAGGTACGGCACTCGCATCCCTTCGTCCTGTGGGTGTGGGAGTTTGCATCCAGTATTCTCCAAAGCTTGGCCGAATGTAGTGGAGTGTGGGTGGCTACCTAACTCTCTCGCTGGATCCTGTAAATACTGTTCCATCATCATGTCGCCAATGGGCAGAAGAGAGAGGGGTTCCCATGAATGATACCCCCTCTCCGTTCATCCGCTTGACTTGTGCAGCCTGCTTTCCCCGTCTTGCATGAGGATATGCGCTCTGCTGAATGGTACGGAAATGGATGCCCAGAGGTAGAATGAGGGGAGAGACCCAGATGCTAGGAAAGAACCAAGGTCCCGTAGTCCGTACTGGCTGACAAGAAAGTACAGACATCTCAGCTATATTTGTTGTGGTTGTGCCTTGACGTACCGAAACACGACCCCGCTTCAGCGAGACAACCTCGAAAACCTGCCCCGGTGCTTGTCACATCGACGTATCCCAACACATTCTTGTCAATTATCAAGATAAATATTCGGATCATGATGTTGATGGCCCCAGGGAACAACCATTCTTCGAGGCCCGGCCTGTCATGGAAGCCACAATTGGCCCAGAGGTCGCATGGGTTTCGGATCTGTCTGACTGTCTCTGGTGCTGCTAAACATTGTTCTTGCTGAGCGGCATCGGGGTAAGCCACGCCACACCTGTGCCGGTGTTGGTTTTGGTACCGTGTTGGACATCCTTTGCGGTTGATGTTTCTACAAGTCACTCTGTAGACGGGAATGGTGTGGCAGGTCACCCCTCATCTACACTCCTTTACGTACACCACTGTACACGGGAAGCTCTCCTTATAGTCGCACCTACCGTGCTTGACCACATGGACGGCTGCAGCGTGCAAGACCGATTCATCCACACTCCTCGGGAATCATAAATATAGGTATGGAGGGGGCATCGCCAATCCGAGAAGCCCTTTCCCATTTAAGCTCATCTCCTTTAAGCTTCCCAAGTTCAGGTCCCATACCATAAGAAACTGGGTGTCATCCTTTGTTCTCCAACCAAGGCACCAAGCAAACCCTCTTTCACACCCAATCTCCATAACGTGCAGCCACACTGAAATATTGACCTTGGGAAAAAGAAGTATCTTTTCTTGTTTTTCCCTTTTCCACGTTTACTTTTTTTGCTTCATTCCAACAAGATTATACGATACCGCGCCCCAACACTCTAAATCGGATTTGAGTTCGTTGTTTTGGACTTGGAGGTTCACTCTTCTCGGCCGGCCGCCTTGATTGTTGAAGCACGCGACCCCGCTCTCCCAGCTGACGTCGACAAGCAAGGCAAAGCTCCCCATCGCAAGCTCGAAGAACACTTCAGCTCTCCCTGGACAATTCGATCTGAACGAGTCGTTTAGGCGTCTTTCCAATTTGTTTTTGGTAAGTTTGAATATGGCTATCCCCATCCCACAACATGTTGAGGCTGCTTGCGGCTTCGATGGATTGCGTTGAAGTCGTCTTGTCTTGGGTTGAGCTCCACAAGTGTGATCCACCCCCGCCTGATTGCCGAAAGCCTTCCGCGTTTCCCCACGGTGCCCACTGCATGCAGCCCGGTGCTCCTCCTACCTTTTCCGATCCGGCGCCAACCCATGCACGCCCCGGGTGCATCAGCTACGGATCCAGAAGTCAACATATCCGTATGCCCGCGTCGAGTTAATCTAGCCGATGGGACTTCCCGAACGCAAACCTCGGCCATTCGCGCTGAAACAACAATGCGACTGGAGCCAATGGACCCTGCCAGCTTGCACAGGCCCTGGCTTACACGATACTGGATGGATTTCTGGTCCTGCTGACGGGCATGGGTTGGCGCGGATAACCATGGCTCAACACGATCGGCACGCACGTATATCTACTATGGTGATCAAGTGAACACCACTGGGGTGGCTTTGTGAAGGCCTAGTCTGATCTGACCGGTCAGAGCTAATGTGCATTCCGTCTTGCAGTTCGTTCTTGTCAACTATTGTTGCTTCGACTGTCAATCCCAGATATCTGTGAAACCCGGCCGTCAGCATCGACCCCCATCGTGTAACCGAATTCCGAATCGAAAGTCATGTCCCGCACAGTAAAGCAGACCGCCGAAGCAGCACGATCTAGGGGATCGGAAGTCATGGATACAGCAAAGACAGTCCAAGGCGACACTGTCGCTGTTGCCAACTCGTTCCTCCACACCCCGTTCATGCGCAGTGCTCTCCCATTCATCAATGGAGGCCTCAGCGGCATGGTGGCCACGACAGTGATCCAGCCCGTCGACATGGTCAAAGTCCGAATCCAGTTGGCAGGCGAAGGCAAGACAGGTGGCCCCAAACCGACCCCTCTTTCTGTCACCCGAGAGATCCTCGCCAGCGGCAAGGCACGCGACTTGTATACGGGCCTTTCCGCAGGCCTGCTCCGACAGGCGGTATATACGACAGCTCGTCTTGGGTTCTTCGACACTTTTATGGGAAAGCTAGCCGTCCGTGCCAAGGAGAAGGGCCAAACCGTTGGGTTTGCTGAGCGTGCCACGGCGGGTCTCTCCGCCGGAGGTCTCGCGGCCATGATCGGCAACCCTGCCGATCTTGCTCTCATCCGAATGCAGAGTGATGGGCTCAAACCACTGGCAGAGCGGAAAAACTACAAGTCAGTAATCGACGCACTTGGGTCCATTGCCAGGAGCGAAGGTGTTGGGGCACTCTGGGCCGGAGCGGCGCCAACAGTGGTGCGTGCCATGGCGCTCAACTTTGGGCAGCTCGCCTTCTTCAGCGAGGCAAAGGCTCAGCTCAAGACAAGAACGGACTGGTCACCCAAGGCCCAGACACTGGCAGCGAGCGGGGTGGCCGGATTCTTTGCCTCGTTCTTCTCGCTTCCCTTCGACTTTGTCAAGACACGGCTACAAAAGCAGCAAAAGGCGCCCGATGGAACTGTGCCATACAAGAGCATGGTAGATTGCTTCGCAAAAGTGGCCAAACAGGAGGGCATCACCAGATTTTACCGAGGTTTCGGCACGTACTATGTGCGCATTGCGCCCCACGCGTAAGTGTTTTCGGTTATTCTGTTTGTCCTGATTCACCACTGACAGCTTCTCCAGCATGGTAACTTTGATTGTTGCCGAGTATCTCGGGTTCCTCACCAAGTAGCCTTCTCCCATCTCTGTCTTGTCGTTTTGGTGTCTGGAGCTGCATAACAGTTGTTTTCCCTTTGTTCCCTTCCCGGCGTTTGGAGGCATATTATTGGGCTTGGTTTGGTTATTGTTCTTTATCGTTGGCTCGGTTATCGTTATACCTCTGTAGCCTTTTGTGAGACGAGAATTGGTACATATTTTGTCTTGATCAATATCAAATTGAGGTGCGACGGATAATTGAGGACACTTTTTCGACTTCTGTGCGTGATAAAAAGGGCTTGGGGTTTGTACATCGCGTGGAAATATTTAATCTCGTCGTGACTGCCAATGGACTAGACGAAAAAAGAGATGTATTTGTTTCTTGACTGATAATATTAGCATGTTGAAGAAGGTTGACTGAAAATACATCCCATCACGGTTGGTGGTGGTCGTCATAGCTTCAAGGTCCAGGATCTGAGCTAAAACAAAGGTTTCCCGCAACGGGAGCTCGACGGCTAGCGCAGTTGGTGGGGCCTTCACCCCAGTCCTGTCACTCACTCAGCTAACCTGCCAAGCTTGCCGCACTCTGGCCAAACCCCACATCAACGGTGGGAGGAAAGTGTGGGGCTTCGGTCGCAAAACATCACGAGCCTCTTCGATGCTTTGACTACTCGAACCTTGTTGGATTATCGGCCAATTCGGCATTCTATTGTATATTTTTGGACAAGTCCCCCAAAAACATTTTATCACGACTCTCTCGCTCGAAGATGTAATAGGAGCCCAAGGATATAGCCATGGACGCGGATTGGGACGAGGCAAGTGCGCACCTTTGCAAGCAACCCCCTACCTTGCCTTCACTTACCTACAAATTACATGTACCTCACCGTGACCCGGACGCAAGCTTTGTCAACCGGGGAGCCCGAGTGTCGCATGGATGAGTATCCGGAACACACTCCGATACCATCGTACATTCCCAACTTCGGCCATTCGGGCATCCATTTTCCATTCATAATTTCTTCGTTGACCTGACCATGCCATGGCTAACATATCCAATTGGACGCCCCAGATCTCGCGCGTCGCCTTTCCGAACCTGCCGGCCACGCCGGCCGCCCCAAACAACCAGAATGTCCCCCCAAGACATGCCTCCGCCGTGGCGTTCGATACCACCACTGAGCTTCTGTGGGCTGGGAGCAGCCATGTACGATCACCTTCCCGTCCCTGCCCCCTCCGATTATCCAGTTTATACGGTGGTAATGTTTGCAGGAGGCTTGCGTGGGACTTGTTGCTGGCATGGGTTATGGGGCCAAGGGAGGGCTGAAATAATACCTCAATACCTTGCCCTGTTATTTCGGTTTCAACCCTCCCGATGACCTTGATGAGGCCATCTACATGCCTCAGGTCTTGTCTCTCCGGGCCGGCCTCTTGCATAGACTACTGCCACTGCTTTCCAAGGAGATATTGGCTGACGATCAATCTTGCAGGGCCGAGTGATATCCTATAACGGCAGACAGCTACAACGATACACGACTTGGAGGATGCAGCCAAAGGAGGAGGGACCTATTCGACAATTCCTTTTCACCGATAAAGGCATTATTGTGCTGGGGACACGAAGTATCCTTCACTGCAATCGCCGCGGGCCGGAGTATTGGTATACCAGGTACGATCTACATAGACACAGTTGGAGCTGTATCGGCATGCTGACGACATGGCAGGCAGGAGGATACGATGAAGAACTTGCAATGCATGAGTTTCACCTCCAAAGGCACTTCGGAAATTCTCGTGGCCGGTGCTCAGGACACCATGTTAGTTGTCGACGTCAATAAGGGAGGGGTCGTCAAACAGGTATTCAGTCTTGGGTTGCCCTCAGTTGTTGACGCGGTCCTTTGCTGACACACTAACCGACAGGTTCCTACAGAGCACCATTATACCATCATGAAGAAGAGCAGAGCATTTATCTGTGCTGCCACACAAACGGGATCGGTCGATTTTCTGGACCCCATCACCTTCAAAATTGTCAAGAGCTGGCAAGCCCATACGTCATTCATCAACGACATGGATACCCAAAGTGATTTTGTTGTCACGTGCGGTGGCTCCCTCAAGCAGCAGGCCTCACAAACGCACATGTTGGACCCCTATGTCAACGTCTACGATCTCAAAAATATGGCATCGATGAAGCCCGTACCGTTCCCGCCTCTAGCCGCCCATGTCAGGTTACACCCGAGGATGCTCACCACAAGCATAGTCGTCTCCCAGACTGGCCAAATGCATGTCGTTGACCTTCTGAATCCTAATACAAGCAGTGTTAGACTGGCTTCGCTTACTTCGGTTCTCACTCAGTTTGAGGTTGCGCCATCTGGAGAGGCACTAGTCATGGCGGACATGGACTGTAGCATTCATCTTTGGGGGTCGCCATCCAAGATTAGGTTTACTGATCTTGGTTCTGCTCCCGAGCTGCCTGGGCCTGTGGCGCCTGTCCCCCTGATGGACTGGTCAGTGGATACGTAAGTGTTTGTTTTCCGCCCGTTTTGTCGCTGCCCTTTTATTAACTCGCGACTTTAGACCTCTGAGTACGATCGGCCTTCCATACTACACCCAACCGCTGTTTTCCGCTTGGCCTCCTGAGCTAGTCTCAGATGTCGGTGCTCCGCCAGTGCAGCTCAGCCCGGCGTTCCTTGCCACTCTCAAGAAAACCGAGTTCGGCCTATACGGACCCAATACACTAGGTGCGCGGAGAAATCAGTACAACGACACGAGGGCGACTCTCAGGGGCTCCGATGGCCTGCAGGCTCCAAAGTTTCTAAGCGAGAAGGCTCGTGAATCTGCCATGTCGCCAGCACTCAGCTCTTCGGCCCTGGCAATGGTTAATCAAGGCGGCGTCTCGTCATTGGGCAACCCGGTGATTGAGAGCCTAAAGCCCGAGGCCCCCAATATGTACCGGAACGTGGAAATCAAATATTCCAAGTTTGGAGTGGACGATTTTGACTTTGGGTATTTCAATCAGACCCGATATGCTGGGTTCGAAAACCACATAACAAATTCGTATGCCAACTCCCTTTTGCAACTTATGCACTACACCCCCTTGTTGCGAAACCTGGCACTCCAACATGCTGCGACGGGCTGCATCGTCGACTCATGCCTTCTCTGCGAACTCGGCTACGTCTTCGACATGCTGCAAAAGGCCGAGGGCTCAACATGCCATGCTACCAATATGTTGAAGGCCCTCAGCCACAATGCTGAGGCATCCCGACTGAAATTGATCGAGGACGAGAACAAGGGGCGGCCCTTGACAGACATGGTTCAAGGCCTTTGCCGTTTCCTCTTTGTCCGAAGCGTCGAAGAATACAAGAGCATCCCGCCCGCTTCGACCAGGCTCGAGCAGTCGTTATTTGCCTTTTCTCAGTCACCCCCCAATCTGGGCGAGCTGGTCAACAGGGTCATGTCCATTTCAGTCAAGCAATTTACTAAGTGCATGTACTGTCGGAACGTTGACTCCAAGCAGGAGCTGTCGCATGTCACCGAGTTGCTATACCCTCCTAATCGGCCCCCCCCTCGAGGCGGCAAGGCGTCTAGGACTACCTTCTCCCAGGTCCTCAAGATGAGCGTCGAGCGCGAGATGGTGCAAAAGGGATGGTGCAAGTCATGTCAGCGGTACCTCAACGTGCAGATGCGGAGGACGATAGATAGCACGGTTCCTGCAGTGCTTGCATTGGGCGCAGCGGTCAACACGCCCGAAATCAGGAGACTGTGGGCCACTCCCGGCTGGCTCCCAGAAGAGATTGGCATCATAGTTGATCAAAATCAGTTCTTCTGCTACGAGGGCCAGGACTTGAGACTGCACCTGCAACGCGGCATTCACAACATCACTGTCTATTCATTGGTAGGCATGGTAATCAACATCGAGGGGACTCCGCCACAGAAACATCATCTTGCTGCCATGATCAACACTGCTTATTCCGACCCAGAAGCGCCGGCGGAAAGCAAATGGCACCTCTTCAATGACTTTTCGGTCAAGCCTGTCTCAGCCACCGAGGCGCTCACGTTTAACACGGCATGGAAGACGCCCTCTGTCATCATGTATCATCTCAAGGCGGCGAATAACAAGTCGAATCCGGAATGGAAAACCAACCTGGACACATCGGTTTTGTTCCGGGATGTGGGATCCAGATCCGACGGTGAAAAGACGTATAAACTGCTCGATCCAGAGAC
>Ga0247781_1000470_pt1 | contig 12482 bp, 9 predicted proteins | sample UWRJL184509B5_FD_179922 | JGI IMG/M metagenome (GOLD analysis project Ga0247781, IMG submission 179922) | Plant litter microbial communities from Arlington Agricultural Research Station in Wisconsin, United States - UWRJ-L184-509B-5 | ecosystem: Environmental > Terrestrial > Plant litter >...
GTAGGCCGAAGACCGACGGCACGCGTACGCCGGTGGCCGATCTCCGAAAAGCCGGCAGCCGGCTCAACGACGGCGCGGTCGACCCCCAGGGCCGGTTCGTGGTCGGCGGCATGGCCCTGAACGACGCGCGCGGCACGCAGACGCTGGTCCGGCTGGACGGCGACGCGGTCACCGTGCTCGACGACGACCTCACGCTCTCCAACGGCCTGGCCTGGAGTCCGGACGGTACCACCCTCTACAGCATCGACTCGATCCCCGGCGTGATCTACGCACGCGACTACCCCGACGGCACCCGCCGGGAGCTGTTCCGGATCTCCGACGGCCTGCCCGACGGCCTCTGCGTGGACCGCCTCGGCAACCTGTGGATCGCGATCTGGGGCCGTGGCCGGATCGAGCACCGCACCCCGGGCGGCGACCTGCTGGCCGTCGTCGAGGTCACCGCCCCGCACACCACCAGCTGCGCGTTCGCCGGTCCGGACCTCGACGTCCTCGTGATCACGACCGCGACCCAGGACCTCTCCCCCACCGACCTGACGCGGTATCCCGCCTCGGGGCGGCTCTTCACCGCGGATGTCGGCGCTACGGGACTTCGTACGCCGTACTGGAAATATTGAGATCGGAGAGCTCCACCCGTGTTATTGATGCGAATCGGCGCCCCGGGCGCCGAAAAGCCCGCCGTCCGCGCCTCGGAGTCGCACTATGTCGACGTGTCCGACCTGGTCACCGACTTCGACGAAGCGTTCTTCGGCAACGGCGGGATCGAGCGGATCGCCGGCCCGGTCGGCGAGCGGATCGCCGGCGGCGACGTACGCCCCTTCGGCGACCAGCGCATCGGTGCGCCCATCGCCCGCCCCCACCAACTTCTCTGCATCGGCCTCAACTACAGCGATCACGCCGCCGAGACCGGCGCGGCCGTGCCGACGGAGCCGATTCTGTTCAACAAGTCGCCGAACACGCTGATCGGCCCGAACGACGACGTCCGCATCCCGCGCGGCGCCACGACGACCGACTGGGAGGTGGAACTGGGCATCGTCATCGGCCGGCGCACGTCCTATCTCGACTCGGTCGACGACGCCCGGGACGTGATCGCCGGCTACGTGCTGGTCAACGACGTGAGCGAGCGCGAGTTCCAGATGGAGCGCGGCGGCCAGTGGGTCAAGGGCAAGTCGGCCGAGACGTTCAACCCGGCCGGTCCGTGGCTGGCCACCCCCGACGAGATCCCGGACGTGAACGACCTGGACATGTGGCTCGACGTCAACGGCGTACGCCGCCAGACCGGCAACACCAGGACCATGATCTTCGACCCGTACTTCGTGGTCCACCACCTGAGCCAGTTCCTGGTGCTGGAACCGGGCGACCTGATCAACACCGGTACGCCACCGGGGGTCGGGCTGGGGATGAGACCGCCGGTCTACCTCGCGGCCGGGGACGTCATGACGCTCGGCATCGAACGACTCGGCAGCGCCCGCCAGACCGTGGTGGGGCCCCGATGACCGGGCTGAGCGCGATCGTCACCGGCGGTGCCTCGGGCATCGGCCTCGCCACCGCCACCCTGCTGGCGGCCCGCGGCTTCCGGGTCGCGTCGCTCGACCTCAACACCGACGTCCCGGAGCCGCTGCTCGGGGTGCGCTGCGACGTCACCGACGACGATTCGGTGCGCGCGGCGGTCGCGACGGCGGCGGAGGCGTTCGGCGGCCTCGACGTGGTGGTCAACAACGCCGGCATCGGCGCACAGGGCACGATCGAGGAGAACGACGACACCGAGTGGGTACGCGTCTTCGACGTCAACGTGCAGGGCATGGTGCGGGTCAGCCGGGCCGCGCTGCCGTTCCTGCGCGCCTCGTCGCACGCCGCGATCGTGAACACCTGCTCGATCGCCGCCACCGCGGGTCTGCCGCGCCGCGCGCTCTACAGTGCCACCAAGGGCGCGGTTCTCTCGCTGACGCTGGCGATGGCCGCCGACCACCTCCGCGAGGGGATTCGGGTCAACTGCGTTAATCCGGGCACGGCCGACACGCCCTGGATCGGCCGGCTGCTCGACAAGGCCGACGATCCGGACGCCGAGCGGGCCGCGCTCGAGGCCCGGCAGCCCAGCGGACGCCTGGTCACGGCGGACGAGATCGCCGACGCGATCGCCTACCTGGCGGGCCCCGGCGCGTCGGCGACCACCGGGGTCGCGCTCGCCGTGGACGGCGGGATGCAGGGCCTGCGGCTCCCCAAGTGACGCTCGCGCGTGGCACGATACTGGCCAGTAACCGACTCAGAGGTTGGTGGCATCGTGGCCTTCGCGCGTACGGCATACCGGACCTGTCCGCTCTGTGAGGCCGCCTGCGGTCTGGAACTGACGGTCGAGGGCGATCGGGTGGTCTCCGCCCGGGGCGACCGGGAGCACGTGTTCAGTCACGGGTTCGTCTGCCCGAAGGGTGCCACCTTCGGGCAGATCTCGGACGATCCGGACCGGCTCCGACGACCCCTGCTGCGGCGCGGCGGGGAGCATGTCGAGGTGGGCTGGGACGAGGCGTTCGAGGCGGTCGCTGCCGGGCTGGGGCCGATCCTTCAGACGTACGGGCCGCACGCGGTCGCTCTCTATCTGGGCAACCCGAACGTGCACACGATGGCGGGCGGGCTCTACGTGCCGCCGTTGGTGCGCACGCTCGGCAGCCGCAACGTCTTCTCGGCCAGCACCGTCGACCAGATGCCGAAGCACGTCTCCTGCGGCTATCTGTTCGGCAGCCCGCTCGCCATCCCCGTACCCGATCTGGACCGCACCGACTTCCTGCTGATGCTCGGCGCGAACCCGTGGGAGTCGAACGGCAGCCTGGCGACGGCGGCCGACTTCCCGGGGCGGCTCAAGGCGATCCAGGCGCGTGGCGGCCGGTTCGTCGTGGTCGACCCGCGGCGCACCCGGACCGCCGCGAACGCCGACGAGCACCTGTTCATCCGACCCGGCACCGACGCGTTCCTGCTCTTCGGGATCGTCCACACGCTCTTCACGGACGGGCTCGTCTCGCTCGGCCGCCTTGGCTCGCTCGTCGACGGGGCCTCGCTCGTCGACGGGGTGGCCGAGGTCGAGAAGCTGGCGGCGGACTTCGCCCCGGCCGTCGTCAGCGCGGCCTGCGGAGTGCCCGCTTCCCGGATCCGCTCGCTGGCGCACGAGCTGGCGGCCGCGCCGCGCGCCGCGGTCTACGGTCGGATCGGGACCTGCACGGTCGAGTTCGGCACGCTCACCAGCTGGCTGGTCGACGTGCTCAACGTGCTGACCGGGAACCTCGACCGGGCCGGCGGCGTGATGTTCCCGCTGGCCGCGCACGTGCGCCGCTCGACCCGGGTCGGCGGCAAGGGCTTCCAGGTCGGGCGGTGGCACAGCCGGGTGCGGGGGCTGCCCGAGGTCAAGGGCGAACTGCCGGTGGCGACCCTGGCCGACGAGATCGAGACGCCCGGTGACGAGCAGGTCCGCGCCCTGGTGACCGTGGCCGGCAACCCCGTGCTGTCCACGCCGAACAGCGGGCGCCTCGACAAGGCGTTGGCCGGACTGCCGTTCATGGTGAGCGTCGACCCCTACCTGAACGAGACGACCCGACACGCCGACGTGGTGCTGCCTCCGCCCGACCCGACCCGCAAGGGCCACTACGATTTCTCGTTCCTGGCCCTGGCCGTGCGCAACTTCGCCGCGTACTCCCCGCCGGTCCTGCCGCTGCCACCGGACGCGATGGACGAGTGCGACATCCTGGCCCGCCTGACGCTGATCCTTTCCGGTCGCCCCGGGACGGTCGAGGACGTCCACGCGCGGCTGCTCCCGCTGCCGCCCGACGGCCTTTCCGGTTCCTCACCGGCCGAGCGGCTGCTCGACGCGGCCCTCAAGACCGGGGCGTACGGGCTGTCGCTCGACCAACTCCTGGAGAACCCGCACGGCGTGGACCTCGGGCCGCTGGAGCCGCGCCTGCCCGAAGTGCTGCGTACCGTCAGCGGCAAGGTCGAACTGTGCCCGCCCCCGCTCGCGGCCGACGTCGACCGGCTGCGCGGGGCGCTCGACCGGCCGCGCGAGGGCCTGGTGCTGATCGGCCGGCGGCACCTGCGCTCCAACAACAGCTGGATGCACAACGTGCCCGCCCTGGTGAAGGGCCGCGACCGGTGCACGCTGCAGATCCACCCGGCCGACGCGGAACGGCTCGACCTGGCCGACGGCGACGCCGCACGGGTCACCTCGCGAGCCGGCGGCCTCTCGGCCCGCGTCGAGGTGACCGACCAGGTGATGCCGGGCGTGGTGAGCCTGCCGCACGGCTGGGGCCACGGCGTGCCCGGCACCCGGATGACCGTCGCGGCGGCCCACCCGGGCGTGAACTCGAACGTGCTCACGGATGAGACGGTCATCGACCCGCTCTCGGGCAACAGCGTCCTCAACGGCATCCCGGTGGAGATCAAACCCGCAGCTTCATGATCCGGTAGCTTCCTGATCCGCGTGGCATCATGGCCCGATGCGCCAAGTGACCGACGACGAGCGGCGGGCCCGGCTCGCCGTGCGGCACGCGCTCGCTCGTCCGGTCGACACCCCCGAGGCCGCCACCCGGGCGATGACGGTGCTGCACGCGACCGAGCCCGCGACGGTCTACCCGTCGAGCTGGGCCCGGGTGCGATCACTTTCGGTCGCGGACGTGGATCGGGCGCTCTATGTGGACCGTACGCTGGTGAAACAGCTCGCGATGCGGCGCACGCTCTTCGTCTTCCCGCGCGATCTGCTGCCCGCGGCCTGGCCCAGCGCGTCGGCCCGGGTCGCCGCCACCGAGCGGGCACGGATGGCCCAGGACGCGGTGACGGCCGGGTTCACCGACGACGGGCACGCGTGGCTGGATCAGGCCCGGGCGGCGGTTCTCGATGCCCTGTCATCAGCACCGGACGGGCGGCCGGCCCGCGAACTGCGTCAGGCGCTGCCGCTGATCGACGTCAAGGTGGCGGTCCGTTCGGGCGAGACGTGGTCGGCGTCGCGGGTCCTCACCCATCTCGGCCTGACCGGCGACATCGTGCGGGGCACCAACACACACGGCTGGCACGTCTCCCGGCCACGCTGGACGCTGATGCGCCACTGGCTGTCCACCGTGCCGCCGCACCTCTCGGCGGCCGACGGCTACCGCGAGATCGTCCGGCGCTGGCTGTTCACGTTCGGCCCGGGCACCGAGGACGACCTCGTGTGGTGGCTGGGCTCGACCAAAGCGGTCGTACGGGCGGCGCTCGCCTCGCTCTCGGCGGTGCCGGTCTCGCTCGACGGCGGCGGCATCGGCTGGCTGCTCCCCGACGACGTGGACGTGGTTGCCTTCGACGAGCCGTGGGCGGCGTTGCTGCCGGTGCTCGACCCGACGGTGATGGGCTGGAAGGGCCGCGACTTCTTCCTCGGTCCGCACCGTGCCCTGCTCTTCGACCGCAACGGCAACGCGGGCACCACCGCCTGGTTCAACGGCCGAGCCGTGGGCAGCTGGACCCAGGACACCGCCGGGGTCGTACGGGTACGTCTGCTCGAGGACATGCCGTCCCACGCCCGGCACCTCCTCGATGCCGAAGCGGAGCGCCTCACCGCATGGCTCGACGGTTTCCGGATCGGAAGCGTCTACTCGTCGCCCGCCATGAAGCCGTAGCCGGCCGTGCGGCGCGCGCGAAGACCGCCCGTCCGCTGCGGTCGCGGGCCGTCCGGGGCGGAGTCGTACCACAGCCGGTGCGGATCGGGGCACTGGCTTCAGTCGGCCGTGGTCGGCTTCTTGCTCGGGGATTTCTTCGGCGCGGAAGGCTTGGCGGGCGCGGTGGGCTTCGTCGGGGAGGCGAGGACTCGGTGGATGGCGTCCTCCAAGCGCGGGGCCACGAACGTACGACCCTCGCTGGTGAAATGGACGCCGTCGGCGAAAAGTTCCTTGCCGTCGGCGTCCAGCTTCGCGCACTGATCCTGGGGGCAGATCAGGGCCTTGAAGTCGACCATGCGGGCGGCCTTCGTCGCGATGAACGAGTTGATGATGGCGTTGTAGCAGCGGACCGACTTGTCGGTGGCGCCCTCGGTGCCGATGCGTTCGTTGAGCAGCAGGAACGGGACGCCGGGCAGTTCGCGCCGGACCATCGTCGCCGCCTTGCGCAGCTCGGTCAGGTAAAGCGTGCGGTACGTCAGGTCGCAGGGCGTGATCCACTTGCCGTCGACGAGTTGGTCGGCCGCGTCCCAGCCGAAGTGCGCGACCACCGCCGTGTAGTCGGCCGAGTGCAGGCTGTCCGCCCACAACCGTTCCTTGATCTTGCACTTCTCGGCCATCGGCCAGACCACGCCGGAGCGGGGGCGCATCGCGGTGGCGGGCATGACGCCGCAGCCGGCGATCGAGCCGTCGACCGCCGCGTAACGGTCGGCGCCGTCGAGCGCCAGCGCCTCCGCGAAGTCGGCCGAGAGGGAGTCGCCGAGCATGAGCAGCACCGGGCGGCCGCCGGGGTTCATCCGGTATTGCACGGCGGCCGGCAGGTAGTAGCCGCCACCGACGATGACCGCGGCGAGAACCACGGCGGTCGTCGTCGCCCGCAGCGGCCGCCACGCGCGCAGCCGGATACGTTCGGTGATCGCGTAGTGCATGAGCATCGCCAGCAGCCAGGTCAGGCCGCCCCCGACGACCAGCAGCGCGTACGGCTTGATCGTCGGCAGCTTCTCCTGCAGCACCCAGTAGATCGGCAGGTGCAGCAGGTACATCGGGTAGGAGATGCGGCCGATCTCGGCGAGCGGACCGAACGAGAACATCTGGACCAGCGGGCCGTCGGCGCGGCTCAGGGCGGCGATCAGCACCGCCGTGACCACCGCGACGGCCGCGATGCCGCCCTGGTAGAGCCACGCCGCACGGTAGTTGGCGGTGGAGAGGCTGACGCCGATCAGCGCACCGAGCGCGAGCAGGCCGATCAGGGTCGCGGCGATCATCCCGACCTGACCGACCGCGTGTTTGCGCCGAGCGGCGTCGCGGTGCAGCAGGAAGACCAGACCGGCGGCGGCCGAGCCCACCACGAAGTCGACGGTGCGCGCGTCGGTGCCCAGGTAGAGGCGGTCGACGTTGGTCCCGTCGTACATCAGGGGTGCGATCAGGGCGGTGCCGGCGGCCGAGACGAAGAGCAGCACGGTGACCGCGACCGGTGATTTGCGGCAGACGACCAGGAACAGCACGAAGACCAGCGGCCACCCGAGGTAGAACTGCTCGGTGATGCTGAGCGACCACATATGGGCCAGGGGGCTGATCTGCCCGAAGCCCGCCCAGTACGCGTCGTGGTCGGCGATCTGCTGCCAGTTCGCCACCTGGAGCACGGAGGCGACCGCGCGTTCGCCGATCGTGCGGGCCTGGCTCAGCCCACCGAACGCGAGGGCGAGCACGAGGACGGCGACGAGCGTGATCGACAGGCCGGGCATGAGCCGCTTGAACCGGCGGCGGTAGAACGACCAGACCGCGATCTTGCCGCTGCGGTCGGCCTCGCGGAACAGCAGCAGCGTGATCAGGAAGCCGGAGAGCACCATGAAGACGTCGACGCCGAACAGGCCGTTGGCGAACCAGCTGGTGTGGTAGAGCAGCACGGACAGGATGGCGAGCCCCCGCAGGCCGTCGACGGCCGGGAAGTGCAGGCGGGGTACGGCGGGTTTCGGCGGTTCGGGGGCCGGGAGCACCTCGGTCGGCACGCCGGAACTGACCAGGGTCACGGCCGCACCCCTCCCCATCTGGCGTAGCAATCCTTGACCACCGTCTCGGCGGGGCGGCCGGCGAAGGTCAGCCGGTCACCGGACTTGGGGTCGGCGTTCGCCGGGTCGGTGTGGAGGCGGATGTTCCAGAAGTACAGTCCGGCGAGCTTCTGCTTGCCCGCGGCGGCGCAGACGGCCTGGTACCAGTGCTTCTGGACGTCGAGGTTGAGCGGCACCTGCGTACTGCCCCACTGCGCGGGGTGGTGGTAGGCCTTGTCCTGGGCGGCGATGCCGACCTCGTGCAGGACCAGTTTCGGCGCCTTGCCGCCCGCGTACCGGTCGAGCCACCGCTCCCAGCCGCGGGTGAGCGCCGAGACGGGCGCGTCGTCCGGCTCGTCGATCTTGAAGTACGCGTCGACGCCGACCGAGTCGACCGCGGGTGCTTCGGAGCCCTTCTGGAACTCGTCGAAGTTCACCGAGTACGCGAGCTCGCCGGTGAACGACTTGCGCACCGACCCGATCAGGGTCTTCCAGCGCCGGTCCGACTGCAGCGAGTTGAGCTCGACGCCGACGACGAGTTCGGCGGCCTCGTTGGCCTGCGCGACATCGGCGTACCCGGTCAGGAATTTGGTGTAACTGGTGAACCACCTGTCCCGGCTGCCCGGCTTGATCTTGCCGCGCCAGCTCGGCAGCAGCGACTGTTCGTCGAGGATGGGCCGCACCGCGACGCGCATCCGGCTCGCCCGGGCCTCCTCGAGGAAGATCCCGAGCCGCTGCGGCGACGGCGTGTGCTCCTTGTCCGGGCCGACGGCGCTCGCGTTCGGGCCGTCCATCACGAAGAGGAAGTTGACCGCGACGCTGTTCACGTTGAGTGAGATCAGGTGGTCCAGGATGCGCCGGGCCTTCGCGCGGGTGACCAGATCGTCGTCCGCCTTGCTGTTCTCCCAGAGCAGGTTGACGCCGAGCTGCGTGGCCCCCTCGTGCCACGGGTGGACGACCTGCGGCACGGTCGGCACGTCGGCCGCCGGCACCCCGGGCGTTTCCGGTGCGCTGCCCGTTCGGGGGTCGTTCGTGCAGGCGGTCAGGGCCAGGACCAGGCCGAGTACGGCGGGCAGAGCCGCCAGACGCTTGCTCATGCCGGCTTCGCGATCACAACGAACTTGTTCTCCTCGCGGCGCAGGAACTTCAGGAAGCCCTTGAAGCCGCCGATGCCCTCCACCAGGGACAGGAACGGGATGATGGGGATGATCACGATCGGCTCCCACCACTGGCGACGGGCGTTGTCGGAGACCTGGGCGTTGATTCGCAGGCCCTCCCAGTACTGCCAGATGGTGAAGGCGAAGTTGAGAGCCCAGAGCGGCAGCAGTCCCTGCCACACCGGGGTGGTGTTCACGTCGCCGAGCAGCGCGCCGATCCAGAGCACGAAGAAGACGTTCTGGATCGGGCCGACCACCCAGGACATGACGCAGTACATGAGCAGCAGCCGCCGACGCAGCGGGACGGTGTTGTTGAAGGCGAGCGCGACCAGGCCCCACGACCAGCGCTCGCGCTGCTTGACGAAGTCACGGATGGTGGCCGGCGAGGCGCCGTAGCAGCGGCCCGAGAAGAAGGCGCTGCGCCCCGGGTACAGCTTGCAGAACGTGAGGGCCATCTGGGCGTCCTCGACGATCGCCTTGGGGCCGAAGTCCCAGCCGATGGTCGCCTCGATCGAGGCGCGGACCAGCAACAGTTCGCCGTGCATCCCGAGCAGCGGCGTGCCGCTGCCGGTCAGGGCCGAGAACCGGCCGATGTCGTCGGACGGGCGTACGGCGTCGGCCAGCCAGGTGAACTTGCTGACCGCGTTCTGCCGCGGATACGTGAGGATGCCCTGCGCGAGGTGCTTGGCGTCCGGCCCAGCGGCGCGCTGCCGCTCGATGAACTGGGCCATCGCCACGGCGGTGTCGAGCGCGGTGCCGGTGTCGTCGTCCATGTGCAGCACCCAGACGTCGTCCAGAGCCTCGCCCTCGGCGATACGCATCTCGTGCGAGTAGTGGTTGGCCCGCGCCTTGAACCGGGTGCCGTTCGGCGTCTGGTACGCCTTCGGCACGACGACGACCCGGATGAACGGGCTGCGTCGCCCCAGGTCGAAGATCCGGTCGTGGGCCTCGCACCCCTCCTCGATGATCACGTCGATGCGCAGGTTCGGGAAACAGGGCGGCAGGCTGGCCACGTAGGAGAGGACGGACCGTTCCAGCGCCGGGTACGTGTCGTGCCGCCCGATCGTCGGAACGATGACCACGAGCTTGTCCCAGCACTGGAAGACGTCGTCGTCGCGATGATCACGGCGGTTGCGACGCAACTGGCTCATGGTCCGGTATATGCCGAAGACGCCGAGCAGATTGGCGAACATCGGCCAGGTCCAGACCACGCTGATGAACCAGGCGAGTGGGCCGATGTCCGGCTCGACGAACCAGAGGGTGACCACGGTGAGGATCGGGAACGTGAGCAGAAAACTGCGCGCGTGCGGCCGCCACTGGGCGTGTCGCTTCGCCATTTCCCGCGCCTGTTCGGCCATTCCCGCGACTTGCTGACCGGTGGCCGGCTCGAATCCCCGGATGCGCGGCAGCAGGTGAGTGTGCGCGCCGTGGATCAGCTGGTGATTGCGCTCCTCAGGCTGCGGCCCGAATTTCTGCGGCCCGAATTTCTGCGGCCCGAATTTCTGCGGCCCGGATTCTCCCGTTCGGACATGCACTTAACTGGTCCCCGTTCGCGTTGCGGCACTCCCGGGGCACAGACGCGCCCCGGGATGAGCCCGCGAACGGTAGACCGGGTGCTAAACGCAGGACAAGGACGTCACGAACGGCCTTCGTGTTACCCCGACGTTTCGGTAACCTGCTGTTCAGGTCGCGGATAGTCAGGATCCGGACATTGGGTACGGTCAGAAGTCAACCGGATGACCAGCCGTCGGCCGGTGTTAACCAATCGTCCTTGGGAATTTCGCTGCACGAATACGCCACAGCCAAATTCCGAAGTACCACCAAACCGGCTTATCCGGATACGTGCTCACCAGCACGCGAACCACCGCACGACTGCTTTATACGACCAGCTCACACGACTGGATATACGCGACCCGCTCACGTGGTCGCCGCCACAGGGGAAGCCCTACGCGATCGGCTTTTCGCGACGAGCTCACGCGACCGCCGCGAAACCTCCGTTCCAGGAGAGCTTCTCGCCGGCGGCCAGGGTGATCTGCAGGAAGGCGAGGGCCTCGAGCTCCCGCGCCCGCTTGAGCGAGCCGGCGTCCACGGCGCGCAGCCCGGCAGCCTCGACGACCCCGGCCACGACGGCCTTGGCGTCCGCGTCGTCGCCCGCGATCAGAACGGCGGTCGTCTCGCTACCGACCGAGCCGGTCGCCAGGGTGCCGGCGAAGTTGGTGTTGAAGGCCTTCACGACCTTGGACTGCGGCAGCGCCACAGCCAGCTCGGCGGCGGCCGACCCGTCGGCCGGGACGGTCAGCGTGTCGAAGGTGGCGAAATCGATCGGGTTGGTGATGTCGATGACGATCTTGCCGGCAAGCTCGGCACCACGAGCACCGGCGATGCCGGCGAGCGCGCTGTGCGGCACGGCCAGAATCACGATGTCCCCGGTGACCGCTTCACCTTCGCTGGAGGTGTTGAGCTGCTGAACGGTGTTGCCGCCCTTCGCGACGAGCCCACCGATCGCCTGCCCCATGTTGCCGGTGCCGAGGATGCTGATGTGCGCCATGATGGCCTCCCTTGGTTGTTGCTACAACCATGTCAGAAAGCCTAAGTTGTAGCAACAACCAAAGCCGTGGAACACTTGTGACCGTGGACACCCGATGGCTCGACGCGAATCAGAAGGCCGCCTGGGTACGCCTGGCGGCCGTACTCGAACTGCTGCCCGCCGCCCTGGACTCCCAGTTACGCCGCGACGACCAGCTCACGCACTTCGACTACTTCGTGCTCGCGATGCTCTCCGAGGCACCGGACCGCACGCTGCGCATGACCGCCCTGGCCGAACTGACCACCGCCACCCTGGCCCGCCTCTCCCACGTAGTGCAGCGGCTCGAGACGCGCGGCCTGCTAGAGCGTTTCCCCTGCCCCGAAGACAAACGGGCCACCAACGCACAGCTCACCGAGGCAGGCTGGGAAAAGGTCCGCGACGCGGCTCCCGGCCACGTCGCCACAGTCCGCGAAAACGTGATCGACGCGCTAACCCCCGAACAGGTAACGCAACTGTCCGCTATCGCCGACGCCATCCTGCACCGCCTCGACCCCGAACGCGCCCGCGCGGCGATCTACGAACGCTACGACTGAACAAGCCAAGACTGCGCTCACCAAGACCAGGCGCACCAACACCGACTGGCCAGGACCGCTGAACCCGCCAACGCCGGACTCGCACGGACTGCTCCGCTAAGCCGGCCTCCCTAACACTGGGCCCACTGAAACACTGGGCCCACTGACGCCGGACTCGCTAGGACCGCTGGACCCGCCATCGCTGGACCCGTAATGACCGGGCTCCCTTGCGCTGGACTCCCTTGCACCGTCCAGTCGAACGGTCCTTTTGTGACATTCGTGGCTGTCTGGCCCCGCTGACCACGTCCACGTCACAGCGCGTTGCCGCCGATGCAGGTGTCGGAGCGTTCACCCGCGGCGGGCGAGGTGATTCTCCTTTTCCGGCGGGGAATTGCTTTGGTGTTTGGTCAAGTAATTGGTTGAGATCGCTCCCCAATGGTTTTCGAGGTTGGCATGATCGGCTATTAGCGGGTGGTGTGCGGGCGCGGGATAATCGTTGCATGCGGTACCAGCAG
>Ga0247781_1000472_pt1 | contig 12438 bp, 9 predicted proteins | sample UWRJL184509B5_FD_179922 | JGI IMG/M metagenome (GOLD analysis project Ga0247781, IMG submission 179922) | Plant litter microbial communities from Arlington Agricultural Research Station in Wisconsin, United States - UWRJ-L184-509B-5 | ecosystem: Environmental > Terrestrial > Plant litter >...
GAGTCGTTCGGCCAGGTCGAGACCCGCGATGACCCGGCGGCACTCCGGCTCCGACAGCGCACCCAGCGCCTTCGTCGGGTCGCCCAGCAGCACGACCCGGGTGACGCCCTCGGGGTAGAGCGGCGTGCGGGTGGTCACCACGCCGGCGACCAGCGCCGCCGTATTGCGCCCCTTGGGCCGGTCGACCGGCGCGAGCGCCCCGGACGCGTCGAGGTCGTACTCCCGGAAGTCGCCCAGCAGCGACGTCAGCTCGTACGGATAGACGGTGTTGCGGGCCGCGGCCCGAAGCACCTTCTGGCGGTAATTGTCGATCGGCTCGATCGCCTCGTCCGTGGGCTCGCCCACGGTCAGCAGCGGGGCGCCGGTCGCGTCGTTCGAGATGCGCACGGCGACCTTGGTGAGCGCGCCGTCGGCCGGGTCGAGGTAGCGGCCGATGAACTCGATCTCCTCGAGCCCGGCGCCCGCGCTCGTCGGCAGGATCCGGTGGGCGATCAGCTCCATCTCCTCGCGAGTGATGGAGATCTGTGGCCACACGTAGATGACGATCCGGTTGGTGCTGAACCGCTTGTCCGACGGCCGCTGCGCCTGGGCCCGGCGGATCGAGTCGAGACAGGTCGCGATCGTCTCCTCCGCGGTGGGCAGGGCGACCAGGCGGCCGTCGTGCTCGCGCAGCTCGGTCAGGTCGCGCACCTGGGCGAAGGCCACAAGCCGGTCGTCGTTCGGGTTCTCCCGGGCGACGCAGCGGAAAAGGTACACCTCCTCGTCGGACGAGGGCAGCCGGGTCAGGTCGAACTTGCGGAGCCGTTCCAGCTGCATGCGCTGCGCGATGTACGGGTGCAGGCCACGGATCAGCCTTTCCTCGGCCATCCCGGTGCTCGACGGACGCCACGTGAAGTGGTGGTGCATGAGCGCGCCGCCGCGGCCCGCGACCGTCGTGGTGAGCCGGCGCACCTGCGCGGGCAGCGCGTGGGCACTGACCACCTCGTGCAGGGCCGCCGCCATCGCGTCGGGGTCGGCCGGCTGGCCCTCCCACGACAGGTAGAGGTCGGCGTCGATCGCCGCGTCGCCCACCAGGGCGGCGAGCCCGTCGAGGGCGCCGCCGAGGTCGTCGAAGCCGACGGCGGCCGAGACGATCCACGAGCCGCCCCGCTCGGCGACCAGGAAGTCCCCGGCCGTACGCAGCCCGGTGAGCCCCTTGTTGCCGTAATAACGCCGGGTCAACACCTCGAGCATCACCGAGTTGTCCAGGCGCGGCCGCAGCAGACGCTGGCCGAGCAGGCGCACCAGCGGTTCGGTGCTGCGCACCATCTCGGCGATCCGCTCGCCGCGGTCGGACGACCGCGGGTCGAGATCGAGCTCGCGCAGGTTCTTGCGGAGGCCGGCATAGACGCGGGCCCGGTTGCGCAGCAGCAGCGGCTGGCCGAACCAGGAGAAGACCACGCTGCGGGCCAGGTCGGCCAGGGCCGGGTAGCGGATCTGGGTGGCCGAGATCAGCCGTTCCAGGGAGAGACCGGCCGGCTCGCGCAGCGTCTCCTCGGGCGGGGCCTCACGCAGCCAGGTGCGCAGCAGGGTCGCGATCGTCGTGGCGTCGGCGGAGGCGCGCTGCTGGGCCAGGAAGATCCGGAAGACGGCGGCCTCGAGCTCGGGCGTCCGTTCGAGCTCCTGCACGCCGTAGTGACCCAGCGCCTTCGAGAGCCGGGCCTGGAACGACTCGGGCAGCGCCCCCCGCGCGACGTCGAGGCTCTGCAGGTAGCTGTGGAAGTACTCCCGCGCGCTGCGCACGTGGGTGTCGCCGGGGCGGTCGTCGCCGGCCGGCCGGTTGCGGCTCAGCTCGGTCAGGTCGCTGAAGACCTCGAGCAGCTCGATCTCGCCGGCCAGCGGCCGGTGCGGCGCCTCGTCGGCGGCGGTGAGGTAGTCGGCCAGCACCCGGCGCTCGTCGAGCGGGTCGGCGTCGAAGCCGAGGAGCTGGCTGCGCAGGTCTTCCTGGCCGCGGGCGGCGCGGCTCTCGGCCGGCCGCCCGGCCGGGGCGGCGGGCAGGTCGATCTCGACGGCGCCCGCGGCGGCCTCCTGCTCGGCCTCGGCGTCACCGATCGGCTCGAGGCGCAGCAACGGCGCCCCCGAGTCGACCTTGGCGCCGACGGTGACCAGGCACTCCTTGACGCGAGCCTTGAACGGCGCGCGAAGCACGGCCTCCATCTTCATGGCCTCGAGCACGAGCACCGGCGTGCCGGCCTCGACCTCGCTGCCGACCTCGAGCGGCGTGGCGATGACCAGCGCGGGCATCGGGGAGCGCAGCACGCCGCCCTCGTCGCGGCTGACCCGGTGCGAGACACCGTCGACCTCGACCAGGTGGACCGCGCCGTAGGCACCGGTCAGGATCTTGTGGCGCTCGCCGTTGACCGTGATGCGGCCGGTGTGCTTGTCGAAACGCTCCAGCTCGACATCGGCCGTACGGACGTCGTGCCCGGCCTCGATGCCGACCCGGAACCGGCGGGCACCGACCCGGGCGACCCGTACGCGGTAGGTCGCTCCGCGCAGTTTCAGGTCGAGGGGCCGGCCACTCTCGTGGCGCACCTGCGGACGGCCGCCGAACGCCGTCGACAGCAGACGCTGCTGTTCGGTGAGCTCCTCCTCCTCGTACGCCTCGATCGCGGCCGTGGCCAGGGCGACGGCGGAGTGCTTGTGCGAGACGAGGCGACCCTCGCCGCGGACCCGGTCGATCCACCCGGTGTCGGCCGAGCCGTCGATCACCTCGGGCTGGTCGAGCAGGTCGAGGACGAAGCTCTTGTTGGTCGCGCCGCCCTCGATGACCACGGTGGTCTCGGACATCGCCCGGCGCAGCCGGCCCAGGGCCTCGGCCCGGTCCTTCCCGTACGCGATGACCTTGGCGATCATCGAGTCGAAGTCACCCGGGATCGTGTCGCCCTCGCTCACCCCGGTGTCGACCCGGATGCCGGGCCCGGCGGGCAGGTCGAGCCGGGCGATGCGGCCGGGGGACGGGGCGAAGTCGCGGTCGGGGTCCTCGGCGTTGAGCCGGGCCTCGATGGCGTGCCCGCGCTCGATCGGCTGCTCCCCGGTCAGGCGACCGCCCGACGCGACGTGCAGCTGTGCCTTGACCAGGTCGAACCCGGTGGTCGACTCGGTGATCGGGTGCTCCACCTGCAGGCGTGTGTTGACCTCGAGGAAGGCCAGCAGGTCGTCGCCGGGATGGTAGAGGAACTCGACGGTGGCCGCGCCGCGGTAGCCCACCGCGACGGCCAGCCGCTCGGCCGACACCTTCAGCTCGGCCACCCGGGAGGAGGGCAGCACCGGCGACGCCGACTCCTCGATGACCTTCTGGTTGCGCCGCTGCACCGAGCAGTCGCGCACGCCCAGCGCCCACGCCGTGCCCTCGCCGTCGGCGATCACCTGTACCTCGACGTGGCGGGCCCCGGTGACCAGGCGCTCCAGGAAGACAATGCCGCTACCGAAGGCGCGCGCCGCCTCCTGGCTGGTCCGCTCGTAGGCGTCGGCCAGCTGCTCCGGGCCGCGCACGACCCGGATGCCCCGGCCGCCCCCGCCGGCGGTGGCCTTGAGCATCAGCGGGTAGCCGATCGTCTCGGCGGCGGCGAGCGCCGCGTCGAGGGTCTCGACCGGACCGCGGCTCCACGGCGCGACGGGGACGCCGACCTCCTCGGCGATCAGCTTCGCGCCGATCTTGTCGCCGAGCTTGCGCATCGCGTCGGGGCTGGGCCCGACGAAGGTGACACCGATGCGCTCGCACAGCTCGGCGAAGGCCGGGTCCTCGGCGACGAAGCCCCAGCCGACCCAGGCCGCGTCGGCGCCGGTGTCGACCAGCGCACGCTCCAGCGTCTTGAGGTCGAGATAGGGCCGGGCGGCGGCCGGACCCAGGTCGTAGGCGATGTCGGCCTCGCGCACAAACGTCGACCCTCGATCGACATCGGTGAACAAAGCCACCGTCTCGATCGGGGTCGCGGTCTGCGCGGCCAGCTCACGGACGGCATGGATGAGGCGCATGGCGGCCTCACCACGATTGACGATGGCGATACGACTGAACACCCGAACGAGTCCCTACCTCACGGAAAGCTTCGACAGGAGACTACAGAAGTGCCGGAGCGGCGGGTACGCCGTTCGGCCCCGGGTTGTACCGCTAGCAGGAATGCGCCCTGCGTGACGACCTGGGAGCGTGGGTCTCGTGACAGTGCGATGCCTGCTCGTGGACGACAATCACCATTTCCTCGCCGCCGCCCGTGACCTGCTGGAGCGGGAGGACGTCGAAGTAGCCGGAGTGGCGAACGACATAGCCGGAGCACTCGGGCGTGCCGGCGAACTCGGCCCCGACGTCGCCCTGGTCGACATCAACCTGGGCGGCGAGAGCGGCTTCGATCTGGCCCGCCTGCTCGCACCCACCCCTGTGATCATGATCTCCACCCACACGGGGGACGACTACCAGGACCTGATCGAGGCGAGCCCGGCGCTCGGCTTCCTCAACAAGCTCGAGCTGTCCGGCGCGGCGGTGCGGACGTTGCTGGAGGTCAGCGTGCCTCGAGGAACGTGAGCACGGCCAGGACGCGCCGGTGGTGATCGTCGGTCTCGGGCAGTTTGAGCTTGAGCAGGACACTGCGGACGTGCTTCTCGACCGTGCCCTCGGTGATCCAGAGCCGGCGGGCGATGCCGGAGTTGGACTGCCCCTCGGCCATCTGTTCCAGCACCTCGCGCTCGCGGGAGCTGAGCGCGGCGAGCGGATCGTCGCGGCGCCGGGAGCTGACCAGCTCGGAGACCAGCCCGGGATCGATGACCGAGCCGCCACCGGCGATCCGCTCGACCGCGGCGAGGAACTCGGTCACGTCGGTGATCCGGCTCTTCAGCAGGTAGCCGACGCGGCGCCCGCTCGCCAGCAGCTCCATCGCCTGGTCGACGTCGGCGTAGGCGGAGAGCACGAGCACACCGGTCTCGGGCAGCTCGGCGCGGATCTCGCGGGCGGCCTGCAGCCCCTCGGTGGTATGCGTCGGCGGCATCCGCACGTCGACGATCACCAGGTCGGGCTTGGTGGCCCGGACGAGCCTCAGCAGCTCGGCGCCGTCCCCGGCCTGGCCGAGCACCTCGAGCCCGGAACGTTCCAGCAGGCTGGCGATCCCCTCGCGCAGCAGAACGTCGTCCTCCGCCAAAACCACCCGCAGCCCGGTCATGGCCACGATTATCGATTACCGGCTAGCCGGTATCGAGAGGTGGTGGTGGCCTCGATGTGCTGGGCCACGAATGTGACGAGTCTATTGGCATGTGTACGCACTCCCCTGAGTGCCCGCCCGTGGACAAGCCGGGATGGGACACCGCAGCGCTGCTGATCCACCACGAGGACCTGGGCTGGAGCATGTTGTGCAACGGCGCGATCGTCCTCGACACCGCGGTGCGGCCCGCCCTGGTCACGCAGATACCCGCCGTACGCACCAGGACCCTTACCCGGTCCCGCAAAGCCACCCCGGCGACCAGCCGGCGCCCGGCCGCCCAGCCGATCGCGGCCTGACGTGGTCAGCGCCGTGCCTCGTAGGCCGCGCGGCTGGCCTCGATGTGCGGCACGTGCTCCATCAGGCACAGGAATGTGCCTTTTGCGGACGTTCCGTCAGTGCCCCATGATGTGGCTACTTACGATCAGTAACCATAGGGGCTGACATGCACATCGCGTACTGGGTCGTCGCCGGGCTGCTGGCGGTCTTCTTCCTGTATTCGGGCACGCTGAAGGTGGTGCGCAGCCCCGAGCAGCTGAAGCCGATGATGGCCTGGGTCGAGTCGACTCCCCTTCCCCTGGTCCGGGTCATCGGCGTCCTGGAGGTCCTCGGCGCGCTCGGCCTGATCCTGCCGCCGCTCACCGGCGTCGCGCCCGCGCTCGCCCTGGTCGCCGCGTTCGGCCTGCTCCTCGTCCAGATCGGCGGGATCGTCGTGCACCTGTCCCGCGGCGAGGCCCGGGTGATCGGCCTCAACATCGCGTTACTGGTGCTCGCCGCCGTCGCGGCCTGGCTGGCGACCAGCTGGCTCTAGCGGGACCTTGCAGGTGACGGTGGTGCCCTCGCCCGCCGGGCTGCGCACGTCGAGGGTGCCGCCGAGCGCCTCGATGCGGTCCCGGAGGCCGACCAGTCCGGTGCCGCCGGTGAAGTTCGCGCCGCCCGACCCGTCGTCGTGCACGCGCAACCGCAGGCAGTCGCCCTCGACGTACGCCTCGATCTCGACCACGCTCGCGCCGGCGTGTTTGACCGCGTTGGTCAGCACCTCGGAGGCGACGTAGTAGGCGCCGACCTCGACCGGCTGCGGAAGGCGGGCGTCGAGGCGTACGTCCACCTCGACGGGCAGCGGGGCGCGACGGGCGAGCGCGCGCAGCGCCGGGCGAAGACCCGAGTCGGAGAGGACGGCGGGGTGGATGCCGCGGGAGAGTTCACGCAGCTCGTCGATGACGGTCATCAGGTCGGTGCCGATCTCGGCGACCTCGGCGGACTTCTCGCCGTCGTGGGCGGCCGTGCGCAGGCGCAGGGCCAGGGCGACCAGCCGCTGCTGGGCGCCGTCGTGCAGGTCGCGTTCGATGCGGCGGCGAGCCTCGTCGGCGGCGGCCACGAGGCGGGCGCGGGAGCTGATCAGCTCGGCGCGGCTCTGCGCGTCGGCCACCGAGGTCGCGACCAGTTCGACGTACTCGTTCAGCCGCGCCTCGGTGTCGGGCGGGAGGTGCGACTCGGCCGAACCGACGGCGAACATGCCCCACAGGCGGCCGTCGACGACGATCGGCACGCCGACGGCGGTGGAGTCGACCCGGGACATCCGGCCGGTGTCGCGGATCTGCCCGATCAGGGCGGGCGGCACCTCGGGGGCGGGCAGGCCCGCGCAGGCCAGCTCGTTGGTCGAGCCGTCGATCTCGTACCGGATCAGGTTGGCCGTGTCGGTGCCGAGGTGATCACGCACCTCGCGGGTGACGGCGCCGAAGATCCGCTCGGGCTGTTCGCCGCGCGCGATGAGCAGGGCCAGCCGGCGCAGGGAGGCCTGAGTGCCGGCCATGTCGCCGCGGGCCCGCTCGGCCGCGATGGCTCGGCGGCTGGTGACCGTCGTGACTGTGCCGACGATCACGGCCATCCCGAGGAACGTCGCGAGCAGGGTGACGGCCGCCTCGTTGAAGTCGCGGAACGGCGGGAGATAGAACCAGTCGTACGCGAGGATCAGCACGGTGCCGACCGGGAGCGCGAACAGGATGCCGCCGGCGCGCGCGATCACCAGCACGACGGCGAGCAGGACGGCGGCGTACGGAATGGGGTGCAGGTCGTCGCGGGCCAGCGTGGAGACCGGGCGGGCGACCACAAAGGCCAGCACGCCGACGGCCGCGGCGAGCCCTACTTGCAACGGAAGCGGGATCCGTCCCCTGATAAGCACGCGTCGAGGCTGCCATCGGGTGGGCCTGCCGCACAACTGTCCTGGTGCCGCCGACGATCGCGACCCCATTATTCACCCCGCAAGGCGTGGTCGGGCGATCGGGCCGACCAGCCCAGCGAAAGTTCGTCGCCACCCTGAGTCTCACCGGCTTGACGGGTTAGGCCCAGGGGCCGTCCCGCCCGCGCCGGCTCTCCTGCGATCATCGTCGGATGCTCGCCGCCGTACCGAACGGCCGGGCACGCCTGGGGGTAAGTGTGCTCGACGTCCTGCTCCACCGACTCCGATGATCGCGGTCCGGCGCCTGCTGGCCGTGCTGGTGACGGCCCTGATCTTCGGCATGTTCGCCGCCTTGATCAAGGGCGACCACGACGGCGTACGGGACACGCTCGGCAACCTGAGCACCCCGTGGCTGCTCATCGCGCTCGTCGCCGGTCTGCACACTCGCTCACTTCCGCGCGGTGCGCTGCTCGGCCTGGTCGCCACCGGAGCCGCACTGCTCGGCTTCTACGTGGTCGTAGCGATCACCGCCCACGGCGGCCACCTGGAGCAGGTGCTGCACGAGAACCGCCGCTGGCTCTATTCGGGCCTGCTCAGCGGCCCGCTCCTGGGCGCGTTCGGCGCGTGGCTCCAGCGGCGTGCCCCCGACGTCACCCTGGCCGTCACCGCGGTCACCGGCCTGCTGCTGCTCCTCGAGCCGCTCGTCATCTTCGCCGCCCCGATAGTCCCCGGCTGGCGCGAGGTCATCCACTGGCACCTCAACGCGGGCATCTACGCCGCCGAAGCTCTCCTGGGGATCGTGGTGCTGTCGCTGGCCTGGCGCCGGGTCCAGGCTCGGTACCGGGAGAGGCAGCGCTCGGCGAACAAGCCCTGCCGCTGACGGGCGGACACGCGAGGACGCGCGGGACTGCATCGCCGCGGCCGCGGTGCGCGGGAGGAGCGCGGCCGGCGCCGCTACCGCTGCCCCGCCGCGGGCGCGGGGGTGACCTCCGGGTTCGGCGAGGACGGCCGCCCCGCGATGAGATCGGCGATGTTCAGCCCCCACCGACCGAACCGCGCATCGAACCCGTCCGCCCGATCCTCGGCCCGCGCCGTCTTCGCCGCGTCATAGTGCCGCCGCGCCCAGACCGACCCCGGCCGTGCCAGCCGAATCGCCCCGATCCACGAGACCGGCGGCAGAAACACCCCGATCGCCGCCGTCGAGTATTTGCCCTTGCGCACGCAGAACAGCACCGCCACCAGGTGCACCAGGGCAGACCCGGCCACCGCGAGGTGTCCCACCCCCAGTCCCTCCGTCGCGGTGATCGGGTTCAGGCCGAGCAGCGCCAACCCCATGACACTGAGTGTCAGCGCCACGAGCTGCACCGACAGCTGCCCCTGGGGCGACCAGTACACGTCCTGCAGATGCAGGATCAGCGCGAACTCGTCCAGGATCAGCGACGACCCGACCCCGATCAGCACGCCCGCCACCTCGGCCCACGGCCGCCGCCCGGCCACGGCGACCGACAGGTACGCACCCAACAGCGTGAGGATGACGCCCGGCACCGCGTGGTGGATATGCACTCCGCCCGAGACGTTGTTCCGGAACGGTCCGACACCGGCCCGGATCATGCGCGTGATGGTCCGCGTCGTCAGGAACGTCAGCAGGAACGACAGGAACAGCAGCAGGAACGGCAGCCGGTCGATGATCATGAGAAACCTCGGGATCCTGCGGAGGGCCTGTGCGCACCTTAGCGGGCGTTCCGGCCGCGCCCGCCCAGCTGAAATCCTGATGCGGGACCACCGACCGTCCCTCGTACACTGGTTCGATGGCAACCAGGAGACCGACGCTGGCCGACGTCGCCGCGGAAGCAGGCGTGTCGAAAGCGGCCGTGTCCCGGGTCATCAACGACGCCCCCGGCGTGGCCCCGCAGACCCGCGAACACGTCCGCCGCGTGATCACCGACCTCGGCTACCGCCCCGACCCGGTCGCGCGGGCGCTGGCCTCCGGGCACGGCGACGTGGTCGAGCTGGTGATCGTCGACGACACGTCCGTCTTCGGCACCAGCCCCTACTACGGCCGCGTCACCGCCGGCATCCTGCAGGAACTGGCCGGCAGCAACGCCCAGCTCCGCGTCCACGTGATCGACGAGCTGAACACGGCTGCCCTGCTCAACCGCATCGCCGCCTCGGTCAGCCTCGGCGTCCTGCTGATCAACGTCCCACCCGTCCTGGCCGCCGATTTCTACCGCCTCTGCGACCGCGTGGTGACGATGGGCCCCACCGTCCCGGGCCTGCCCTTCGTCGGCCTGGAAAATCCCGAGGGCGCCTACCAGGCCGTGCGACACCTCCACGAGACGGGCCGTCGCCACATCGCCGCCCTGCACGGCCCCGACGGCAACTCCTGCGCCGAGGGCCGCCGCGCGGGCTACCGCCGCGCGGTCAAAGACCTCGGTCTCCCCGAGATCTCCGCCACCGGCAAGTTCCGCCGCGAGGCCGGCTACGAACTGACCCAGCGCCTGCTGGCCGAGCATCCCGAGCTCGACGCCATCTTCGCCGGCTGCGACCTGCTGGCCACCGGCGCCATGCAGGCCCTGGGCGACGCCGGCCGCCGGATCCCGCAAGACGTCGCCGTGGTCGGCTTCGACGACAGCGTCATCGCCGAGTGTGCCAACCCACCCATGTCCTCGGTCCACCAGCCCGTCGAACAGATGGCCGCCGCCGCCACCCGCGCCCTGATCAACCGCCAGATCGCCCCGCACTGGCGCTGCGTCTTCCCCGCCCAACTACAAATCCGCCAAAGCACAGCCTCCTGAGACCCACCCCGCCAACAGCCCCAAACTCCCACCGCTGACGTACGCCACCGACCGCGACAACGAGAACACCACCTCCGGCGGCTGCCACGGCGACCCAGCCGAAACTCCAGGGCCTTCAGCGGAGAGGGAGACGCGGGAACGGGGGCGCGGGGGTGGGGCGCCGCGACGGTCGGGCCGCAGCGGCGCCCCGCGGGCGTCAGGGGCGTAACTGGAAGATCATGTTGAATGGGGTCTCGGCGACGCGCTCGAAGCGGGTGAAACCGGCCTCGGCGGCCACCTCGCGCAGCCGGGGCTCACCGGCCTGGGCACCGAGTGCCGCGCCCACCTCCTGCGACAGGGAGTTCGGCGTGCACAGGAACGTCGACGCGCCGTAGTAGACCGCGCCGACCGGGTTCAGGTTGTCGGCGACGGCGTTCCCGGCGAACGGCTCGACCAGCAGGATGCTGCCGTCCGGGTCGAGCTGGGAGCGCAGGTGCCGGAGAACGCCGACCGGGTCGCCCATGTCGTGCAGGCAGTCGAAGAGGCAGACCAGGTCGTACGTACCCGTCAGCTCCTTGGCCCGCCCCACCTCGAAGCGCGTCCGGTTGCCGACACCCGCCGCGGCCGCGCGCTCCTGCGCCGCCGCGATCGAGCCGTCGTGATAGTCGATACCGACGAACGTCGAGGCCGGGTACGCCGAGGCCAGCAGAACCGTCGACGCCCCGAGCCCGCAGCCCACGTCGGCCACCCGGATGCCCGACCGCAGCTGGTCGGCGACACCCTCCATCGCCGGGATCCACTCCTCGACCAGGTGCGCGTGGTACCCGGGCCGGAAGAACCGCTCGCACCCCTCGAACAGGTCCTGGTGATGTTCGTGCCAGCCGACACCGGCGCCCGTACGGAACGCCGTGACCAGCCGATCCGTCGAGCGCACGGCCGCCAGCATCAGCTCGAACCCGCCGATCACACAGGCGGGGCTGTTCTCGTCGGTGAGCGCGATCGCGTTCTCCGCCGACAGGGCGAAACGGTTATCTCCGGCGTACTCCACATAGCCCGCGGCGGCCTGCGCGGACAACCATTCCCGTACGTATCGCTCGGCCGTGTCGGTGCGGTCGGCGAGTTCGGCGGGGGTCAGCGGGCCGGCCCCGGCCATCGCCCGGTACAGACCGAGCTTGTCGCCGATCACCGCCAGCGAACCGTTCAGCATCGCCCCGAAGTCGCCGACCGTCTTGAAGACGAATTCCATGAGCTTCTGCTCGTTCACCGTCGGCGTGGTCGAAGTAGTCATGCGAGTCCCTCCGTAGTGGTCGTGGAGGAAGCTAATCAGCCCCATTTCCCTTCTGTGTCCGTTTGCTGTCCGCACCGCGCGTTCGAACGGTGCACAATCACGGCGTGCCTGCCGCGCTGCGCATTCGTCTGCTCGGTGGCTTCCAAGCGGAGGTCGCCGGCCGCCGCGTGGCCGACGGTGAGTGGCAGCGCAGTGGCGCGACCGCCCTGGTGAAGGTCCTGGCCCTGCAGCACCGCCTGCAGCGGGACCAGGCCGTCGACCTGCTCTGGCCCGAGGCCGCCGCCGAGCTCGGTGTCCGCCGGATCAACAAGTCGTTGCACTTCGCCCGCCGCGTGCTCGGCGCCGACCGGATCCTGCTGCGCGACAGCATGCTCAGCCTCGCGCGAACCGACCTGTGGACAGACGTCGACGCGTTCGAGGCGGCCGCGCGCGCCGGCGACATCGAGGCGGCGCTCGCGCTTTACACCGGCGACCTGCTGCCCGAGAACAGGTTCGACGACTGGGCCGAGCCCCGCCGCACCCAGCTTCGCGACGCCGTCGTCCCGCTTCTGCTCGCTCACGCGACCGGGAGCGACCCCCGGACAGCAGAGCAAGATCTGGTACGGCTGGTAGCGCTGGATCCGCTGCACGAAGAGGCCTACGCGCGGTTGATGCGCCTCGAGGTCGACCGGGGGCGCCGGCACTTGGCGCTGCGCTGGTACGACCGCCTGGCCGGCGTGCTGCGCAGCGAGATCGGCGTCGAGCCCCGCGAAGATCTCCAGCGCCTGCACCGGGACTTGGCGGCAAGCCGAGCCGAACGAGCAAGCGGAGACGGACGACCGAACACGAACGAGCAGCCGAACACGAACGAGCAGCCGAACCGCTCGGTGCGGCCGACCGGTGCCGGCGGGTCGAGCACCGGCAGGTCAAGCAGCGACCGACCGGTCGCCGAGGAGCGCAAGCTCGTCACCGTCCTCGATGCCGATCTTCGCG
>Ga0247781_1000473_pt1 | contig 12436 bp, 7 predicted proteins | sample UWRJL184509B5_FD_179922 | JGI IMG/M metagenome (GOLD analysis project Ga0247781, IMG submission 179922) | Plant litter microbial communities from Arlington Agricultural Research Station in Wisconsin, United States - UWRJ-L184-509B-5 | ecosystem: Environmental > Terrestrial > Plant litter >...
GACGAAACCTTATATGCTATGGGTAGTTTATACGTAGTGTTTCTTTCTTAAGTACGCCTTTACCTAAAAGCGCCTTATCAGGAGTTCCCTATAAACCGCTTTTAATTATCCAGACCTTAGTTTCATTAGGGTGAGATACTTATGACATTTTAGTGACTATTTCGCCTTCTAATCAAAGAAGGGACTATATTATAAACGAAGTGTAATGCCTTAAATTATGGTCTTATACCTCTTTATTATTCCATACCAGGCTCTACCCTATGCTTAGTAATAACTTGTAAATGCGCTTTATACACCATTGTTTCCCAAGTCCCCTATTGTTCCCGCCTACCATCAGTAAATTCGATGCGGAAAAGGCGTTAGTGATGTGGTTAGGTCCTGCCAACTGGAGATTATCTTTCCAGTTGTCGGTAAAGTTATAAGCTGGCGCATCTCCTCTTCGCTCAGCTTTGTTACCGTGCGTTTTACGCAGTTTAGAACCGAAATTAGACAGATAAGAAGTATTTTAGGTCTTTTAGAGTTAGTGAGGCCAGCAGGAGGTAACGCTTGCTTTAGAGGTAGAAAGTGATAAGTGCCGAGGCTCGCTCTTAACGAAAGATTAATACCCTTTAGTTATAAGTATTCCTGCCAGACTGCCTAGAAGCAAGACTAAGACTAACTTTAATTACAAAGCTTGATAAAATAATCTCTAGAAGTAAAGCATCCTTATAATGCCTAATTCACGTTCACCGTGCTATACACCGTCACCCGCCCCACTGTACAGTCACCACGCATATAAATGCTACCGGCCTACACATAAATTACCAGATATAAATGAAAAGATTCCACAAATTAAGTCAGCCTTTAATAACTCTTAACCCCATACAATTTGTTAGCGGATTGGAGGAAACAAGAGAAATATGCATATCTCTCTTCTCTTCTCTAAAACGCATATAAATTATAAGGGAATAAGAGGAATTTAGAGAAAACAAGATATTTTAGACATTCTTAGCTTTATAAGCTCCCGCGTTTCTTGACGGCCTTAGTCTTTATACACTTCTTCGTCAGCCTTATAGTCCTTGCCTCCCGGCTGCCCTCTTTACTATAATTATCCTATATTAACATTAGACACAGCTTTAGCAGACCTGATAATATAGACTTTTAAAAGGAGGCTTAAAAGGTTAAGAAGAAGATTAAAGACCTATATAAGGCCGTGTTTAAGGATAAGAGAGACGAGCTGTTTAGCGCAGCTTAAGCTTAGGGGAGGTAAAGCCACGGAGAAAGTAAAAGTAAAAGAGGAGGAGTTAGATGATAAGCCTAATACGTAAGAGCTTAACACTGTAACTAATATAAAAAAGACATTATATAGCATCCTTACTAGTCTTAACCAGCTTATGCAGCCGGCTCTAGCCGAGATAGAGTAATTACGAAAGGAGAATGCTTAATATACGATGTAAATTAGAGGGTATTAAGAGAATTAAACTATAATACTTAATTTACATTCACTGTGTAATACCTTATCACCTGCACCACTGTACAGTTACCACATATATAAATGCTACCAGCTTATATATAAGTCACCAGATATAAATAAAGAGATTTTATAAATAGAGTTAGCCCTTAATAACTCTTAACCCTATATAGTTTATTAACAGATTAGGGGAAATAAGAGAAATATGTATATTTCTCCTCTCTTCTTTAAAGTGTATATAAATTGTAAGGGAATTAGGGGAAATTGGAGAAAATAGGATATTTTCAACATTCTCACTATATAATAACCCCTTTTAAGATTTAACGAAGAGATTTTATAAATTAGCCTTAAACGACTGTCCCTTTAAGGTTAAAACACTACTTAGAGTATTTAAAGGTAACGTGCTGTTATTTAATATCTGTTTTCTCTCACTTATTATAGAGGGCTGAGGGTTAAGTTTATCTAATTATTATCTTCTTTACTTATTTTCGTTATTAGCGGTTTAATGTAATATTTAGGAAGTCTGTTATTAATAACTCCTTCCTTATAATATTTAAAGTGGTTAGTATGTGAAAAACTAACTTATAATGCCTAATTTGCATTTACCGTGCGATACACTGTCACCCACACTACTATATGGTCACTACAGATAAGAAGGAAGAGATTTCTTAAATGGAGTCAGCCTTTAATAACTCTTAACCTTATATAATTTATTAGCAGATTAGGGGAAATAAGAGAAATATGTATATTTCTCCTCTTTTCTCTAAAAGGCATATAAATTGTAAGGGAAGTGGGGGAAATTAGAGAAAATAAGATATTTTAAACATTCCCCTTATACAATAACCCTTTTTAAGATTAAACGAAGAGATTTTATAAATGAATTAGCCTTTAATAACTGTCCCCTTTTTACATATATAATAATCTGAAAGAAAAAGCTTATTAGGCTATAGATACTTTATAACACAGTATAGTGTTTTTACGTAATATAAAAACTCCGTTATTCTTTTTTATTAATATAGACTTTTTAAATAAATAAAGCTAAAATACTACCCACAGCTTATTAAATAATAAGGTGACTTGGGGGTGGTTTAATTAGACTGGGTATGGCTTGCGTACAGTGTAGCCGTTACAGGGAGCCCTTAAATCAGAGCCCTTAAGTTGGAATTATTACTATAATATAGTAACGGCCGGTAACGTAAGGAGGTTAGTCTGTGCAGCTAGAAGCCACACCATTACGAAAATTTTCCTTTACGCACTTTACACTCCTAATTCCAGCTTTAGTTAGATAACCGCTCCTCTTATTTTGCCCCCTAACCTAGTAGCCATTAGCCACCCTTATTTTTATAATGTATGGTTTGTTTTATAGTTTTATATTCTCTCCCCTGTTTAAATAAGGGTTTGTTTAAGGAGAGCACAGCTCTGTAAACAAACTGTTTAAGGTTCTTATAACTTCTTATAATCCTCCTCCCTTTAATTAAAGTAATTCCCTAACCTCCTTATTAATAGCGATTAAATGGAATCACTCCTAAACAGAGCGTTTCTATAACATAAGCTCCCACCGCCCACTAATAAAGGGGAGCGCTTCCACAACATAAGCTTACGCCACCTATTAATAAGCCGAGTTTTACTTTAATAATATAAGCATCGCGCTGCCTATTAATAAGTTAAGTTTCGTTTCTATAATATAAGCTCACGCCGCCCACTAATAAGGGGCAGCGCTGCCATTAACCTTTAAAACCATAGCTCCTGGATAGCGCTGTCATTAACCTGTAAAACCATAGCTCCTGGACGGCACTGCCATCAACCTGTAAAACCATGGCTCCTGGACGGCACTGCTATTAATGTTTAAAACCATAGCTCCTGGACGGCATGCTCCTTAACCTTTAAAACCATAAGTCCTAAACAGTACACTGCCCTGGTTATCCACTTTATATAGTCTTATAAATATAACGATGATGTAATTCTGGCAGTTAGGCTAGCTAAATCTGGCAAAACACAGTCCTAATAAAAAAACAAGGCCTAAACCCTAAGCATCATTCACAAGCCCTCTATAAGACACATTACTAAAGAAACCACTCCTCCTCTGTATCCCTAATACCTAGTACACTTGCATGAGTTGCTTATGTTTAAGAAGTCGCACATTGCGTAATTCTGCCCCGCCCTGTAATGCGATAAACATCCTGTGAAGTAATACTCTCCGGCCTTTATACTATTAGTGTAGTTCTAACACCATTCACTATTAACCTCCGTGACCGTGGCAGCAGTGACAAGGGCGTCGATATAGTGTTTAGGCACGTCTGCACGCTCTTTATTAGCAAACGACGACGGCTGGTACAGGGCGGCTCGGAATGCCTTACCCACCTAGAACTTCTAGGTAGGGCAGGCGTTGAGTGTCTCTGCCGTGTAGGTGCTTAGGTCGCCAGACTTAAGCCAGTCTACGAACGCCATATTTGTAGCATCGATGACGAAGCCGCTAACAACCCGGCCGTCGATAGTTTGATTAAGGTCAACCCAGAGGCTCTAGTTGTTAGAAATTAGCTTTCTCAGGCTTGTTATTTTCACTACATCACAACACGTTAGCCACATTGCAGTGTAAAGAGTGGAATAATAATGATAACTTACACAAATGAGGGAGTATTGCGGTACGGTTACGGAATAAGCCTGGTGATGCTTAGAAATTTCGGAATCGAAAAGGTTAACGGGAGGTAGACGAGCTTGGCCCCACGCGCAGATTTAATGGGTAAGCTGTGTTGATAAAGGGTAGTGGAATGTAACAGGTGGAGGTTGTAGGTGGTTAAAGGTTAGAAAATGCTTAGTGTAGTGGGTGGTTTAAGGAAGGAAAGCGTATTATTTATAAAAGAAGGGACAGTCCCCCCCCTTAGCCCTCTATACCGGAAATCAGAGCTGAAAATTGGCAAGTCAAGTCATACTGGCCGTAAAGCCCTTAGATAAAGAAGGGCAAACGCAGCGTGATTAAGCTAAGTGATACCAGCTGCGAAGCCCTTAGATAAAGAAGGGCAAACGCCGCGGGAGCAGGACGAGTGATGATTAGGCCAAGTCATACTGGCCACAGAGGCCTCAGATGAAGAAGGGCAACGGCCGTGTGAGCAGGACGGTTAATGATTAAGCCAAGTCATACTGGCTGTGAAGGGGGTGCTGATCAAGCCGAGTGATGCCAGCCGCGAAGCCCTCAGATGAAGAAGGGCAACGGCCGCATAAGCAGGACGGTTAATGATTAAGCCGAGTTATACTGGCCGCGAAGGGGGTGAAGATCAAGCCGAGCGATGCCAGCCGTAAAGGCTTTGGATGAAGAAGGGCAAACGTAGCGTGATTAAGCCGAGTGATGCCGGCTGCGAAGGCTGGGATGAAGAAGGCTAAATACTGCGTGAAGAGGATAAGTGCTGATCTAGCCGAGTAATGCCAACTGTAAAGGCGTAGGATAAAGAAGGGCAAACACTGTATAAGGCAGACAAGTGCTGATCCAGCTAAGTGATACTAACTGAAAAGGCCTAAGATAAAGAATCGCAAACACTGCAGGAGGAGGACAGGTGCTGATCCAGTCAATCCAGCCAAGCGATGCTAACTGTGAAGGCCTAAGATAAAGTATGGCAAACGCTACGTGAGGCAGACAAGTGCCAATCCAGCCAAGTGATTCTAACTACAAAGGAGTAGGATAAAGATAAACACCACAGGTCTAGGTAATAACGATACTACCAGTGTAATTATTAGAAGAATCTTTCAGCTTAAGCAGCAAAAAGGCTGCCAGAGTGGTTGTTGGCACTGGGGAAATCCACCTGGTTCGCGTTATAAAATGTAAAACCCCGTAACGCAACCCCGCGTAACAAGACCCCGTATAACGAAAACCCTGTGTAACGAAAACCCACGTGGCCTGTGCTAGAGGCATAAAGGCCTTGCTAAAACCATCACTCCTCTAACTAACCGCTTAACCCTAAGGCTCGATTTAAGGAAGCCTATTCACGATAATTAAAGTAACTACTAAACCACCACGGTAATTATAATTCCCCACCTTTACCGCTTTTATTAACTAATTAATAAGCTAATCGATAAGCCTGCTAACTGACAGCAGCTGCTAAAGGCCTGTTAAATAACAACACCCTCTCAGACTTGGAAGCCTGCCAGCCGACCGCAGCTACTAAACGAAGCCATCGTGATGGCTAAATACAGAACAAGTTACGTGGATAAGATGTGCGACAGGATGTAACAGAAATTCCAGAACGCTACGCCCTTTTAAGAGTGTTTGCCTTAGGATTCTGCCTGTAGGGTTACTAGTAATCACCTGGCCTTAGTATCATAATTATCTAAACCGTTACCTTGTTTGAATTAAGCGAGTGTGACGTTACAGTCGTTCCGGTTATAAACTCCACACCCTTAGACTCCACACGTAAGCTGTATGTAAGGCAGTTAACGTAATGTATCCATGTGTCAAGCTACACAGTAAGCCACATAGTTAGGTGATTATAGTAATTTTATCCACTATGAAGGCTAAAGCCTAACACCACACCTTTAAGAAGTGCCTCCAGGTCCAGCCCTTACAGAACGATCTATTTAACTACATGTATTTTAATACGTGTTTTACAGCTAGAAACGCTTAGAACTATAAGGGCGTTAGTTCGATTCTTCTTCTTCGGCCAACTCTAGCAGTAAGAGGTCTCCTTCATTAAGCCTACTGCCTATAATCTTTCAATTCTAAGTAATAACGAGGACGTTGATTTAGTTCATCTTAGTGTGGCAGATGTGGCTTATTCTTTAAATCTCAGAACAGGCTTTTTAACACCTTTATGGCTACGTCACACGCGTTAGCAGTTAATTCTAAGCCTTTTAAAATCTCTAGGTGTTATGTTTATTAATAATTACAGTAGGTAATAATATCTTAAACCCTAAGCCTTCTAGGGGGTCTGTTTAAAAAGCTGGCTGTTATAACTGTGGTTAGCACCAGAGTGACAGCCTTACTGTAAGCTATTTAGTAACTTAGTTACATAGTCAGTCCCAGTTTAGTAAGAAGGAAGGCAAACTTTATTTTTAGTAATAATTATCTAATTTAGCAACTACCTGTAGTAAAGGCAGTATCTTAAGAGAACCATTTAACCTGATGGAACCTTAGGGACTAATATATATAAGTCCATTAAAGCCTGTAAGTTTACAGTATTTTAATATATAGTAAGTGAAAAAGAATAGTTTAAAATGTGAAATATGTTTACATTCCTCTTCATTCCCCTTATTCCCTAATAAATACTATACAGGTAAGAGACGAGAAGAGAAATATACATATTTCTCATATTTCCTCTAATTTACATATAAAATGTTAGGGGTTAAGAGGAAATAAGAGATGATGGTATATGTGAAATCTTAAACTTTAACACGGAAAGTAGGTTTAGTATAGCGTTAATGTATTATACAGCAGCTGTGTTTATAACGGTAATATTAAAATAAAGATCTATAGATTCTTTACCCTTGGTGTGGTGGGTGAAAAAGACCCTAAAAGCTTTACTGTTAATAAAAGATGTGATAAGATGGTGATAATCTATCTGGATTACAGTTTATATACCCTCTCTCCTGTTAAAGACTGGTTTTAAACTGCTTTAACGTTATCTTATCACAGTGATAAGCGGGCGCTGGTCTTACAGGAAAAGCTTAAAAAGCCAGTAAAAAGAGCAGCCTAACTTATAAAACGAAAGTCACTAGTCGTTTCCTTCTTAAATAAAGAAGAGGGGGTTATTTTAAGGACTTTAACAGTAAATAAACAGCTGCAGGATGTATATTTAAGGCTAGTAAATCCTGGGAAATGTATAAATAATAAGATCCTTAATCTTCTAAGTAAAACTTTAGGAAATATATAAAATATATATATTTCTCTTAATTCCCCTTATTTACTTATAAATACTATGTAGTTAAGAGATAAGAAGAGAAATATACAAATTTCTCATCTTTCCTCTAATTTACATATAAAATGTTAGAGATTAAGAGGAAATAAGAGATGGTCTAATATGTAAAATCTTAAAGTTTAGCACGGAAAGTGTGTCTAGTAAGGTGTTAATATCTGTACCGGCATTAATATATAGCACGGCAACAGTTTCTACTTTAGTGATATTAAAATGGAGATTTATAAACTTTTCACCCTCTTTATCTAGTTAGGGATCTAAATGCTTTATAGACTTGCTATTTAAGTTATATCTCTTATAGATAGAAGAGCTTTTAATACCTTTTATATACACTACACTCGCTTACATAATAGCTAACCCCCTATTTAATAATTATTATTAATATTAGCTATTAAAGGAATCTAACACACTATTTTAAACTAAAGTGGCCATACAGCCTCCCCTCTTCCTCACCTAGTTAGCTTATTAAATTTAAAATGTTAAATATATTTACATTTCTCTTTATTCCCCTTATTCCTTAATAAATACTATGCAGCTAAGAGATAAGAAGAGAAATATGTATATTTCTCATATTTCCCCTAATTCACATATAAAACGTTAGGGATTAAGAGAAAATAAGAGATAATTATATATGTGAAATCTTAAACTTTAACATGGTAAATTATGTTTAATACCGCGTTAATGTCGGTATTAGCATTAATGTATCGTACGGCAGCTGTTTTTACAACGGTGACATTAAAATGGAGATCTATAAACTCTTCACCCTCTTTATCCGGTTGGGGATCTAAATGCTCTTTAACTCTGCTACCCTAATTATATCTCTTATTAATAAAAGAGCCTGTACTTTAAGGGAGATTAGGCTTAAAAGCAGTAAAGTCGCGACGAAAGTAAAAATAAAAAAGTAGGAGTTAGATAATAAGCCTAATAAAGGAGGAGTTAATATTACAGCTAACGTAAAGAAGAAATAATGTAACTGTTAAGGCTAAGGGATAGCCGTAGTTAATTAATGTTTATATTAAAACAAAACTTATTTTAAATTTTTAAATATATTCACCTTTCTCTTAATTCTCCTTATTCCCTAACAAATAATATATAGCTAAGAGACAAGAGGATAAATATGTATATTTCTTATATTTCCCCTAATTTACATATAAAACGTTAAGGATTAAGAGAAAATAAGAGATGATCTAATATGTGAAATCTCTACCTTTAACATGGGAAAAAAAAGTCTTTTAAAATGTTAAATATATTCCCCTTTCTCTTAATTCCCCTTATTCTCTAATAAATACTATACAGCTAACAGATAAGAAGAGAAATATATATATTTCTCATGTTTCCCTTAATTTACATATAAAACGTTAAGGATTAAGAGAAAATAAAAGCTGATTTATTATGTGAAATTTTAAACTTTAACATGGTTAGTGTATCTGGCCAGGTGTTAATATTTATACCGGAATTAATATATAGTATGGTAATAATATCCACGTTAATAACCTTAAACTGTGCCTTATACCTTATCTCCTATTAAGGACTGGTTCTTAATCTGCTTTAACGTTATCTTATCCTGTGTGAGTAGCGAGAAGCCAGCTGTTCCTATTTATAACGGTTAACCTTAACAGATAAGATAAAGGATGTTATAAATCCTTATAACTACAAGTTCTAAACACTAGTAAGGTTAAGACTTTAAAATACGGTAAAGTCCTTTAATAATAAGTAATAACATTACTATTAGTTTAATTCTTAACTAAGCCCTCTGCTACTTAGTAATAAAGAGTCCATCAGTTTGCCCCTCAGCTAAGCCCTCTGCTGCTAAGTAACAGAGAATCTGCTAGTTCAATCCTTAATCCAGCCCTTCTATTCTAAGCAACAGAGAGGCTGCCAGTTTAATCCTTTAGAGAAACACTACCTAGACGCGGAGCATAACAAGGCTGCGCAGAACCTAGAAATAAAAGCTTAAGAGCTCTATCAGGCCACCACGTGTCTCGACCGGATTAAGAAGCAGGTAGCAGAGCGCTAGGTGCAAGGAATAGCAGATACCACCAGTAGAGCAGACAGGCTGTCACGTAAGGCTAAGCTTAATCGGCTTTATTTAAATATAATAGTGGTGATGTTTAACTACCCGTACAAGCTTACACAGTATAAATGTGGCATTATTAGCGGGCTGGCTGTAATGGGAATATGTAAGGATGGTGGCTGGGAGTCGCCTAAGAACTACACCCCTATCTATTCCGCCGTTATTAAAGTGGCGTGGGTATTGGTGGTGTACCAGTCCGTTCTTAAGCGGGAGGATGACATCTGAAGGCTGCAGATAACGATAGATGCTAACGACGCGGCAGAGGCGGCCACTAGGCTGTACCAGATCGTCCGCAGCAAGGTACGCCAGTTTATAGTCATGGCGGCCTAGGAGACCAATCCAGGGCCGATGGACTGGATCTTTAACACGTGGTTGTACGGGCTGCGGATTCAGTATACGATGACAGCCAGCCCGGCCAGCGACTGGCTAAACGACCAGTTATCATACCAGCAGATCTGCATTACCATAAACGGGCTAAGTGATATAGTATACGTGTTAGTTAATAAGGTAAGGGTAGTGTTAGGTCAGCTGCTGATGTTAAAGGACGACGGCGATCTTACGTCTGTACCGGCTATTATCTAGGATAAGATAGAGGATGATTATAGCAAAGACCAGGTAAGGTACTTGTTTCTACGTAACGACTGTAACTTATAGCTGGCCACGGGAGAGAGCTAGGTTATACAACAGTTACTGCAGCAGCCAGGTAAGTGGGAGGAGTGGCTACGACCGGCTAGTAGTGATACTTCTTCCGACGGTGAGTTAGGGGGGGGGCCGTACCACGCGGCCGCCGTTCGATCGTACGAGCAGCTGGTGGAGAGATTCCGAGAGGGCGCGCTAGCCATGCTGCACTTGCTTAGGGGGATGCCAGGGCGATCGACGGAGGTTATAGGGATCTGACATAGCAACACAGCTAACAGGGGCATTTGGAAAATTATAATCAACTGCGGCATAGTGTGCTTTATCACATTGTACCATAAGAACTACCGCAGCAGTAAGTAAGTGAAGGTTATCCACCGTTACTTGCCCTAAGAGGCAGGCGAGCTGCTAATGTGGTATCTGTGGCTTGTGCTTCCGTTCTGGCAGCAGGTGTAGGGGATAGCGAAAGGGGCAGATAAGCCTAGCCCGTTTCTTTAGGGTAACGAGATTATTACGTGCTTTAATCCCGTTACAGCTAGTACGGCAAATGATATCTCCACTCCACTATAAGCAGGGCGTTGGAGCGAAGATAATGTAAGGTACGTCCACTGCATTACTATTATTAACTGGCTGGTGTGTAAGTAAGCTTTAAACTAGTTAGTTTAATTTTCGGGTACACTAACTGGTTTAAAGTCGGCTACATTAATACGTTTACAGTTAACTATGCACTTATTTATATGCTAATGTGTTATAATAGTGGTGAGGAGGATAGGGTTGCTGCTAGTGAAGTGGAGAGTAGCGTTTTAGACAGCGAGGGAGCACAGCAGGCAACAACCCCCCAGGAGCGTGTGTGGTCGGCCGACCGGATACGGCGAGTACTGCTGCAGTACAGCAAGCGGCTACTAGGCGTGCGAATTGGCATTAGCGTGTGGAGGCACATCGCCTAGACACTATTCGATGGTCTGTTTGACTCAAACAGCGAAGTGTGCGCACATAAATTGGGGTCAGGCACGGGCCATTTCCCCTAAACAGCGTTTCCATTAAACAGCGCTGCTGATTGGCTGATCATTTAAGGGTATAAGGGCCAGCCACAGGGGTCAGAACACTAGCGCGAGCATGGTCGGTAACCAGCCGCAGGGGCCAGAACACTAACGCGAGCAGGGTCGGTAATAATTACTTTTTCAATTATGATGGCTGGAGTGCGTGTTAGAGGAGACGTGTCGGGCAGAGAGTGTTTTAATTTCTAGTGTGGTAACTTTTAAGTTATGGAGTTTAAACTGGTTAGTGTAAATTATTTACACTAACCAGTTTAAAGCTAACAGATAAACCCTGACTTAACGTATAGAGGTGATCCAGTTATACAAGCCGTGTAACGTGCTGCTCTGCTTGCTGTGTAGGGCAGGTATTAAACCCGGCGCTGGCGTTACTTTACACTTTCACAAGCAGCACAAGCTGAAAGGTAACGACTTGCAGCAGGTCCAGGCATTTGTGGCGTCGATACTATTTATCAGCGACCCGGCAACCGTCGAGCTGCCGCAGGACGGCAGCGTGGCGATTGATGAGCTGCCGCGGCTCGAAGGCTACAGTTGCACCAGCTGTCGGTTTCTAACCATTAACCGGGATAATGCCGTGGCACATTAGCGTACCGAGGGGCATACGGCGGCACGAGCACCGGGCTGGACAGCAGTCACGCTGCAATCGTTTGGACGGTAAAAGCAAGCGTGGTACTGGGTTGTTGTAAGAGATGATGCAGGTACTGGGAGAGATGGCAGTGTGGGCGGTTTTGACTAGCTGGCGGACAGTTTGCGGGCTTGTAAGGAGGTGTTGGAGGGCGAGGCGGCTGAGTGCCGGAGGACGGTTGAGGAGCCGGATAAGACGATAAGCACGTCCCATTGGGTTTAATACATGGGGTGGAACAAGCATCTACGGGAGGCAGACTGGATGACGCTCTGTGAAGCCGGGTCGTTACCGTTAACTGTTTCGTAGGAGTGTAAAGAACGCGACCGTATAAAGGCGGACAGTAATAAGCGGATGCAGCTGCTGGTGGATAGTTTCGACCGCGAGTTGCGACGGTCGGCAAAGAGGGTGGAGCAGGTGCCGACGCAGTCACTTAAATAGTTAGCTAGCGTGGATCCGACGAAGCCAGTTGGTAAGCCGTTCGACGTGAAGGAGAAAGAGAAGATATAGGAGTTTTACTATAGCCGGTTTCAGCAGTACTTATGCTACTGCGTGTACGTGTGGGCGCTAGGGCGACAAGAGGCACGACGGACGCATCGGGTTCACTTTACCGACAGGTAATGGCAGAGGTTAGGTGCGGTAGTGCGGCAGCTTAACGTGGTAGCTGATACGCATCTTGGCAGCCAGCTTGGCAGCCAG
>Ga0247781_1000474_pt1 | contig 12404 bp, 7 predicted proteins | sample UWRJL184509B5_FD_179922 | JGI IMG/M metagenome (GOLD analysis project Ga0247781, IMG submission 179922) | Plant litter microbial communities from Arlington Agricultural Research Station in Wisconsin, United States - UWRJ-L184-509B-5 | ecosystem: Environmental > Terrestrial > Plant litter >...
CGAGCCAGAGGAATCCCTGCCGGTTGACGCCGGTCGCCCCCTCGCTCATCAGCCATCGGAACGTGGTCCGCCCGCCACCCGTGGCGTCCAGGCGTTTGGTGTCGCCGTCCAGGAGGAAGGGCAGCATCAGTTCGAGGGCCTTCGACTTGCCCGCGCCGTTCTTGCCGCGCAACAGCAGCCGGCCGTCCTCGAAGTGGAAGACCTGCTCGTCGTACTGCCAGATGTTGCAGATGCCGGCCCGGTGCAGGCGGAATCGGTGCGGGTGCATCAGCGCACCGATTCCGTCGGTGCGTATCGGGCGGCGGCGGCGAGCAGCACGAGACCTTCTCCTTCGTCCCGTGCACCTTCTCCCCGTGCGCCGCGGGCGTCCACGGCACGCTCGGCTGCGATGACGGACTCCTCAGGCTCGATGTCGGCGACCGTCGGCGCTGCACGGGCCAGCAGATTCATGCTGATCAGCAAGGTGACGACCGCCTCGCGGAGCAGGGCCGGATCGGTGACGTACTGGTCGGCCCATCGGCGGGCATGACGTTCGGAGAGCTCGGCCAGGACGCCGTCGAGGAGCTCGTCCGGGATCGGGACACCCACGACGAGCGTACGAGGATCCGGCCGCAGCGTCTCGGTCAACGCGCCGATGGTGAGCAGAGCGGCCTGCGCAACCGTCCCGTTACCCGGGAACGACACGTCGGTCAGGCTGTCGTCCGGGTCGAGCAGGGCCACACCCTCCGTACGAAGCTCGGCTTGCAACCCTAGATAGTCGAGATACGGGCGCTCGTCGCGGCGTTGTTCCCGCCGTAACCAGACCCGGTCGGCGGCGCTCAGCTCATCGATGTAGAGCACTGGTTCCTCGCACAACCGACGTCGTACGCGGTGACGCGAACCGCCCTGACCAGGGTCGGCCGCGAGGACGACGAACTCAGCGGGGGTGGCGGCCCGGCTGGGCGGGGTGGCCATCAGGTGCGCGACGATGTCCCGATCAACCGTGAGTAACGCCTCGGCCCGGTCGTCCTCGGCGTAGCCCGCCACGCTGCCCTGCTCCTCGCGAAGCGCGGACCACGCGATCATCTGCCGCAGCGCGGTGCCGAGGGCACGCCGCTCGGCGGGGCGCTGAGCGTCACCCAGCTCGATGCCGGCCTCCACGGCGGCCGCGCGGATGTCCGCCACGAGCTGGGACAGGAGTACCTGTTCCGGGCAGGTGAGCAGCACGGCGGTCGTCAGGGCGAGGTACGCGTACATCCGTGGGGTGAACGGCCCGGTCGGTCGCTCCAGAGGTCTGCCCCGGCCCGGACCCAGCCCCGCCTTGAAGAGCCGGGCGAATCCGGCCTCCACCACGAGCCGGTAGCCGAGGAAGGTGCCGAACCAGGTACGCAACCACTCGGCGTGCCTGCGTACCAGGGCGAACTCGTCGCTCGCCGGGAGCAGCAGCGGTGCGGCAAGGAGCGCGCGGATCGCCCGGCGACGTTCGTTCACCAGAGCGATGTCTTGGTCGTCAGCCAACGGTCGGCTCCATCCGGGTGATGTCTATGCCGATGTCCTGCGTGGTGAGGTCGCCGGTCGCCGACCGTAGCGTGATCTCGTATCCCGGTTTGCTGATCAGCTCACACCGTACGGAGAGATCCACGTTCGAGGTGACCGCGTTTCCGGCCGCCGGATCGCCGGCGCCCAGTGCCTGTGCCATCAACTCCAGCAGCAGGTGGATCGCGGGCGCGGACAGTCGCACGGCGCCCAGGTCGGCTGCGGCCGACAACAGCTCGGCGGCAGCGGCCGCCCGCAGCCGCTGCTCCTCCGCCGCGTGCTCGACCAACGCCTGCCGCTGAGCGCTGCGGTCGACCATCCCGGACACCCGGCCGCGCGCTGCCCGGACACCCCGATCGCGCAGCGAGACCGGAACGTCGACCGCGGGAGCCGGCCACCAGCTCGTGGTCGCCGCGACGACGACCTCGGCGTCGGCGGCGATGCCGAGGTGCCTGGCCGGGTACAGCCCGAACGCCGAGCTGAAGACGTCAGCGGCGGTGCTCTCGTCGGTCGCGTCCACCCAGGCCGCGAGCCGCAGCAGCTCCCGGCGCCGGGACGCGCCCTGCCCGACGGACCGGATCATCCGTTTGGCGTTCGCCAGCAGCGACTGCAACGCCCGCATGGTCGCGTCGCGCAGTTGGGATACCTCGCTGCGCCGGCCGTCACTGTCGCTGAACCAGGCCCGCAGGCCGGCCCAGTCGGTCAGGTCATGACCGCGGCTGTGTTGTACGGCGACGCCCAGGTCGGCGGCGGCTCCGGCCAGGCCACCCTCCCGCAGCATGGTCACGAGGCCCGTGAGGTGCGGCTCCAGCCGATCCAGGTGACGTTCGATACGCGGTGTGAGCAGGACGATCTCTTCGGTGATCGACTCGATGTAATCCAGGAGGAGATCCTTGAACCCGCCGTATTCCGCGGTGTCCAAGTCGTAGCGGGCGAGCACTTGGCCGAGGAAGGCATAGAAGTCGCGGACCGAATCGCGGAACGTCCAGAACTGGGCGAATACGGTCGCGACCGTCTCCCGGGCGGTGCCGGCGTCGATCCCGCCCGGCTGTTCCAGGCGGTCCGCCAAGTCGGTCAGGCCCTGGCTGATCAGGCCGAGCAGTTCGCGGCTGATCTCGCGGGCGGCGTCGGCGCTTTCGAGCAACTCGTCGGCCTGGCGCTGGACCCGCTCGCCGAGCGGCGAAAGCTGGAAGCGGGAACGGGTGCGCTGGTACTCCTCGATGCTCCGGACACGGACACTGTGGGAGCTGGGCAGCAGGTTGCCCCAGGTGACGAGCTTGTTGAGACGGCTGACCGCGGTGTCGAGGGTGATCTCGTGATTGTCGGCGGTGAGTTCCTCGACGACCTGCTGGGCGGAGAGGTCGGTCATCAACGACCTGGCGAACAACCGCATGATGGCGAGGTAGGACGCCCGCTCCGGCACGGTGAGGTAGGTGAAGGCCTCGAGACGTTCCAGATCCTCGTCAGCTTCCCCCACGCTTCGAGAATAGGCGACCGCGAACGGCGACAGCGCGTCAGCCGGGCGCAACACGACCCGGTCGTTCCAGCAGTCCTTCCTGACCTCGTACGCGTCGCGGATCGGCGAACGGCTCAACGAGACCTCGGACCAGGTTGGCCGGGAGGCCGCCGCCTCGGACCGCGGCGCCGCCCTGCTGCCGGTGCTCGCGGCGCGGTCGACGATGCGATAGCCGAGCAGTTCCCCAGAACGACACACATCTCGAGCAGCGTGAACAACGGCGAGGGCTGGGCGTCGGGCCGGGCAGCCGCCGATCGCGCGGTCCTGCACGGACGAGCGGGACGCACGTCGTGCGGGGCCGGCCGGGTCAACTGGGTCTTAGGCTGGGGAGATGAAGGTTTTGTCCATCCAGTCGGCGGTCGCCTATGGGCACGTCGGCAATTCCGCGGCTGTGTTCCCGCTGCAGCGTATCGGTGTCGAGGTTGTCGCGGTCCCGACGGTGAACTTCTCGAACCACACGGGCTACGGCGCCTGGCGGGGGCCGCTCATCCCGCCGGCCGAGGTGGCCGAGATTCTGCTCGGGGTCGAGGAGCGTGGTGTGTTTCCGCAGATCGACGCGGTGCTGTCCGGGTATCAGGGTGGGGTGGGGATCGGTGATGTCATCGTCGACGCCGTGCGGCGGGTGAAGGCCGCGAACCCGTCGGCGGTCTATGCGTGCGACCCGGTCATGGGTAATGCCAAGTCGGGGTGCTTCGTCGCGCCGGAGATCCCGGTCCTGCTGCGGGATCGGGTGGTGCCGGTGGCCGACATCATCACTCCCAATCAGTTCGAGTTGGGATTTTTGACCGGCACCGAGCCGGGCAGCATCGAGTCGACCCTCGCCTCGGCCGACCTCGCCCGGGATCTGGGGCCGTCGACCGTGCTGGTCACGAGTGTCGAGCGACCCGACCGGGAGAAGGGCACGATCGAGATGCTGGCGGTGGACGACACCGGCGCGTGGCTTGTGCGTACGCCGCATCTGCCGTTCAAGGCGAACGGGTCCGGTGACGTCACGGCCGCCCTGTTCACAGCCCAGTACGTCGCGACCGAGGACGCCGCGGTGGCTTTGGAGCGTACGGCCTCCAGCGTCTTTGATCTGATCGAGACCACCTACCGGTCCGGCGAACGTGAGCTTCAGTTGGTGCAGGCGCAGGAGTTCTACGCCGATCCGCGCCTGCAGTTCCGGGCCGAGCAGGTGCGCTGAGCTCCACGGTGACGATCGGACCGCGGATGGTCGTCCGTGTGCTGATGGGGTGGATCGGCGATCCCGAGTCCGACCTGGCGCTGCTCAGTTTCGCGGCCACGGACCGGATCGGCCGGGAACCGCCCGCCAGGTTGACCGGTGCGGGGGCGGACGTCGAAGTTCGCATCGCTGGCTTTCCGCGATGGAAACTCCGCGGCGGAAAGTATCGCGCTCCGCGGCTGAACCTGGGACGGCCGCCCTGCTGGCGAACCGGCGGGAGGGCACATTGCAGATCACCGTGGCGCCGCCCGCCGACGACCCGGACGCCCGGACGCCCGGACGCCCTGGGAGGGCATATCCGGTGGCCCGGTGTTCGCGCGTGACCGGCTCGTCGCGGTCGTGTCGCGGCATCATCGGCGCGAGGGCCTGAACCGGCTGACCGCGACGCCGATCGCCCGCTGGGTGGACCGACTCACCGACGACGGTCCACCGGAACTGCTGGCCGCGCTGGGTCTGAACCCCTCCAGTTCACTACCCGCGGTCGCCGTCGCGCCGGTCTCCGCCTACCGGACGCAGGTTCGGGAGATCGCGCCGGAGAAGCTGGTCGGCCGGGAAACCGAGCTGGCGGCGCTGGGCCGGTTCTGCGCGGGGCCGACCAGCCCGCCGTCGTGAGCGCGGTCGCCGCCGAGACCGTCACTCTCATGAATACGCATTCCCGGTAGCGCTTCGAGCGCGGAGTTCGCGTCAGTCACTCCATTGGATGATCTACGACAAATGAGCTGTGCGTCCGAAATGGGCGGACTATCGTCGGCATCGAACGACGCCCCGAGTTGACGGTCGCTTCGGGACTCATTTGTGACCACTCTTCGCAGGCCACATGCGGTGGCCCATTCTTGAGGTAACGGCGGATCTCCATGTCGGATGCGGGCGACGCCGCGGCAGCGGCGGTCATCGGAGCAGCGCGGGACCTGGCCACCCAAGCGGTGACTCAGGCGACCGCCCAGCTCGAGACCTTGATCGGCCAGGCCGTGGACGCCGCCGAGGACGCGGCACAACGGGCCGTCACCCTGCCCGCGGACGTCCTGCGGCGGATCAACGAGCTCGCCCAGCAGCAGGACCCGCTCGGCGCCGTCCTCTGGCTGATGCTGCGACTGGCCAACTCGCTCGCGCCGGCCGGGGTCACGCTCACCGCCTACGACCCCGCGCCCGGGACCGGCCGGCCCCGCAGTCTGGCCGTCACGTACACCTCGGAGGTCGTCACCGTGGCGCTGGCGTTCGCCACCGCCGAACCGCCGGGCGGGGCGATCGTCCTGTCGGTGCACGGCAACGGCAACGGCAACGGCAACGGCGACGGCGACGGCAACGGCAACGGCAACGGCAACGGCGACGGCGACGGCAACGGCGGCGGCCCGGTGAAGTTCGGAGCCGGAGCGCTCTCGGTACGCGTGGACGGGCTCACCGACGACAGCATCGCCATCCCGTTCGCCGCGGGGCTGACGGTCGACTCACGCACCACGGTGACCGCGACGGTGGCCCTCGACGCCCCGGCGGCGGGCGGCCCGGAGCTCGGCTTCCGGCTCGGCCGGCCGGCCCTGACCGTCACGCTGAGTCCGTCGATCGAGGCCTTCCACTATCGGGTCGAGGTGGCCTTGCACGACAACGGCGTGACGATCGACCTGGTCTCGATGATCGGTGACCTGGCCACCGTGGTGAGCCTGCCGCGGATCGACGAGAGCCTGGACCTCGCGTTGACCCTCGAGGACGGCCGGCTGCGGCTCGGCCGGCTCGCCGAGGCGCAGGCGTGACCGGCGCCCGGGTCGGCTTCGAGCTCGAGCTCACGGCCGGTCAGGACGGCGCGCTGGTCCGCCTCGGCGCCCTCGCCGGCGCGGAACTCGAACTTCCCGGGGTGACCGGCAGCGTCCGGCGGGCCGGGCTGACCGTCGACCTCGTCCTGCGGCTCGACCGCGGCGGCAACGTGGGCGGCCTGCTGGATCTCGTCGTCCGGCCGGCACCACCGGCCGGAATGGCGCTCGAGCTCGGCCCGGGCGGTCCGTTCACCGGTGGCGGCTATCTCGAGCGGGTGGACACCCCGGCCGGGTTCCGGGGTGCCTTCGCCGTCGACCTCGGAGTGATCGTGGTGACCGCCTACGCCTCGGTCACCACGGACCCGCCGATGTCGGTGCTGGTTCTGCTGACCGGCGAGTTCGCCACGGCGATCCAGCTGAGCTTCGGCTTCACCCTGATCGGGGTGGGCGGCCTGGTCGGTGTCGAACGCGGCGTCGACCAGGCCGCGATGTCCGCCGCGGTCGCCTCGGGCGACGCCGCGCTCGTGTTGTTCCCGCGCGACCCGATCGGCGACGCCGCGCGCGTCCTCCCGGTGCTCGACCGGCTGTTCCCGCCCCGCCGTGGTGAGTTCGTGGCCGGGCCGCTGCTCAAGCTCGGATGGGGCACGCCGACGCTGGTCAGCGCGACGATCGGAGTGTTCGTCAGCAGCGCCGGAAGTGTCACCCTGCTCGGCCGGCTCCTGATCGCGCTGCCCGCCGAGGACCTCGCACTCGTCCGCGTCGAAGTGCTCCTGCACGGCGTGCTCGACAGCTCCGGGGTGGCCATCGACGGGTCGCTGGTCAACTCCCGATTCGCTTTCGTAGGTCTCAGCGGCGACTTCCGGCTACGGCTGCAGGGTGACCTGATGGCGATGTCCGCGGGTGGTTTCCACCCCGCGTACAACCCGCCGGCCGGGATGACCGGCATGCGCCGGTTGACGGCCGACCTGACCGGCACCGACAACCCGATGCTGCGGTTCGAGGGTTACTTCGCCGTCACGCCGAGCACGGTCCAGTTCGGGGCGGCCCTGCACCTGCTGGTCGACATCGGTGTCGCGGCCATCGAGGGGCACGCCCAGTTCGACGCCCTCATCTCCATCGAGCCGTTCGGCTTCCGGTGCGAGTTCTCGGCCTCCCTGCACGTCCGGGTGCTCGGCATGAACCTGCTCGGGATCGCCATCCACCTGGCGTTCTCCGGCCCCAACCGGTGGGAGCTGCACGGCTACGCCAGCGTCTCGATCCTGTGGTGGGACATCGACCTGCCGGTGGATCTCGTCTGGGGCGACCCGCCGCCCGAGCTGCCGGCCGCCACCGACCCGGCCGACGTGCTGCGCACCGAGCTCGCCCGGCCGCAGTCCTGGCAGGGCACCGCCCCGACCGGCCCCCGGACGATGATCCTGATCCGGCCGGGTGCGGCGACCGATTCGACGCTGCTCCACCCGGCGGGCGATCTGGCCGTCGCGCAGAACCTCGTGCCGCTCGACGTCGTCATCACCCGGTTCGGCGGTGGCCGGCTGCCGGCGCCGCAGCGGCTGACCGTCAGCGGGGTCACCATCGACGACGCCGAGGCGACGGGCCTGGGCGATCTGCGCCGGTCGTTCGCCGCGACGCAGTTCCTCGACCTCGACGCCGCCGCCCGGCTGGCGAACCCCGGATTCACCTCGTGGTCGGCCGGCCGCTCGGTGACGGTCGCGAGCGTCGCCGCCCCGCCGTCCCCGGTCGAATGCAAGCTGTCCTACGAGGACAAGCTGCTGGACTTCGACGGTCCGCGCAAATACTTCGGGCGGACGAAATTCGCCGTCCTCGCGGACGACGTGATCGCGCACATCGGGGCGGGCGCGGCCGGGCGCGCGCTCGCGAACCGCGGGCCGATCGCACCGGCGGTCGTCCTGCTCCCCGACGTTCCGGCGCTGACATGGGTGTGACATGACCGATCCGCATTACCAGCTGCTTCCCTACGCCCGGACGGCGCTCGCGTCCTCCGCCGGCGACGCGAAAGGGGTCCGGCTTCAGGGCAAGCTTTCGGTGCGGGTCGGCCGTTCGGTGCTGGCCGGAGGCGTCGCCACCGAGCAACGGGTCGACCCGGTCGACGTCACGGTCAGCCTCTACGGCCCCGGCGACGCCGTTGGCATCGACCGCGGCCAGCTTCTGCGGACCGTGCCGGAGGCGGACGACTGGGACGTCGAACCCAACTACCTGGCGGCCGTCGAACTCGACGCACCCGAGCTGCCCTGGTTGCTGACGCCCCAACTGCCGGCGAACGGGCGGCTCGCCCCGTGGATCGTGCTGGTCGTGGTCCCGGACGGTCCGGGCGTTATCGGGAGCGCGACCGGCTGCGCCCAGCCGGTGCTCCGGGCCGACCCGCAGGAGTTGCCGGACCTGAGCCAGTCCTGGGCCTGGGCCCACGTCCAGATTCTCAGCGACCGGACCGACTCCGCCGCCCTGCAGGCGATGCTGGCCGATCGGGCGGCGGACGGGTCGACCCTGTCGCGGCTCGTGTGCCCGCGTCGGCTCGAGCCGTACACCCGCTATGTGGCTGCGATCGTGCCGGCCTTCGCCGCCGGGGTCGCGGCCGCCGGCCTCGACATCGTGGCCGGCATGCCGGATGCTCCCGCGTGGAGTTCGGACAGCCGTTCACCGGTACGGCTGCCTATCTATCACTCGTGGCACTTCGGCACGGGGGCGCCCGGGGACTTCGAGTCGCTCGCCCGGCTGCTGCACCCGGTCCGGGCCGCGGACGTACCCGGTCTCGGGCGGCGGTCGATGGTCGTCGTCCCCGCCGACGTTCCCGGCGGTGCGGACACGGAGCCTTACCTGGTCACGTTGCGCAGCGCGCTCACGACCACCGAGGCCGACCCGGACGTGCCGGGGCCCGGATCGGCGGTCGAGGAGGCCGGACTCGAGGCGCTGCTGAACGCGGGGGCGAGGCTCAGCCAGGCCGGCTTCCCGGATCCGGTCGGCCCGCCGGTCTACGGCGAGTGGCTGGCCGGGCGCCGGACCGTGGACCGGAGCATCGCCGAGCCGCGGGACTGGCTCAACGGTCTCAATGTCGTGCCGGCCGGTCGGGTCGCGGCCGGCGCCGGCGCCGACGTGGTCCGGACCGACCAGGAAGAGCTCATGGCCAAGGCCTGGGACCAGGTCCGCGACGTCGACCGGGCCAACGAGAAGCTGCGTTGGACACAGTTGTCGTTGCTGGCGAGCCGCCGCCTCTGCAGCACCCGGATCGACCCTCGGACGGCTTCGTCGACCGCGCAACTCTGCCGCCCGGCCGCGACCAAGTTGCCGTTCACCGTCGGCGCCCCGGTCACCGTCGCCGAGCGGCTGGCCCGGAGCCCGCTGCCGGGCGCGGCCCTGGACAGCGCGTACACGAAGGTCTCCCTGCGCGCCGCCCGCCGGGCCCAGGTGACCGGCGCCAGGCTCGTCGGCGAGCTGCGCGGCCGGATGCTCGGCGAGGAAGCGGTCCTCGCGCCGCCGCGCGAGCTCGCCCACCGGGCCTTCGCCGACGCCGGGGCGACCCGGGCGGCCCTCGCGGAATCCGGCGGCCTGACCCGGATCGTCGCGAAAACCGGCCTGACCGCCGAGCAGACCTTCGAGGCCGTCGACGAACTGCCGGAACTGCTCGCGGCCGTACGCCCGGCCGGCCTGGTGCGTGACCTCACCGTGCGCCCCGATCTCGGACAGCGGGAACGCGTCGACGTGGTCGTCGGGGGTGGAGTCGTCGGCGGGATGCGGGCGGCCCGGATCTCGGCGTCGGGGCAGACCTGGCTCGACCAGGCCCGCCCGCACCTGAACGCGGTGCGCGACAGCGTCGCCCTCCCCGACCGCGGTGTCCTGGCCCGGGCCGAGATCGGCGTGCGGTTCTCGGCCTTGGCCGAGCGCCGGCTGGGGACCGTGGACGGCGACAACCTGCTCGCCCAGCGGATCGGCCGCACCCGGCCCGCACCGGACCTGAGCATCGCGGCGGTGCCGGCCGACGCGATGACCCGGGCGATCGCCGCGATCCGGGACCGGATCATGCTCGATGACGACAGCCCGCCGCCGGCCACCCTGTCCGTGCTGCCGCCGCAGGAGCTGAACCGGGCGCTCGTGGCCGCACTGGCCCCGGAGCGGACCCTGCGGATCCTGGCCGAGGCCCGGATCAAGGTCGACGACGGCCTGGTCTCGCGGGGGGTGCGCCGCCTGTTCCACCCGATCATGGTGGCGCCCCGGTTCACCGAGCCCGTCGCCGGACGACTGCGCGACGCGGCCGCCCAGCAGCACCTGCTCGCGAACGCGCAGAGCCTGGAGCCCAACGGCATCACCCTGCTGACGACCAACCCCCGGTTCGTCGAGGCGCTGATGGTCGGCGTCAACCACGAGATGGCCCGGGAACTGCTCTACCGCGGATACCCCACCGACCGGCAGGGCACCTGCTTCCGCCAGTTCTGGGCCCGGCTCGACGGCCAGGAGGACATCTCCCCGATCACCGGCTGGGGAGACGGCGCGCTCGGCACCCACGGCCTCGCCGGCCTCGGCGGCAACCTCGTCGTGCTGCTCCGAGGTGACCTCCTGCGCCGCTATCCGCGTACCGTCGTGACCGCGCGCAAGGGCAAGGCATCGCCCGCGGCAGGCGGAAAGATGGCGTTCGTCGAGGACCCCGCTGTGGCACCGCGCCGGGCGATCTTCGGCGATCGGCTCCCGCCCGACATGGCTTACGCCGGGCTCGACCTCACCGCGGCAGAAGCCGACCAGGACGGGTGGTTCATCCTGCTCGAACAGCCGCCCACCGAACCGCGGTTCGGCCTCGACGTCGCGGCCTCCGACGGGCCGGTGGATCCGCCGGGCTGGAACGACGTCACCTGGCAACACGCCGCGGCCGGTGGGCACCTGTCCGCCGCACCGGACGGCCTGGACACCCCGGCCACCCCCGGCGGTCTCGCCTGGGGCGTCGACGCCGCCCAGACCGCGGCGATCCTGCTGCAACAACCGTTCCGGCTCGCGCTGCCCACCGCCGGCTATCTCGCGCCCGCCACCGCCCGCTATTCCCAGCCGAGGCCCTGATGCCGATCCGACCCGACACCCTGCTGACGGCCTCCGACACCGTACGGCTCGACAAGATCTTCGGACTGCTCGATCGCGGCCCGGCGGAAGCACCGGAGGCGGCCGCGATCCGGTTGCTGTCGGCCGACACCCCGATCCTGATGTTCCCGGTCCGGCTGGAGGCGCGCTTCGCCACGGACGCCCCCGTCCTGAAGGTGCGCGTCTACCCCGACGACGTGCACCAGGACGGGCTCCAGCGGTCGCTGACCCAGAAGGAGATCGACGCCGGCCGGGCCTACTGGGCGGAGCTGTCCGCCGGCGCCGACCCGGCCGGGCCCGCCTGGAGCGCGCTCGTCGGCGTCTGCGGCCCGGCCGGCAAAGGCTTGCACCGCGCGGGCTGGGTGAGCCGTCGCACTGCCGGCGATGCCGACCCCGGCGTGCCCCGGGACGAGGAGAAGGTCGAGCCGCTCACCGCGCGGGCACTGCCGGCACGCTGGCTGGCTGTCGGCTTCGCCGGTGGCCGCGAGGTCGCCCGGCAGTGGAGCGCGGACGTTCGCCGCCCGTTGCTGCTCGGCCCGGAAACGCGGAAAGGCACGATCGACCCGGAGCGGATCTTCGCAGACCCGGCCACCGCCTGGATCGCCGACTACGAACAGGCCGTCGCGGCGGGCATGGCGATCAACTTGCGACTGCCCGCCGGAATCGCCAGCCTGGATCTGCTCCTGGTCGTCGGCGTGCGGGACGGCGAGCCCGGCGAAGCTGCCACCGAGCTGGCGGAGCTGTTGCAGGCGCACCGATTCCGCTGGGGCGTCGAACTGCTCGCCCCCGGCACGCCGACGAACACGACGGTCGAAGCGGCGTCGGCCTGGACGTCGCGGCCCGACGAGGCCGCCGCCGCGCCCGTCGCCCGACAGACCCCGGCGCCCGGGACCGACCTCGCCGCCCTGCTGTCCGCACTCGGCCTCGCGGCCGACACCGACCTGGCCGCCGTGCCGGGCGCCGGGCGGACCGATCAGCAGCATCAGCGTGACATGAACGCCGCCCTGTGGGCGACGACCTGGGGCGGGTTCCTCGAGACGCTGCTCGACGAGCAGACCGGCGAGGACGGGATCCCGCGGCGCGTCGTCCGGGCGGTCCGGTCGCTGTTCGTCGACAACGTCCGCGCGGGCGGGCCGCTGCCGGCCCTGCGGATCGGCCGGCAGCCGTACGGTGTCCTGCCCGCCACCGCCTTCGGGTCCTGGCAACCGGCACCCGGCGAAGGCGCCGAGCTCGGCACGATCGCCACCGTGCTCGGCCGGCTCCGTCCGTTCTGGGTCGAGGTCGCCCGGTCCTCCCCGCGGGTCCTGCCCTCTGCCGCCCTGCCGGACAC
>Ga0247781_1000475_pt1 | contig 12403 bp, 13 predicted proteins | sample UWRJL184509B5_FD_179922 | JGI IMG/M metagenome (GOLD analysis project Ga0247781, IMG submission 179922) | Plant litter microbial communities from Arlington Agricultural Research Station in Wisconsin, United States - UWRJ-L184-509B-5 | ecosystem: Environmental > Terrestrial > Plant litter >...
GCAGCGCCTTCTTGGCGGCCACCGCGTACTCGTCCGGCTCGACCAACGACGACTTCGCCCACTCGATCTCGCTTGCCAGGTCGCGCGCGCCGGTGCGGTCGGCTCGCACCCCGGCCCGCGCCGCCGCCAGCCCGACCACACGGGCCTTGCTCTCCAGCAGCTCGGGCATGGCCCGGCCCTCGAGCAGCCGGGGCGCGAAGTAGCGCACCTGGCGCAGCGCCGCCGCATGGAACGTGCGGGCCTGCACACCCGTGGCGCCGAGCTCGGTGAGCCGTGACCGCATCTCGGCGGCCGCCCGCGCCGTGAAGGTCACCGCGAGGATGTGCCGGGGACTCACCTCGCCGGTCAGCGTCCGGTAGGCGATCCGGTGGGTGATCGCCCGGGTCTTGCCGGTGCCGGCGCCGGCCAGGATGCAGACCGGGCCGGCGGGGGCGGTCACCGCCGTCCGCTGTTCGGGGTCGAGCCCGGCCAGCACCGCATCAGTCCGCACGATAGGGAATCATGGCACCCGGGCCGGACGTTGTGCCGAAAGGCGCAGTGCCATGTGACCCAGCCGAAGGAGTCTCCGACCGATGTTGACCATGTACTCGACGTCCTGGTGCGGCTATTGCCACCGTCTCAAGTCGCAGCTCGATCGGGAGGGCATCGCCTACGAGGTGGTGGACATCGAGCAGGACCCGGCCGCTGCCGACTACGTGATGGGCGTCAACGGCGGTAACCAAACCGTCCCGACGATTCGCATAGTTCCCGCCGACGGTGGAGACGAGATCGTTATGACGAATCCGTCCATCGTGCAGGTCAAGGCAGCCTTGGCGGGTACGGCTGTCGCTGGCTGACCCTCGGGCCGAGTCAGTAGCCCCTAGTAATGCCGCGTCAGTAGCCCCTAGTAATACAGACAGAAGGCCCCGGCGATGAGCCGGGGCCTCTGCGTACGCCTTGAGCGCTTCTCAAGCGCCCTCGCCCACCGACTCAAGGTGTCGATGGAGCGTTGCCCGCGAGACGCCAAGCGCCTTGGCGATCGAGTTGACGCTTTCCCCGTTGACGCGTCGAGCACGGGCAGCGCTGAGGATGTCGTCGTTCATCACGGACGGGCGACCACCCGTACGCCCTTGAGCCTTCGCCGCGTCCAGTCCCGCCCGCGTGCGTTCGCGGATGATGTCGCGCTCCAGCTCCGCAAAGGCGGCCATCATGGTGAAGAAGAACTTGCCTTCACCTGACGGGGTGTAAAGGCCGGAGAGCTTGCCGGTAAGGATGCGTAGTCCGATGCCTCGCCCGTGCAGGTCGTCAGCGATCGTGAGTACGTCCTTGACGGAGCGGCCTAGACGGTCGAGCTTCCAGACGCAGAGGGTGTCGCCGGAGCGGGCGTAGTCGAGAGCAGCGGTCAGCCCGGCGCGGTCCGTGTTCTTGCCGCTTGCCTTGTCCTCGAAGATCCTGGCGCAGCCTGCCTCGTTGAGTGCGTCGCGCTGTAGCTGTGCATCCTGCGCGTTGGTCGAGACTCGGGCGTATCCGATGAGCGGGCCAGTACCAGTGTGCGTCGCCATGACACGACTGTCTCATAACTCGTCTCAAAACACCAAGCCTCTGGACCATGTTTCGAGACGAGTTATGGACTGCGCTCGGGGCCTTCAACGGACCCTTCGTGAGCCGTCTCAAATTCCGTCGTTTTGAGCAGGCCGAGACGATCCGACTTAGCCCATGAGATCGCCCGTTCCTACGCATCATGGTCCAGACATGTCCGCGACGAGAAGATCACCGACCGGACAGGTGATTGAGCTTCAGTTGGCCTGCCCCCCGAAGGGTCGCGAGCGAAGCAGTCCTCACGTCCGCGTGATCGCTCGACCGAGCGGACCAACAGGCGCAGCTCGACTCAGCCCTCGCGGACGATCTGACGTATCCGCTCTCGGCTGTAGCCGGTGGCCGCCACGATGTCGACTTGACGCATACCGGCCTCGTCAGCGTCGCGGATGGCGCTGGCTAGTTCGGCGCGAGCCTTGTCAACCTTGCCTCTGGCATCCGCAACGATCTGCGCAGCCCGCTCCTGCGCACGGGTGACTCCAGCCTCAGCCGCGCGAAGCTTCCGGGCCGCTGCCTCAAGGTCAGCCATTTGGCCATCGTTCCTGGCCAACCGATAGGCCAACCTATGTATCCATTAGATTGGCCAAGTTGACTGGTTGCCACTTGGCCAATCTGATGGTGTTATAGTTGGCAAGCGGCAGACAGGTAGCGGTCGACGGGCCAAACTGGTCAGCCACGAGACACACGGCAAGGCCCCCACGTTTCAACTGCGCGGGGGCCTTGCTGCTTGTCTGGCCGACATCGCGATGGTCACGCATGAAGCAGGACGTGGCGACGCGTACTCGACTTGACGGGGGGCATGACCCCTTACGGCCCAAAGCGGGGACCGGCGGGTGATAGCACCCAAAATCCTGCCACGGTTTCAGAGGCGTTCTATCGCTCATGCGTCGAGGACTCGATCATCGTTGTAGCAAGGCCCGGTCGAACCAGTCCCCACAAGGATGGGGGAACTCTACAAACCGTCCCCACTCTCAAGTTTGACGACGGCTCGGCGCTGACGAACCCCTCGATCGTGCAGGTCAAGGAGCATTTGTCGGCTCTGGCCGCCGGCTGACTCCCCCTTCGACGGCGAGCCCCGCGGCCTGGGCGACCAGGCCGCGGGGCTCGGCCAGCGGGCTGTCCGGCTCGAAGCGGCGGCGAGCGGCCGGTCCGAAAGCGATCTCCCGGACCCGGCGCGTGGCGAGCCGGCCAGACACGACAGCGACCGCGCCGGGCCTCCGCCCCGAGAGCCTCGAGGAGAAGTCGACCCGCCGCGGTCGCGGTCTTGTCTATTGTCCCGCTTTACCCCACATCCGGATGGTATCCGGACGTATGGAGTTACGGGATGAGAGCCGGGATGCTCGAGTCGAGCAGACCCCGCTCCTTGAGCGCGCCGTAGAGCGGCGTCGTCTCGGGGTAGTGGCCCCAGGCGTGGTCACCGGTGCCGTCACCCGCACCGCCGAGCAGCTGGCGCTGCACGTCGTTGAAGCCCGCCCACTCGGGACGGTTCGGCAGGTCGGCGACCTCGTCACGACCGGCGATCCACCGATAGGTGTAACCGAAGAACGCGCCGACGCGGGTGATGTCGGAGTAGTTGTCGGAGCGCGCGTGCCAGAGGCGACGGTCGAAGACGACCAGGTCACCCGGGTTCGCGGTGATCTGCAGTGCACCCTCGGGCTGCGGCCACGGGACGCCGCGGCTCGGCGGACCGGGCAGCCAGTTGGTCTTGTGGCTGCCCGGCAGCACGGTGAAGTTGCCCCGGCCGGTCTCGCTCACGTCGGAGAGCCAGTAGGCCAGCTTGACCGACAGCATCGCGCGGGGATCGGTCTCGATCTCCCGGTTCTGCCGTCCGCCGTCCTGGTGCCAGTGCCACCAGTCCTTCTGCTTCTCGTGGATCTGCGGATGCACGTCGATGTGGGAGTGGTAGACGTGCACATTCCACCCGAGCAGCGACCAGATGTAGCGGAACGCCACCGGGTGGTCGAGCAGGAACGCCAGCTCGGGAAGGGAGGTCACCGCGGAGAGCTGGTGCAGGGCACCCGTCGAGCCGAGCCCGTGTCCACCAGGCTTCCCGGCGCGCTCATACGCGCCGAGGACCGCGGCACGCGCGATCTCGATCTCACTCTCGGACAGCACCCCGGGCACCACGAGGAACCCGTCCCGGTCGAACTGGGCGCGCTCATCCGCGGTCATCGGGGCCCATGCGGGCGCTTCCACCTGCGTCATCGATTCCACCTCTCGGTCTTTGTCTACCGAGACGCGGCTGGCTGCCCTTTTGGTTACCGGAAAAGAAGAAAACTTCTCTGCTTAGACGGACTTGATTCTGTTAGCGGGCGAAACCGCCCAACCAACGCTCAATCAGATAGAAAGCTATCGAAGAGGGCATCGGCAGACCCATCGAGATGCCGCTCTCGGGCTGGTGATAGTCGCCCGCGATCATCTTGGCGACGTCGTCGCGGGTGAACCAGTGCGCCTCGTCGATCTCCGCCGGGTCGAGGCGGATCTCCTGCGCCGGGTCGGCGGTGGCGTGAAAGCCGAGCATCAGCGAACCCGGGAACGGCCACGACTGGCTGCCGGCGTAGTGCAGCGAGCTGAGGTCGAGGCCCACCTCTTCGCCGACCTCGCGGGCGACGCTGGCCTCGGCCGACTCACCGGGCTCGACGTAGCCCGCCAGGCACGAGAAGCGCAGCCCGCCGTCGGCCGCCCGGCCCCAGGCCGCGTTGTGCCCGAGCAGGCAGCGGCCCTCGGGCCCCTCGACCCCGTCGTGCACCAGCACGATCATCGCCGGGTCGGTGCGCGGCCACATCAGGTTGCCCTCGGTGTCCCGGCGTGCCCAGCCCGCCTCCACAACCGTGGTGGGGAGCCCGGTGCGCGGCGAGAACAGGTGGCTGCGGTGCCAGTTGCCCAGCGCCACGGCCGTCGTGAAGACGCCCGCGTCCCGATCGTCGAGCAAGTGACCGATGTCGCGCAGGGTGGCCGCACGGACGCCGTCGACATCGGACAGCGGCGCGTCGATCGTCCACAGCGGGGTGCCGTCGACGTCGACGCCGAGGAACCAGTGCTCGACCTCGGCGGATGCCTCGGCGGAGGGCAGCAGCACCAGGGCGAGCCCGGCCGGGCCGTCGGTGACCGGCGCCCGGCCGCCCTTGCTCAGGTCGACCGGCAGAACCAGGCCGCGGCTCCAGGCCGCGGCCAGCCACTCGTCGTCGGTACGGTGCTCGGCGGCCCGGTCGAGCGTGCTGCGGGCCAGGGGTGGCGCGTCGGCCGGGCCGCCGGGCTGCTCCCGCACATCAGGTTGTTCCGGGGCACTCACTCGGCGCTTCGTTCCACCGTCGTCAGCGCGGCGAGCGACGACTCGACCCGGTCGGCGTCACCGAGCACGACCGTGACCGCCTTGGTCGGCGCGAGGAAGCGCGTGGCCACCTCGGCCACCTGCTCACGGGACGCGGTGGCCAGCGAGGCCGAGTATTGCCGCAGGTAGTCGAGGCGCAGGCCGAAGCTCGCGTACATGCTGGCCAGACCGGCCAGACCGGCCTGGGTGGACATGCCGAGGCGCAGGGTGCCGAGCGCGTACCGGCGGGCCTGTTCGAGTTCCTCCTCGCCGGGCGGGAGGCTGGCGATGCGGCCCAGCTCGTAGCGGGTCTCGAGCAGGGACGGGCCGGTCACCTCGGTGGCCACCTCGGCCGAGACCACCAGCGCCGAGCCGGCGTGGAAGTGCTCGATGCCGGTGTGCGGGCCGTAGGTGTAGCCCTTGTCCTCACGCATGTTCTCGACCCAGCGGGACGAGAAATAGCCGCCGAAGACCAGGTTGGCGAGCTGCAGAGCGGCGTAATCGGGGTCGGTGCGCTCCAGGGCGGGCAGGGCCATCCGCAGCGACGACTGGACCGCGCCAGGGCGGTCGACCAGCAGCAGCGGGCCGGGCTCCAACGGCGGGGTGGGCGGCACCTCGACGATCTTGGCGGGGCCGGTCCAGCTGCCGAGCGCCTTCTCGGCGGCGTCGATCGCCTTCTCCGGGTTGATATCGCCGACCAGCACCAGCACCGCACCCTCGGGGCGGACCCGCTCGGCGTGCAGTGTGCGCAGCTGGGCCGGGCGGACGCCGCGCACCTGCTCGGGCTCGGGAGTCTGCACCGCGTACGGGTGCTTGCCGAACATCCGCTTGAGCAGGGCGGCTCGGGCCAGGTGGGAGGGCTGGGTCAGCGCGACCTGGATGTGGTCGACCAGGCGGTCGCGCTCGGTCGCCACCTCGTCGTTCGGGTAGGTCGCGTCGGTGAGCACGTCGGCCAGGATCTCGAGCATGCGGTCCAGGCCCGAGGCGAGCGAGTTGCCGCTCACCACCAGCCGGTCGGGGTCGAGCCCGGCGGAGAGGCCGCCGCCGACCGCCTGCAGCTCGGCCGCGATCTCGACGCTGGAGAGCGCACCGGTGCCGCTGAACAGGGCCTGCGAGAGCAGCGTGGCCCGGGGCAGCGGAGCCTTGCCGAACGGCACCCGCAGCCGCAACTCGACCAGGGGCACGGACGTACGCCGGATGGCGATCACGGTGAGACCGCCGGCCAACGTACGCTCGGCTTCCTTGGGCAGCTTGAGCTTCGCGTCCGGGATCAGATCGGGCAGGGTCTTGCTCATGCGGCAGCTCCCGGAAGGACCTCGACAGTTGCGCGCCGCGAGGGGCGCAGGGTGGCAGCCGCGGCGACGATCTGCGCCTCGGTGACCTCGCCGACCAGCTTCGGCAGTTCGTTGAGCATCTCGGGCCGGCCGCGTTGCAGCTCGAGCACCGCCATCGGCAACGCCCGGCCGAGCACCGGGTCAGTGTCCCGCAGCAGGTGGGTGGCGATGCGTGCCTGGACCCGATCGAGCTCGCCGGGAGCCAGCCCGTCGGTCGACAGGCGGTCGAGTTCCTCGTCGACGGTGCGCAGCACCTTTTCCGCGTCGCCACCGGGCGGCATGTGCGCCTGCACCAGCAGCGCGGTCGGGTTGCGCACCTGGAACTCGTCACCCATGAAGCCGATGTAGCCGCCGATGCTCGTCACGATCCGGTCGCGCTGCACCAGGCGCTCGACCAGGCGGGACGCGTCGCCGTCGGTGAGCACCTCGGCGAGCACCACGAACGGCAGGTAGTCGTCGAAGTCGTTGATCGGGTCCGGCACCCGCCAGGCGCTGGCCACCCCGGGCAGCGGAGCGAGCCGGTCGGTGTAGACGTCGCGCCGCTCGCTCGTCAGGTCGGGCTCGTCGAAGTCGGGCAGCGGCGGCGCCGGGCGGGCCGGCACGTCGCCGAAGTGGCGGTGGATCATCGCGGTCGCGGTCGCCACGTCGAAGTCGCCGGCCACCGACAGGGTCGCGTTGCCGCAGGCGTAGTAGCGGTCGAAGAACGCCTGCGCGTCGGCGACGGTGGCGCTGTCGAGGTCGCCGAACGAGCCGTAGCCGTCGTGGGCGTTGGGGAAGGTCGAGAACATCACCGGAGGCAGCCGCAGCCAGGGGAACCCGCCATAGGGCCGGTTCAGCACGTTGACCCGGATCTCTTCCTTGACCACGTTGATCTGGTTGAGCAGATTCTCCTCGGTCAGCCGCGGCCCGCGCATGCGGTCGGCCTCGAGGAAGAGCGCTCGCTCGAGCGCGCCCGAGGGCAGCACCTCGAAATAGTCGGTGTAGTCGAGGTGGGTGGAGCCGTTGAAGGTGCCGCCGGCGCCCTGCACGTGCCGGAAGTGCGCCAGCTTCTCAAGGTTTTCCGAGCCCTGGAACATCAGGTGCTCGAAGAGGTGAGCGAAGCCGGTGCGTCCCTCGGGCTCGGAGCGGATGCCGACGTCGTAGACGACTGCCACCCCGACGACCGGGGCGCTGCGGTCGGGCGTGAGCACCACCCGCAATCCGTTGGCCAGGGTGAAACGGTCCACCGGGTACTTCGTCGCGGGGATCTTGATTCTGCGCGCCACGAAATGACATTAGCGCCTTCTTCCGCTCGCGTCGCAACTGCATGTCACCACGCGGCCACCCGGCGATGTCGATACCCGGACGGAGGCTTGACGTCATTCCCCACCTAGACCATCATTCCTATCCATCAGATAGGCATAAGCGGGTTTGCGGAACAGGGGGGCATCGTGCACGTCTCGGCGCGCACCGACTACGCCGTGCGGGCCATGCTCTCGGTGACGGCGGAACAGCCCCGCCTGGTGAAGGCCGCCTCGCTGGCGGCGGCCCAGGACATCCCGCTCAGCTTCCTGCAGGGCATCCTGCTCGACCTGCGCCGGGCCGGTCTGCTGCACAGCCATCGCGGGGTCGACGGCGGTTACGCGCTGGCCCGGCCGGCCGACCAGATCACCGTCGGCGATGTCGTCCGTGCCGTCGGGGGCGCGCTCACCACCGTGCGCGGACTACCCACCACCAACGCGATCTACCACGGCGCCGCCACCGGCCTGCGCGACGTGTGGGTCGCCGTCGAGGAAGCCATCGAGGGCGTCGTCGACCACAAGACCCTGGCCGAACTCTCCGCTGTGCCCACCGCCACGTAGAAATGCCTGTTCCCACCGTCACATAGAAAAACCTCTTTCTCCCGCCACCTTGAAAGCTAGGAGTTGAGCATGAGCTCCCGCACCATCCGTGCGCTCGCCGTCGCCACCACCGCCCTGCTCTCCGCCGCACTGCTGGCCGCCTGCGGCGACGACGACAAGACGGACGCCTCGGCGTCCGGCGGGGGCACGGCCGAGGCCCCGAGCCTGCGCCTCGGCTACTTCCCCAACATCACCCACGCGCCCGCGCTGATCGGCGTCAACAAGAACTACTTCCAGACCGCGCTGGGCAGCACCAAGCTCGAGACCAAGACGTTCAACGCGGGCCCGGCGGCGATCGAGGCGCTCTTCTCGGGGGCGATCGACGCCACGTACATCGGTCCGAACCCGGCCATCAACGGCTGGGCGCAGTCCAAGGGCAGCGGCCTGAAGATCATCGCGGGCAGCACCTCGGGCGGTGCCGGCCTGGTGGTCCGGGAGGGAATCAACTCCCCGGCCGACCTCAAGGGCAAGAAGATCGCCACCCCGCAGCTCGGCAACACCCAGGACGTCGCCCTGCGGGCCTGGCTCAAGGAGAACGGCCTCAACGCCGACCAGCAGGGGGGCGGCGACGTGTCGGTGCTCCCGCAGGACAACGCGACCGCGCTGCAGGCCTTCGCCCAGGGCGCGATCGACGGCGCCTGGGTGCCCGAGCCCAACTACAGCCGGCTGCTCCTCGAGTCCAAGGGCAAGGTCCTGGTCGACGAGAAGACGCTGTGGCCCCAGGGACTCTTCGTGACGACCCACCTGATCGTGACGCAGGAGTTCCTCAAGAAGTACCCGGGCTCGGTCAAGAAGCTGCTGCAGGGCCACCTCGAGGCGCTCGACTACATCGAGAAGAACAACGCCGACGCGCAGAAGGCGGCGAACGCCCAGATCGAGGCCCTCAGCGGCAAGCCACTGAAGGACGACGTGCTCGCCGCGTCGTTCAAGAACCTCACCTACACCGCCGACCCGGTCGCGTCGTCGCTCTTCACCAGCGCGAAGCACGCCGAGGAGGTCGGGCTGCTCAAGCCCGTCGACCTCAAGGGCATCTACGACCTCGGCCCCCTCAACGAGCTGCTGAAGGCCGCGGGCAAGCCTGAGGTCAGCGACGCCGCCGCCTGAAAGGCCTGAAGAAGAATGAGCCTCCTGGAAACCAGGGACGTACGCACCGATCCCGTGGTGCGCCTCGAGAACGTCTCCAAGACGTACGGGGCGGGCGGTAATGCTCTGCTCGCCCTGGATCGCGTCTCGCTGAACGTGCGGCAGGGCGAGTTCGTCTGCCTGCTCGGCGCGTCCGGCTGCGGCAAGAGCACCCTGCTCTCGCTGGTCGCCGGTCTCGACGCGATCACCGGTGGCACGCTCGACATCGGCGCTCGCAAGGTGTCGCTGATGTTCCAGGAGGCCGCGCTCTTCCCGTGGCTCTCGGTCCGGGGCAACGTCGAACTGCCGCTACGGCTGCAGGGCGTGTCCCGGCCCGAGCGCCGCAAGCGCGCCGAGGAACTGCTCGACGTCGTCCGGCTGGGCGACTTCGGCGACAAGCGGCCGCACGAGCTCTCCGGTGGCATGCGCCAGCGCGTCGCCCTGGCCCGCTCGCTCGCCCAGAACGCCGACATCCTGCTGATGGACGAGCCGTTCGGCGCGCTCGACGCGATGACCCGCGACATCCTGCACGACGAACTCGAACGGATCTGGCGGGAGCAACACCTCACCGTCCTGTTCGTGACGCACAACGTGCGCGAGGCGGTGCGGCTGGGCGACCGGGTGATCCTGCTCAGCAGCCGGCCCGGCCGGGTGATCGAGGACTACGCGATCACCCACGAGCGACCGCGGCGCATCGACTCCCCCGAGGTGGCCGGCCAGGCCGCCGAGATCACCGACCGGCTCCGCGCGGAGGTCGCCCGCCATGCCCACTGATCTGCCGCCGACCGTCGAGGGCCCGGCCCAACGCGAGCAACGGGACGGAGAGTCCGCCGAGGTGGCCGGCCTCGACGCGCTCGAGCTCGCACCCAAGCGTGACAAGGGCCGGCTCGGCAAGCGCATCTGGCACAGCACCTGGCCCAAGGTGCTGGCGATCGCGATCGTGCTGCTCATCTGGCAGATCACGGTCTGGTCGGAGTGGAAGCCGAGCTACGTACTGCCGTCCCCGGCCACCGTCTTCACCGACCTGGGCAACGTGATCACCACCGGGGACTTCTGGGACGGCGTCCGGGTGACGATGACCCGCGCGTTCACCGGCTTCCTGCTGGCGGTGGTGATCGGCACCCTCATCGGCGCGCTGGTCTCCCAGTTCGCCCCGTTGCGGGCGGCCATCGGCTCGCTGATCACCGGCCTGCAGACGATGCCCTCGATCATGTGGTTCCCGCTGGCCATCCTGCTCTTCCAGCTCAGCGAGAGCGCCATTCTGTTCGTGGTCGTGCTCGGCGCCGCACCGTCGGTGGCGAACGGGTTGATCAGCGGCATCGACTACGTGCCGCGCACCTGGCTGCGGGTCGGTCAGGTGCTGGGCATGCGCGGCTTCGCGAAATACCGGCACCTGATCCTGCCCGCGTCGCTGCCCTCGTTCATCTCGGGCCTCAAGCAGGGCTGGGCCTTCTCGTGGCGCAGCCTGATGGCCGGCGAGCTGCTGGTCATCGTGCCGGGTGCCCTCTCCATCGGCGTACGTATGCAGCAGGCCCGCGACCTCAGCGACGCCAGCCTGGTGATCTCCTACATCATCGTCGTGCTGGTGATCGGCATCCTGATCGACGTCCTCTTCAACACCGCCGACAACTCCCTGCGCAAGCGCTGGGGTCTGGTCGGCAACTAGAGCGGACGCACCGACGCGAGAACCTCGTCGACCGCGTAGTCCCACTGTTTGTGGGTGCCCGGGATCGAGACGTAGAGAACGGCCGCGGTCGTCCGGCCGACGTCGATGACCGCCACCGCGGAGAGCTCCTCGGTGGCGGTCAGGCCCGGCGCCGAGAAGTGCAGCCGGAACTGGCTAACCCAGGCCGGCCGCCCGCCGAGGGTCGTCAGCTCGTCGCGGATCGGATCCATCGTGTTCGGTTGCGGGTAATACTCGGCGCGCACGTCCGCGGCCACCTGCCGGCCCACGCATTCGAGGTTGAGCGTCACCGCGTCGTTGTCCGCCGCCGGCACCGCGGCCGACAGGATCGAGGCGTGGTAGCCGCCACCGCTGTACGTCTCGGTGACAAAGTGCTGCCCCACCTTGTAGGGAACCTCCAGCGTCCCGGCCCGCCAGAAATCCGTCCACGGCTCCCAGGGCGCCCCATAGGCCTTGTACGAGATTCCGGCTTCCTCGTCGGTGGTGCGCGCGCCGGTCTCCGGCGGCAGCGCGCTGGGCTTCCGGGTCGGCACGGCGCTCGGCGAACCGGTCGGCGCGGGACAAGCTTGAGCGAGCGGCGGACGCACGTCGGTCGGCGCCGACACCCGGTCGCGGAACGGGTTGCGCTCCGCGGAGAAGACCAACATCAGCACGACGGTCAGGCCGATCGCCAGGATCGCACCGGCGATGCCACCGAAGATCAGAATCTGCCGCCGACGCCGATCGGGGCCACCCGGCTGCGGCGGTTCCGGCTCGAGCGGGGGTGGCGGCTTCCCCGGCGGTCCGCCCGGAGCAGTCGTGACCAGGCCCGAGCCGAACCGGTTGCCTGGCTGCCGCCAGGCCGGGCTCGCCGGGGTCTGCTCGGACATGAGTCCCAGTGAACACCACGAGGGCGGTGCCCGCGTCACGGCATCGGTGCGACGCTCCCTCCGGTGCTGAGCCGGATGGTCATCTGCTGCCACAGCGACGGGCCGACGTCGGCGGGCGCGTCGACGATCGGGTACCACGGGGCGAAGGCCACCAGGACCACCAGGGCGATGCCGGTGACAGCGAGCACGAGCACGAATCCGAACTCCCGGCGAGCGGATGGTCCGCGCATGCCGGTACCTCCAAGGTGCGTCCGAGAAACAAGGGCGATGAATAGATAGACGCGTAATCGGGCCCGAGCGTTGCACCTGTCCAGGAGAAGTTCAGCGTCGTCCGCTACCGTCTTGTCATGGAACTCGTGTATCCGCCGGTCGTCGCCTTGTGCAAGACGATGTTCCGGGCGCTCGACCTCAACATTCAGGTAGACGGCGCCGAGCACATCCCGGCGTCGGGCGGCGCGGTGCTCGCGAGCAATCACTCGAGCTATCTCGACTTCATCTTCTGCGGTCTGGGTGCGCTGCCGGCCAAGCGTCTGGTGCGTTTCATGGCCAAGAAATCCGTCTTCGACCACCGGATCAGCGGGCCGCTGATGCGGGGCATGCGGCACATCCCGGTCGACCGTGACGCCGGC
>Ga0247781_1000477_pt1 | contig 12400 bp, 18 predicted proteins | sample UWRJL184509B5_FD_179922 | JGI IMG/M metagenome (GOLD analysis project Ga0247781, IMG submission 179922) | Plant litter microbial communities from Arlington Agricultural Research Station in Wisconsin, United States - UWRJ-L184-509B-5 | ecosystem: Environmental > Terrestrial > Plant litter >...
TGTCCTTGATGAGATCCAAATTGTTGAGCAAAAAAAACTGGCTGGACTTGTTGGTGTATATAAACACCATGAATCACCTCCTCTCCCATTACCCCCATGAGACCTTTCCCTTCTCACATCTTGAAATTGCGACTCCCAAGCCCCCTATACACAAGAACCGGTCACAATCACCGCACCTCCGTACTTAAACTGTTATACAATCCATTATGTACACTTCCCCACTCCGCTCCTCTTGCAGCCTGCTGCTCCTGGCCATCGCCGCCATGCTGTTCATCCCTACGATCCACGCTAGCCCTGTCCCGCCTACGACAACCCCGGACCTGGACCTGACCATCAACAGCAACAACACATATCAGGCCATCACCACCATCACCCGCGCCATATATCAAAAGCGAAGCTACATAGACACCTGCACGGGCTGCTTCTGCAGCTCTCAGTACCTGACCTGCACGCAGTGCGGCGACGACGCTGGGGGGCGGACCTCCACGTCTCTCAACTTGGACGAGTGCATTACGAATGATCATGGAGTTCTGCGGTGGAAAAGGTCGTAAGTAGTCACTCCTTAATTACTCTCCAACCTCTCATCCAATCAACGTACCAATCCCGTTCTGCCCACCGGGGAAGAGGGCGGGGGTTCGATCCCTCCCGCCCCCGCGCAGTTTCTCTCCACCTACTACTCCTTTGCTTTTAAGGCAGCTACCTAGCTAATATTCAGTCCACACCTAGCGGATGGTTTACACCCACGTGCATATTCACAGGTAGAAACGTGGGCTTCGCGACCACCATTTACACGGCTAGCTGCGAAGATGGATACGGCGGGCGGAGGGACACTTCCATTGATTTGAGTAAGTACTAGGTATACTTACCTACCTACCTACCTACCACTCATCTTCTGCTATATTGGTGCTTCTTAGAGGTAGAAATGGTTGAACCACTCACCCTCCCCAACCCCCTGGAGGAAAAGTGACATATATTAACAATTTTATGAATTAATTATAGACGAAATGATTCACAACTGGGGCGGCCGTCTTGGCTGTGGTGTACCCTCTTGAACAGGTACATGCCTCCTCAGCTAGACTTTTGGGACAATGAGCAACAGGCGTGTGTAGTCGCGGTATTCGAGTTTTCTCCTTCAGAAACAGCGATCGCTGGCAAGGTGTATAGCTAGGTAGCTATATTCAGAAAATCTATCCAAACCTAAATTTTGCTATACCCAAAGCTTAAATCCACCAGGGGCACTCATTTATAACAGGTCCTCCGGGTCATACTTGGAGCTTACTGCCCTATAAAATTTGTATCTGGGGTGGGTTTCGGGTATAATATGGTACTGATTGATTTTGAAGTGGTTAGGCAGTTGCAAGAATCGCGAGGCAAAAGGTGGTAAGTAGTCACGCTCAAAGGCCGCAGGTTGCGTCTGCAGATGGCGACGTATGCAGGAGTGACAGTGAGGTAGGTGCGGTCATGATAACCTCCTACATGCCTGGCTTTTCCACGCCCAGCTTGATTTCTTTTTCGGTTCATCGATACAGGTGCGGCCTTCGGCATACCGCAAGGTGGATTGACACCTGATGCAGCAGCAGCAACTCCAGTCGGGTCGGGAGGAAACGGGATGGGTTGGCATTTGCACTGCACTTGCCTTCAGCACGCTAGCTTCGATGAGGATTTCTTTTGAAAGTTCCGTATTTTATATGTTTACCGATCTGGGACTTGAAATAATTGTAAAGCCGTTGGTTAATTGATCTAGAATCTGAAAGGGCCCTTCAAGCTACTACATTTCCGATCGCCTCGTCAACAGGAAAATATCGAGGGTATATTCGAGAACCTGGTAGTTGTGAGCTTTCCAAGTGCTACGATAAGAACTCGTGGCTAAGCCGCCTCATCTAGCAATCTCCAAGGATGTCCGAGAGATACCCAATAGGCGTTCGTGAAAATTATAAAACACCGACAGTCCGACAATAGAACTGACAGCTAGTACACGTCCTGGCGACCACATGCCTCATCAACTTATACGCCACGCCCATATTCACAACCCACCACCGGCTTCAAATCCTCCTCCCTCTCCTTCATCCTCGCATCCCCTCTATACCTCAACTGCAGCTCCTCCCCACCGCCACCAGCACCCACCCTCACCTCAACAACCGCCACCCGTCCCATGGTTCCAAACCTCCTAATACCCGCGCACGTATTCCCAAGCACCTCCTCCTCCGGCGGCTCCGAACAATGCGACAAAGCAATAACCTCAGCAATACTATCCCAAGCATCGCTCGTCTCCTGCCCGCCTCCCCATCGCGGCCGGGATATCAATATCCACATGGTATGTCCCATAGCCAGCAGAATATGCACCAGCAAGACCAAACAGCACAAATAGTCAAACCAGTTCACTGCAGCAAGTAAATACCCCGTGAAATACACATCCATGACCACCTTGGTCGACGTCTCTTCTGCCAACCCACCTGACGGCGGAAACCCAAATACCTCCCCCCCGCCGGTCTTCCCGCCCCGGACAAGCCTTTTGGCAAACTCCTCGTCGGGGACGTGCCAATTGCCGAATTCGTTCCAGCTGGAATTGGGCTCGATCAGGTGGGAGATGCGCCGGTTGAGATGGCTGCCGGAGCGGGAGATGCCGTCGGCGAAGATGGTGGAGATGATGTTTTCTATTGCGCGCATGGTGGGGAAGGTGGTGAAGTTGGAGCGGGAGTTGTCGCTGTGGGCGGGGAAGAGAATTAGGGAGATGAGAGATTCGAGGGTTGTTGGAGGGGATGAAGTGGTAGGGTTTGGGTTGGGGATTGACGATCGACATGTTGCGGTGTTGCTGCAGTTGAGGAGGGGAACGAGCATGTCGTACCAGGAGACGTCGAGCTTGATGACTTGGAGGGTTCCATCTTCTCGAGCCACCCAGCGGCTGGCGTGGGAGAGCTGGTCGGCGTTTGTTGTTTTGATCTCGCTTCGGACAATGTTTCTCACGCGGTCTTGGTCGAACTCGTGTTTTAGAAGGTTGTTGTTCTTGGTTGACGAGATGACGGCTTGTGATGTTGCCCACCGGGCGTCGACTGCGCACGAGGCAGCGTTCCAGACCTCTGTGTCGTTGGTGCGCCGTAAGAGAAGAAGACCCAGCTCGGATAGTCCGTTGTCGGGTAAGACGACCGGGACTGCTAGGACGTCAGGGATTTTCTCCGAGCTTGCCATAGCCAAACCCGAAAAATGGGAGTCCGAAGTCGTCATGACCCCGCGGGATACCAAGGTCCGAGCGAGTTCTGGCACGTGGTAGTGCGTAGCATTTTCGGCGTGGTGCCAGAGGTGGCCATATTTTGCTTGAAACGGAAACCACAACAAAGGGTTGGAGTCGAGTATGTATAGGTCGTCCAACTCCATACACGACGCTCGCACTAGAGGTGACTTTGTATCCACTTGGAATCGCTTGAGGGATGCACCTTCGAGTGCTTTGTGATTCAAGGTAGAATCTTGGGGCCTTGATACAAGTGCGTAGAGACAGTTGATATATACACCACGCAGAGAGTCGAGAAGCGTGGCGGATGGAGCATGTGTTGTGTATGACCACGAGTCTGCGATGGAAACGTCGGATGATACACTATAAATGATCTTGCGGAGACTGTAATCCTGGATCTCTGTCTCCAAGGCCAGATGGTCGGGGAAGTGCCACCATGTCGAGTAGTGTTGATACAGGGGTAGGTAGCCCGCAGATGGACATCTGGTATCCGTGAGTTGAGCCTCGTTGGTGGAGCAGTTGTGGTCGGACATGTATGCTGCGTTGAGGACCTTTGGCCATAACTGATCTGCCGTTCCTGTATGTCGTTAGTCGTAAGTTTATTTTGCCGCGTAGCTATCTGTACTTACCATTGAGCCAGAACTGGGCGCCACCAACAGGCCAGTCCATGACCCGTGGGATCATGAGAACAGCTGTGGCAGGTCCTGCCAGGACAGCGATTGCCCCAGATACAATGATCAATAGCGCGAACGGGATCCTTCGTAACCTATTTCTTGGCGTTTCGTCTGTAAAGAAACCACCCCAGAACTCGGTCGACCAAAAGTAGCTTCAATCACACATGGCATATCAGCATTTGCTTTTCGGAGGGCCAGTCAAAACACAAACCTTAGGTGCGTAAATGACCAAGCCGAAGAAACATGTCCCAGGGGAATCCCGTTGCCTTGTACCAGCCCTAAGCGTAGAAAATGCAATACAATGGTAGCCAAACTGCCAATAATCAACAATTCCTACGTAGCGCGTATGGTGTTAGACTCCAACAATACTTGACAGCCAGGCGACTCACCTGCAACTTGGCTGCGACCTGCAACAACCCGAGCTTTAAGCCATCTTGATTCTTCGCCCCCTCAAGCTCTGTTCCGATGAAATAAGCGGTGAGGTTGATCCAAACGATGAATACGGAGACGGCGGCGGGGAGCACATGGCCTGCACACCGTGCCAGTGCCAATCCGAATGACCGGTAGATGAGGACCTTTCGAGGCTCAGGGCTCAATGCCCTGCTGACCACAACAGCAATTACGCCGAGACCCACTGCGCGGAGCAAGACTCGACATGCTTGGGTGGCAGGTGCGATCGGGGAAGAAAGCATTCCGTACATTCCTAGTGTTGCAATGGGAAAACGACACGAGGTTCACAGACAGCCGATGATATCAAGCCGACCTATGCCTCAATGATATTCTTGATGAACAAGAAGCGTGCGGTCGCGATCCCATCCGTGGAGGTCAAACCCGAAGAAGATGGGAGAGGAGGCCTCGGAAGCCTGTGCAACCGGTGACCACACGAGCTGAAGTTCGAAATGCGCGGTTCCGCCCCCAACCCAGCATCAACTCCATGGACCAGCCAATCAAGATTCATCGATAAAACCATTGCCTAAACTCTTTGTAATCATACCTCGCGGAACAACTGCAGACATGCATAACATTCGGAACTGGCGTTTTATTGAGAAACCACCTGCAGCCAAAGGTCACAACACTGCCCCATAAATAGGTTGATATTACCTATATATCACCCATTCTATCCCTCATTACCCCGGAGCATAATATCCCGTCAATCTCAAAAACGAATAATCAACAGTAACAAATGCCCTATCAACCTCCTATAGCCCCTTATAGCAATACTAGATTGTCTGAGCTACATTATATACAATAGGAAGTAAGGTGCTCTCATCGAGTAAAACATCCAATTCGACCCAGACCCCATCTCCAATATCATACGCTATTAGCAACTTAAAGCCCTCCACAACTAGCGAGAACCTGAACACAAAGTAGGCAAGCTTCTTCTACAAGGCATCGTTAACGCTACTACCATTCAAATGGCTAATAGTGCGCAAACATATCTCGGCCCAGTCGTATATGACAAATAGTATGAGGACAATAGCGCCCACGGGATCAAGCCATACGTTCGAAGCTAACTAGGTACCTAGAGTATAGGAGAGTATCTTTCCACCGAGCGACGACCAGAAGATGTGGGTGAACAATCCCCGTTCAGCCCGCGGTCCTGATGTCTTTGCTCTCAAGGGCTCGCTCAATCAGTTGTACCTTTACTTCAAGGAAACGCACAATAAATTTTCACGTATACGGGGCAGATATGTTCTCGGCCGTGCCAAAATTTGCCATCAGGATATTCGCCGGCGGAGTCAACGCATTATCGGGGGAGCCAGTCAAAGCTAACATGGCGACTGTCCTGAAGCGGCTGAATGGCATTGAGCGGACACAGGATTACCTCTACGTACGCGGGGATCCTGAGCCGGCACAACAATGGCTTGACGGAATCGCGGTCGCTCCCGGCCTTGTTAGGCAGTTTGTCACCGTCCCACACTTAGCACCTGAATCCGTGGAGGCACAGGTGACAGGCTCGGCAGGTGTTGGAGGTATCCAGATTGAGGTTATACCCCAGTACCAGCTGAAGAGGTTTTATCTGATGCGTCGCGACCACCATCCTCCCGAAGTACACTTCGCTGGTGCGAAGGCCTTGCGAGAGTACCCGGCAGCCGAAGCTCTCGAGTCCCCATCGGAGTTGGGGATTCCATTGGACACCCGAATTCATGCGCGAGAGCACGCGGGCCCATCGAAGGAGAGAACGCTGCGCGATGAACTGGATTGGGCTTCAACATCGAAATAGAATGCGGAGAACAGTCGAGCTAGAGCAATGGCCACCTGCGTCGTCCACTGGCGACTTCAAAGTAAAGGTCAGGTGCCCAAAGTCTAGCCGGAAAGCACCCGACAGGGACCTAGTGCTATCGGTCTTTCCGGAAACGACCTTAGCGTTCGCAACAATGCAAGTGACTCACGCATTGGGTCTCCCCTCCGAGCCGTGGATAATCAGCACAACTGACCGATCGCTGAACATCACCGCTCCCGATTTTAAGTCTTTCATAGAGGGGATTGGGCCCTCGATCGATGGGAATATGACCGTAAGCGAAGCAAATATCAATGATTATTGTGGGCTAATTAGGTAGTTTGTGGTATTCGTCGAACAAAGAAACAGAACCCATGTTCCCAGTTTAGGTACTGTGCAATCACCTAATCCCCGGCCATTCTATGTACATTCCTCTATCGACTGTCGTTTTGCGTCATCTGGGCTCTGAATGGAACTGTCGCGCCGTTGTGGCTCCGTTGCATCCATCTCAACCGCGCTACTATATGCGTCGAGCTCGACGAGCACAAAGGTCGACGCCTCCTTCTCCAAAGCCAGCTGCCCCGAACTGTCCATCTCCGCGGCTCCAGTCGAGCCCTCGTCCTCAGCAGCCATCTGTCCCGTACCGTCTAGCTCCGCCTTTCCGGTCGCCACAGCCTCCCCGGCGAGTCGATCTCTGGCCTTCCGCCGATAGTAGAAGACAAGATATAGCATTAAGAAGAGAATTCCGACCGCGATAGTGCCACCGGCCGCTATTCCGCCAATGGCGCCCCTGCTCAAACTAGGGCTGCTGTTTCCTGGACCAAACTCACCGACAAAGCCGCCGCTTGTCTGGAGCGGTAGGTCACTTGAAGTGGTCGAGGTTGAGGGAGATTTGATGTTGAACAAAGGTGACATCACACGGTAGTCCAGTAACTCCTCCAAAAAGGACACCGTTATCTGGATGCAGTAGGGCCCTTTTGTCCCCGGGGCAACAGCCACAGTCCACGCATATTGCCCAAACTCGATGTCCTCCTGGGCTGTGCTCTGTGCTAGAGGTAGCGTCAGCTCATTTCAGCTCGTTATTGATTCTAGTTTCACACGCACAAACATACTCATTACGATATTTGCCAACCTGTTGGTGCTATCAAGGAGATCCAAACTCATCCCCACTGCCCAATAGTCCAGCGCGGTGCTACCAGTTATGCTCCACTTGATGAGATACTTGGAGCCGGGGAGGATGACTTCATCTGCGGGGGGCGCCGTGACCTCCAGCACCCTGATCGATTGAGTGCCGTTGATGAACCCGACAAGGAGGAGGCTGAGGACGGTGACACCATGTTTTGGGGTCCACATTTTGCAAGTCGTGATGAGGGGGTTGATACCGGATGCAAAGATGACGCTGCTGTTGTTTTTCACAGGACGTTAAAAATGAGTAGCGGCCGCCCAGACTCCAGCGGCGCGCTGAGCCTCGCATTACGCCAAGCTCTTCTGACCCTGGTCAGGGAAATTTGACAACCATTGATCTGTCATAGCCTGCGGCGAGGATCTTGTGCAAAACCAATACGGAGTAGTATTGGGAAAAGCGGCATTTAAAGGGGCAGGTGGTGCGAATAATGAACCGAATCCATTTGGCGGGGTTTTGCCTCTGATTTGTTGGGTTTATTATTCGCACCACCTGAAAGGCATTCTTGGGATTACCAAGGCGCACTGCCCAACGCGGGTACCTCGCCCGATGCGACACTGAACAGTTCAGACATTCCGGTGAGGCAGCGGAGTTTAGGCAGCACTGCTTTTTATCTTTCAACGGTACCGGATGGTTCGTATGGTTCGTATTGGCCATTGCTTGGATTCCATTGCCGAGGGCAGATGGCTCATTGGATGATTAATATCCTGGAGAATCGCCTTCCGTTAGCCATTTACATTGCCTTCAATATCCGATTACTTTCAGAAAGTCTGTGTCATCGATGCGCCATGTGTCTACCGCTACCTACCTAGTTAATTGAGGACTGCGCACCATTTTACGGTAAATAGTGCACCTTTCTTACGGCTGGCTACGCTACTAGGACCAAAAATACAGATATCGTGAAAGTTTTAATGACCTCGACAAAGAAATGAAGGGCTTTGGAACGCCCCCTGTTTGTAATTGCGTTGTCACCAGTTACCTACCTACCGTAGAATGATGTATGTATATTGGGGTCAATATCGAGATGTGGTTGAGTAGATCTGGGCGCCACGAGGAGGGCACACATTGCCGAGTATAGTACACACAATGCGCCATACACATGAAGCATTTCCCAGGGCGAGCGATGCTGTGGCTCTGTTGAGTTGACTTTCATCCCTTTTTTCTTTGCCCCGCCAGCTGTTCCTGCTTCTAAAAGACGTAACCCAGACCATGTCGGAGGCGTGTGATACACACAAATCCATCCGCGAGTCGACTCACATAGAACTTGCCCTCAGCACCGTGATCAACGAATCAAATTTTCTCAGTATATAAAGCAGAGTTCTGCCTCCTTCCCTTAATCAAACCTCTACTCCTGTTATTTGTATCCAGAACCAACAGCAACCGGCATCACAGACAACTACAACCAAGACAACTACCAGTACCTACCTACTCAAGCCACGCAGGAAACAAACAAGCGCAACTACACGCAAATCAGTCCATTGGAACATTATCATTTTGATCAAGGTCCTAATATGGCACCCATCAAATGCAAGACACCTCTCTATGTCACTCATCTTATTGATGAGAGAATCGCGCTTATCGACTTGATACAAGCCAGGGGTGAAAGAAATTACGAACTGTGGGACAGATATTACAAGAAAGGGAATCAGCTCCATATTTAGCTTGCGTACCCTGAACTGGCAAATAGCGGGCAACTCAAATTCGGCAAGGTTATCGGGATCAAGAGTCTGCTCCGCAGAGCGTTCCCGAACAAAGAGGTGGAGGATTCGCGTGTAAGTAAAGATATATTCTCTTCTGAGTTTGTGGACACAGCGGTTGCGTCCAGAATCCACATCTTGTCAAAACAGTGACGAGTATTGAGAAACCATACTGATGTCCCATAATCCCTCCGACTTTCTAGCCCGAGAAGAAGAAGAAGAAGTGGATCTTGGAGTTTGTGGTCAAAGATACAAAGTTGGCCGATTTGACAGAAGTTGTCGACAACGAGCTAGCTGCCCATCTTTACAGAACCGGACAAGGAAAGTGGTAATAGGTGGTAGCCGTTACCTCGAGGTTCTGTGCTGCATGGCCTTACGGAGTTGTTATCATGGTGTTGTAGCGGGGAGGTTGTTCTCTTATCCATCGGGTTTGACGGGTTTTGGGCTTCTGGTAGTTTATCAGCTTTTGGTATTCTTGTTGAGCAGCATGTCGAGGTTGGATCAGCGTTAGGGTGTTTTTTTGGGATATATCAGCGGGAAGATTGGGTTTTCTTTTGACGCCGAAGCATATTGCGGGATCCAAGCACACAAGCACACTGCCGGGATCGTGCTGCTCTCGACAAATTACATCCTGCTTTATGTTGGCGAGGAGAACAGAGTATTCGTCTTGCGTTGCGTTGCGTTACCTTTTTCAGTTGGCCTTGGTTTAATTTACTTAGTTACTGGGCTATCGTGCCTATCACTTTCTTGGGCGCTTGTCGCTGGCAGCCCCAGCAAGAACAACCGTCCTGAGTGCTATCATTTGTGTCGTCAGAAGGTGCTGTTAGTGACGAAGGGCCCTTCCCTTTCCTCTCTTTGTCAATGGTGCTCAAATGTGACAGCCCCTACCCATACATATGTACGTAGATGCCTTAGTTACACTTCCATGGTCATCATATTAGAACAGACATTCATGACCAGGCAAGTTTACAAAACGCGAGACACTGCGGCCATAAGGAATAATATCTGGTTGATCCCGAGTCATGTGATAATTATATCGCAAAAGACAAAGCCTTCCTTTGTTCCTACTCTTTTCACACAAAGTTCCAACCCCATGTTCCCTCTGCCACCTTTGAGCTCAAATCATGAGGTACAATGGCCAACCCGCTCTTTGTTGTAACTAGGGACTCGCAATGGCCATTGCCACCGCCAACGTAACCAATATATGAGTACAGAATGTCGACTGGTCTCTCTCGTTCTCCCATCTCACCGACGGATCAGGACAGCCTCTCTCGCAGAAACCACACTTACTGCCAAAGACATCACATCAGAGCAACGTTCCCAAGTCCGGCCTTACGACTACTAACTGCCACATCACTCCCCGGGCAGCATTTTCCGACACAAATATGGGAATCTTCGATTCCGTCCAAGGAACAAGGGTGAAGATAACCAGATACATGCAAAAGTATGGCGGGGAACTCTTAGAAGGGGATATGGGCATGTATATCATATTCAATAACCCTGCCATGACAGACGAGAAGATGGAGAAATTCCGTAAATTGCTGGTGAAAAGATATGCTTATAACGATTATGACAAGACGGTGACATGCTGGAAGGTATGTAAAACCATTGTGGCATATTGACATTGCCAGCTAATCTATTGGTTTACAACTCACAGGACCATCAGATACCGAATAGGATTGTGTTTTCCGTCAACCCCGGGCGAGCAAAGAGTCTTTTCCCATCCTGGGTGGGGGCAGTTGACGCACAGCAAGGTTGAGGCGGCCATAGGGGTTTTCTATTACCCATTATGTATCATATCATCTCTTTGAGGCTGGGATATCTATTTCGTGTAACATCAGAGTTTGTACACCGGTGCATGTTGGTAATTAGCACATCATCGCCTATTCACATGCAAATTGCCAGAACCTGGATGACTTCCGTACACATGAGTTCATGGGGAAAGGCGGAAGACCATTGGTGATATGTAGATGATTAACATCAAAACAGCGGATTAGGTTCAGCGAGACCCTGCTGGTCGTCTTTATCCAATCTTCATCGTGAATCTCATCATTTCGTCAACAACGCCGTACATCAGATAACCCTGTCATTTTCATTTGGATAGGTATGTAGATGATGCATCTTCAAAACATCGGACGGGGGGGGGGAGAAGGGGGGTTCACAAAAACCGTACCTGATCCAATTTATACACCATTCTACAATAGATAAGAGCGCTCATAAATAACACACCTTTGGCGCAACCAGGTGGTATTAAGGCCCAAAAACACAAATACAAGGCACGTTCATAGGGCCTAGATTGATAATTGACAAGCGCTGGATAATGTTGGCGGTTAGCGCCCTTAGGCCCGTGGCCTCTGTTCCGGTTGGCAATTTGCGAAACGTTTGTTGGCCATGAGTGACCTAACAACAACCGAAATAGACTTCCTCATTGACCAACACACTTTATGTATTCCTATAAGAACCAACTTGCATTCTTATCATGTCTTCGCCTGCAAATCCTTTTACCAAAACACAACAGCAATATTATCGTACACCACAAACGAACCAACAGCCAACTTATTTACGACGCCCCAAACCTTGCCAGTGCCCTGAAACCCACCACAATGGCCGATCTTACCCCCGAAAAGCGAAAAGAGTATATCGAAGCAGTCAAAAGGATATTAAAAAAATATAACGGCAGGGTTGAGCTAGGAACATACAGAGGCATTAACCTCTGCTTCTACGACAAAAGCTTGGTTTCAAAGGAAGAGGATCTTTTGGAGATATTTGAGGCGATATGGGGCGCTCCCGGTCAGAAACTGACGATGCAGGTATGAATGCACCTGAGTTATCACTCGTTGTTACGTCCTTTTCTTGCCAAACTCCAGCGGCTGACATTGTTTGCTTTTGGCTTCTAGCGGTCGCAATGTAATGAGTATCTCATTTTCTGGGTCCCTGGAACGTACTCGGAGTTGGTGCCCGTTTCCGAGTGGATTCACAAACTGAGGTAGGTATGCTCAGATGGCCTACATCAGTTTGTCGTCCTCGGCATATGGTTTCTACCGAGGGTACACTGGTGACGGATTCCCATTCGATGCGAAATTTTGCCCGCTTTCTTTGGACATAACCCCGGTTTTGCATGACAACTTTGGTACTTTTCACACTACCAAGGGCAGAAATACGGATATTAAGGAGTTGTAATTAGAGCCTGAATAAATAATCCAAAAACCTTAGACAACTTGAATCTTAACAAGGCTCTCTATTGTACCACAATGTATTACCTACCCGTGGACATCTGCAATAGTCTACATGAACCCTCTGCAAGACTCCTCCAAAATTCCATCCAAAAGAAACTCCCCTACGCCACCAACGAAGCAGCAAGCATAACAAGCCCCCCCAACCCATCACCCCCCACACACC
>Ga0247781_1000478_pt1 | contig 12382 bp, 6 predicted proteins | sample UWRJL184509B5_FD_179922 | JGI IMG/M metagenome (GOLD analysis project Ga0247781, IMG submission 179922) | Plant litter microbial communities from Arlington Agricultural Research Station in Wisconsin, United States - UWRJ-L184-509B-5 | ecosystem: Environmental > Terrestrial > Plant litter >...
CTGGCGTGTTCTGGTATACTCCTGTACGGGTCAGTTAGTGTATTCCGTATTCCAGAGCTCAATTGACATTGCAGTGTTGGCAGCCCACACTGTGCACAATGCCCGACTCCGTGCTTAGTGTAAGTGGAAATGGGTAGGGGGAAAAGGGGGTTGGACAATCCCTAATTAAGACGGCGGGAGCCTTTGCAGAACTGGCACGAGGCCCCACCGATTCCCGACGACCGGTGGTGGATCGTTCATGGAATGCGGAGAACCGATTCAATTGAGTCTGAAATTCTCACCAAAGTCCAGGATCGAGTTCGCAGCTGCCAGTTGGTTCAGGGGCGACTTTTTCTTGATTACAGGAGTAGGTATGTCCTGTATTTGTGTGCCTCGATCGACTTTTAGAATGTCGAAGACGATTCTCTCGGAAACGCAAATGAGTTGGAGGCTTATTCGCAGTGGCAGCCGGGTCACGTTCAGGGGTAACAAGGGTTAGGGTTACAAGTGAGTATTAGCTGTGCCTGTAAATCTTCAATGCGGTATACCCCAAGGTCATCTGATCTCGTGTCGCGGGTCATCCCGCGCTAGACACGCATCGAGAAAATTTCTGGAACATGACTGTGCCTACTTCGTGACGTAGTTGTAGCTCGTGTCCCCAGTCCAAACCAGCACTCGACGCAGGCCGGCAGACCAAAATGTTGCGATCAAGCAACCGGCAGGCCTATGTTTGCTGGAGATGTCTTGCAAGCAAGAGTTCACCTCAATCACAGTTGCGGCCTAGCTTGCGACGAGCAGCATCGCAATTGCCATTATCACAATCCCGGGTTTGTCTGTTCCTCTTTACTCATCAGTTATCGGCACTTTGAAACAAACAGAAACAAACACCCTTATGACACACTCAATTGACCACCATTCTAACCCTCCACGGACAGGGTCGAATATCCACCTACCACACTGACACGATCCGGATTCCCTCCCGGGGCGACGAGTCCAACATTCGACAACAACTAAGGAAATGGGAAGCCGAAAATCCACCCACCATCCTCAGCTTTCGGCCACCTGGCGATGACCCCGCGGCGCCTGTCAATGTCCTGACCTCTTCGCAAAATCCACAGGCCTACCAACAACGCGTTCTGTCGGCCCATGACCATGTTACTCCTCGCCTCGAAGGGGACGAGCTGGTCGACATCGGCAATGCTGTGTCTGGCCTGCAACCTGGTGATATGATTGAGGTGACGTCTGACGCTTGGAGGATACCCCTCCTCGCCGTTTGTCTGGGGACCTTCAATGGCTATGACCACTTCTACACCGACTCGGGCAAATGGTTCGCCACCCGTGATATCTACACTCGCTTCGTCGTCAAGAGCTTCATTCTCGACCCGGGCGAGCTGCAGCCCGTCATCGACGCCATCCCGACAACGGTGGGCGAGGCCAGGATCCTGGATGAATTTGCCAGCCTCAACGTCGGCCCTACTCGAGATATCGGCCAATTCTTGCGAGCCCGGATGCACGAGTTCCAAGAAACTGCGCGTCGTCACAACCACACTTACTCGGAATCGCTCAACCGCGCTCACGCGTTGGCTGGCCGCGAGGAAAAACTCATGACGTTGGAGGAGATTGCCAGTGCGGTTCTCCCCTCTACCGCCGCTAGACAAGAAGGCGAATATGCGTTTCCCATGACTCTCCTTTACGCCGTCCATTGCTCTGTTTGCATGTACCACCAGCTCATCTTCCGGCCTCTCCAGCAAACCAACCGCCGATATCACACCTTCCTCTACGCCGTCTCGTCGGAGCAGGACACGGCACTTCTCCACGACATTGAAAATACACTTCGGGCCGTTCTCGATGGCCCACGCCATGCTTCGGCGGCGCCCACTCTCCAAGGTGGCGCCGCAGTTCGATTCAAGATGTTTGTGCAGCGGGCACAACAAGCCATCGACAGGAGCCGGAGGAGCCGTGAATGGTCTCCTTGTGGTATGTTGGGTCCGGACCAGAAGTCTCTCGGCGAGGCAACCTTCAAGTGGGGGGCCGATGACATGAGATACATCACGTTTATGCAACAATGGGCTGCTTCGGGCAGGATCACCCGCGGGTCACGACTTCATTGGATTGGTGCCGCCATACTGCGCGCAACCGAAAGATACACCCAGGCTGAATATCTCGACTGTGCCGCCGGCTGGACTTTCCTTCAAGAAATCGGCTGGACCACGCCATGGGATATACCTTCTCGCCACAGTTTGCGACTTCCCGGCGTGGCTCCCCATGGGTCCAATACCGAGACGACGCCTGCCAAAGAGCCAGTGATGGGGCCGGATCTCCTTGCTTCGATCCGCACAGACTTCAAGGATGCCACGGTTTATTGCATTGACTCGGAAAAGGCAGAGGACATCGACGACGGCATCTCGCTTGAGCGAGCAGACAAACAAGGGGAATACTGGATCAACATCCATGTCGCCGACCCGGCTTCACGCATCGCCCCCAACAGCCCCTTGGCTAAGCAGGCGGCTGCCAAGGCCCAGACATGCTATCTTGTTGGCTTTGTCGACCCCATGTTCCAGGCCGAGGCCGTACGAGAAAGCTTCTCGTTGGGACCAGAGCGGCCCTCTCTAACCTTCAGTGCTCGAGTCAATGAAGCAGGCGATATTCTCGACTACAAGGTATCGCCCCATGTGCTCAAGGATGTAGTTTACATGACTCCAGATGATGCAATGGCAGTGGTTGGCGATGGTCTGGATACGCTGTCGTCCTTTTCCACCCCGGGCGACCACTTTGAAGTAGGGAAGCCTCCAAGCTCGCCACCACCACCCACCAGGAAAATGACCAAGCCAGATGAGCTTTCGGAGAAACAAGCTAGTGACATCAAGATTCTCAATCGGCTTGCCAAAGCCCTTCATGAGGTCCGTCTTCGCAATGGATGCGTCCCTACATATCTTCCAAGGGTCAGGGCCGAAGTCTCGTTAGAACACACAAGCATGACCACGCTCGAAAACGGCTTTGTGCACTGCACAGGCGACCCATACATTCGAGTGGCCTACGACCCAAGCGTCGGCATGCCTTTGGTCTCGAGCACTATGCAATTGGCAGGCAACGTCGCCGCTCGATGGTGTCACGACCGCAAAATCCCCATCCCCTATCGCGTCCAGGTATCCAGCGAGCAAAATGCCCAAGCATTGAAGGAGTTTACCCAAACTGTCTTGTACCCAAAGCTTCTTGCTGGCCAGCCCCCAACTGGCGATGACATGCGTGCCTTCCGCAACCTTTCTGGCGGCTTCAGCATGGCGACCAAACCTTCCTTCAACATCAGCGTGGGAATGGATATGTATACCAAAGCCACATCCCCGCTCCGTCGGTACTGCGATTTGCTCGTCCATTGGCAGATCGAAGCAGCGCTGCTTGAGGAGTCGCTACGTGAATCATCCGCAAAGAGTGAAAAGAAGCAGAAGCCCCAAAAGCGAGGGTCGAGTCACTCTCTCTTGCCTTTCTCGCGAGAGATGCTCAACCAAAAGATTATCCCCCACCTCTCCATCCGCGAACGCTACTCCAACCGCCTCTCCAATATCGATGGGAACAAGACGTGGATCCTGCAGGCATTGGCGCGCGCGTGGCGTTTTGGCGAGGGCAAGGAGCAGCTACCCAAGACGTTTTCCTTCACAGTTCAGCGGATCGAAGAGGGCAGCAAACTATGGGGTTCCCTCGATTGGTTTGACCAGTGGTGCATGGTTCCCCTTCGGGGTTTGGGGGGGGTGCTCTCTACCATTGCCGATGTGAAGGTTGGTGATAAGTTCATCGTGGAGCTGGCCGAGGTGGATGTGTATAATGGATATGTTACATGTCAGCTCTTGGAAAAGGCTGGCAACTGAGTGGAGTGGAGTGGGCGTGAAATGCCGTGTTGGATATGAGTCCTGCATTGGATCTTTGTACGAATATATATAACCATAACGACGACGATAATAGATGTACGAACGGGATAAGGAAGGAAAGGGGTGCAAAAACGTCCATCTCCCGGTAACTCTTTTGTATTGTAGGGTGTAAGGGTATTTAGACTGGATTTTGTATCATTATTACTTGTAGAGGTCCTTTTTCTCACATTGCTTACTGTACCTCTGTACAATCCCGATTTCCGACAGCATCTACATCAACAAAACAAGGTCCACTGGCTCAATGCCTTTTTTATAGATGCTGCTGTACCTGACTGCTCGGTGAGATGGAGATTTTGCCGCATGTTTGTCTTTACCAAGAACGTTGACAGTCTCTCCACACAGTGTGCACAATATGCCTGTCGGTCGCCCCTTCCGTCTCTGTGATAGGGGCTATGCGCACCTTCCCGTTACATCAAAGCAAGGTCCGCTGGCTCAATGGCAGAGCGTCTGACTACGAATCAGGAGGTTCCAGGTTCGACCCCTGGGTGGATCGAGATATGGAAGGTACAAGGTGTCAATGATCTGATACAATTCATTTTTTTTCCTTTTTGTGGGTTCTCCGTTGTGGATCTTTGATCCGACTTTCACTTTTTACATTCTAGGGACAAGAAGAAAGGAACTCACTTGCTTGATTTGTTTTCATTTGTAACTTTGTATGTGTAACGTCACTTGTAGATGAGTCGTTACTTTGATCAAGTATATTCCACCTCAAAATTCAAGCTCAGCCAGCAAAACAAACACGAGTGCTCCTTATACCCCTTTACACCCAAAGAGACTACGTTAGATTATTTACTCCCATTCAACTTCACCGCCCCCATCACCTCAGCATGTCCATCCCAAAGTAACCCAAAAATATAGAGATCATCATCAAAGATCAAACCACCAAACCCCAAAGCTCAAAGCCCAGCAAGCACGCTCTGAATGCCCACGCTACTCGCGTCCTCTCTCTTCTGCACAAACGCCTTAAAGTCGGCCTTTTGCAGCTTTGTCCCCGCCCCGCCACCGGCTCCTCCAACAGCCGTTGACCCAGCAGCCGCAAGATTCCTCGACCGTTCCCGCAGCGCCTCGGGGCCAATAATAAACAGATATCCGACCTCTGTGAGTAGCTCGACAATCTGCTCCACTTCCTTGGTGAGAGGCCACTCCTTCATAGTCGAGACGTACTTCGCGATGTCCTTGGTGACCATCAGACCGCCCGTCGCATTCACAGGAAATTTCTTAAAGTGTTCAAACAGCAGGCGGTGAACGGCAAGAGCCAGCTCGGAGCTAAACATCTCGCGGTTGTGCCCGTCTACGGCCCATGCAGAGAGGGTGGCTACCTTGGAGGATAAAAATGTGCAGATAGATAGACAGGTGGGTGTTTGGAGGGAGTCGACTAGCCCCTCGAGGTCGTCGTCCTTGGGGCGGAAGTCGAGCTTCTTTTGTTGGTTGAGAATGCGTGTGACCCAGTTGATGGCCACGTCCATGGTGCTCTTCATGATGGCGTTGGTCTTCTTCTCGGTTGCCTCGATGGCCATTTTTGTCTGGGCTTCCATGCTTCGTCTGACCGTGGTGTTGGACTCTGCTAGTCGGATCAGAACCGTCGTGATAAAGCGCGACATGAGGTTGGTGATTGTCACTGCGGGACGGATATTTGGCAGGTATGATAGGTCTGGTTCGTTTTTGACATTTTCCTGGGAAGAGGAGGCGTAGAGGGCGGCGTCTAGGGCCGTCTCAACATACACTTGGCCCATGCTGGTGAGGAGTAGGCTGAGGAGGATGTTGACATCCTTTGGCGTCTCGCTTGCTGACCCTAGCTCGAGGGCTCTTCTCACGCTCTCGGCCAGCCAGCCAATCATTCTCTTGGCATAGGCGACACTCAGAGTGCCTTGCTCTTCCGAGACTTCGATGTCATTCTTGTTGCTGCTGTTATCTTGCAAGCCAGCCACCCGAAGCATCATACGCTTCTGGGTAGGGGTTAGATCGGAAGAATCGAGCCGCTCCATGTATGCATCCTTGGCCGTCGCAAGCAGTTGAGTTCCTTGTTGGGCAATAGCTGCCATGAAGCCAGTTGGCGCCTTCTTCCGCCGAGAGTGGTAGAGGGTGAACTTGAAGAGCAACGAGTTGTACATTTCCTCCAGGCTCCTCTTCTCTCGGTCAATGTAAGAGTTGCCAACCAGGTAGGGAACAAACAGTTCTTCGAGCTGCTGATCCAGCGCCTGGGCGATCTGCGAGGAGCATGGTTCCGGGTGCTCCGTGAGGCCGTGGGTCTTGAGGTCCTCAACCAAGGCACCGATGTAGGAGCGGGAAGCGTGCAAACACCGCAAGAAGGCAAGCCATGAAATGGTCGTTGCTTTGTCCAGAACCATCTCCAGCCGTTGCTGGATCGACTGTTGGAACACGCGCTGGATGAACTTGATCAAGACCTTCTCGTAGAAGGGGAAGGCTCGCTTTATGATAAAGGACTCCTCCTGCATCACAATCTTTACCTCGTCGATTAGCGACTGCAGGCTAGGCTCAACTCCCGGCGGATCAGAGTCGGGATCTGCCAGCTGGTCCCACGTTTCGCCGTCCGTTGTGACCTCGTCGGTGATAAGCTGGTCTCGGTCGATGAAAAACTGGTGTTGGTTGACAAACGTGGCTATCACGCTGGCTCCGCCGTTGAAATCGTACAGGACCTTTGCGCATTCCATCATGTCGTCAAAGTTCTGGCGTCGGTAACTGTTGTTGAACTGCTTCAAGAGGTCCTGTTCGAGAAGCTCAGAGAACTTCTCCAACACCTCTCGAGTATTATGCTTCCGTGCCGTGCCCGCGGCGCCATTGACAGTACCGTTGATACGGAAGCCGTTGGTCTGCTGGCCCCAGGAGGCCGGGTCGAGCCGCTGGCTGATACGCATCAACTGGCGAGCAATGACGGCGCAGCGGATCTTGTTCTCGGCTCCGCCTTGTTTTTGAATCTCTTCAAGCGAGGTCAGCTGCCCCGAATCAGAGACCTCGCTCCAACACTGGATCAGGAAGTTGGCGTCCTGCGCCTTCCTCCGTTTCCTGTCGAGTTCTTCTAGCTTCTCGCCGATCTGCACAGCGATATTACCGCCGCCATCCGGCCGGCCGTTTGCGTTCGATATGCCATTAGCACCGAAGTTGTCGTCAGCGGGGCCAGGGTTATTCAGAGTCAGGTCGAGCGCTTCGAACTGGGCCATGGATTGGTCGAGCTTGCGCCCGAGCGTGTCGAGCGTCTGGTCGTGCTGGGTTTCGGCACGGCGCACTTGGGACAAGAGTTCCGACTCCTTGACCTGCAGCTCCTCCGACAGCGCACTCAGCTGCGACAAGGCATTCTCAAAGGTCCTGATCAGGGGCTTTGGGTCGAAGGCGTAGTTGGATGGGCCAGAGCGGCGGTTTGCCGGGACGGCGGTCTCGGCGAGGGAGTCGACGAAGTCGCGGACGATAAAGTCTTTGCTGGAGAAGTCGCTAAGGCTAAAGCTGGGCCCCTTGGGGAAGAGGGCTCTCGAGCTGCCGGACCCGCCGCGTTCCATGGCCGCGACTGGATAGTCACCGCATGAATGACTATCGGGTCAGGGATCAGGCGAAGACGGTGTGTATGGCGGTTACAAGTATTTATATGCTGCTTGCAATTGCGCGCCAGCAATCCAAAATCAGTCGAGGATCAATCGAGATGTGAGCGATGCGGTGATTCCTGTAATCGTCTTGATGGTTCAGTTATTACCGGTTACCTTGCGGGCCTAACTCGGGATGGGAATGGAATCATGGGATGGATGGTCGATGATCATTGTCCAGGTTGCCATGTCGGCTGAAAAGCGACTGCTCATTGGACAGCGGGTGGTCTGATGGTGGGCATCTTTTAGCATGGTTTAGGCGGGCGGACAGGGGCCCTGGCAGCTGGACCGTGCTATGAACGGCCTAACGGGTTTAGATTGCGGGTAACACCACCTTCAGCCACATTTCGTGACGCAGGTCCAAGCCAAAGTGTTCCCATTTCTTGCTCTGCCTTGAATTCAATATTTGGCGTCAGCAACTCGCCTGTCCTCTTCTTCCAACTCCATCTTAACCCCACCACGAGACAGATATTCGTATGGGCTCAATGCGCAACGGATTTTGCATGGTTTAGTTGTTCGATTTTCGATTTATCGTGCGATTTCGGTCCGGATTCAAGCTTCAATCGCGAATCGCCGGCAGGGTTTTATTATATTCAGGGTGCCGGTCCTGTCGACGCGGCCGCAAACCTCGCTCGGCCATGGCGTTCACTATGAAGGATGTCGAGACCTACCGCCGGGATGCAAAGATGGGGGGCAAGCTTCTGACACCCGAGGAGCGTATGAAGCTGATAAAGGTGTGAAACAGCCATAGTCGCACTCCCATCGTCGTCACTAACACCATATTTCAAAATAGCCCTACCTCCCATCGCCGCGCAACACGTCACGGGTCGAGCTCAAGACGCCGGAAAAGAAGCCGCGATTTGGAGCACGGCGATTTCTTAAGAAGCAGTTCCACGTGCTAGTATTCGTCTTGATCCATACGTTCTTCTCGCTGTATCTCAAGATGCGCTATGCATACCACGCCGTCGCCAACAGGATATACTCTGTCTTCCACCACCATCACCGGACGCCACAGCTGATACAAGGAGACGTAAAGGGGCTGCGCAAGCTGCCCAAGCATTTGAGTGTCATTTTGACTCTGGAGAACGATGGCAGAGGAGGTGCTGGCCTGGAAAGGTTAATCAATGAAGCGGCAGACGTTGCGGCGTGGTGTGCGAGCGCGGGCATTCCACAGCTATCTATTTACGAAAAGACGGGTATGTGATGACCCTGGCAGGAGATCAGGGCAAAGTCGCTAACTTGCATCACATCACAGGAATCCTCAAGGGTTATCTTCCCGAGGCGCACAGGGCTATTTCGCAGAAGCTGGCGGCTTACTTTGGGCCTCAGTTTCCTTCGCTCACCCTTGGAGCTCCTCACCTTCCCGAGGTTGAAACATCGGTGTCTTCCCGCACCGGCCGTATGAATTCGGGCATCATGACGCATCTGTCAGTGTTGCTGTTGTCGGCCGAGGACGGACGGGATTCGCTAGTAGACCTCACCAAAACGCTCGCCGAGATGTCGCAACGGTCAAAGTTGTCATCGGCTGATATCAGCTCGGAACTGGTGGACGCCGAGCTGAGCGAGAGTGTCATGGGCGAGCCAGATCTTCTCGTCCTTTTCGGACCCCATGTTGAATTGTCAGGCTATCCTCCATGGCAGGTTCGGCTGACTGAGATCTTCCATGTACAGGATAACCATGGCGTGGAGTACCAGGTGTTCTACCGCGCCTTGTGCAACTTTGCCGGGGCACAGATGCGTCTTGGAAGATAAAGACGGATATGACAGAAGAGGGGTTCAGCAGCAAGCCAAGCAGGGAGCGGGTTTATTTTTTATTTCATTTTTGAACCGTAATTATTCTTCATGTATAGACTTTTTGGGGAATTTTAGATCTAGAATTTCTTAGGTATACCCTTTGGTAGTTTGGGCACCACAAAGGGACTGGTTGGAGGTTCCACAGAGAGGCTTGATGTGGGACGACCCTGTGGCCGCCCCCTGCAGCAGGGATTGGTCGAGGGAAATCCCCAACCTGGAAACTGCCTTTTAGGCCTTACTATTACTTTACCCACAGCAGCGCAGCGTTATGCAATTTTCTATGAATGACTCTTATCACCGATTCGCTCACTTATAAGCAAAAGAAAACAAAAGAACATGGATATGCCCAGCAGGGACAAGTGAGTTTTGAATTGAGCAAAGAATGCGACTTTTTACATATACACCTTTATTCCTACTTTCACCTCGAAACAAATCAGAAATATAATTGGAAAAGATTTCATAGACAACAAACAGCCTGCTGACTATGAACAACCTTGACGAAACCAGAAACGGCAGTATATCTGAAGCTGCAAGGGTAGAGGACCTGATGGCGAGCTTCCTCCGTCCGCCCATCGTCCGGTCTGGCGCCGCCGCCCTCAACAGAGCCCTGTTCAGCAAAAAGGTGGATCTGGCCGCAGCTACCATCCAGGACCCCCGTCTCATCTCAAAGTACCGCAAGGCTCTGTCTGAGAGCAAGGAGCTCCTACGTCAGGAGAAGATCTCACCTGTCGTCTCTCATCCCGAGGACAAGGCGGATACCAAGCAAGGGGGGGCGGCCGGCAGCAGTCGGAAATGTCTTCTCCTGGCTCCCAATATCAATGCCAAAGGTTCGAGAATCCGGACCCGAACCAGAAAAGGTGACCAAGTTGGGGATATATATGGCTAACCTTGTTTTTCCCGTTTTGCTGTACAGTGCCTGATACTTGGGGTCCTGTACTCAGGGAAGCCGTGGAGAAGAAAGACGTGGATGTCATTCCCTATGAGCTGGAGTTGGACTACGACTACTGGTCACACCGTATGGCATGCCTTATCTTCTGTTCTGCCGTTGAGACTTGTATCTGACACTCGTCTATTAGATGATATCATGATTTCGATTCTCCCCGAAGACCTCCACGACGATATTCCCACCGGTTTCAACGTTGCCGGGCACGTAGGCAAGCAAATATTTGAGCCGCTCCCTTTCTGTCTGCGTACCCAACTAACACGGAAATCAAAAGCCCATCTCAACCTACGAGATCGCTACCTCCCGTACAAAAAGGTGATAGCCCAGGTCCTGGTAGACAAGAACCCGCAGATCAAAACAGTCATCAACAAGGTCGACAATGTCGGCGACGAGTCCGAGTTCAGAACATTCCAGTATGAAGTCCTGGCGGGCGAAGGCAACATGGATGTTTCGGTCTCGGAAAACGGCTGCACGTTCGAGTTCAACTACGCAAAGGTCTACTGGAACAGTAAGCTCGAGTACGAACATGGCAGACTTGTCGACATGTTCAACCCTGGCGAGGTCGTCTGCGACGTCATGGCGGGCATCGGCCCCTTTGCTGTCCCCGCGGGCAAGAAAGGTGTTCTTGTGTGGGCGAATGATATGAATCCCGAGAGCTATCATTACCTGAAGAAGGCTATTGACAAGAATAAGGTCAGTCCCTTCCATGTCTCCCCCATGTTCAGGTGTAAGGTACTAACACGCCCACAGGTATCCCAATTCGTACGCCCCTTTTGTGAAGACGGCCGTGTCTTCGTTCACAAGGCCGCCGACTCGGTCCTATCCGCCTCACAGAATGGGGAGTTCGCCGTGGTTCCGGCTCCCAGGCCTAAATCCAAGAGCCTTCCTCCTGTTGAGCCCAAACGGGTCCCCATCCCCCCAACTATCTCCCACTTCGTCATGAACCTGCCCGCCACGGCCATCGAGTTCCTGGGCCACTATCGCGGCATATACGCCGGCCACGAGGATCTCTTCACGCCCAATACGATGACCAAGCTGCCCATGGTTCATGTCCACTGCTTCTCGTTCAAGGCGGACGACGAGACCCCGCTCATTGATATCTGCCAGCGGATTACCAAGTACATTGGGTTCGAGATGAAGCATGGCGATCCCGAGAACGAGGGCGAGGTGTCGATCCACGATGTAAGGAATGTCTCGCCTAGCAAGAGGATGTTTTGCGCCAGTTTCAGGATCCCGAGGGAGGTTGCTTTTGCTGCGAGGAGCTGATTTGGTCTCGATCTTTATCACAACTATGGCGTCTCTTTTTGAGCGATGGTGAAATCTAGAGGAAATACAGCATGCAAAGCACGTATCTGAACGTCTGTTTATAGGAGATCAAGCGTATTCCATCGCAAATTACACCCTACTTCAATCTACCCACCCCCCTCTCGTCCGTCACACTATCTTGATCATAATATTGATATATGATGTGTAGCAACCCCCTGGGTATTGATGCCAATCAGAGTATCGTACCTAGCCGGCCATCTTCTTGGCTGCCCAGTTGGCACATCTAACAAACAACCTAGTTATCCCTAGATGTGGAAGGCTCAGAGAATATTCTCTCTGCCATGGCCCTCAGCCCATGGAATATACCAGACAAGCAACCTGTCACCGAATAAATGACCACCCTGTACCAACCAATTAGTAGGCCTACCCAGGTGCTCAGTATCAGAACCGCACAGAAAAAACAACAGTCAATTGGCCAATGAGCTCTGTCCAACGGTACATCCCCCCTTTCCGGTCCCCTTGTTTGGATAAATAACTGCCCCCACGCCGAACGACCATGCATGTACGAGGTCATATCGACACGTGTGTATTTGGTAGGTAGCCGGGTACGGTGACGTGATTGCTTCTATGATACTCATAGACCGATACCCTTGGCTGGGCTCTGTCTACCTTTCTCTTCTCGATTGCTTGCAATTTGAACATGAAGAGATAACCCCTGATGAGCAGGCCGGTATCAACGGGGTAATGTAGTCTATCTTGGAAATCCGAAGCCAGCTCCAGCGTGTTACAAGGTGATATATACTTCTGCATGAGTCAGGGAGGTGGTATTCGGTCGGGGAATATCATGATATGTTCACCTAATCATCATCGAGAAGGGTGGGGGG
>Ga0247781_1000479_pt1 | contig 12378 bp, 11 predicted proteins | sample UWRJL184509B5_FD_179922 | JGI IMG/M metagenome (GOLD analysis project Ga0247781, IMG submission 179922) | Plant litter microbial communities from Arlington Agricultural Research Station in Wisconsin, United States - UWRJ-L184-509B-5 | ecosystem: Environmental > Terrestrial > Plant litter >...
TGGATGTGCAAGGGGAGTTGGTGAGGTAGTCCTCGAGCCACTTTACGTTCTTGACATCAAGATGGTTAGTGGGCTCGTCGAGGAGCAGAATATCGGGATCCTCGAAGACGGCACGGCACAAGGCAAGCTTCATCTTCCAACCACCGGAGAGAGCGCTGATGTCTCCCTTGACCATCTGCTCGTTGAAGCCGAACTCGTCAAGACGGGCCTCGACGTCAGCCCTGGAGGTGGTAACACCAGCATCGGCAAGCTTCTTCATGGTCCATTCGATGGTCGTCATCTCAGTGTCTGCGGAGTCAAGGTCGTGCTCGACGAAGACAGTCTTGACTTCGCTCTGCTTGGGGAACCCCTCGACCTGCTCGTTGTTGATAGCGCGCATGAGAGTGGACTTTCCGGAACCGTTGGGACCGCACAGACCGTAACGCTGGCCGCGCTTGAGGCGCAGGCTGGTCTGGTTCAAGAGAATCTTGGCACCGTAGGCAAGAGAGAAGGTGCAGTTGCAGAGATCCTCTCCCTCCTCATCATCAGCCTCACCCTCGGCGTCCTCCTCAAGAGTGGGTGAAGCCTTCTTGCGAAGAGCGTCAACGACACCCTGGGAATCGGCATCACCGACAACGACGGTGACGTAAGGTTTGACATTCTCAGCCCAAGGAGCGGGCTCAGACTCCTTCTCGTCAACGAGCTGTCCAGCAACAGCGGCAATGTACTCAAGAACAGGGCCGAACTTCTCGATCGACTTGGCGTGCTTGCCAGCGGACAGGATGCTCTTGAGATGCTCAAGGACAACAGGGATATCTCCAAAGTTCTTGGCCTCGGGGATGACGCCGTTCTGGACGTTACCAACACGGGTCAAGGTGTCAAGCGCCTGCTTGGTCTTCTCGCGAGCCTCGGGATCAGCCAAGTTATCGTAGTTCTTTTGGAGACCGGGCATCATCTTTGGCAAGAAAGGAGCAACGACGTTGGGGTCGTCGACAAGCTTGCACATGTTGTCGACAATGACGGCGGCCTTACGCTTGATAGCGGTCTCGCGCTCGCCAAGACCACGATCGAGGAGAGGAACCATGAGAGCAAGGGTAGGCTCCTGGACCTCGGTAACGAAAGTGGTAGCACCGAGCAAGTGAACGGTCTCGGGGACGTTCTCGGGCTTGGCGATACACTTGATCAGCTCGGGAATGAAGCGCTCAATATCCCTGTTGACAATCAAGGCGCAAACCTTCTCCATGGTCTGGTAGGCGCGCTCCTTGACCTCCTTCTTGGTGTCCCACATGGCCTCAGAGACGACGGGGATAAGCTTGGGTACAAGAAGGGCGGTTTGGATGGGGGCAGTGCGGATGATCGTGTCGACGAAATCGAGGGCGACCATCTTTTCGGGCCACTTGAGGGCATTGCGGAGGGACTCGATGAGAGCGGGAAGAGCGACCTTGACCGCGTTGGGGTTGAGACCCTCGGCGATAGCCAGAGCGGTGGCGATGGCGGCATTCTTGACAGAGGTGATCTTGTCACCAGCGGCAGCGAAAACCAGGGGGAGGAGAGCGACGATGTATGGCTCAACGTGCGCGGAGACTTCGGAGTGTTGGGCAATAGCCTGGATGGCGTTGAGCGCCTTCTCGCGGGCGGCAGCGTCCTTCTTGCTGGCAAGCTGCTTCTTGAGGGCCTCGACGGTTCTGAAAGGGGGGTTCACATGTCAGCTCCAATTTCTCCAAATTTTGGTGCGCAGCCCGAAAATGCCACAGCAGATAAAAATTTTCCAGGAAAAAGCCGGTGCCTGCGTCGAAAAGGGCGAATGTGATTCGCCAGTTTCTCCAACAGAACCAGCCGCCTGGAAACGGCCCTGAATAGAGCGTGCGAGCGCATGGTAACCTTGGACAGTAACACGGGATACTCTGGTAGACCTTCCTCTTTGCGCAAACTGGAGCGCACAAAGCGACTCCATTTTACCCCTCAACAAGAGATAAAGCAGCAAAGATACCAGAGCACCATGTCACTGCCAAGGCGCCAATCGCAAAATTTTGTGTGGTGTCGGGAGGGGTGAGTGGGGCAGCAACTTACTTGGTGGGGGTGTCGACATCCTCGATGCGTCCGTTGATGAAGGATGCGAGGTTGGCGGAAGCCTCCTTGATGGCGTCGGCCTCCTTGGAGATGGTGAGCTTCTGCATCAGCTCATCGAGCACCTTGAGGCTCTGAGCGTTCCCGGAAGCGGCAGGCATTATGATTGATTTTTTGGGTATGTGCTGGGAAAAAAGATGGAAACGATGCGAAAGCGGGCGTCTAGTGTCGTCGAAATCCGAGAACAAAAGAGTCTAAAGCGCCGTCTATCCGGAAAACTCGACGTCTATCGTGGGTATCCTGCGAAAAGGCAAGCCGGGGATATTGTGGTTGATGGTGGAGGGACGAGCCCGTAGATTTCTTCGATGGAGGGTCGAGAAATGCTACTCTATCTTGGCTCTTCTAGGAAGATGTCGCAAGAAGAAAAAAAGACTGAGTGGAGGAGCGTTCGCGGAATGCGGAACGAAACAGTCGGGAATGAAAGAATGGAGGAGGGATACCTGAAGGAGTGGAAAGAGGGAAGGATGGTCTGCGGCGGTGGGAGTGGGCGGTGATATTTAAGGGTTGCGGGCCACACAGCCTTTCAAGAGCAAAAAAAAAGTTGGGATCCACTTTGGGCCAATCGATGGAGGGGTAAGTACCGAAAGGTTGTCTGAAAAAACTTTTTTTGCCTTTACCCAGGGCAGCCAGGTTTCATTGGGTCTAGAAATACCCATTAAAAATTCATCTTACCCCCTTGCCTTTCGAATTCACTCAGGACGGAGGATCCAGCCAGTTTCGGTGGCCGTGGTCTTGCGCTGCCGCTGCGCAATTGGGGCAAGTCGTCCCTCCCCTTTTTTCTTTGCCCCTCCATTGATTGGTTTGTGCCAGGCGCTGCCGACTCAGATATCCCTGCTTACCCTTGTGGATCCCTGCTTATCGCTCTATCAGACGAGCCACCATTCCTAGTTTGGACGTTCAGGAGGGCGGTGAGCCGGAATTTTAATGCAGAAAAAAAAAGATTTTGGCGAAAGTCACCATGCCGCCTTCCGTTCAGTGTGCGCCCCAACCACTTGCAACGTGATTGTTAGGCCTATCGTCTGTACACGTTGTACATACTCGGTTATGGTCGAGTGCTGGGACGAGGGGAGAACGGATGAAGAACTGCGTGGATACCTCGTTTCTAGCTGGAGACCCGTGGCAACAGTTGATGGGGTTCTCTGGATCCACATTTGTAATGTGTTGGTCTCGGGCAAACTCGAGTGAAGGGCTCGAAGAGGCAGCTTCTCCATCGTTCCGTCATTTCTTGCCATCGCGGGGCGATAATTCCTCGATGTTCGAGCGCATCCCGAGACTTCAACAACGCCTTGACCGAGAGCATCCTGTTCCTGACTACGCGCACTACGAGCACGGATACCAGCTTGGATGATTTGTCCCCAACATCTCCAGCAGGGCCTTCCTGGCTCTGCCCACCTCCTCCTCGGCTGTGCCATCTGCAAAGACCCGAACCGCTGGGATCCCTTCCGCCAACTGCTTCAGGTACATGACATTTCAGGGGAAGTCTGTCATCATGGCGTCCAACTGGAACAAGGAATCCCGATTATCTACACTGGTTGTTTTGGCACGAAATAACACAAACGGCTACCTGTCGTTCTTGTGGCTTGCTTTTGTCGTGAATGGTCATGAGTGGGTGGGTGTGTTGCATCTTTCTCAGCTTGTGAGATGCCCAATCTTGGCGCCTGCAGTCTTGCACCACCAACAGCCGCATCCCAGAAATCTCGGGGATAAGCCTTACAGGATGGATGGTCAGTGATTGTGTGAGACAGCAATCGCCAACTTTACAAGCTTTATCAACCCGCGACTTGATTCTCCCGTCCATCCGGAGCCTCTGGAGTGGGTTTTTGCCACCAAGTCTCCACGCCTTCGGCCATCCTGTATCCTGTTCGAGTCCAGGCGGTTTGGCTCGAGTTCTGGACTTGTTGTCCCAAAAACATGTATTGGCTGCACGAGTGTTTGATGTTTCAAGGTGGCCACCCGGATCTGGACACTGGTTCCCGAGTCCTGGTCCATTTCTTTTCTCTTGTCCTCGTTCTTTGTGTGCTGCGACGGGCTTCCCGAGCCGACCGCCTGCCTTTGTTGGACAACAATAGCCATGGCGCTAAACTCTGTCGTCGGTTGTGTGCCCTTCCCGCCATCCAATCCATAATTCATTCAATGCTCGAAATCAACCGTCTTCAGCAGTTGTCCTGCGTGTGCCATCTCAGCACCTCTGCCTGTCAGCGCTATGCATCGAGGCTTATCTTGCTGAGCCACTCAGTATTCCCTTTTCTCGCATTTCATTTGATCACTGTTGCTTTTATCTGCCACTCACAGAAGACATCAAATTTAATGTTATCAAGGTTTCTTTCTATTCCTTACGCCCTGTTTCGGACTCTGACACCCACCCCTGTCGGTGCATTCGCCTGCGCCGTCCCCGATGGCCCTAAAACCTGGAGGTTATCGACTTTCTCCACCACTGGGATAAGCTCCATGGTGGGGAAGTTATCCCAACGCTGTTAAGCTTGTGCCAAAAAAAGAATTTGCGATAAGGAAAGAGGAAAAGGTTATCTGCTCTTATTGACGAATAACTTTTTAGTTCCTTTTTGTCCCGTTTCTTCTTCCATTTGCATCCTGATCTGCTCCTCCTTCTGGATCGCTGGATCTCCGTTCGTTGCCAATGGTGGAGTTGACTTTCATCTCTTGTGGATTGAATCGAAACAGGGGGTGCGACTGATATCTCAGGACTCCAGTCGCCCCAAACACCCCCAAGCTTTTGATCAGTCATTGAGCACCCGAGAATGGCGATATCGGCCCATAGAAAATGGCCATTAAGTAGTGATTGAAGGCAACACTTCTGCGTGTTTCTCTGCCTCCAAGTGAGATGAAATTCTCGGCCAAGTGGCTATCAACGAGGCGTCGGAGTTGGAAGCCATGAGCCACTGCTTAGATGCATCATCTCATATCACATCGGAGCCATAGCTTTGCTTTGGCCTTGAAGCTCTGAACGGGGAAAGGCCGTACGGAACCCTCGAACCCCAGATACCAGCACTGTGAACAGGCTTCGATTTTGACAGCTGACGGATCCCATGCATCAAACTTCCATACATGCAACGTTTTCTGCATACGGAATTTAGGGCACCTCAGAGCATCAATAACATGAGTATCAACCAGTCTTGCACTAAGAACGGGATCTGCCGGGTGCAGCTTTCACAAGGAATATGCTTTGGACCAGCTGGACGAATGACGTCAAGGATCGACGTCATGAATACATCTCCGTCGACCGTCGAGGGGAACAGTCGCGCGAGCAACGCTCCTGCAATCAATATAACTGTTGACCTACATCAAATCCAATCAAGGTCGTCTCTCTGGTCATCAATTTATGTGAATTCCTCTCGTCAAAGTGCTCGATCGACGATATCCATCTTCCGACCAGCCGTAAATCACCCAACCGTCAAAACCACATCCACATCCAACCCCTATTCAGACACCCACAATGTCCTCCTCCTCCTCCTCCTCCAACCCAACCAACCCCCAAAACAACCCCCAAAAGGAACAGCCGAGCCTCCTCTCCGGCCACGCCGAGTACATCAAAGGCTCAGCCGAGGTTAGTCCATCTCAGACTGTATCACCGTACCCTCAATCACCCTTTCTTCTCTCTTCTCTTCCTCCATCCACATCCTCGTCGACAACCCACCACCAACCACCCTCCTCGAGCCCCAGTCTCGCAGCCCTCCATCAGCGGAACCGCCAGCTCCGCAAGATGAAGCGCATACGAGACAGCCGCGGAAACCATGCTGATGTGATGTTTGTGGCCAACTTGTCGTCGGCACAGAGCGCCATCGGCAATATCACGGGCTCGCACGCCTGGACTACCTCGGGCGAGCAGGACAAGGCCCATGCGCGGGCGGGACTGAAGGCCGCGGCGGAGGGGAGGGATGCGCAGGGGAAGGGGTACGGGCATGCGGAGGAGGTTGCGGGGAGGTGGACGGGGTGTGAGGGGATGAAGGAGGAGGGGAGGGCTAGTGCGGAGAGGGAGAGGGCGAAGAGGCAGGATTGATTTGGGGTGGGATGTTGGATGGGAGGGGTTGGGGTGTGGGATGTTTGAACTTGGAAGGGAGGGCTGGGTTGTATGTGGAAGAGCCGATTGTTAGTTTCTGATGTTTGGTATTGTGAGGGGCTTTATGTTTTTAAGGTTTCTGAATTTAATGAATTCAATATATTTGCTGCTCGCTGCTCGTTTGGATTGAAGTATACCTAGGTACCTTGAGGAGATGGTCAAAGAAGAGGCACAACGAATGAGCATGTTACGGATCGTCGTGAAACTGCAAGCTATATTCTCAATATCCATCCAACTAACAAATCTCGATATACAACTATGGAATTCCGTTGACATGGCAGGTGGTTGGGACTGCGTATTTCTTTTATTCAGCCCCTTGCCAGGTCACCTCTTGGGGTGTTGCTGTTCATCCTAACATTGAAATAAACTCAAGAAAATCGAATTGTTTGGCGCGTTTATGCCTCAACTTGTACCTGCCGTCCTTATCTTTCGCGGTTTTATCGACATGGCTATGAATGTTATCGAAGTAGCCGTACGCACCAAAGGGCCACTTAGTGGGCTTCCCGTTATCGTTCTTGTCCATCTCGATGCCACACTCGTGCAGTCTGGCCCTCAACTCGGCATATTTAAAATCGGCGAAGAAGGCCCACTCTTCAAGCTCTGGGATCGAAATCTCCCTCAGACTGGGCAATGCAACCCCGCTCGTTTTGGCGTCTGCAAGATGTAGCATGCTCTTGTAGAAGGTATCCCACGTTTTCGTATTGTATGAACGGTCCCTGCATCTCCGAACTCCGTCTTCCCAGTCGTTCATCGGTACTACCAGCGTTTCCAGCTTCTCAAAGTTTCCTTTGACGAGGAGCTGTGACAAGGTAGCACCCATCATGAGAGGCAACTCGTCTTCGCTTGACAGGTGTGCTGGGAGATGCCTCGTTGAATTCCGTCTTGACGGTGCCGGAGCAAGGCTGGCGACGAGCCATCCGCAATCCCCGTCTCCGACCCATAGCTCCTTCAAGCTTCGACACCAAGGCTGTTCGATCATGGATTGTACCTGTGCGTCAACAAGCTCTTGGTCTCCCGGGCGACAGGCTCCTGCACACCCTCCGCACCTGAGGAACTCAAGTTGTGGCGCGGCCTCCAGAACGGGGCTTATATCGTGGAGGAACCATCTGGTGGCGGGATAGTTGTCGGTCCAAAGAGTCAATCTCCGGAGGGAACGTAGCGTCAACGGACGGGACCCGATGCTGAGGGGTTCCTTCGTGGGATCGTACTCATTCAGACAAAAACGGAGCTCTTGGATGTTGCGGCAGTATGCCACGATGAAAATCATCAAGGCCCTGAAAACGAGCTTCATGTCGTACACGGGACGCCTTCCATTGATCGACTTCTGTCTTTCTTCGTGTGTGAGTTCGAGTTGGGATATGTCGAGGTCCAGACTCTGGCTTGCTTCGCGCACGAGCTTGCCTACTAGCCGAGGGCGGTTTTCCCACAAGGGCTCGAGCATGCCGAGATCGAATTTCACGAAGCGGACTTCGGTGGCCATCCGGAGGTTTCGAAAAATAGTCTTGAGAAACCAGCGACTGTTTCTGTTGGGGTGAAGATCGGGCCATACGATATGGTATAAAAAGGGAAGTGCTTGAGCACGTAGATCCCGACAAGTTTGGCCAAGTGAGTAGAGGTCCTTGCAATTGTCCTCAATTTCATCCGTGTCCCACTCCTCCTCTTCCCCCTCGAGTTCCCTGGGGGAGCGACAGTGCAGGCAGAATTCGGCGCAGATCTTCCGGATGATGTCCAGAGGCATTCGGCGAAGGATATAGCATTGGGGCGATTGGTGGACTTTTCCATGACGAACGCTTGAAGAGTCGATTTCTTCCATCATTTCACGCTCGAGCCTGCGAGCTCGCCGTTGAGCGCGGGAGAGCTGAGCCGTGTTATACGCAGGGGGTCGCAATGAACGCGGTGGAAACAGTTGAGGGCCGTTTATCTTTCGGTACGAGTAGATGTATAACCAAATGAAGAGTTGGGGCGGTGATAGAGTGTATTCCGGAACCCACGAGAAGTCGGAGAATCGTGAATCACAATCTGAGACGCGTTGAACGAAGTTGCTGAGGTGACCGTGTTGAACGAAGTTGTTGAGGTGACGGCGTTGAGAGCGAGACAAGTGGCTTGCTAGACTAGACCAAAAAGGGACCGAGGCACAGCCGCCCACATTAGGCGTCTCGAAGCCCCTATTATCTGCATTGTGAATCGCCAAGCATCAACTAAAACCGCCTGGCAAAATTAAAGATCAAAATAATGTTTTTGGCCGACAGTACGTTTCAAATCCAAAAGACGGCAGAGCAAAAAAGAATCGCCCATGGCGAGACTCGAACTCGCAACATTCAGATACCTTTGTTTAAAAGTCTGACGCGCTAACCAATTGCGCCACACGGGCAGGAACGAACTCTGACTTGATTGGCAGGTACGATGGGTGTAGTGGGCTAGGAAGGAACGCTGACTTGATTGGAAGGTACGACCCGTGGAGGACTAATCACGTTCTGTTCGACGTAAAATCCGCTCTTTCTCCACTTTTCCTACCTTAAAACTACATACATCTTCAAATCCTTAACATTATTAATATCTTCTGCCCAATATGGTAACTTGAAGGCAGATTGATGAATGAGGCGTTTGGAAGCTGTGGTTTTTGAGCATCTGTCTGGCATAAATGCATCATGTGGACCTCGGGTTAGGGTTATTCATGCAGCTTTCCTCCTAGACGCTGCACTCTCAATCTTTCGAAGTCGAGGGTAAATACGTCGTTACAGGGATGTTATGATAAAAATGCTCATTAACTGCATTACTAACTTGCTAATGAAATAAATAAAAAATGCATCCATTGTTGACTGCCATGGCCCCTGTCCCGTCTTGACCGACCAAGATGCTATCAATTTACTACCAAGGCATATTAATCTGATTGAACGAAAATCCCTGAAATAACTTGTCTACAAGCCCATATATATACGAAATTTCCTACAAAAGAAAGTATACCCAATGTCCAGTTATTAATCAACCCAAAAACCATCATGTTACAGTGCAAAGTAGCTGCTACCATCCTCCTTGGTGATCGTCCCAATCTGGAGGAAAACGACAAGCACAGCAGAGTATCTAGAGATGACATAATTGTCAGTAAGTCTCTTGAATCAAACTTGCCCACATTGTCTTGCTTTGGACAGTGTGGAGCAGAAAGCTCACTTACCCAGCAGTAGCAGCCAATATCTCAAATGGCCTCGCCAGCGTGCCCCAAGTGAGGATAGCCAAGAACAAGACCAAGAAGCCGGTGATCGTACCAAGCCTATGAAGTGATTCCTCTGCTACCAACGCGAGTATCCACAATGGGGCGATTAGCATGATCGTCGCAGCGAAGAAGATCATGAACGAAGCAAGGGTATCGACGTGCTCGTCACTCGCGTGAATAGTTGCCCTAAACGGGGCGTCATGGTGATCGAGACTTTGAGTGGGTACGACGCCGAAGAGACCCATTGTTGGGAGAATAATGCATTGCTCGGCTAGGCGTCTAAGGATGGATTTGGGAGATCGGGCTAGGGTGATGAGATCGGCGTTGTTATTGTTGATGAACTCGGCTTCAAGAGGGTGTATGGGGTTGTTTTTGTTTTTGAGCCAGGTTCGGACGTTTCTGATGGCTGTGTTTGAGGCGCGTGGTCTGGACTTCAGGGATGAGTAGTGGGAGATGAGCTCGTCTGGGTACCTCGGATATCAGCAGGTATGCGTCAGATATTTCATTGAGCGTGAAGTCGGCATTGTACCAACCGTATTCAGTCAGCTTCTTGTGTAGTCGCTCCAGCAATTCTTTTCTTTCCTTGGTGTCATTTCTCACAGACCCATTGTCGATATCCGGAGAGCTACGCTTGCTCAGGCCGGCATCGACTGAGTCGAGTCTACTTTCGAGCTCCGAGACCTGGTCTTGGAGCGCCAAAAGCAGCCGGCAATGCACTCGATCGAATCTACGGAGTGCAAGGAAGTCATCATCGGAAGATATGTATCTCGTAAACTCCTTGTATCCAAAATATTTCCTGCGGCTGGCTGTTAACTGCTGCGGATGTGCCGATTGAAAGAATGTGTGATATCACCTCTTAAACTTACCATGGCTTTTGATCCAGCTCTTGTTTCGTCAGGGGCGCCGCATCTGGATCTGAAGACTGGGCTCCCGCATTTCCGGCACTCGGATTATGAGCCATCTTGTGAGGGTGATGCACTTCCAAGATTCCAAGCTGTCTGGGTGCCCAAGGCAGACTTTATTTGTGCAGAATAGACACAAAATGAAACAGATTTGCGGGGGTGACAGCTGGAGCCTGATCATTGGTGATCCACGCGAGCGTATCACGACAAGCCACACGGCATGAAAAACGCACTTTTCTGGTATTACCTGCCTCCCCCGCTCAGCGATTCCGGTTCGGCTGGGTTCCTCAGAGGTCACAGAAATCTTGGTAGGCTGCCGTGATTTCCCTCCAACTCAAACATCACAACCCCCCGAACATCGAACCAAGAACCATGAATTCTGATCGGGAATACGCATACACTACTACCACTGACACGCGCACTAGTGTAGGTCGTTATAGTAAATCTCTAATTATTTAATGAGGGCAGATGTTAACATTTTTGGCAGCCAACATGTGGAAAAACAAAACCCCAACCCCCGGACACGGCTCCTCATCCTAGACCAACTGTTGTGGTCGTTCACACCAGAGACGGACAAAGGATTGATAGTTCGAATTCGAGGAGTAGTAATTCTTCTCACTCCTCCGGTTACTACGTGTCTCGGGCTGGATCTTCCGCTACTGCTTCCTCTAGATAGATCTTAGTGGAAGCTGTTGTGATATCCACATGAGAAAACATCAGCGAAAGGAGCTGGTGTCGGCTCCTTGGAACGGGACGGACTATGTGGGAGGATCAAGAATATATGATATTTGGCCAAGTGTTTGTGTGGCTACCTTTTGTATCTAGAAGGTCTGGATCGAGATCACTCTATCAGTAATTATTGAGTTCTAGCAAGGCAAAAATCACCACCTACCCTACTTCATCGTTGAACAAGAGTCCGTGCTCGTCCCCCAACACGCCGTAGCCACGCGCGAAGAGATTTCTTTTTCTTTCCCTGGGCTTCCTCATCATTATGTTCAGCTCCTTTCTCCTCATCTCCCTTCTCGCAACTATGATATTCTTCCAGAGTCGCTTTCTTCTCTTCCACAACTGTAATCCCATTCTTTGCCTCCCCGCCAACCTTCGGCTCCTTGAAGGAAACCTCTTTCTTCTTCTGGGGGGCTTCACCTTCCATAGGGCCCTTGTTACTCCCTTCAGTGGAATGACGTACAACGAAACTCTTTCTCTCAGTCCCAGAGGTGTCACCTTCAAACACATCTTTCCCCCGAGGGATGCATGGCTCAATCTCTGAAGAACTCCCTTTCCTCGTCCTGGGATTAGCATTGCCCACCCCAGTCGAGAGTCCCTCGTCACCAACCTCAATATCCTCAAACAACACCAGTTCTTCCTTCTCCTCCGAGTCAGCCTGAGATTGTCCAGACAAACCCCCATCCCACGCCCCAGAACCAGCAATACCAGTCCCAGGCGAAATATCCTCACCATCACCCTCCTCATCCACAAACGAGACATCCCGACTCCCCTTCCCCTCAATCGAATCAACCCCATCCCCCTCCAACGCCATCAAAATATCATAAATCACATCCCCAACCTCCACATCCCCCCTCTTTATCTTACCATCAACCTCCGAAATAACCATCGCCACCCTACCCAAACTCCCATACGCCGCGTCAATAACCCCATTCCTCACCAAATCCCCAAACCACCGTCTGGCATCCACCGCCTCGGGAACCCCACGTAATTGCCCCTCCCGTAGAATCTCTCCCAACCCCTCGAGCCATCTCCCCAGGTATCGCTTACTAACCGATCTCCTTTTCCTCAACCGGAGGAAATGATCCCTGTATTTGCTCCGGGCAAGTTCAAGCGCCATCTTCTCCTCGTGTGGGGCAACGATGTGAGAGCGTAGATTGGAATACCAAAGGCCGGGGGTTTGGTGTTCCATCTCTTTGTCGAAGTTGGGTGAACAGATATGATAGAGGGATTGAGAAACATGAATCATCAGCCAGTGGTGGATTTTGTCGAGGTTGTCCATGGTGGTGTTGTATTCCCTCAGTGCGTGGTTGTACATGCATAGTTTGACTTCGAAGAGGAGGATGTCTAGGTGGGAG
>Ga0247781_1000480_pt1 | contig 12374 bp, 18 predicted proteins | sample UWRJL184509B5_FD_179922 | JGI IMG/M metagenome (GOLD analysis project Ga0247781, IMG submission 179922) | Plant litter microbial communities from Arlington Agricultural Research Station in Wisconsin, United States - UWRJ-L184-509B-5 | ecosystem: Environmental > Terrestrial > Plant litter >...
TGTATGCTTGCATATTATCGATGGGATTTACATGGCCCTTGGACAAGGCGCGTAGTGCGTATCGCGAAGTTTTAATTTGCTAATTTTATGGTCAGGGGCGAGGATGAGAAATTTCTGAGAAGCGCCTGACTGATTGTTTGGGTTGTTGGAATCTGACCTGATGATGGGGTTGTGTTCCCTTTGTTTATGCGCGGAACTTTGGTTGGGAGAAAACTGATGGGGTTTTGGGGGTGATGGGTCATTTCAGATTTGCTTTTGTTTGCTGGTGAAAGGCCATTTGATGATGGCTGTGTCGTGGGTAGCACCGACGATAATGGAGACGGGGCTTTCATCTCGATCATGCGAAACGGGAACCATGTGGCATGGCATATTTGCGGCCCTCGGCTGCGAGAATGAGTCAGCCCATTGATCTGTCGGATGCTACATGGTGTTTTCGTGGCGGTTTCTTTTTCGGGTGTCGAGTTGTGAATCCCTTCACCCGCTGTGTGGACTGAGGCGAGGACCGGTTGCAACTGATTATGACCAAAAATGGAAGGTTGCTGGCCGGCAAGGGGACTACTTCTCAATAGATCGAGGGTCGTTTCCCGATAAGGATGAGGTGGTTTGGGTATACGGGCGTGTGTGCACATGTTTGAAGTGACCAACTTGAAGGCTCGTGTAATTGCTTGCAGCCAGGAAATGTGAGGCATGTACGCGAATCACTGCAGTGGGAGGGGGGCGGTACTCGACCGGCAGCTTCGGCAGTGCGAGGAACGATGACGGATTGAATGAACGGAGATGAACCTATTGAGTGAGTGACTGATCCCCGCCCCTCCTGTTCGACTTACTCGCTGTCTCTGTTGACCCGTTGACCCAACCAGTCGGGATTGGAACTGTCTAGCGATTGGTCACGGGGTCCAGCAGTTGGATACAACCATGCCGAGATGTACCTCTGCGGAACGGATCCGGGGCATCTTGAACTAGGTGTGTATGCAGCGTCCATGTGCATGGCAAGAGGTCAATGGGATGAAATCTGGGGTTGGCTAGTGGGAATCGCGATTGGAGATCGACTGCATCCACATGGGGAGTCTGGAAAGGCATTTGGCTTGCGACTTTCGTTCTTTTTTTTCTAGCAGGAATGCGCTCAGCTTCTGATTGGCCTGGCGCAAAGCGATGCTCCCCCTCCCTCAGGCGCATCTCGAAAGCGCGACGTGAACAAGTTGGGGAATTGCCAAGGCCGAGGATTGGTCAACCTTCAACATATATAGAGATGGTCAGTATTAACAGTCACCTTCGTTACTATCAGCTCAATTGCATGTCAACGACCGCGTCTTGCATAGCATTCGATGGCTGCTAAGGTATCTCGCGAACTAGAATCTCGGATTGTTTGATCATGAGGATAAGATGAACTCAGAAGGGGGATGCGCAAATGTGGGGGTCGCGACCCCTGCAGAAGATGTCGGTGGATGATCAATTTGGGCATCAAAAACAACAGCAAAGGCTGGAAGCACCCTGGTTACTTTCGAATATTCACTCATCATAGATTTAAATTCATTCACCCCTACTCGCATATTCTGAAGCTCTATTGCTGAGCTGATATTCCTGGCTTGTTTTGTTTGGGTGCGACTAGATAAAAGAAGAGGGCACGGAGGGGCAACCAGTTTGGCAACCAACAGCTGCTATCCTAGCGTGCCCCCACCTGCCTTAAGCTCAGACCCACAGACCCTGGTCCAACTGGCTTTGACATGTTGCGGCTGCCAATTATGTCAGCGACTGAGCGAGGGGCTCCCTGGTCAAATTCATCTGATTGGCCAAACGCCACAGGCGCCTCGCGTTTTCCAGAACGTCACGTCGTCAAAACTGACTCCCTCCCAGCAAACCATCTCCCATCTCCCACCACCGCATCGAGGCTTTTCGCTGGCCACTGGCTCACGGTCGCGTTAGGTTTGGCGTATATATCCATCTAATTCCAATGCGAGAACCGGATACCCGCCCGCCTCGCATGACCTTGCACCCAGCGACCTCGACACGGTCATCATTTTAACCTTGGCTCACAGCTCTCAACACTCCCCTCCACCACCTCATTCCCGAGAATCCTTTCCATTTTCACTGCCCGAAATGCCTTCGGGGCCGACAACGCCGAGACGGTCGACTGCGACCCGTCCCAGAGGGCGTCCCAAGACTCGCGGCTCCGCGACCGCGTCTCGCGTCAGGAAGGCCACCACCGATGCCCTGGCTTCCGAACCACCTCCCAAGAAACGGCGCTACATACCGGGCGGCCCAGGCGGAGGCGGGCGCTTCGTTGACGAAGACGGCGTTGAAACCCTGGCGGAGCCGACCGGCCCACCAACAACCGTATCGCGCCCGCGAGCCTCGGCGGCGAACCGATCAAACGAGGCCCCTTCCACATTTCCACGCAGAGAGCGAAGCACAAGAATACGCACAGCAGTGAACCGCGATAAGTTGGACGATATGCAATACAGTTCTGCTGCCGCGGTTGCTGCCGCCGTGGTCCAGAGCGAGGGGTACAAACCACGGGAGGAACGGGGCTGGGAAGAGTTCCACCCGAACCTGGATATAGAGGCAACATTCATGCTGTTTCCTGCCGATGAGGTGGACGGAGTAGTTACAAAATCTGTTCCACCGTCCCCGGCTATCCAGACGTCCGCCGTGGCGATGAACGGCGCTGATCCAGGCACGCCGACCAAGGAGGCAAACCCATCATTATTGAGCGCAATACATACCACACCGAGCGGGCAAGGGAAGCCTTCTCTTGGAGCGTCACCACTTGATACGCCTAGCAGGCGTCGACTAGGACGACCGACCAGAGAGTCGGTTTCGCTGTATGCCTCCCGATCCTTCGACCTTGGACTAACGCCGAAGACCCCCAAGGTCCTTCCCATACATAACCAGACGCCCAAAGAACGTCTAGACCTGAAACTTCCCTCGTACCGCAAGACAGACCGGATTTCCCTTTTCGAGAGTAAGACTTTTGGACAGGCGAGATATGTCGATAAATCCATGATGAACGTGGGCTACCAAGAAAGCGACAACTTTATTCGACCTGATCGCAAGCTCATCAAGTCTATGGACGCGAATGCTGAGGAGGACCTTGACCAGTCGATTACAACAAAGCCAGACTATGATCCTGTCCAACACACAGCAGGCGTCGTAGGCCGGGTCGAGTACGACATGGATGAGCAAGATGATATGTGGCTTGAGAAGCTGAACGGCGAACGAAAGGGCTCTGATCTTCTTCCAATCACACGTGAGATCTTTGAAATCACGATTACCAAGATTGAAAAGGAGTGGCACGCCCTCGAGAAGCGGATCCCAAAACCAAACCCCAAGCCGCCGCAGACTCATAGGCCGAGATCTAGTTCGGCGGCTGCAGTCAATGGGGAGCCGCAGGCGGGCGAAGAGCAGGACAGCAAGTGCGCCATCTGCGACGATGGTGACTGCGAGAATACAAATGCGATAGTGTTTTGCGATGGTTGCGATCTGGCTGTCCACCAGGAGTGCTATGGCGTGCCTTTTATTCCCGAGGGCCAGTGGTTGTGTCGCAAATGCCAGTTGATTGGGCGAGGGATTCCGGTAAGCTCATGCTCTCGCTCCTCGTGATGTAACGCCTTTTCGCTGACATTTTTTTAGACGTGCATATTCTGTCCAAATACGGATGGCGCTTTCAAGCAAACGAACTCGTCAAAGTGGGCGCATTTATTGTGTGCCATGTGGATCCCCGAGGTGTCGCTTGGAAACCACACCTTCATGGAACCAGTGATGGAGGTGGAAAAAGTGCCCAAGACAAGGTGGAAGCTGACGTGCTACATATGCAACCAGCGCATGGGTGCCTGCATCCAGTGTTCTAACAAGAGCTGCTATCAGGCGTTCCATGTAACGTGCGCGAGACGGAGTCGTCTTTACCTGAAAATGAAGAACAGCCAAGGCGCGCTCGCGGTCCTTGATGGCAGCCTCGCGCTCAAAGCGTTTTGCGACAAGCACTGCCCACCTGACTACGCCAAAGAAAACGGTGTAAGCCAGGCAACAAGGCAGGCAAAACGCTTCTACAAGCGCACGATGAAGGGGAGGCTTTGGGCGGATAGTCCCGCCTCGGCGCTTCAATTGGCCGCTACCCACCGCCATGCTATCACCGAGCACCCCCCTGACGAGTCGCAAATCACGGGGGCCAAAGTCTCGGCTGTCTTGGGTGATAAGAAGAAGGGCCAGCCAAGCAAGAACCTGTGGAAGCTGCCGTCGGGCGCGCCCATTATTCCGCAGGCTGTCTATGACCTCGTCGAGAGCTCCCTTGCTCGGTTTAACATACGGAAGCGCAAGGAGTTCGTTGGGGAGGCATGTCGGTACTGGACTCTCAAACGCGAGGCCCGTCGCGGCGCTGCTCTTCTCAAACGTCTGCAGCTGCAAATGGAGACATTTTCGTCCATGGAACTAACACGCCGTAACTTTGCTGCTATGGGACCATCCGGTAAAGCCCGACTGAGCAGGAGAGTGGACTTTGCCCGGCGTCTGATCAAAGACATCGAGCAGCTCAAAGCCCTTTCGGAGGACATTGTTGAGCGTGAGAGCAACAAGCTTGAGGCGGCAGAGGTAGAGCTGGATTTTGTCGACAGCTGCTATTTCCCTGTCTACAAAATGCTGGTGCCGATAGTCGAGAAAGCTTTTCTGTGAGTTTGATACCATATGTCTTCTTTTTAATGATGGCTGCTAACAATCACTAGCCTCGATAAAAACATTTTCAAGCAAGGCTTGACTGAATTGCAAGATAAGCTCGACCGGCGCTTCTACACAACCACTCTGCTGTTTGCACACGACCTATGTCAAGCTATCAGCGGGGGCATCAACACGGCGGCGAATAATACAGCCGATGAATCAAAGCCTGAACCCATTGGCGCATCTCCTGTTAAGAACGGGACCTACTCTGAGACGAGGGACAGGAGGAGGCTTGCGAAAAGGATGCTGAAAGCCCTTCAGCCGCTGCTCGAGGCCGCACTGCGAGCCGAGGCGGAAATCTGCAACAAGCCTATCGACGCACTGGTCAAGGAGCTTGAAGGCATGGTAGAGGCTAGTCTCGAAGTGCGACGGCCAACTATCACAGTTTCCCACGATGAAGGCAGCGCTGCAAAGCCAAGCCAAGATCTAGAGATGGCAGATGCTCCAGAGGAGGCTCAGATCATTGTGGCCGATCAGAGCGAGGGTGAAGCCATCGCCGTTGCCAATGTTGATGTTGATGCTGACGACATGATGGATCTCGATGACGATTCATCACAGAGACTCGTTGATCCCGACGCCAGTATCGAAGTTGCAAACGCCTCGGAGACCGACGGCATCGATAGCGGGAAAACCAACGGCACCATGTCGTCCAATGCTTCCGTTGCTACTGCGGAGCAACACCAAGAAGTCGATGCAGATGCAAAGGAAGAGAATCAACTCACCAATGGATTCAACAGCAAGGCCTCTGGCTCGCCACCATCACTCCCGGGCGCCGAGTACTCCCAGCAAGGCCCTACACAGCTCACCATCGGCGACCCGCTCACCCCACCACAGTCCAACGGAAGCTTCGGAAGGAGCACAGAAAACCCGACAAATGTCCTCTCCGAAGGCGGAGTCGTGTGGTACCTCAAGCCCTTCCAGCCCCAAGGCACGTCGGTTGTGGAGGAGGAGTGGACAGGGCGGCAGGCAGTCCGCAGCCTTAGCGAGGAGCTGACGGATATGGACGAGGAGACGCTTGAGCATCTCGGGTTCGACGTCGACGATGATACCATTACCGCGTCGCCTGTCAATGCCACGGCGGCGGAGAAGGCCGAGCGTAATTCTAATAACAATACATTGCAAGTCCCGACGGCTGGTCCTGGTTCGGCTAGGAAGACGAGATCGTCTCCGTCAAACTTTAGGAAAGGGGTCAGGACCTCGGCCAGATCCGTCCGGAAGGCGCGATGACATCACTCAGTTTTGAGGGTTTATGTTTATTGTTTTGTTTTCATTTCCATCTTGGCGGCTCTCTACTTTTTGGGGTTCTCTTTCCTCGGGAGGGAAGAGACTGACAGAATGAGGGGATCATGGCGGGTTGCTCCTTTTTATTTATTTCTTATTTCTTATTTGGCACTTGTACGAGTATATCCCAACCCTTCCTGCGTACTTTCTCTTTTCCTTTTCTACTTTTGGTCTTGGCTTTTGAGCAGTTACGCGTTTCTCGCAGGATGGAATGGATGGGTTGGAATGGCATCGAGATATGGAAGGACCTTTTTTATTGTCAGCAATGGAGTGTTGGAGGAGCGAAAAGGGCAGCAACTGGACGGCTTTTTTTCTCCTTCGTTTTTTTTCTTTTTCTAATTCTTTTCATTTTTCATTTTCCTCATGGGATGAACTGGACCGACTACTGGGGCTGGAACTGGGACACGAGAAGACGATGAGGGGGTCATAGTATCCATATACTTTGCTTACCGTCTGCCCTCGCTCGTCAGTCACAATATTGTTTGAGATATTGCCAAACAACGGGCCAGTGGTGTTGGGGGAGCCGGAGCATCTTTGGAACTTCTCAGCGAAATTAGCCAGACAGAGTCTTTAGTTAAAGTTGTTTTGTGTGGAGTTATTTTGTACGTATTTTCTATGTATATCGTATGCGCCTGGCATCTATCATATCCTTTACTTGGCATGACATGGCCTGGTTTATGGTAGGATGGATGGATGGTTGGTAGGTTATCGTTGTTTTTTACTTTATTTTAAGAAAGGAAATGGACTCCCATCTTGTTTATTTGAGGTGTGTTGAGAGAGTTGGGTGTGACATCGTTTACTACTCCGTACATGTACTTGGCTTTCGTAGCTGGTATTCTTGTTGGCTCGTCCGAGATGCTCACCACCTTGATCGGGCGACGTCTGCCTGGGGGTTATATGTCGACGATGCATGGTGCCAACCGCAATTGGAGTCAGTCAGTCCATGGTGGGAATATTTGGTTGGGAGGTAGCCCGAGTAGTTAGGACATGGGAAGTAGTCTTCAATGCAATTAGCCAATATTTCCAAGGCATCTTTCATTCGGATTCAGACCACCGGCTGGCTGCCTGTGTACCCTCAAATTACAATATCCCCATCTCTCTGACGAGGCTGAGAGAAATCTGGAAGAGGGTGGATATTCATTTCATCCGGGCCTGTTTTATTCTTTCGAACATCTCGATGTCATGACGAATGACCTTCACCCCGTAGACGAATAACTGGTGAGAGAGAGTGCTACCAAGAATTGGTTGGCGCGATCTGAGCCGATTGGGCCGCGATTTTACATGTTGAATTCAATGGGATGATGGGGCGATCTCATGCGACTGGTATGTGTGAGTGTGGTCGATTGGATTGGTGATAATCGATAGTATTCTCTACTGAGACACGATGACAGCATCCGTGTCCATTGTTGGAGGGGCACAGAGGGGTCTGTCTTGCCCCGCCATGCTATGGCGGGGGATGTCTGGGGAGTTGGTTACCCGGGTTTGTGCGAGAGTGGTTGTTGCAATTTGTAACTTTTTGAGTCATGTTGTTGAGCGCGGGGTAGATTGATTGATTGTTGGAAATTTGGGAGGGTGGACTGGGGACGAGGAGTTATTATGGGTTGTTTCTTGCCCGTGGACGAGTGCTGGAAGGGGACATTGAATAGACCTGCTTGCATACGAAGAGCTCGAGATCGTGCAACTTTGACAGAGCTGCTTGAGTCAGCCAGGCGGGTAGATTAGACAGGTTGCTGTTGTTATTATACACTAGAAGCCTAGAATTATCTAGATCTTTTTTTGTTCACCCTGGGCGTTGGTCTGACCTGTTGGCCCCTTTCTATCCGCCGTGTTTAATCGCTTGGTCGCTGAAACCTTGACCAACAAGCCAGATTCCAAACTCATTGGCTCATGGAGGATGGAGGACAGTTTGGTGTCGGCAAATCAGAGCGCATCCCATTGACTGGGGTCGGCTCGTCTTGGTATGGTGAGCGGCAAGGTCGACAACAAGAAGGGGGTATGGAGACTCAAAGAGCTCCCTTTTCCTTTTCTTTGCTCCCTCCTTTTGAGAGGCGCAGTGCAGACTCGGCGCCAAGTGGCATCTTTCAGTGATACTAATAAGGTGTCGTTTGTACATACACAAGGTATTTAGTCTGGATCCATCTGCGTCGTTTCGGCTCCTACATGGAGAGGGAGTACCGGGAACTGTTTTAGGGGGGGAGAAAAGTCACTCCCCTGTTCAGGGGGGAAAGGGGGTCGGGCTGATCAACCGAGTGATGTGATGGATATATTATGTGCGATAGAAGATAAAAAGAGAAAGCATCACAAGCAATGTTCTTTTCTTCCTGAGGCACATGGCTTGTCACCTCGAGGCGTTGATAGACGCAACGCTAGGATAGCTGCCGGCACGGAGATGATGCCGATACAAGGTGGCTTACACAGTTGTTGCAGGTGCAATATGGAGATGAAGCAACATTGCGAACTTGCCGAGAAACCCAACACTACGAATCCCCGTTACCTGCGGTAGCTTCGGTAGCTTTTGTGGACCGTGAGCTTTCTCAGCATCCGGTTGGCGAGCCGGAAGCTGACTGAGAAGAAACAAAGGCGTGCAGGTTTCTATCGTGTCCCAGGTTGAGCAGCGATGAGGGGTGAATGAGACTGACAGAAAACGACATGTCACTGACCAAGCCATGCAAGCAAACAACCGCAGAAATGAGGCATGGCGGGGAAAAGAAGAGAGAGAGAGAATTGAAAATGATGGCTCGGTCCCAAATGAATACAAGTAAATAAGATAGACTTGTCAGAACCTCCATGAGAAGGATGCATTGAATTCCGCGACAGGAGTCAGGGACAAAAGCAGAATTAGGTGAGAATCGCGAGTCCAACACCCCAGCACGCATCCATTATCCACAAACTTATCCACACACCTGTCGGGATCAACGACGGTCCAGTTCGCCCTCTGGCCAATCCAAGCCGAGACCAAGCAGCCACGAGGTGCCCAGCTGGTTGAGCTGCCAAGTCGATTTCTAACAGCTTCTCGGCACAATCTCGGCCCAGTCGCGTTAGTGCAGGACCTGTGCCTGGGCCAGACTCGTACGTGCTTGAGCCTTGAATGCAATTTTTCATGGACGGGATCCAAAATGGACGCTGCTGGGCAGATGGCCCACCTTAACCACCCGCCGCCAATGCCTTCCCATCCAAAATACTCTGGCTCTGGCGCTGCGTAGCCCTGTGCGTGCCCGTGCCCCATGCTCTGCACTAGTTTACCCCCCCGGCCCTGTTGCTGAACGAGTCTCCTCTCCTCCAGGAGTCTCAAACGAAGTTGCACCACCAACTTTGATTTTTCCCCCGACGTTCTTACCCCCCAAAGTGACTGTCGACGATTTATCTCGCGACCAAAAGACGCGCATTTACTCTGGCGATTCAAGTCCTAAAGTAGGCATCTGACGGTTTCTGTCTCATTCTCTCCAAATTGAGGCAATACCAGCGAATTCCGGCGAGCACTGTGATTTGCACTTGGCAATCGTCCACTTGCTTTTTTCCCCCCGACCGTGGCAGTGACAGACAGCCTTCTCTCTCCACTCCCGTCCGTCCTCCCAAAAAAAATAACAAACCCTTCTACACTCAATCACCTCGACATCCTTCCACGACGACGACCGGCCTTATCCGGCCCCATCAGCGACGCACCGTCTCAGACGACGATTTCAAGACAAATTTCTTATCGCTAAGATACAGCGCTACGTAATTTCGAGATCGATCGATAGTACGCAAACCCCGTGTTTCCGACGACGACCTCCCGCCCTCAGCACTTGCCTGCGCTCTCAAAAACTGGCCAGCATTCTGCCTGTCCCTGCGACGATAGCCGGCTAGCTTTTTCGGCACCTCGAAACCCCTTCGATTGAAACCAGCATCACGGAAGTTTTGCATTAGATTTGAAGACACCCGAAAAGCTCTCCACCAACCCACTAATTGCTGAGATCACTTCTGAACGTAAGTCGACTCACCCTTCCATCCACTCCGCTCTATTTTTGTTGCGCGCCCGGCATCGCGTGCGCCCTTCCCGCCCGCTCTCTCCCCTGCAAAGCCAAAGCCTTCAGGATAGCAAAGCTGACTTTTGCCCTCAACAATTTTTAGCCATCCAGAAGTGTATCGTGCCCTGATTTCCTCGCGTGCCACATACCCAGACGCAATCACATTTGGCTGGTTGATATCTGTCGGTCGCTACCGAGTTTCCGTAACCTGTGCGCGCCATCTTTCGGGCTGGTGAGGACTTTGCAATGGCGGATCAACACGACGTCGACCTCGACTCTATAATCGACCGCCTCTTGGAGGTGAGGGGCAGCAGGCCCGGCAAGCAGGTTCAACTGTTGGAAGCCGAGATTCGTTATCTGTGCACCAAGGCCCGCGAGATCTTCATCTCTCAACCCATCCTGCTCGAGCTTGAGGCTCCTATCAAGGTAAGCTATTTCTCCCTCCCCTATTTCCCTCTCGCATATTCTTGCATCCTCTTGCCGTCCTCGCATTATCCCCCGTCATTCCCGCCAAGGTTAACCTGTTACCCCTCATCCAGATCTGTGGTGATATCCATGGCCAATACTACGATCTCCTCCGACTCTTCGAGTATGGTGGCTTCCCCCCCGAGGCCAACTATCTCTTTCTAGGTGACTACGTCGATCGAGGAAAGCAGTCTCTCGAGACCATCTGCCTCCTTCTTGCATACAAGATCAAGTACCCGGAGAACTTCTTCATCCTGCGGGGCAACCACGAGTGCGCGTCCATCAACCGCATATATGGCTTCTACGACGAGTGCAAGCGTCGGTACAACATCAAGCTCTGGAAAACATTTACAGACTGCTTCAACTGCCTACCGATTGCCGCCATCATTGACGAAAAGATCTTTACCATGCACGGTGGCCTGAGCCCAGATTTGAACTCGATGGAGCAAATTCGACGAGTCATGCGCCCTACTGATGTATGTTACTACGCTGGTGTCTTGCAGTTTTTGCTTTATTGGCGGTTCACTGACCAATCATTCTAGATTCCTGATTGCGGACTTCTCTGCGATCTCTTATGGTCGGACCCCGATAAGGATATCACGGGCTGGAGTGAGAACGATCGCGGTGTCTCGTTCACGTTTGGACCTGATGTTGTCTCGCGCTTCCTCCAAAAACACGATATGGACCTCATCTGCCGCGCTCACCAGGTTGTTGAGGATGGATACGAGTTCTTCTCTAAGCGCCAACTTGTCACCCTATTCAGTGCTCCCAACTACTGCGGCGAGTTCGACAATGCCGGAGCGATGATGAGTGTCGATGAAAGCCTGCTTTGCTCCTTCCAGGTTCGTACCTGTCCTATTCGTCCCTGATTTTACTTGCCGAACGGCGTCACTAACTTGTCCATTGTAGATCCTCAAACCCGCAGAGAAGAAACAAAAGTACGTTCACGGCCTTGGCGGCAGTTCCAGACCCATTATCACTCCTCCCAGGAAGCAGTCCAAGACTTGAACAGTAGAATTTATACGAATCTCCCCCTCTTTCTAGGTTCGGCCGTCGATAAAAAGCCAGTATTGCTTCCCGCGACAAGTCAACAGCGAATACATTTATTCACTCAACATCGAGTTATCCACCCCTCGATCGTTTCTCTTTTATCGCCAAGAGCTGCGCGGCTCCCGAACCTCGTTTCTCCGTCTGTTTGCGACCTTCTCCCGTCCTTTATCGGTCTCTTCTTCGTCTCCTAACGCGCCGCCGAACGAAGCCATGTCTGTCTATTAATACGCGAGGGAAAATGAAAAACGGGCCGATGAAACAAGGGAAAAGGTTATTTTGGAAGGGATGATTGATGACTCTCTCTTGTTCGGTTTACGCATCCTACAAGAAGGAAGGTATAGATAAGCAACGGGCGAGGTCTGAGGGATGGATGGAGCTTTCTCTCCAATATGTGTGTGTGTGTGTGTGTGTTGTGTGCCCGACTTTCCTCGGCGGTGGGACTGGGACTGGTGGCAGATGACGGCTGATTATTATTTTTTTCTCTTTTTTTATTACAAATGCGCACACAGTATGTCGTTTTGTTGTTTTGATTGACGGTTTTCTTGCTTGATTGCAGCTCGAGAGAGGACGGAGGAAAGGTGGGAGGGGACCGGAACGGAACGGCCCATTGTAACATTTTTTTTCTCAGGTCTTTTTTCATTCTAACAAGCTTCCCTATCTACTTTGGTACTCGTACTCGACTCGCGGACTAGCTTTCCCTCTTTCCTCTCTTCGCCTCGCCTTGCCTGGAGCTTCAGAAATTCTCGAAGCTGTAATTTGACTGAATGATGATGACTGACTGACCGACCGACTGACCGACTGACTGACTGCTGACTGATGATCATGATCATGATCATGATCATGGGATGGGGTGTATTCTGGGGG
>Ga0247781_1000481_pt1 | contig 12362 bp, 9 predicted proteins | sample UWRJL184509B5_FD_179922 | JGI IMG/M metagenome (GOLD analysis project Ga0247781, IMG submission 179922) | Plant litter microbial communities from Arlington Agricultural Research Station in Wisconsin, United States - UWRJ-L184-509B-5 | ecosystem: Environmental > Terrestrial > Plant litter >...
CATCCTGCTGGTCCCGATCGTGACCATGCGGCCCGACGACTTCGTGCTGAACATCGCGATGACTCTGCCGCTCGCCGCGGTGCTGCGCCTGGTGTTCGGGGTCCGCGAGCGTGACCGGGTGGTGCTGGTCGGCTTCCTGCTGAGCCTCACCATCGAGCTGACCCAGGGACTGCTGCTGGTCTTCCTGCACGGCCACCGGTGGGCCGACACCAACGACCTGATCGCCAACACGCTGGGCGCGTGGTTCGGTTGGCTCCTTCTCCAGCGACTGCTGCGGCGCCCGGCTGTGGCGCGCGCCGTGCGGCGCTGGACGGTGGTGCGTCAGCCCGAGCCGCTGGCCCGTTCGTAGAGCTCGCCGACCTCGGTGGCCATCCGCCCGGCGTCGTACCGCTCGCCGGCCGACCGCGCGGGCAGCCGCTTCCCGGAGCGCTCGGTGAGGCAGAGCACCTCGGCCCGCAGCCCGCGCGGCAGCGATTCCGGGTCGTGGGCGGTGAGCCGGCGCGCATCGCCGACGATCACGTCGTCGAGCGGTTCGCAGGCCGCGTAGAGCGCCGGCAGCCCGGCGGCGATCGCCTCGAGCACGGCCAGGCCGAAGGTCTCGCGGGCTGGGGAGGCGAAGATGTCCATCGCGCAGAGCATCTCGCGGCTGTGCCGCACCGGGCCGGCGAAGTGCACCCGGTCGGCGACGCCCTCGATCGCCGCCAGCGTTTCCAGGGCATGTCGCGCGGGTCCGTCGCCGACCAGCAGCAGGATCGCGCCGGGCACCTCGCGGACAGCCCGGATCAGCACGTCGAAGCGTTTGCGCGGCTCGAGCCGGCCGAGCGCGCCGATCACCGGGGTCGCCGCTGGGATGTGCAGCCGGGCCCGGGCCTCGGTCCGCAGTCGGGGGTCGAAGCGGAACTCCTCGGGGTCGAGTGCCTTGGGAATCACCGCGAGCCGTTTGTCGGGCACGCCCCACCGGCGCAGACGCTCGGCGATCACAGTGGAGACCGCGACGGTGACGTGCCCGAGGCGTTCGCCGGCGCGATAGACCGTGGTGCGCCGGCCCTCGTCCAGGTGGTATTCGGTGGCGACCACGCGGGCCGCCCCAGCCAGCCAGGCGGCGACGCGGCCCTGCACGCTCGCCCGGAACAGGTGGGTGTGCACCACATCGAAGCCGCCGCGCCGGGCCAGCCGCCGCAGTCCGCGGATCGTGTCCTGGTCGAGATCGCAGGTGCTGATCATCTCGTGGACGGCCGTGCCGTCGGCCCGCATCGCGACGAGGACCGGCCCGGGCGGTGACAGCGTGACGACCTCGCACTCCTGCGGCAGATGGCGGATCAGCAGTCGCAGCTGGTGCTCGGCGCCGTCGCCGGCCCGGGCGCTGATGATGTGCAGCACCCGAACGGCCATTTCTTCCTCTTCCGGTGTTCCCTTGTCGACAGAATGCTTGCGCGAACTGCGAAATGGACGTTCGCAGAGCGTGTGACCCTCATGGCAGTCACAAATGTCATGGGTAAGCGGAGAGTTATTCACGTTCCCCGGAGTGGTGCAATCGACGATAGTGCAGGTCATGGCGGGTGTCACGGCATACATGAGGAATCCTCACGAGCTGCATGACAATTGGCACTGTATTCACCCGGCCCGTCCTGGCACGCTCGATCCGCAGGCGATGAAAGCGTTTCGGATCATATTCCTGCCCATTCGTGGGCCATTTCATTGCCGACTGAAGAACTTCTTTCCGGTGATCCCGGAGTCCTCGCTAGGAGGAATTGATGCAGCTTCTGGGTCGGTTGGGTGGGAGAGCCTCGCCCGAGCAGGACGACGACACGGGGGGCCGATGGCCGGGCACGCGCTGGATGGGCACGATCTTCCCCGGTCGTGCCGCCCGGGCCGGCGTGGACGCGCTCGCGCTCGCCATTGCCCTGCTGATAGCCACGGTGCTGCGTCACGACGGTGATCTGTCCGAGGTCCACCTCCTCGATCTGCTCGTGCTGGCCGCGTTCGCCGCCGCCGTGCACACCGTCGTCGGGCTGCGCCTGGGTCTTTACACCGGCCGCTGGGCGTACGGCTGCTTCGAGGAGATCGCCGCGCTGGCCAAGACCACGGTGATCACCGCCCCGATCGTCTTCGTCCTCGACACGCTCCTCGGCCGGCTGGTGCCGCGGTCGGCCATCATCGCGGCCGGCCTGATCGCCCTGGTCCTGGCGGCGGGCGCGCGCTATGCCGTCCGCCTGCTGCGTGACCAGCGGCTGCGCCCCTCGCCCCGGCACGGCGGCCGCGTCGTCGTGATGGGCGCCGGGGAGGGCGCCACCCAGGTGGTCCGGGCCATGCTGCGCGACCCCGCCAGCCCGTACGTGCCGGTCGCCCTGCTCGACGACGACCCGGCCAAGCGCACCCTGCAGATCATGGGCGTGCCGGTCGCCGGCACCCGGCGCGCGCTGGCCGAGGTGGTCAGCCGCTTCGAGGCCGATGTCGTGCTCATCGCCATCCCCAGCGCCGGCGCCGACCTGGTGCGTGAGCTGACCGAACTGGCCCGCCCGACCGACGTCGAGGTCAAAGTCGTGCCGCCGGTGGTCGAGCTGTTCGGCCGCACGGTCAGCGTCGACGACATCCGCCCGGTCAGCCATGCCGACCTGCTCGGCCGCCGCGAGATCGGCATCGACCTGGCCGCCATCGCCGGTTACCTGTCGGGCAAACGCGTCCTGGTCACCGGGGCGGGCGGCTCGATCGGCTCCGAACTGTGCCGCCAGGTCGTCCGCTTCGCACCGGCCAGTCTGGTGATGCTCGACCGCGACGAGTCCGGCCTGCACGCGGTGCAGCTCTCGATGGACGGCCGCGGCCTGCTCGACGACCGCAACCTCGTCGTCGCCGACATTCGCGACCAGCCGCGCCTCGACGAGGTCTTCGCCGAGCACCGCCCGCAGGTGGTCTTTCACGCCGCCGCGCTCAAACACCTGCCCCTGCTCGAGATGCACCCCTCCGAGGCCCTCAAGACCAACATCCTCGGTACGTACCAGATCCTGCAGACCGCGCTGCGGCACGGCGTCGAGCGGCTGGTGAACATCTCGACCGACAAGGCCGCCGACCCGGGCAGCGTGCTCGGCTACTCCAAGCGCATCACCGAACGGCTCACCGCCGCGGCCGACGAGGCCGGCGACGGCACGTTCTGCAGCGTCCGCTTCGGCAACGTGCTGGGCAGTCGCGGTTCGGTGCTCACCGCCTTCGCCGCCCAGGTCGAGGCGGGCGGCCCGATCACCGTCACCCACCCCGAGGTGACGCGCTACTTCATGACCGTCCAGGAGGCGGTGCGGCTGGTCGTGCAGGCCGGCGCGATCGACAGCGCGGGCGAGGTGCTCGTGCTCGACATGGGTGAGCCGGTACGCATCGCCGACGTCGCCCGCCGGCTGGCCGACGCCTCCGAGCGGCACATCTCGATCATCTTCACCGGACTGCGGGCCGCCGAGAAGATGCACGAGAGCCTCTTCGGGGCCGACGAGTCCGACCGTCGCCCGAACCACCCGCTCATCTCCCAGGTACCGGTGCCGCCGCTCGACGGCAACGTGCTCTCCCTGCTCGACCCGGCCGCGCCCCGCCAGGACCGCATCGCGGTCCTGCGCTGGCTCGCCGAAAGTCCCGCGCTCTCCGTGGCCCGCGAGACCGCCAAACCCCCGCGCGCGCCCCGGAAGCAGCGCATCCAACTACGAGCCAGCTGAGGAGCTTTTATGCGGGTCGTGATCGTCGGTCAGGGATACGTCGGGCTGCCGCTGGCCGTCCGGGCCGCCCAGGTCGGCCACCACGTCGTCGGCTTCGACGTCGACGACGAACGGATCAAGCGGCTCGCGGCCGGCGAGTCCTACGTGGACGACGTCGCCTCGGCCGACCTGCGCGACCTGCTCGACGCGGGCACCTTCCAGCCGTCGGCCGACCCGCGCTCGTGCGCGGGCTTCGACATCGCCGTGATCGCGGTGCCCACCCCGTTGCGCGAGGGCACGCCCGACCTCAAATATATCGAGGAGGCGGCCCGCACGCTGGCCCGCTACCTGCGTCCCGGCGCGACCGTGGCCCTCGAGTCGACGACCTATCCGGGCACCACCGCCGACCTGGTCGCCCCGCTGCTCGAAGAGGGCTCCGGCCTGATCGCCGGCGCCGACTTCGCCCTGGGCTACAGCCCCGAGCGTATCGACCCCGGCAACCGGGAGTTCTCGTTGGCGACCACCCCCAAGGTGGTCTCCGGGATCAACCCCGAATCGCTCGAACGCGTCGACGCGTTCTACAGCTCGGTCGTCGACCGGACCGTGCCGGTCTCCGACTGCAAGGTCGCCGAGCTGGCCAAACTGCTGGAGAACACGTTCCGGCACGTGAACATCGCGCTCGTCAACGAGCTCGCGGTCTTCGCGCACGACCTCGGCATCGACGTCTGGGAGGCGATCGACGCCGCGTCGAGCAAGCCCTTCGGCTATCTGCGCTTCGTGCCCGGGCCCGGGGTCGGGGGCCACTGCCTGCCGATCGATCCGTCCTATCTGTCGTGGCGGGTGCAGCGCACGCTCGGGCAGAGCTTCCGCTTCGTCGAGCTGGCCAACGACATCAACAACCACATGCCCGACTACGTCGTACGCCGGTTGGTGTCGGCCCTGAACGAGCGGCGCAAGGCGGTCAACGGCTCGACGATCCTGCTGCTCGGCCTCGCGTACAAGAAGAACACCGGCGACGCCCGCGAGTCCCCGGCCCGCCGGGTCGCGTCGTTGCTGCTCGACATGGGCGCCGACGTCCGCGCGGCCGACCCGCACGTGGTCGAGGACGCCCAGGTCGACCACCGGGTCGTCCGGGTGGCACCGACCGCCGAGCAGATCGCCGGGGCGGACGCCGTCGTGCTGCTGGCCGACCACGACGTCTTCGACCTCGACCTGGTCACCCGGCACGCCGCGTACGTGCTGGACACCCGTCACCGCCTGACCGGACCCACCGTGGAGTCGCTGTGACCGTCGTACGCCTGCTCTGGGAACTCGCCAACCGCCTGGCCGCCGCCGTCGCCCTGATCCTGCTCGCCCCGGTGCTGATCGGCATCGCGGTGTGGATCCGCGTCGCCGACGGCCCCGGCATCCTCTTCGTGCAGGACCGCGCGGGCCGCCGCGGCAAGGCGTTCCGGATGCTGAAGTTCCGCTCGATGGTGCACGACTCGGTGGCGATGAGCTCCCGGCTCGGCATCAGCGACCCGTTCGGCCTGGTCGAGAACGACCCGCGGATCACCCGCTGCGGCCGTTTCCTGCGCCGCACCAGCCTCGACGAACTGCCCCAGCTCCTCAACGTGCTGACCGGCCGGATGCTGCTGGTCGGCCCGCGCCCCGACGTGCTGCCGCAGGCGGCGAACTATTCCGCCCTGGACGCCCGCCGCCTCGAGGTGAAGCCCGGCATCACCGGCTGGGCCCAGGTCAACGGCCGCGACGACATCGACTGGCCGCAGCGCTTCATCCTCGACCGCTGGTACGTCGACAACTGGACCCCCTTGCTCGACCTGCACATCATCTGGCGCACCTTCGCCGACCTGGGCCGCGGCGAGCCTCCCGTACACGTCGACACCCTGAACATCGAGCGCGCCCGCAGCGAACACGCCGTGGATCTCGGATCGGCCGCCGACCCGGTTCTCGCCCTGCACGGCGGCCGCTCCGACGACACCGTCCGGCTCGAGACCCCCGCAGCGGTACGGGACGACGAAGGCTCGGGCGACCTCGTCCGTCTCGTGGTTCCCCCGCCGGACCGCGAAGGCGAAACCGTCCGTCTCCCGATTCCTAGGCAGTCGCTCCCGGTTCCCGCGCAGTCGCGCGAAGGCGACACCGTCCCGCTCGGAACCCCCGGGGCCAGGGCGTGACGGCAAGCGATCACGAGGCGCGACCCGGGGGGCCTCCGCCGCGCGAATCCAGATCCGAGCCCCGCGAGTACGCATCCGAGCCCCGCGAGATCGGCTCCGAGTTCCACTGGGACCCGGCCGTCCTGCTCCGCGCCGAGCAGGACGGTCACCTCCCGGCCGGGCACAAGCTCTTCGCGACCGGCTGCGGGGCCATGAGCACGCTGTTGCGCCGGCTCGCACTCCCGGGTCGGCTGCACGTCCCGTCGTTCTTCTGCCTGGGCGTGGCCGAGACGCTGAGCGCGGACATGCCGCTCGCCTGGTACCGCCACCTCCCCGACGATCGCGGCCCACGCCTGGCGACGCTGACCGCCGTACCCGGCGACGTGGTGCTGGCCCAGAACCTGTTCGGCCGCGAGGACGGCGCCGCCTGGCGCGACTGGATCGACACGCACCCCGACGTGACTGTGCTTGAGGACCACTCGCACGACCCCTTCGGCCCGTGGGCCGGAACGAGCACGGCCCAGTACGCGGTCGCCTCGCTCCGCAAGACGCTGCCCCTGCCCGACGGCGGCCTGCTCTGGTCGCCACGGGGCCTCGACGTCCCCGGCCCGGTCGGCGAACCCGCCGAGGGCGCCCACCTGAAGCTGGCCGCCATGCTGCTCAAAGCGGCCTGGCTCGACGGCCGCCCGATCGCCAAGCACGCCTTCCGCGACCTGCAACAGCGTGGCGAGCGAACACTGCTGGGCAGCGCCGCACCCCCGAGCGCTTTCACCGCGGCGGTTCTCCCGGTGCTGGACATCGCGGGCCTACGCGCGGCAAGCACCGGCAACGCCCAGGCCCTGACCGCCCTGCTGGGTGTGCAGAGGTTTGTCCCGCCGGGCGCCGCCCCGTTCCGAGTCCAGCTCCTCAGCCCCGACGAAGCCGAGCGCGACGCCCTGCTGCGGCACTTGGCGAGCCACGGCATCTACGCGCCGGTCCACTGGCGCCAAGATCGCGGCAGCCTCTGGAGCGGCGACGAGGCTGCCGCCGCCCTCGCGGCCCGAATCCTGACCGTCCCGGTCGACCATCGGTGCACCCCGACCGACGTGCACCGGGCCGCGGAGCTGCTCGCTCCCAGGCTCAAATCCGCCCGGTCGGCGGCTTCGTCCTCCGCCCGGCGCCGGGTTGGTCCTCGGGGGATCGGCGTTTGATGCGTGGGTGCGGCCCGGCGGGCGGGCGCCGGGCCGCTGAGCTGATCAGCGATACGGTGGGAACCGGCCGGTCAGCAACTCCGGGGTGGGCGGCCCGGACAGCTTCTCGAAGGCCCGCGGGTCGGTGATGACCCGCCAGGTGTGGAAGCTCTGCCGGCCCGCGGCGAACTGGGACTTGTAGCGGAACAGCGAATCGGTCGAGCCGCCGACGCCGCCGCCCAGGTGGTAGACCGTGTTGCCTTGTTCCCGGCCCCACGTTCGTACCTCGTGGTAGAGCAGCTTGTCGGCGTAGTGGATCGGACCGTCCGCGGTGGACTGCAGGTGGGTGTGCATCACCCCGGCGTACTCGAAGAAGAGGTTGCCGCCGAGGACCTGGCCGTCGAGGACAGCCACGGCGAGATGCATGTTGTCGCGCAGGGCGGTGCGCAGTCGGTGGAAGTGGGCGGGGGAGAAGAAGTAGAACTCTGCCGCGCCGACCCGGCGCATGGTCGCGTGGTAGGTGTCGATCCAGTCGTCGAGCAATGTCCAGTTGTCGAAGACGATGTCGACGCCGGCCCGTTTGGCCTTGTTGATCTGGTTGCGGTGGCTGCGGTGGGTCTGCGACCACAGGTCGTCGGAGCTCAGCGTCAGATCGATCGAGACCGTCTCGCCGTGGTGCACCATCGTGCCGACCGTCCGCAGGGCGGCAGGGAAGATCGGCAGCAGCGGATGGAGCCGCGCGAACGCGGTGACCACCCCCTGGGTGCAGAGCAGCTCGGCCATCGCGGCGGCCGCGCGTGTCCAGAACGCGGCGTCGTTGCTGCCGACCGGGCCCGGATAGCCGTACGGCGAAGTCGCGTCCTGCAGGTCGGTGTCGGGCACCGGCCGTAACAGCAGGGGTAGCAGCAGGACCCGTCCCGCCTCGGCATATCGGAAGGCCACCGGAGTCGCGCCGGTCGACGCGGCGTCGAGCCGGACGTACTCCGGGGTGTGGTAGATGTCGTGCCGGACCCGGCCGATCGCCTCCGTCCAGGCCGGGTCCTGGGGTGACAGCAGTGCGGCATCGGCCATAGTCAACCTCCTGTGAGAAGCGGCGCCCTCCTGGTGGCTGGCGCGGAACTGTCGCCGTCGGGCCTGCGGCGGGCCCGGCTCCACCTTCGCGCGCTGAGCGCCCGCCGGAGCAGGGCGCGGGGAACCGAGCGCTGGGTGCTGCGGTGCAACAGGTAACGCCACAATGGATACTCGCCGCGACGGTCGGAAAGCGCGTAGGAGAACCTGATCGACGGCAGCTCAGCGTAATCGGACATCCGCTCGAACCATTCGCTGCTGGCCAGCGCGGCCCGTTGCAGCGGGGCGATCGCGGCGCGGCGGCGATGTTCGTAACGTTCCAGGGCCGGCGCCAGGGCGCTGCCCTCCGCGAGGGCGTCGGCCAGCGCCATCGCGTCCTGCATCGCCAGTTTGGTTCCCGAGCCGATGGCGAAGTGCGTCGTGTGCGCGGCGTCGCCCATCAGCACGACGTTGCCGTTGTCCCACCGCCGGTTGGTGACGCGGCGGAAGTTCAGCCAGCCGGTGCCGCCGGAATTCGCGCGCTGGTCGACCAGCGGCTGCCCGTCGAGGTGTGCGGCGAAGATGCTCTCCAGCCGTGCGCGGCCCGCGGCCGCGTCGAGCTGGTCGAGTCCGAGGCCGGCCCAGACGGTGGGGGTGCACTCGACGATGAAGGTGCTGGTCCCGTCGTCGAACGGGTAGGCGTGGAACCAGATCCAGCCGGCCGTGGTTTTCTCGAAGCCGAAGGTGAAGGTGCGGAAGACGTGTGGGGTGCCGAGCCAGATGTACTTGTTGCGGCCGACCGACAGTTCGGTGCCGAAGTGGCCGGCGTCAAGCGAACGCAGCCTGCTGCCGGCGCCGTCGCAGGCCACCACCAGGTCGGCGTCGGGAACGTCGGCGAGGTCGGCGGACCAGCGCACGTCCACGCCCACCTCGACGGCGCGGGCGGCCAGGATCTCGAGCAGCTTGTGCCGGCCCAGGCTGAACCCGTAACCGGCCAGGTGGGTGACCGCCTTGCCGGTGGCGCGTACCTCGTACTCGTCCCACCGGCAGGCGGCGTCCCAGATGCGCTTGGCACTGACCGGGTCGTACGTGAAGAGGTCGTCCAGCAGGTCGTCCCAGAAGACCACCCCCCAGCCGTACGTGACTCCGGGCGGATTGCGTTCCAGCACGATGACCTCGTGCGTCGGGTCGGCGAGCTTGGCCAGCACGGCGAAGTAGAGTCCGGCGGGGCCACCGCCGGCACAGGTGATCCGCATGGCGGGTGCTCCTAACGGTAGGGCGGGAAGGTGCCGGAATCGTCGGTGTCCCGGTCGTGGAGGAGCTCCTCGTACGCCGGCCGGTCGGCCACGACGCGCCAGGTGTGGAACTGATGACGGCGCGGCGAGAAACCGGCTTTGTACGAGAAGAGCGAGTCGCACTCGCCGCCCTTGCCGCCGCCCAGATGGAAGACGGTGTCGCCGCGCGCCTTGCACCAGCGCCGCACCTCGTCGTAGAGCAGTTCGTCGGCGTACCGCTTGGCGGCCCGCCGGGTCGACGAGACGTAGCCGGTGGCGATGCCGTGGTGCTCGAAGAACGTGTTGCCGCCGACCACCTCGCCGTCCTCGAGCGCGACGGCCAGGTGCATGCGGTCGCCCATCGCCTCGTGCATCGCGACCAGGTGCTCGCGGGTGAAGAAGTAGTACGACGTGGCGCCGACCCGGCGCATGTTGTCGTGGTAGACGTCGACCCACTCGCCGAGCCGGTCCCAGTCGTCGAAGACCACCTCGGTGCCGGCCCGCCGGGCGCGGTTGATGTGGTTGCGGTGGTCGCCGCGGGTCTGCTTCCACATCTCGTCGACGCTGACCGTGAGATCCATCGAGACCGTCTCGCCGTGGCGCACCATCGTGCCGAACTCGCCGAGCACCGGCAGCGGCGCGGGCAGCAGCGGGTGCATGCGGACGAACGCGGTGACGACGCCGGCGGCCCGCAACGTCTCGAGCAGGGCCACGCAGGCCCGTTCCCAGAAGTCGCGGTCGCCGGGCATCGCGTCGCTGACCGGGCCCGGATAGCCGTACGGCGAGAGTGCGTCGCGCAGACCGGTGCCGGGGATCTCGCGCAGGATCAGGGGCAGCAGGAGCTGGCGGTTGCCGTCGGAGTACCAGAAGGCGGCCGGCGTGCCGGAGTACAGCGCCGCGTCCAGGGTGACGTAGCCGGGCAGGTGGTAGGTGTCGTGCCGGGTTCGATGCAGGGCCTCCTTCCATTCCCGGGCCGCCGGTCCCACGAGCGCTGCGGTCATGTCGGTTCTCCTTCTGCGTACGGCCTCAGGGCCGCAGGATCCGGGCGTTGAGCGCCATGTTGGCGGCGAACTGGTCGTTGACGACCTGGTGGGTCTCGAGCCGCTGCTGGACGGCCGGGTCGGTGCGGCCGAGCTTCACGAAGCCGTCCGAGAACCACCCGTTGTCGGAGCCGGTGCCGTCCACGTACGCGTGGTAGGTGGTGCCGCCCGGCCAGACGATCTTGGTCAACAGGCGGGAGAAGGCCGCCATGTCGGCTTTGGTCCAGGTGGTGCCGCGGTCGCGAGCCTCCACGACGTACGCCATGACGCCGTTGCCGTGGCTGACGTCCTGCCCAGGCCGCGCGGTCGCACCCCACTGGTCGCTCCAGAAGTAGGCGGTCGGGTCGACCGGGCTGCGGCGCATCTGTTGCTTCAGCCCCCTGCCCTCGCCGGGCACATCGCGGTCGACGTCGGCGACGACCGACTGGTAGCGCCGCCGGCGGGCCGCGTCGGTGGTGACCCGCGACAGGTTCAGCGCGATGAGTCCCCAGTGCGCGGTCATGTGCGTCCGCTCGCGGAAGATCGTCTCGTCCGGCCCGCGCGAGTACCACTTCTCGAAGACGTGCTTCTCGGCGAAGGCCAGCAACCGGTTGTACCGGCCGCGGTAACCGCTGTTCCCGAAGATCGTGGAGCTTTCCCGCATGGCCGCCAGCAGCGCGGTGCCGTAGCGCCAGAAGTAGCTCTCGTAGAGCGGAACCTCGTCATTGCCCTCCTGCGTCGACCGCCACCCCAGGTAACCGCCCCGCGCGGTCGAGGCCGACGCGGCCACGTTCTCGGTGAACTGCAGCGCGCGGTCGAGGTAGCGGCGTTCGCCGGTGGCCCGGAACATCGCCACGCAGGCGTCCAGCGTGTACGACAGCTCGTAGTGGTCCCAGCTGTCCGGGGAGCGGCTCAGCGGCAGCCCGACCTCGGCCTGGTAACCCCAGCCGCGCAGGAAGACGCCCGTCCAGTAGCTGACCGGTCTGAGCTTGGCCGCGGCGACAACGACCTCCGGCTCGGCGGGCACCGGGCTGAGGGCGCCGGTGACGTCCTTCTCCTTGGCACCACAGGCGGCGGCGACCGAACCCATCGCCGCCAGCAGAACAGTGCGACGACCTAGGCGTGCACTCATGGGTGTACCTCCTCGAGGGCGCGTGACGGTGCCGGCACCGTCGCGGCCACGGCCGCCATCGCCGCGAACAGCCAGGCGAGGCGGGAGTCGTAGTAGTCGCCGGAGAAAAGGCTGCTGAGCCCCACGAAAACGGTGGCGGCGACGGCCAGGCCGGTGAGCTGGGGGCGGTGCCCGCCACCGCGGACGGTCCTGGTCCAGAGCAGGACCGCGGCGGCGAGCAGACCGAGACCGACGAGGCCTCCCTCGGCGGCGACACCGAGAACGTAATTGTGGGGGTATTCGACGGACTGGTTGACGCCGATCAGGCCGTAGAAGCCGTCGAGGCCGGCGCCGGCGATCGGGTGATCGACCGCGAGCTGCCACGCCGCCGCCCAGATGTCGGTGCGGTCGGAGAGATAGCGGTCCTGCACAGTCTGCTCGACGAAGCGTTCCTGGAACAGGTTGGTGAAGGCCGGTGGCGCGAACGCCCAGACGGCGATGATCGCGGAGGTGAGGAAGACCGCGGCGCCCGCGATCGCGCCGGGGTGCAGCCGGCGGCGCAGCTTGAGCAGCGCGAACCCGCCGACCACGGCCCCGGCGAGCAGACCGGCCCGCGAGCCGGAGAGCACGGCGGCGAGCAGGAACAGCGGAGTGACCAGCAGCGGCAGGATACGGCCGGTGCTCAGGAAGAGCGCGACGGCGCTGATCACGCCGAGGATCTCGATGCGCACGAAGACGTTCGGGCCACCGCCGAACGCCGAGTAGCGGCCCTGCTCACCCGGGCCGTTGACGAAGAGCGCGGCGAGCGCGAAGACGATGGCAGCGACGAAGAACAGCAGGAAAGCCGTCTTCAGCACCGACTCGGGGTCGCCCACGGCGTACACCGAGAAGGCGACGACCAGCGCGCCCATCAGC
>Ga0247781_1000482_pt1 | contig 12361 bp, 13 predicted proteins | sample UWRJL184509B5_FD_179922 | JGI IMG/M metagenome (GOLD analysis project Ga0247781, IMG submission 179922) | Plant litter microbial communities from Arlington Agricultural Research Station in Wisconsin, United States - UWRJ-L184-509B-5 | ecosystem: Environmental > Terrestrial > Plant litter >...
TGTTCTTCCCACGGATCTTCCCAGTGAAGAGTTGTTCGAGACGTCGGACAACTAGCTTTTTTTTCTCTTTCTCCGTCATTTCCAGGCGGCGGGGGAAAAGGCCATCGGGCGTATCTCGGAGGTAGTTTTCGACCTTTTGCTGCGAGGATTTTGTTCTGGATAGCATAGATGGCCGTCCAAGCGATGGCACGACTGAGTTTGGGGCGTTGGAACTCGGCCCAGTGGACATGGAGGCATAAGCCGAGTCCACGGGACGAGACCGAGACGAATACACCGAATCGTGCTTTGAAAAGTAGGGGTGCTTGCCATGCCTCGCCGACTTCCGATGTTGGGAAGGCGATTCACGGGATTCGCGAGATCCGCTCTCACTCTGGAGACCGGCAGCAAAATCCCGTAACGTTGCCTCAAGTTCTCGTTTTCTCCAACCAGGAAGGCCGTGGACCTTGATTTCAAACAATTTTTCTTTCCTCATCATATCGGACCCAAACTGTTTATATCGCTTGAGCTCCTCCTTCAGACGCTTGTTCTCGATAGTCAGGTCGTCAATCACGCCGCGAAATTCGTCAGCGCTGCTGCTCTGCGTACGGCGAGATGCCTTGTGACGGACATCCTGGTTATACGCGAGCGCGGGACTGAGTACAGAGGCGCGGCCATCTCTTCGTTCTTCATTGGACGAATCTGTCTCTTTTTGAAAGAAGGGAGGGTCCACATCCATGGAGCCCGCATCGAAGGTCGTTGTTGGGTTGCGGTTCGATCGATCGAACCATGTCTTGGGGTCGCTAGGGCCGGTATCATGGCTCTCGCCTGAGGAGTCGCGTCGTGGAGAATTTGCAGTGTGTCGTACCGAGGGATCGAGGAGGGAGGCCTTTCGAGAGGCTTCTCGACCAAGTCGGTGATTCTGCAATGTCACCGATGTTTCAGGAGAGGCTCGCCGCGGCATCGGATGCCCGCGGTCGACGGATTGTTGCAAACCACTTGATTCTCCCTTGCTATCCGCCATGTCTTTCCGGCGTTTTGGAAGTTGTTGGGATTGACCGATGCGCTCAAAATTCTCCTACACGAAGCCCACCAATGCTTGAAAGCATGGTACGGGCTGCGATTGAGGCAGGCCAGATAGTGTCGACCTGATGCAACTGTCCCTCTAAGGGAGAGCGCAGACGTGAACAGGTGACTGTGGAAATCACAATGTTAGAATACTGTATGGAAGTGCGGTTGGTTTAACGCTGCACATGCAGTCTTGGGAGAGGGTTCAGGGGTGTCTGGTGTGGCAACATCGAACTCGATTGTGGGCGATCGTCGAGACCAACCGCAGATGGTGGGATTCAGACGTTTGCCCACAGCCGATTTTGTTAAGACAGCTGCGACCCCGAAAATGGTGAAGGGATGAAGTGGGCATAAAGTAAAAGCAGACAAGAGGGGATCGAAGGAGTTGAATGAGTAAGCTACTCCGCGACAGGGACGAGGACAGGAAGGGGCATCGCGGAGAACTCGCGGCGACTACGCAAAGAAACAGACATAATCACACAAACAACCACATAATAGTGAAAAGTGATTTACCTGTACTGTTGGGCAGTTAAGTAATATCGAAGAGAAAGAGCCTCTTCCTCTTTGATGCAGTCGAAATATTATGGCCGGTGAGTATAGAGTGAGTGTTTGAGCGGTGCGGTGCAGGATTGTGTTGTGTTGTGGTGTTGGATTTTGATCAGGTGTCGGAAGGTGGTCGACATATATCAGCCCTCAGCTCTCAATGCGGACGTGAAAGTATTTCGTTGCTCTCGATCGGCTGGGTGCAGCTAGGGTAAATGGCGACCAACGACATCAATATGAACTGATCGCTGCGGAAGGGCTGGCATTTGCATCGGGGTCCTCAGACAATTGATTCTGTGCTCTTCCATGCACCTGTTAAGCAGGAGACACGAGAGGGTTGGTTGGCCAGCTACCTTCAAGTTATGCCGCACAATGCAGATGCCCGAATGTGGGATGTCCTGGATGTTCCCCGTATCGAATGGGTGTGGGAAAAGCCGCCGAACTGAAAGCAGACGAGTCCACCTTTCTTGCAAATCAATCGAGAATTGGGTAAGGATCACGGCGACAGGGATCTGCCGCTTTCTCGGGGTCTAGGAGGTTTTCTATGATGAAGAAATGTCTTGTTCGCGACCTTTGTCCAGCGTCCATTCGGGGAGTATATGAGATGATCACAGACGAAACGGGACACGGTCCGATCGTTATGGCTGGCCCGCAGACAGGGTGATCGAAAGTGATCGAAAAAGTTCAGGGTCCTGGTGGGGTTAACGATCATTGGCTTGTGGGCTGCCAAAGCTCAGCTTTAACAGCTAATACCTGTCCTGCCCCGGGACAACTTCCCTCGTCTCCTGTCCAACAGACTTCCAAAAACCTCATTTGGGTGACCAGAAATGTCTAGCGATATGTCACAGCTATTGGGGGTTTCGATGCATTTTTCCTACGCTTCAGAGTTCCAGATTTGCCATCCAAGTTGTCGATATAACGTCTCCAGAATCCTCAGCTTTCCAGGTGCCGATTGTTATTGGCGTACGAGTTCTTGGCTTCCTCGGTCAACGCCATTGGTGTGGGAAAACGGCTTTCCACTCTTCCCCTTCCAGGAATTCCTCAACCGCAGGCGGCCTGTGGACCCCTTCTGTATTTCTAGGGGCGGCTGATTTGGACGAACACCCGACGTCAATTGGGTGGAGTGTCCAAGTGCCAGACTTGTCAAACACAACGAATGACCCGCATGTGATGCCGTCGATGCCTCTCGATCGAGGGAGCAGGATGGAATACCCTAGGCAAGTATGAGCTGATTAAAAAAAGAAGCCTTTTGAAAACACGACGCTTCCAACAGGCTACGGGCGCATCGTCGGCACAACAGTTCGAGAAAGAAGGAAATAATCCCGGTGGTGTGTGGCTAGAGGTTACCCTGCTCTTCACTCTGCACTGAAACGTCATAACCCGTCGCTTGGACTGTGACATTTCTTTGGAGGGGGGAACTGTTACACCACCCAGCAAAAAAGGTTGTGGATCGGACTTTTTGCCCTGTGATCGGCACCTGGACGACGGTCGTGGCTTGATTGATATAAATTGATATCGTGGAATAAACAATAAAACGCCGTTTTCACAGTTATAAGGGTCTATTTCCTTCAAAATAAAGAGCTATAATTATCCAAACAAAATTTCTCTTAATTTTGAAGACGCGCCAATGCATCCCGTACTCGACAAGTAATCGAGGCATCATCGCGACGGAAAGCATCAAACACACGGGCATCATTTTCTGGTGCGGTGGCCTGAACGGCTTCGTATGGTTACCCAAGGAATTATCCGCAACGGTTACAAAATGCTGTGGGTTAGGTCGTCCGTTGTTCATGCTAACAGTTTTTGTCCGTCCCTGTCTGGTGTTCGCGGTGCCGCAGTTGAGCCCCGGAGACCCTGGATGCAGGCGATCGAGATCATGAATTTCTTACGCCTCACACGAGCGGAACAGTGGACCCTATGTTCTTTTCTCACTGGCAGGGCCTCTCAAATTTGGAAATCGGGGTCCTTTTTGTCCGGGCATTGATTCTAGCGAACGAAAAGCTGCAATTGATATGGTCGGACGTGAAGGGTCTCATTTCCACACCCGTTACTGACCGTGTATGTCCCGTGCCTTTCTTTGTCCGGAGGCTCTCGTCTGAGGCATCACCGGAAGCTCAACATACTAGTAACGAGCTTGTATACATACAGTCAGCTGTCAAACTGCGCGACTGCATACTTTCTTTGACTCGGGAAACCTACACCGATTCTGTTTATGTTGTACAATTACATCATGACAGCTATGATAGCTAGGACCAGGCTCCTGTCTTGGGGGCGAACACAGGCTCTGGTGTTGCCAGCATCTGACACAGAAGGCATTCACGAACTTTTTTTCTGGATAAGGTAGATATTTCCGGCCCGTGTGTGGTGTGTGGTGCGAGTAAACAAGTGTGGATGTATGTATATGCCGGATGTCCTCCTGTACCTGTTTATCATCATCCCTAGAAAATCCTGTTTCCAAAGGCTTCTACCCCTCCAACTAGTATATATAGAACGTGGTCCAGGCCTGCTCGGTCCCCCCCTTTTCTCACACCCACCGTCTTAAGGGCTGTTGGCTTCCCTTGGGTGGGTGTAGAGGTAAGACGACTGGACAAGGAGGGTGTGAGTGGGTTATTGTCTGATATCAGTTGCGCTCACTTCACATATACTAGCTTACCTATATCTCGGCGCCCCGATTCCGACGGGACACGCCTCTCTGCCGCCAGGGTGACTATCGTAGAGCTGGTAGGCACTTGACAAACAAGGTGGAATCGCATATTTCTTACTCAACGCAGTTCTATTTCATGCTACCTATCCCCCGTACCTACGGTACCTTACCTTGCAGCTGTTGCTCTGTTGTGAGAGAACTAGGCATGCAGAAAGCTATGTTCAGAAAAGCATCGCGTTTGGTATCCTTATAATTATTGATTATTCGCCCACGGGGGTATCGTTTCTATCCTCCTCTGCCTAAGGATTCCAGCATATGAAGCTAACCAAGCGGGCATCATGATGGCCATCATCCGCAAAAGTGAACCTAGAAGTCCATCATACTCATCCTATGCCCGCTACTACTCAAGAAGAGAAAGGTTAACTCCACAAACGTGAAGGATCCGCAGCATGTTGCTGTATTATTCTTTCTGCAGCCCGCATATACCAATACAGCAATACTTGGTGCTCATGACCAACAACAACGATGCTCACCCCTGACCAACGGACCACCTCACTTCTTGAACGTAGCTGATCTGCCTCCGTTCTTGACATGGTTCGTCGCTCTCGCACTCTTGGGCGCATCCCCAGTGCCCTTTCCGTACGGGTTGAACACCTTGCCCCGCCTGTTCTCTCTTCCACGGGAAGCGCCCCCATTCTTGGCATTCAAGACAGGCTCAGCCTTGCTGTAGTCAAAGGGCTCCTCCTCCTCTTCCGCTTCAACATCAGCCTCCTTTTGCTGCTGTTTCTCCAGACGCTCCGCGGCCTTCTTTGCCTTCTTTGCCTCGATTTCCAGCGCCTCGGTTTCCTGCTGCAATCTCATTTTCTCCTTCTTCACCTTCTTCCTGGCCCTTTTCGCCGCCTTTTTCGCGGCCTTCTCCTGTTCGGCCTTTGATTCTTCGCCATCCTCATCGCCCGACTCTCCTCCGGCTTCAGGCGAATCCACGGCCATGTGTGTGTCTGCATTGTCAGCAGGGCCAGATGCGTCTTCATCTTCATCTTCCGACTCGACGTTGACGTCTTCCAGCTTGCGCTTACGCCCACCCTTGAGAGTGAATTCTTCATTCCCAATGGCAGCCCCTTGCGCCTCGACTGGTTGATCAATAGGCTTTGCGGGCTCCTGCTCTACCGAGGACTCGGCATCTGCAGCGTCTTGCACAAATGGGTAGGGAACAACAATCTCCACCCTGTCATCGAGCTTGGCTCCCTTAGCAGATGCATCTTCCCATGTAGAACTCATGGCCACATCTCCCCATAATTGAGAGCGCTGGCTCTTGAGATCCTGGATATCAAGGGTTTCCAAGTCGAGAGTTACCGCCGACGTATTTGCTTTAACTGTAGCGTTGCTCCTAGTCGGCTCTCCGTAGGACGCCCGGAGGACATCCGCCATCGTGGGGCCATTAATGCCTGCGGCCTTGGCAGCCTGGATGACATCGAACAGGTCATCAAGGTGGACTTTAAGGCCCCTAGCATTGCTGTCAAGCAAACTCCAAAGAGCTTTCTTGTCACTGGGCATCACCCGTGCAATGTCGGCGAGCACCTGCTGCGACATGAAGAAGAATGGGCTCTCGTCTTCACGACGAGCTAGCTCATCCCGCCACTGGTGGACAGCCTTGTAGACTGAGAATTGCTCACTGTCGAAGAGCGTAGCAACCTTTGTCAAGGCGCCATACCATCCTCGGGGGCCGAGACCATTCTCGGGATTCGCATAGGGATTCTGATGCGTAAACAAAGAGACTTCTTTGGACTTTTGCACAACCTGCTCAATGTAATCATGCTCCGGTTTCTGGCGATCCGAATTCTCCACAAGCTCATTACGCACCATGTCGAAGATGTAGAGAAGATAGTGCGTATCGGATCGGGCATAGTAAAACATCTCTTCGGGAAGTGGCCTGTAGTTAACGTTAGTCGAGTTCAGGGGCGCTCTTTGGAATACACAAAGTCACTAACCTGATGCGCCAGTCCGCAAGTTGATACTTTTTGTCCGCATCGAAGTCGACGAATTTCTTGAGCAAGAATGCAAGACTTCTACCCGGATACCCGAGAATAACACTAGCGTGATGGGTGTCAAAGAGCCCAACAACATAGAGGCCGAGATCTCTCTGAAGCCAAATGATGTCCATAAACGCGCCATGGAGGACCTTCAGGATGCTCGGGTCAGCAAAGACTTCATTGAGGACCTGGAGCTTGTGCCTCCAGGGAACAAGAGTGTCGACAATCCAGTCCTTCTCCCGCGTGCTGATCTGCATCAAAGACAAGAGTCCGGTGTATGTCCTGTAGTCGTGGTGCTCGAGGTCCAGCGCAATCTCCTTTGCCTTCTTCAACTCCTCTAACATCTCCAGCACGCCTTCATATGTATCCACCCATGTTGCCGTGGTTGTTTCGACGGGGAGGTAAAGCTGGGGGTCTCTCTTTTCATAGACTTGCTGGGGATATTGCATATTGCGGATTTCGGTCTCGTAAGGGTGCTTGTATCTATGCAGCGAGTTAGTCATGGTCCACCACTTCTTCTTCTTGTTGGGTACGGCCCAGACAGCGCCATCTCCCGCCGCGCCTAGCCGTAAGCCGCCGTCTCTTTGTAGCTGAATGAAAGGGTTGTCGTACTGTACTGTGTTGTATTCTTGCTCCGTATAGGTAACCAGGCTGTCTTCCAAAGACACCGTAGCATGAGGTTTTTCCGTCAACAACGGTTTCCAAGGGCCAGAATCGTGGTTGTCAGTCTTTTTCTCAAACGCATTCTGAGGTTTGAGAATGTTTGCTCTCTTGAGCGACCAATCGAGCCGATCGGTGGGCCTTGCCTTCTTGGCTAACCGAGCCTATGTGATGTTAGCAGAGTCCCAGATCATGGTTTCGAGGGGAATATTTCCGGCGTACAGAGTCAGGTGCAGGTGCATCTTTTCTCTTGATCAGTCCGGTGTATTCGTCGAGGCAAGTGTCGGCTTTCTCCAGAAGTGAGTCTATCACGTCCACGATTCCCTTCCACTGGATTTCCACATCGTCGCTGTCGTCGAGAGTCGAGGTAGGCTGGTTTGTAACCTTTCCAGCAGATTTCAGCAGCTTGCTGGCGAGTTGAAGCAAGCGCTCGCTCTTCCCTTCGAGTTGGTTGCCGACTGATGGATTCACGGTCCGCTGGAATTGAAGATCCTCCTTCGCAAGGCCGTTGACCGTCCGCGTTGTCGCAACTAGCGACTTTTGAATCGTCTCCTGAAAGGACTTGAAATCCTGTATCGGGTCCATCTTGGCTGCGGTGTGGTGGTGTTTTGCGCAAGTAGCCTAGATGAGGCCGTCTGCGCTTTTACCGTGCGCAACGGCTTTCGAAATCGATCCCCCGAACTTTTTCTGATGGAGACCGAGTTGGATGCCAGGTTGGGTGGGGAACAAAGATGGGACGTCTGGCAGTACCGGTACTCTTTGGCGCTCGTGTTCCCAGTGATTCACCGTGTACAAACTCTAAAGCTTCGGTACAGAGACTTCTGAGGACTAGCGCGCTTAGCGATAAGATAAGAACCCGCTACCGGCTCCCCTTGCATCTTAGCCCGTTGGTCTGCCAGGTCCCCAGACGGTTACGACACTGTGCATACGTGATCATTCGGACATCCAGGTATCGAGATAATAGTGTACTGTTTCGTAAAAGGTGACAATCAAAGTTGTATTGCGAAAGAAGGGAGGCAAGCAGCACAGGTGACACACGGTGTTCAATTAGAGTGTAAAGGGTTTATTGGACCGACGAAATTCAAGGTTCTAGAACAGCAGCCGCCACCTGACGACGAAGCAAAGACCCTGGCATCAACCGAAACCTCGAATTTTGACATCCATCCTCACTCGGTTCATCCAGCAGTAATAGGCAAATCAACATCAACTATTCCGTATTGCACTTTAGTATTTGCACCAACGAGAGGGAAAGCCCCAATATTCGAGATGTCGCAGTCACTTGCAAAGCAATGCAACGAGGTGAAGGAGTATGTCATTTCCCAACCCACTCTCCAGAAAGACAGCTGTTGACTCGACTTAGACGCTACGATACCTGTTTCCTCAAATGGTACAGCGAAAGTTAGTCCTGCCCTCTGATACCTCTTAGCAAGAGTTTGAATTGCTCACTGTTTGACAGAATACCTCAGAGGAATTGGCACCGCAGCCAACAACGAGTGCTCGGAACTCTTCAAGGAATATAACCAGTGCCTGAAGGTATGGCAGACAGCCAGCTACTCACTCTCCAACACCGCTGATGCATCACTAGGTGGCCCTCAAGGAACGCGGCATCGATAAGCTGTTAGAAGAAGCCCGAGAAGACAACAAGGAGAACGATGCTTTATATCTTGGGAGGAAGAAATAAGTGTGAGCGAAGTGTCCGACAAAGCCACCAGACCATTGCTCGCTAACACCAGATCGTGTGACGACACATTGCAGTGCAATAGCAACCTATATGTACTCGGTTTTGTCCTTCTGCTCTAGATAGCATACATGTAAACAGCGAATGGCGTTTGGTGTACCAAGAACTGTACGATATCGGGCGGTTTTGGCTTTGATAACCTCCTCTTCATCCGCGAGACATATCATCTCCATGAACATAATTAGAAGCGTATATATTTATTCATCCCCTCAAGCACACACTACTTTGAAACTCCAGAAAGAATACCATATTTTCCAGACAGCTTCATAAACGGTTGATATCATTATTCCACGTTGCGTTCAGGTAAGTTTGGAGGGTTTTCTCATCGGTACGCAATACACCGATACGTAGGTAATTACCGAGCCCCTGGGACGGTAGGGTTTGCCTGCCGCCAATTGGCTGCTAAATGACGAGCTGCTCGCGAGCCAGATCACAATCGCCAGAACCCTCGAGCTCCCTGTCAATATCTTCGAGGTCGCCTTTTTGGACCCCCCAACAAACCGCCCAACCTTTTAGAATTGTCGGCGCAAGCTTGCATCGCCATATCTTGAGCATCCGTATCCCGAATCCAACCGCGAAATATAGCCCGACACCCCACAGCTGCGCAAAAACGAGAAACCGGAACCCTGTTGAGGGTCTGAACACACCTTATCCGCCGCATCTTAAGACATATTTGGCCCAATCGATTTCTCTGCAACCTACGGAACACATACGGAGACGTCTCCCGGCATGCTCAACTCGTAGCAACAAACGCGCTTCTATGCACCCCTTTTCAATCCTCACGCTCGGCATCTTCGTAGCTGGCTACATCACTGCTCGATGGGATCTAGTCACTCGTCTCTATGAGCTTGCCATCTTTGCCTGGGATTACGGAGTTGTTGTAAGTGCTTGTTCCCAACTGGACCCCGCGATTGTACAACGCTACTGTTCTAACATTTTGATATTCAAACACAGTCCCGTGCTGCCAAAGCCTTCATTGCGCTCAGTCTCGTCTTTCTCGTCATCTTTATCCCCGTGGAACGAATTGCGACAGCAGAGGCGCACGTGGTACGAACCAGCCGACCCACATGCACTTGGACATGATCGCAAGCTAATATACTTCCGCGAACAGCATCCACGATCGAACGGATCCGGTATATCTGCTCGAGAGCAACTGAGGCGGAGAGGGTCTTTCTGATTGATCGGCAACGCCTCACCGACTGTCATGCCAGAGCATGATGGCTTGATGCGCGTATTCTGGCCCGCCGACCTCCCTCGATCCGATCTCAAGGGAGTGGTGGTGGGGTGGAGGAATTCGGCTCTCGATGTTTTCGTTGTGGCCGTTCTAGAGGCGGTCGAGGTAAGGATCCTCCTGCTCGCGGGGATAGACATAGATACGAGCGAGTCGCTGATTTGCTGGTAGCCTCGGAGCGTCGATAACGCGCTCAAGCTCGGCACGCTTTTTCGCAATGCCCCCCATCCAGACAGCCGGATATACGAACTATGCGGCCAATCCTCAATTCATATTCTGGGCGTGTCGAACACGCCCGAGTCGGTCGAAATCGATCCATCATGGATACGTGTTTCGATCGCACCGGGTCGCCGAGTCCCTTCGGTAACATGCGCACGCGCGTCGAGTATTCAGCTTATACTTTTCGAGAGACCACTGCCTAGACAGATGCAGTATATCTCGTTGAATCCGATTGCATTGGCTTTGGGGGATAAGCAAAATAGCTCTGGGCACTACTTCTCGGAGAGCGGCGAAGAGGAGGAGGAGAAGGCAGAGCGCCTAAGTAAAGACAAAAAGAGACAGCTGGTGGAGAAGCTCAAACAACACACGGTTGTCAAGTTCCCACCGTCGTCCAAAGAGAAGGCGCTTGCCAAGATCGTTAACCAGATGAACTGGGCATGGGAGCTCGAAAAACTGCTCCAGATGAACGTGTCGAGAATCGGAACCCGTCCCAAGAGAGCACTGAGTGTTTCCGAGCGAGTGGTTGAATCAGCCACAACGATGCGAGATGTGGCGCTCGTATGGATATGGGACTTGTTTACCGTTTACGTCTTTCCCATCATCAAAAAGATTTTTGTGTTGGGGTTGATGTCGCACCGAATTGCTGCCGAGATGCTCCTGCTTGTTCTAGAGTGGCGTGCCCGGCCACGATATGCGGCATTGAAGGACATCTCAGCCACTGCCCAACAGGTCGAGATCCGGCTCCAACAGTTTTGCTACTGGCCAATGCAATATGTGACGTTGCGGCTCAGGAAAAACGACTGGGAGAGCGTGACGACAAGTCACCCCGACTACATACGGTTCTACAACAGCCTATGGCTCGTTGCCAACGATGTGATTATTGGAATAGCACTTGGATCTTACATAATTGAGAATTCCACCTGGGTCGGCGAGGAGATCAGCGACTTACTGAGCACCTACACGGTGGACGCTCTGCAGACCAGCATCGCCTGGCTCATGGGGTGGCCTGCGGGCCTGAAATTGAACGGAGAACTGGCCATGTTCCTGGGGGATTTGTTCCTGTGGGTTATTGATTACTGGTCAAGTATGTCAACCATCTGTCTTGCCGCGCTGTTGCCTCCACTTGGCTTGCTAACCTTTCCCCAGGCTGTATTGAAACGCTTCGCCCAGTTCTACCGCACATCGTCTGGTTCATCGGCTTCTCAAGCTTTGCCGGGGCGAGTATGCCGATTGCCCTGTTTTCGGATCTCCTCTCGATCCTGACCATCCATATTTATTCCTTCTACCTTGCCTCGGCCAGGATATACCACTGGCAACTTAACATCCTAATATCGCTCTTCCACCTGTTCCGTGGAAAGAAGCACAACGTCCTCCGGAACCGCATAGACTCGTGCGACTACGATCTCGATCAACTTCTCGTCGGCACCATCCTCTTCACGCTCCTCTTCTTCCTCCTGCCGACGGTGGTTGTATTTTACCTGAATTTTGCCGTTGCGCGCATGGCCATCATATCCCTCAAGGCCGTTTTCGATACCTTGCTTTCTTGTTTAAACCATTTTCCTCTGTTTGCGCTCATGCTTCGGGTAAAAGATCCGAGGCGTCTACCAGGTTTGTTACCATGCCTTCCAGCCTTGGAACGAGCTGGTCACTGACAATCTTTAAGGGGGCATCCGTTTTGAACTTCGAGATACCCAAGATTTTAGACTTTCCGTTACAGATCCGACCAGGCATATACCTTCCACCTCGATCATTTACTTGAAGGTGAGAGACTTTCAGAGAATACTCATCGTGTCGTATGCTAACCATGCTATGAATAAAGTCCATCCCCCTCAACTTCAAAGCCATGTTCCACCAATACTTCCAAATGGGACACCGTATTCGGAAACATTACCTCTCACCACGGGTCGTTCTGTGTCTGCTGACGGGCAAGTTCGTCCCCCCGCTGAACAGGAAGAACCTGTACAGTCTGCAGTATAGCATGCTTCCGGCGCGCAGAGCCGGGGTCATGGAGATGTGGGATGCTGTCAACTCGTTACCGGCGGCGAAGAGACGGCCTGCGACGGTCCAGGTGCCGATCTTGGCAAATGGGAAGATGAAATTTCCTAGTAATTATGGCGGGCCAAGATCGAGGGGGCATGGTTAGTTGAGGGTGGGCGGATGATGTGTGGTTGGATTGTGATAGAGTAGAAGTGGGAGGAGTGTGGGAGACTACCTAGGTGGTTGATTGGTAGGTAGCTTGGCTTGGCTTGTTA
>Ga0247781_1000484_pt1 | contig 12334 bp, 13 predicted proteins | sample UWRJL184509B5_FD_179922 | JGI IMG/M metagenome (GOLD analysis project Ga0247781, IMG submission 179922) | Plant litter microbial communities from Arlington Agricultural Research Station in Wisconsin, United States - UWRJ-L184-509B-5 | ecosystem: Environmental > Terrestrial > Plant litter >...
CCCGCCAAAAACACAAACAAGGAACAAACCGCAAACGCACTGAAATCACTCTCCTCAACAAAGTTTGATCAACTCGAGTGGGGTGCTGGTGCCGTGATCTATCAATCGATTTGTCTAGTTGTGGTTGGATTGTCACGACGCACCGAAGTTGGAAGCGATTCGTCCCTGCCTGATTATTCAAAACGATGCGATTGCTTTGTTTCTGCTGCACCAAACACGACAACTACATTGGAGCCAGAACTCCATCTCTCTCGTTCATTTCCCCGTTGTCCTTTCAAACTATTACAACTAGGAACCTGAGCCTGAGCCAACCCACATACCTTGACCCTCCACCTACTTCCTCAAAGCCGACCAACTTATTTTAGAGTTGCACGCTGCTTTTCTTTCAGTCTCCGCCTCCGCACACCACCTTTAACTCACGGGCATCTTCCTTTTTTCTCAACTGCTTGCAGCCAAAGTCTCATGACGCGCCTCGACCACATATTTACTCATGTCGTCTAGAGTTACTCGCTCGTCCGCCCGTCAAGCAGCGAGCCTGGCAGCTTCTGCTTCATCAAGCCTGCCCGCTGCGGCCTCGGAATCCCCAGTCGCACCTGCCCAACCCCCACCGAGCGCACGAAAACGTAAAAAGGACGCCAGCCCGAGTTCTCCCTCAGCTACTACCGAGCCGACTGTCGCAGCTCGACGATCAAAGCGACAGCGAGTAGCAGTAGCACAAGCTCCTCTACCTCCACCTGCCCCCCAGCAACCAGCTATAACCCAAGACCCGACCCCATCGGCCGCAATTCGTCGCAAAAAGGGCAAAGCTCCCGCCGCCATGTCAACTCCAGAGTACGGTGGCTTTCACATTTTTCGCTCGTTTGGACGTAGAGTACGTGGTATGGTTGCTAACATCATGTCCAGAGCGCCGGCAGGTCCTGCTAATCCGCCGACCAACCCGTCCTCAGCTTCGTCGAGTCGCCGGTCAAGCCGAAATAAGAAGGTTGTACAAGGTGATCAGGGTATGTCTCCAAGCCCATTCCCCAAGGCGGATACAAGGCTTACCCACCGCCCCAAAGAAGCTCCTGCCGCGGCCGCAGCTGCTCCCGGCTCCAGCCGTCGCTCCAAGCGGATATCCAACGATGCCCAGGATCAAGATGTCGTGATGGGCGGTACCGACGAACACGAGCATGAAGCTACATCCTCACCTCCCCCTCCTCCGCCGCCTCCAGGGGATAATCCTCAAGACGATAGCGACGATAATGAAGACGACGAGAACCATCGATACGACGGGGAGGATGACGACGATCCGTTTGGTGACTTCCCTGGGGGCGCTGGTAGAATTGCTGGACATGCTGGTATGATGGACATCCACAATACACTGAGGCATTTGACTGGAATGGTCACAGGCATGTCCACGAGACTTCGAGAACTTCTCAGCAGCCTTCGGCAAAAGGACGACCCTACTGCCCAGCTCATTGCCTTGCAAGAACTCTCCGAGATACTATTGGTGTCCAACGAAGACAACCTCTCTGGCCACTTCTCGCCCGACTCCTTTGTAAAGGAATTGGTGGCCTTGATGCAGCCAAATGAGATGACGGGTGAAGAGAATCCCGAGATTATGCTCCTGGCGTGCCGCTGCCTGGCCAACTTGATGGAAGCCCTTCCAGCAAGCACAGCCAACGTGGTGTACGGCGGTGCGGTTCCCGTGCTCTGCCAGAAGCTGCTTGAAATCTCGTTTATCGATCTTGCCGAACAAGCCCTGAGCACCCTGGAAAAGATATCGGTCGAGTATCCCACCAGCATCGTTCGCGAGGGCGGGTTGACTGCCTGTCTGTCATACTTGGAATTCTTTGCGACGAGTACCCAACGGGTTGCCGTCACGACAGCCGCAAACTGTTGCCGCAATATCCCCGAGGATTCGTTCCCCGTCATCCGCGATGTCATGCCGACGCTCCTCAATGTCCTGGGAAGCAATGACCAGCGTGTTGTCGAGCAAGCCTCACTCTGCGTCTCACGTATCGTCGAAAGCTTCAAATATCATCCGCAGAAGCTAGAAGAGCTCGTGAGCGCGAGCCTACTAGGCGCCATCCTCCGTCTGCTGCTTCCGGGCACTACCAACCTGATTGGCCCACATATCCACACCCAATTCCTTCGTGTCCTCGCCTTCACGGCGCGTGCTAGCCCGCGGCTCTCAGCCGACCTCTTCAAGTTGAATGTGGTGGAGACCCTCTATCAGATTCTCACTGGTGTCTCCCCCCCTAGCGGGACGGACGACCTCGCTTCAAAGCTTGACAGTGTGCTGATCATGCAGGCTCTGATTCACAGGCCCCGGGAGCAAATCATCGAAACCCTCAATGTCATTTGCGAGCTTCTTCCAAATCTGCCACGCTCCGCAGATCCTGCCACAGGAGACTTTATTCCCATGACCTCACCAGCAGAGCCCATCACGCCCTCGTCCCTCGGCCCCCGCAAGAAGACGTCGAATGAGAAACGGGTTGAACTCTTGGAAGGATGCAAGGAAGAAGTCCGGCGCTTTGCATTGATTCTCTTCCCAACCCTCACCGATGCCTTTTCGAGCACCGTGAACCTGACCGTCCGACAAAAGGTCCTGACTGCTCAACTGAAGATGCTTTCCAACTTGGACCAAGACATTCTGTCCGAGGCCCTGAAGTCTGTCCCTTACGCCTCCTTTTTAGCCTCGATTCTCTCCCAGCAAGATCACCCATCCTTGGTCATGTATGCTCTTCAAGCCACCGAGCTGCTGATGAGCCGGTTAGATAATGTCTACCGCTATCAGCTCTACAGGGAAGGCGTCATCACTGAGATTGAAAAGCTATCAGAGGAGCCTGAACCCGAGGCGAAACCTGTCGCCAAGGAGATTGGTGAACCAAACCGCGATCCCGAGACAGCTCCTGTCCCCGTGGTGGATCAAGCTCAAGGCCAGTCTTCGGCTGTAGTCCCGGATAAGACATCAGAAAACGAGGATTCCGATGCCGATGATGATGATGACGACGATGAGGATGACGAGGACGATGGCGAGGACCATTCACTTCACGGCTCTGACGAGGACGACGATGACGACGGTGAAGAGGACGAGGATAATGATCAGGACCATGAAAATGACCATAATGAATATGACGTCTCGGGCTCAACAGCCAGTTCAGAGGGATCAACCATGTCAATTGATGGGCCGCCTCGACAAGTTCTTGGGGACTTCCCTTCGATGAAGTTGAGAATTTCCGAAGTAGCGAGGAAGTTCTTGGAGGTCCACGAGACTGAGAAGCAAGAAAAAGCCATGAAAAAGAAGGCCATCAAGATCCTTGCCAATCTTTCTGGCCTGGCCGGAGAGATTGAAGCGTACTATCTTCACCGCACATCCGGAAACTTAGCACTTGAGCGCGGAGCAGAGCTATTTACTCGGCTGGCGTCTTACTTCGATTCAGACGTATTGGAGAGTGTCACCAGCGCAGAACTGCTTGCATCTGGCGTTGTTCGCGTTCTCGAGGAGGTTTTTAGCAACCCCGATGAACAGCTGGCAGTTGCAGCCCAGTCCGCCTTTCTCCAGGTTTTTATGGGATACACCGTCAAGTCAAAGCCCAAGACGGCCACATCCGATTCGCCTGCCACCCCGCTCAGTGTTATGGTTCACAAACTTCAAGACCTCTTGAGCAGATCTGAGCACTTCGAAGTCCTCACGGTTTCCCACAATGCATTTGATGGGAATCGCAGCAGCCCAGCGAATATGCTGGCAAGGCAAATCCGCCTCAGGCTCGTTGCCGATGATGAATCCGACATTCCACGGCCGTATAGGAACATCATGGTGTCGATTCACGCCATCACAACGTTCAAATCATTGGATGATTACCTGCGGCCGCGGATTTCTCTATCGGAGCGCCCTCGTGCGCAGGCTCGTAGGGAGGCCGTCAGTAGAGCTCTCGCCGCCATGGCGGGATCGGGTCTCCCTTTGACTGCTGCAGCTCGCCTGGCGGAGCGACCGCTGCCACCTCCGTCTGGAAACTCGACTCCAGCTCCGCCTCCTCCGGGATCTTCCCAGCCGTCCAGCTCGCGATCACGCAAATCCAAGTCTAAGGCGCAGCCGGCTCCTACTGCCACACCGGCGACACCTGATCCTTCTTCGTCGAAAGACAAGGCTGGCCCACGCCGTTCGTCCCGCCGGCACGCTCCCTCGGAGACGGCACCCCCGATGCCGCCCCCAGAGGAAGACGACGATCTGGAAAATGCATTGGAGTGTGCAGATGAGAAACACATCTCGGAGGACGAGGACATGGGTGAAGGCAGTGCACTCAACCTCTTGCGTGACTTGGATGAGGGCATGGAGGATGCACCAACGCCAGACCCCTCAGCCGTCAACCTTGAAGTGGCAGCAGGTGGCAAGATCACGGCCCGTAAAGAAGATGGAACTAGGGTACCTACCCCGTCTCAAGGACGGTCTGCTGGCCACCCTCCACCTAGCCGGACAAGTGCATTGACTGCGGCGTTGCAGAGCACACCTACACCTGCAACCTCGTCGCGCCCGACCATGTCGTATGCAGCCGCAATCCAGGCCATTCCACAAGATTGGCACATCGAGTTCAGCCTCAACGGCAAGGTCATCCCCAACGAAACCACCATCTATCGCGCTGTCCATAGTTCTGCCTCGACCTCTGATGACCACCTAACCCGGAATGTCTGGCAGGCGGTTCACCCCATCAAGTTCAAGCGTGTCCCAGGACCTCCTCCTGTCGAGTCGATTGCATTTGCTTCGTCGTTTGACGCTTCCGAGTCTGAAGACGGCCGCGTTCCTGGATCTCTCGCCAAGTACCCAACCACGGCGTCCATTCTGCGACTTCTCAAGAAACTCCATGACCTTAATGCCAACATCGATGATGTCATGCTTGATAACAAGGAGATTGTCAAGCTCAATGTGGAGCCATTGTCACAGTTCGTCAACACGAAGCTGACGGCCAAGTTGAATCGTCAGCTAGAGGAGCCGCTGATTGTAGCGAGCAACTGCCTACCCAGCTGGAGCGAGGATTTGGCAAGACTATACCCATTCCTGTTTCCGTTTGAGACGCGTCATCTCTTCCTTCAGTCTACGTCCTTTGGCTATGCCAGATCTATGAACCGATGGCAGAACGCTCAATCTCAAGAGGAAACGCGGCGTGACCGTCGGGATGATCGCCAGTTCCTCGGGCGCTTGCAACGCCAAAAGGTTCGCATCTCTCGATCCAAGATTCTCGAATCTGCTGTCAAGGTTATGGAGCTATATGGTGCTTCACAGAGTATCCTCGAGGTCGAGTATTTTGAGGAGGTTGGAACCGGCCTTGGCCCGACCCTGGAGTTCTACTCCACCGTGTCCAAAGAATTCTCCAAGAAGAAGCTGAAGCTGTGGCGGGACAATGATCCGAACGGCGACGATGATTTTGTCAACGGGCAAAACGGTCTGTTCCCCCGCCCCCTTAGCGAGGAATTCGCTACTTCGGAGGAGGGCGAGAAGATCCTACAACTCTTCAAAGTCCTAGGAAAGTTTGTTGCTCGGTCCATGATTGATTCTCGCATCATCGACATCAACTTCAACCCTATCTTCTTCCGCATCGGCGACGAGTCGACTGCCGTGCGGCCATCTCTCGGCGCGATCCAGGCTGTTGACCCAATGGTTGCACAATCCCTCATGACGATCAAGAAGTTTGCCCTGGCGAAGAAGGAGATTGACGAGGATCCCTTGCGCAGCGCCGCTCAAAAGGTTACCGACACGGAGAACATTACAATCGACAAGATCAAGCTCGACGATCTGTACCTGGACTTTACCTTGCCCGGATACCCCGAGATTGAGCTCGTTCCAAATGGGTCGCAAGTCCGGCTTACTATTGACAATGTCGACCTGTACCTGGAAAAGGTCATTGATATGACTCTGGGCAAAGGTGTCCGTCGCCAGATCGATGCCTTCCAGGCTGGTTTCTCGCAGGTGTTCCCGTATTCCGCACTCAGTGCCTTTACGCCTGCGGAGCTTTGCACACTCTTTGGCAGAGTTGACGAGGATTGGTCCCTTGAAAGTAAGTAAATCTTTGTGCACGCACTGCGATACTCATATGCTAACTGTTTGTGCTCTAGCTCTTATGGATTCGGTCAAGGCCGACCACGGATACAATATGGACAGCAAGAGCGTCAAGAACTTGCTCCAGGCCATGAGCGAGATGACGCCCGCGCAACGTCGTGACTTTTTGCAGTTTACAACCGGAAGCCCGAAGCTCCCCATTGGTGGTATGTATCCCATTCTGATGTTTGACTTGAGCAGAGTAGAAGACTAACTGGGTCGCACAAATAGGTTTCAAGAGCTTGACCCCGATGTTCACGGTAGTCTGCAAGCCTAGCGAGGCTCCATACACGTCTGACGATTATCTCCCCAGCGTCATGACATGCGTCAACTATCTCAAACTCCCCGACTACACCGACATCAATTCGTTGAGGAAGCAGCTCTTCACGGCCATTAAGGAAGGCCAGGGGGCGTTCCATCTGTCATAAAACAAGTCGTCATCATTTCGGCCATGAAGTCGATCCTTCTCGACATCCTCATTCAGGAACAACACTGAATGGCAACACCATAACCCTCCACGCTTTATTACGCCGAGCATAACGGTGCTACTTGTCTGGTTTCTGTAACTAATTGTCTTGATAACAAATTTTCTCATTTTGGGCTGGATCTGCACGAACGAACGACTGACGAATTGCTTTTTTTATCTGCTACGTCATGAAGTTTGAACCAACAGGGCATTGACGGCGTGGCATGGGACAGCATTCCGGATATTGGTAATCTGGAGCATGAGGAAAAGCAGGGGGGGGGGTGCTTTCACTTTTCATTTCGGATCCCAAATATGGTTTCCCTTTGCGCGTTGAGGTGGAGAGTGGGAAGAATGGCGAAGAATATACCTTGACACCAAAGCAGCGGTTCTTTTCTTTTCGCGGAGACTGAACTTTCTCGGTTGAAAGAGGTTACCAGTCGTTTATATGGCAAGGAACCAAGCCAGGGGCTGTTCCAAATCGAAGTATGGCTAGCGAACAGGGGGTGGATGACAAAGGGATGAATGAAGCGGGCCTTGTCTTGGTCGAAATATTTGGTATGGTCATTGGGGATTGAAAAAGGGCGCGACGATCCGGGTTGTCTTTATGTTATCCATTGATTTCTGTCACCATTCCCCTTTCCCCTTGATTTGCCTTCTTTACCGAGCAGATAGATTGGCAAAAAATGTTTTATTGTTGTTAATAAGGTCCGTTTGTTACGAGAATTTAGATCATTTGTCCAAGTTGAGTTTTGTGTGAATGCAATGTGAATATTTGGGCTTTAAGCGGTATTTATGAGTGGAGCTATTTCTTTGTTTCTCCTGATCTCCCTTGTTGTGTAGGCGAGTTCATCAACATCTTGGTTGTGGTCGTTCATAGTGGGTCGTCCGGTTATGACTGTGCCCAAAGTTTAATTGATTTGTGGTCGTGTGGAGAATGGGGAATGGCCCCACCTTCGCGTACCGCGTCGACGCGCCTCGGTCCACTTTCGTCATTCGAGGAACCCCTAGGTAGACAACTTATGACCTGTAAAGCCATTTAAACCTGCCACCTTTCCATATACCACACCAACGTGGTACATGTAAAGCGTGTCCAGCCGAGATAATACCATGGCGCCCAAAACACGACGGAAGCAGGCGCTGGCCGCCGCAGCTTCCCGAACATATCACTCGACCCCAGCGGCCCCGCAACAGGTGCACTTCCCTGCACGACGAAGTGTTGTCAAGACGTATGGTCGCAAGGCAGCATCTGCACGCGCCTTGAGACAACAAACTCTGACTCAATTCGACTACTCCAACTTGAAGCAGACCGAAACTGCCGACTCCGAACTACTCGAACCTAGTCCTAGCAAACCTGAACGTCGTCAAAAACGGAGGAAAACGATGGGCGATACTCCGAATTCGTCATTTCACACACAGACTTTGACCCAGCTTCTCTCAGAAAAGGGCGAGAACGGCCAGGAAGACGATTTGTTACAAATACAAGACTCTGAGGAGGAAGACGAAGAGGACGAGGAAGAGGAGATTGCGCTCCCACTGCCAAAGGGAATCGTCAAGCGGAAACAGAGCGTGCAAGCGATTAAACACGAGGAAATGAAGAGCAAAGCGGCGGCACACGTCCCATCGACACCTAGTTCCAAACGGATCAAGGTGAGCTTGGAGGAGGTGCCCTCGTCTCAACCGAGTCCGTTTACACCGCCTTTGTTTCATCGATATGGTCCTCTCGGAGCGAATCGGTCACCGCTTAAGGAGCGGTCGACCAATGTCGATGCCCCGTTGCCTACTATGGAGACGTTGTCAAAGACGCCCAAGATACCGAGAGACGTGGTGATACAGGATTCCTATAGTCCAGGAAGTTCGGCCAGGTTTTCTTCGCTCCCGGCGTCGTCACCTAAGAAGGAGGAGGCCGAGACGACACCGATGAATAAGCCGCGGCGTGTGCCGCTTGCTGAGCTCCCAATGGGAAGTTATGACTTGGGGGAGGGTGTGGGATATAATGGTGACGAGACGCCCACACGACCTAGGACCGGCAGTGCGAGGCGGGTTTTTATGGAAATTCCCGACTCGGATGAGGAGCTTGAGAGTGTTGGGCCGACTCCGCGCAAGGGCGAGGGTACTTTGCAAGAATCGCAGACGGGTGCAGGTACAGGAGGGGGGGCGGAAGATGCTCTTGTTACCTCTTCCCCTCATGGTGCAGTGAGTCTGCCGCAGACGCCTTGCAAAATTGGGAGTTTGGCAGCGAATCCAGCGGATCAAATGAACGAATTCCCTCCTGGGACCCCGGTGATTTACGAAGACCCTGCCAGCACTCCTGGCGACGATGGTCCGGTCAGGGCTCATGGCGACAAAGACCCAGTCAGCACTCCTAGCGTGTCTGAGTCTGAGTCTGAGGAAGCTCTAGAACCTGGCACGCCAACTCCGGTTGCCAGAAGGGTACAAATCCAACTACCTCAATCGAGCGCCGAGGAGGAAATCCTCAAGGAAACGCCACGAAAGGTGCTCCCAGGGAAACAATCCCCCATCATTCAGCGCCACACCCAAGCCAGGTCTCAATTCTACAGCCAAGGCCTAGAGTCTCAACGGGTCCCGCTAGACGTCATCCGCAACATGGGCCCCCAGACAGACCGCTCAGACATTCTCATATCCATCCACCCCGGACCAGTAGGTGACATCGTCGCGGGAACAAAGGACCACGAGTTTCGATCGTACAAGTTCCCCGACGAAGCCACGCGCTGTTGGATATATACCACTCGTCCTGTCGGCGAGGTGAGATATATGGCCCGTCTTGGGCCCGCCAGGGGGCCAGGCGAGATCAATAGTCTGAGTGGATTGGGAAATGCCGAGTTCAATAACGGAGAGTTGGGGAATTCCAGATACGCGCATGAGCTGATACAGGTGTATGAGCTGAATAACCCTGTTCCGCTGGCGGAGATGAAGGATAATGGGCTGGGCGATACAACGCCGCAGAAGTATAGGTATATACCACCTGCTGTGGTGGGTCAGTTACTGGGCAACTTGCGGTGCGCGTTATTTGCCGAGGGGAATGAATTGGACGAGGATGACGAGGACGAGGAGGATGAAGGTGGTCATGATGTTACCATTTCGCAGGAGCTGGCGGAACAAATTCGCAGCGATATTCTCGGTTCTGAACAGATGGCCCCGCCGTCCTCAGATGCACACGAGGAAATCATTCCAGCAAGTCAGGAGGAGGTACCGAGAACGGCGAAGAAGACTACCGGGATTTTGAAGAAGACTCCCCAGACGGTAAGACGGGCTCCGGAGCCTGATACCCGGGAGGAAGACATTTTCGCTCGTCCGGGGTTGCCCCCTCTCCCGCCCGCTGGTCAAAGAGTCAGCGCCCGAGTGCGAAGCCAGAGATCGCAGCTTCAGAGGGTGCCCAGCTACGGGAATGGGAATGGGATTCGACCGTCGCAGGCTACGACTGTGAGTTGTATTTCGAGCCCGGGGGGCTCGCCGGCAAGAGGGCTGTCGAGTGTGCCGCGGCCGTCGACGAGTTTTTTGCCGGAGGTGTTGAGGGAGTTTGAGGGGGAGGACGGGGATAGTAGTCCTATTTTGAGGGAGAGTGCGACGGAGATGGTGATGCAGGATAGTTTGTTTGTTGGGGAGGGGGATGTTAGGGCCCCGCCTGCGCCGTTGATGGGGGATTCTGATGAGGATGAGTGAGGATGGGGAAGGGGTGGGATGAGGACTTTATTTCTTGGGGTGGGAATGGTTATTTTATGTTTTTGTTGTCCTTGATGAAGGGTTTGTTTTGTTCGGCGTTAGGTGCGGATGGATGAAGGACATATTTAGAGCATGTTTACTGTGGGCATACTTGCATTGAATGATTGAAGGGTTTATGGGCAAGTGGGGAGCGAAGGATCACAGGACGGTACAGCACAGCACAGCACAGCACGGGACAAGAGAAGAGCATGAATGCATATATATTTGTTATGTTTTGTTTGTACGGGTTAATTAGGTTGATTTAGATGAGGGGATATGGCGGTCGGTATATGAGCACATGTATTTGTTGTGCTGCTTTGTTTTGGGTTGTGAGATATGAATGTTTACTGTTTGTCAGTTTATTGGAGTATCGGTAAGTGTCCCGGACAATGATATTTACATTGCGTTCTTGAAGTATTGTTTTGAAGATAAATGGATGGGGGATTTATGATATTCGTACTGAATAGGTAAGCAAGCTTAAAGGTGCCAGATATAGGGGGCGTCAATTTGCGGCGATGACGTCCAACGCAAGCAACGCAGTGACTGAGTGGGCAGTTTGAAACAGTTGGTTTCGAGTCCCAAGGTCCCGAGAATCAATTTTCCTTGCTTACAATTGTGATATGTTTGGGAATATGGAACATGGGGGTTTTAATGTTGAGGACATATATTGATGTGCTGCTGCTTTCTATGTAACGACTAAGAATACGGAGGAGGAGAGAGTACATACTTATGTTGATTGAGGTTGTACCCCGTAGGTATTCCGTATTGATGATAGGTTCAAGGCCAAAGGGATCCGTAAGATTCGAGGCTGAAGAGCTTATTGTTCTTCCAGATCTGCGTTTATGGTGGGTGAATTAAAGTAGAAAGAGGAAACTGGTTTTTTATTTTTTGTGTTAAATATCTTCATAGTATTCCGTATCTCTGGAGATATACCCTCCATCAGAGAAATTGACGAATTTGGACCTGGATACGGGCCATTCCGAGAAGCCGTCCACTGAAGATGGAACTTGACGCACGGACCCCAAATCCTCCAGGCTTCGTTCAGTGGTTCCGTCAGGCCTCCACAGCTCCATTGGAGCCTCTGCAGAACTGCAAGTGCAGGGTCAGCCAAGCCTCGTCGAACTCCACATCACCTCCTTCCCGCAGCCAGCAAAGCCCAGCCATTACACTGCGAAGAGCAAGCCGGCTTCCATTCAATCACAGCTCTATCCGGATTCTCGAAATACCATTATATGCCATTGCAGAATACGACATAACACACGATCCCGCTACCTCGAGACGCTCCCCCGATCCAGGAGCAAGACCAAGAGCTCGGCGAAAAATGTCTGGTGGCTTTCGCGACTGCGACTCGTGGCTTCTCCCCTGAAGTTCATGTCAAGTTCATGACTCCAGACCCGCGCATTTCACTCGCCCGACGGCTAGGTTAGGTTGACGGGAGGCCGACATGTCGATGACGAATGGCCGCGAGATGAACAGGGCGGAAAGGTTCGAGGACGAGAAGAGGAGGATAATTGAGAGCTGTTTTACCAAGAGGGATGACGATGGTTCCAGTAAGAAGACCAAGCCGCCCATCTATACCCACAATGCTCTCTAACGCACCCTCCCCCCAGCTCTCGAGACTTATATAACCCACATACGAATCACCGAGTACTCATCCCATCCTACTCAACCTCCACCTCCGCAGGGCAGAACGCCCCAGTCGGAGAAACCGCGCGTCATCATCGTTGCAGTGCGCAAGTCGGGCCGCGTGCGTCTACACAAGTCCAAAGAAAACACAAACGGCACCTTTTCCATCGGGAAAACATGGTTCCTCGACGACCTCTCTGCCATTGAGTCGTTTACAAGCCCGACCTCGAACCCCGATTTCCAACTCTGGGCCGGCGATGTGGGCTTTGTCGTCACGCTGGGGAAGCCATACTACTGGCAGGCCCAGACGGACAAGGAGAAGAAGTTTTTTATTGCAAGTCTGATCAAAATATTTAGCAAATATACCGGCGGCCGCACTCCGATCCTGACCGGCTTTGACCAACGCGAGCTCGATCAGGTGTTGGGCGGCGCGCAGGCATCGCGAA